>ERZ1370068.151-contig-10132_pt1 | contig 38264 bp, 43 predicted proteins | sample MGYA00561227_ERZ1370068 | MGnify/ENA primary metagenome ERZ1370068 (study PRJEB38410, sample SAMEA6850437) | metagenome | study: Metagenomic assessment of the ecological functions of the soil: analysis of the soil microbiota associated with the...
CCAAGCCACGCATTGCTACACCCGCGCGGATCAGCCAACACCGACTACCCGCCTCGCTGCAGGCCTGATCAGGTGACGCGGGCCAGGAAGCCGTCGGTATTACGCCGCCACCAATCCTCGGCTAACGACCAGCCCCGCAACGTCACCACCGCCGACCTGCTCGACAGCGCCGACAGCCCCGCCACGCTGGTCCGAGTCGCGCGTGGTCGCCGCCGCCAGCTTCGAAACGGCGATGTACTGGTCCTCGGGCAGCGAGCCGTGCCGGGACTACCTCGCCACGCTCACCACCACCGGCTGGACTTCCCTGATGACTGACCGCCGCCGTCCTCGCCCGCCACACCGACACCACCGTCAGTGAGCCCACCTTAGACCACCCGGCCGACGACGACGGTGGATGGTGACGACGAGGCCGTGATGAGACGCCCGCCGCGGCTGAGAGACGATCGACCGCTTTTGACGGCCCGGCCACCGCTTCCTGCATGTGGGCCGGGCCGTCACGCGTCCCGGTCATCACTGGTTCTCTGCGGCGCTGACACACCGGTCGAGTCCGGTCGACGTTCTCGCCGTTCGGCACGCACCCTGAGCAACCCGACCTCGTTGCGCTACCGGGCGTCGCCCGTTCCGTCCGGGCGTGCCGTACCTGCCCGGCGGGCGGTTGGCGTTTCGGCCCTGCGGGCCGGAGTGCCGTGGTGGGTTGCCGCGCAGACGTCAAGCTTCCTCGCGAGCTCGGGCCGAGCCTCCCTGCGGTCGGTTGACAGCCCCGCTGGCGCGGCGGGCCAAGCAACGCCCCGTAGGGGCGAAGCCACACCGACCGCACACCGGAGGATCGCCATGCACGCGCCAACGACCTGTTCGCCACGATCACCGACTCACTGTCGCCGACACCGAAGCCGGCTGGAACCTGGCGGATGCCCTGGCACACGCTTGCCGACGCCGGAACACCCGCTCAGCATCGACCATCGCCCTACCGCGGACTGAATGCCCTGTGGCTCCCCATGGTCGCCGCCTCCCAGGGTTGGACATGTGGGAGTGTGGGCTACCTACTGCGGTTGGCAACGCCACGACGCCCAGGTCCGCCGTTATGAGAAGGGCACCCAGGCTATCCCTGAAGCCGACCACCAGCAAGCACCGACGCTGACGACAGCGACGAGGTGAAGCGGCAGCGCCGCCACCTGCTCGCCCGCTTACACCGTGTTCGCCGCCGGATAGTCGACGGCGCCGATGAGATCATCGCCCGCCGCCCAGCAGCTCGCCGACCGGACACCCGAGCGGATCGAGGCCGCCGACGTTCTTCGCCGCCGTCGGCGCACGTCGTCGAGGGCGCGAACCGCGCCTGCTACCAGCCCGCGACCGACACCATCCACCTGCCGTCGCTGTCCCAGTTCGACGAGGCCACCCAGTTCACGCAACCAGCGCACACGAACACGTCCACTGACCGGCCACGCCGACCGAGTGGACCGCGACCACCGGCCGGTTCGGCAGCGACGCCTACGCAGCCGAGAACTCGTCGCCGAGCTCGGGGCCGCCATGTGGTGCGCACAGTTCGGCATCAGCGCGGTATCCCGCCCGGATCACGCCGCCTACCTCGCAGGCTGGCCCGAGTGCTGGAAGACCGACGCCCGAGCACTGGTCACTGTGTCCAGCCGGGCGCAAGCCGCCAGGTTGACCAATCTCTCACCGCCTGCGCCGGGATCACCGCCTCCGGCCCGGAGGCCGACACCACCGCTGACGCCAGCGAGGCTTCTGATGCCCCGACCGCCGCTCCGACGGATCGCCGTCGACAGCTGTCTTCGCCGAGCTCCTCCTCCCCGCCTGAACGCAGGGACAGTTGTACACAGGTCGTCCTCAGGGCCGAGCACACGCCGGCGCCTGCCGCCGATCACTTGGCGCGGCGGCCGGCTGGGCCGACGGGCGTAATGCCGTGACTGCCCTTCGGGCGGGTGCCGTCGCCGTCAGTCGAGGGAACCGCAGAAATCGGACGTCGTAGCGTTCCCGGCCATCCCAACGAACGAGGCCCGCGCTGATGCGCCGACGACCGATACCCACCGCTTCCTGCCGCCGCCTCCACGCCTGCCGCTTTCGATCCGGCGGTGAGCTCGAGCTACGACTGGCCTGCCGGTAATCGCTCTCCGCACCCCGGCGGCGGAAGTCGACAACCCGCTCGCCCTGGCGCCGGGTGGATGGCCACGTGTGGCCCGACACCATTTGTTCCCGGCGGCTGGGGCCGGATGCTCTGGCAGCCCGAGCCCGCCTACGGGCGGGGTGGCTAATCCCGACCGCCTCGGGCTCGGCGACGTGCTCGAGTTCGGCGCCCACATCCTGGCCGACGACTACCGCTGGTACGGCATCCTCGACTCCTACGAGGTCGCCGCCTGGCTGACCGTGCAAGGCCTCTACCCGGACCCGTCGGCTGGTGCTCGCCGAGGCCGACCGGCTGCTCGCCGGCGAATGGTACTCTTACCCCAGCTCGACACCCAACCGCGATGTGAACTGCGCTTCCGTGTGCGAGGCACCCTCGACACGGCGAGCGCAGCAATCTGTAGACGACCGAAGCCGGATCAAACCCGCCGTCGCAGCGACCACTCTGCGCAGTCGGGAGTTAGCCGAGAGTTAGCCGACTGGACCAGCTCCATCCGCAGGCGCGCCGACGGTTTCATAAGAAATGTCGACGGGGGCATCGACCTGATAGTCCTGGTGTGCACGGAGCGCGTTGACGAGAAGTTCCTTCACCGCCAACGGCGGATAGGGCCTGACGTCGACCGACTCGGCCCCTTCAGCCGATACGGCTCGTTCGACGCGGCGATGAGCTCGGTCACCAAGTCGTACACCTGGAACAAGTTGCCGTCGACCTTCCGCGCCGCCGACAACCTCCACCTCGGCCGCGGAGGGCTTCGCCTGCGAACAGAAGGCGACCGCGTTCGTGAGCGCTTTCGCCACAGCCCGTTTCGGTTAGCAGTCCCACCACCCTCAGGCGTTCATGCGAGCTGGATCCGTGGGACCGGCCAGCGGCGGAGGGAGTGCCAACCGGGGCCGAGCGCCCGTTGTCGAGCTCTGCGCTCTACCAGATCCCAGTCGACGTCGTCGTCCCGGATCGAGCTGCTGGCGCTCGAGCGCCGCCGAACGGCAACCAGTCCGGATCGGCTCGTGGAAGGAACGCGAGGCATGTCCTCGTCCAGCGCCGCCATCACCTCGTCGAAGCCGTCGATCTCAACGAGCGCGGTTGCGATCACCACCGTTCGGCTAGGTCGAGTATGTGCCGGTGGAGCTGCTTCGTCTCGTGGCCGATGGCACCAATACACGCCAGGAGGCAACGGCAATTCCGGCCGCTCGCTGCAGCCAACAACAGGTCCCGATACACCGAGGGTTCGCGATAGCCGATCACGATCAACGGCATCCGTGATCAGTGGGACGATGGCGGGCGTACTTTCGCGAGGCGGGCGACCTCCTCGGTGAGGTTGAGGTCGCATACTGGTCGACGACGCCATGCACGTGGATTACCTGACTCACGGCGGGGTCCGTCGAGATGAAGTCCAGCCTCGGCCGGCGACTGGAAATCTGGCGATATAGACGATGCCGACGGGTCGCTTGCAGCTGTCTATAGCCAGGTGTCGGAAGTCTGGTGCGTCAGGTCGAGGAATGCGCCGCTTGCCCACGAGGGAAGCCAACGCGGTACCCGCCGCTCGTGCTCTCGGGGCTGACGAGGACGTGCTCCTGAGGAACTGGCGTCGCCGCTCCCTCGGCGCGCGGCAGCTCGTTGATGTGCCGGGCGTAGAGCTCCTGCAGCTCGAGCCCGCTGTCGAACCACTCGTGGGCACTCACCCACGGATACCAGTCGCTGCGCACCAGGGGGGATCGTCGGGTTCGCGGCGAAAGGCCCGGCACATGGTGGCTGGCCGATGATCGACGAGTTGGCGTACGAGCGGCACGCCCGAGGTGACGGACGCCAGCGCCGAGAGCAAGACCGGGCGCGGTGACCGTCGAGTACTACGGATCGCAGATCGGCGATGTCGCTGTTCCTCATGGCTACCGCCTCGTACGTGTGTTCGGAGAGTAGCCCTGCCGCAGCATGAACGACGAAGGTGTAAAGCGGCAAGTTCGAGATTCTCGCTGTGGCTGACGCTTCGGCGACAGACGACGGGACCGTCGGTCGTGCTCGCCGGCGAAGGCTCGGCGCGCCAGCTAGTGGACCTGGTGGTTGCAAGTGATCTCTTGCCTTCCCACAGCCTTCCCAATCAGGGCGGCGATTGAGGGTCTCCAGCGGTCACTGTGGCAGCTTTTCATGAGCCTTCACCAGGTAATCTCCCTGGTGAAGGCTCGTGGACCAGGTGCCCCCCGGCAGGATCTGAACCTGCGCACACGGCTTAGAAACCGACGCTCTATCCCGAGCTACAGGCGGAGTGGCGAACACTTCTGCTTAACACCACCACCCAGGCTAGTGGCGGTGGGATCAGGGCGGCCTGACCTCGGCCAGACCTCGGGAGGCCACCATGAAACGGCGTCAAAGTTGCATGGGCAACGAACTGGCTGACCGGGCCAGAGCTCGCGCACGGTCGGAGTGAAGCCGAACTAGGCAGGAAGGCCAGGTAGTGGCCGCCGTCTTCGATGGAGATCACATCGAAGCCGAGCACCTTCCGGCGAATCGCCATCCTCCGGTCCGCCACACTCTGCCGCTGACCTGGCTTTCCCGTCTCTCCAGCACTCAAACCAGGATCGACATCGCGACGCGAGTGTGCTCTCGCCTTTGACGCTGTTCAGCTCGACGAGCTCCATGGAGAGGGGAAGCGCACCCGGCTCGCCTGAGACGTCCGCCACGATCTCGGCGAGCAGGCCCCGCTCGAAGCGTGACACGCCGACGGCCGCCGCGGGCACCGAGATCGCCCGCTCGAACTCCTCGGGCGACAGCGGCGTCAGCGAGAACACCATCCCGCAGCAGCTCATGAACTCCCGGTACCGCAACGGTCGGTCGTAGAAGTCGGCCCGAAGTGACGACCACGCGCAGGCGACCTTTGCGGGTCAGTTTGCGGCGCGTGCAAGCAACGTCAGGTAAAACTGAGCGCTGCTTTTCCGCGGGGACCAGTGTGAAAGCTCTTCGAGCTGGTCGACGACGAGCACGAGCTCCGACGCGTCGGCGGCCAGAAACCCGTTTCACTGCCCTGCACAGTCCGCGATCGTCGGGCCCCAAGCTGGTCCATCAGGCTCACCGGAGGGTTCGGCGACTCGGAGCAGTGCCGCCTCGAAATTCTCGAAGCGGATACTGCCCGGTTCATCCGGGCGACGCGCCAAGGTCTCGACCCCGGCAGCGCGTTTCGCCGGAGGGCCGGAAGTAGCCCGGCGAGAACGAGAGAGGACTTGCCAGAACCGCTCGGCCCGACAACGGCGATGAAACTGTCCGTCCTCTCGAGCGCCGCGCAACGAGTTGGCGGCTGATCACCTCCCGCCCAAAGTGTCTGAGGCGTCCGCCTCGCCAAACGCCCGGAGGCCCTTGTACGGATTGCGAGTCGGTGTCGACGACATCGGAGGCGTCGCCGAGCGACTCGCCTTGTTGGAGCCGGCTGGAGAGACGGTTCTGGGCGAGCAATCTCCCCGCAAGCTCACGCAGGCAGGCGACGCCTCGATGCCCAGCTTCCTGGCTACCGAGTGTACCGCACGCGTCTCGTGTGGTAGACCTCAAGCGCTTCGGCCTGCCGCCCAGATCGGTACAGCGCCAGCATCAGATGCGCCCGAGGCTGCTCGCACGGGTGCTCGTGTATCAACCTCCTCAAGCTCACCGACCAGCTGGCCCGTCCCGGCCGAGCCTGGCGATCGGCCCCGATCCGCCGCTCCAGCTCGCAGCCGAAGCGCCTCCAGGCGCGCGATCGTGGGCTGAGCGAACGGCTCGTAGAGGAAGTCCGCCAGCGCGGGCTGCGCCATTGGCGCGCAAGCGCCTGGCGGAGGAGATCAGCAGCCGCCTGCATCGCCGCGGCCGAGAGCTACGAAGGCGCCGTCCGTCAACCCTCGAACCGAACGCGTCAAACCCGCTGGCGCCGACCCGGATCAGATATCCGGGCGGATGGGTCTCGATGATCGACTCGCTTGAAAGTCGAGACCGCTCTTCGTTGCGTCAGCTTGCGCAACTGCGAGACGTGATCACGCACCTGCGCCACGGCAGTTGCCGGAACGGCATCCCTGTAGAGGTCGTCCGCGATCTGCTCCATCGGGGACCACCCGATTCGCGTGCAGCAACAGGGATCGCCAGTACCCCGCGCTGCCTCCGCCCACCGAGCTTGACCGCCCCGGCCTCGCCCACCACCTCAATTCCGCCAGACGCGGAAATCCATTGTCATCGACGCTGACGGTAACGCTTTCGGGAGCAAAACGGGAACGAATTGGGAAGCCCGCGCCCTAGCTTTCGGCGCATGAGAACACATCGCTCCCCGCGGATCAGGCATCCCCTTATCTCACACGGAGGCTGGACGATGAGTCGAAAACTCGTCGTTCTTGCCAGCGCTGCCTTTGGCTGCCCTCGCCCTCGGATCTGCTGGGCGCGATCCCGAGGGCAAGAAGCCGATCCGTATCGAACGCGCACTCGTGGGATCGAATCAGGAGCGGAAATCTCTTCCTCACCATGGGGAGCGGGCGGCAGACCCGGAAGGTGACCTTCACGCGATCTTTCCGACCAAAGGGCGAAAGGAATACACGGCCCCCGACGGTCAGGCTCGATTTCATCGCCACGGAGACGGATACGCTGGTGTGAAGAACGGGACGCTCGTGATCCGCGCCGTAGGGGCCGGCCCACAACCTGGGCATCGGCGATCACGAGGTGTGGGAAGGCAAGTGGTCGATCGTCAGACCGGGGATTACCTGGACTGAGGCGCCGGCCGATACCCTGGCGTTTCAGCGCTGCTCAGCAGACCACCCCTCCCACGATCAAGAGATCCTACTTCGGGCTTTCGTCCAGGCTGTGACCCGAAGGAAGGGAATCGGCCTGTTGAAGGGTGCGACGAGAGTGAGGGCAAATACTGCGGTCGAAGAGGCGGATCGCTCTCGCTGCGTTCGTGCTCCGGCCTACGCTTGCTGCTGCTGGGTGCGAGCGTCCCGTGACGTGGGCGATGCTGCCGACCGGCAACACCGTCCAGCAGTGGAACAAGATCGCCGAGGACACGGTCGTCGGCTCAGGCGCTGCTCCAGATCGAGGGCCTCATCTACATGGCCTACGTCTCGAACGCGATGTACAGCTCTGACGCTCCGGCGAGCGGAACGGTCAATCGGCTGATGCCGCAATCGTCGAGGCCGCCTACACGACGCTGTCGCATTACTTCCCGTCGCAGATCGACACTGACGCGCTTATCAGACGGCGCCAGACGCGATTCCGGATGATCAACAGAAAGCGGTCGGCATGAGGTACGGCGCGCTTACCGCCACAGCAAGCTGATCTCCGATCGCGAGGGCGACGGCCTCGTCACGCCGATCGGCTCGACGTCGTCGTTCCCAACCCTCGTGCCTGCCGGGTGTGTGGCGCCTGACGCCGGCGGTTTACGCGGCGCTGCAGACGCCGTGTGGTTTCCAAATGTGCGTCCGTTCATCCTGCAGAGCGGGCGCTCAGTTCGCCGCCGCCGCCGTCGTCCTGGAAGCAGCCAGTGGCTGCGGCGTTCACCGAGATCAAGGCCCACGTCTGGCAATTAACCCGAACGCGGGGAGAGATCGGTAGCGCTGTTCTGGACGGCAAACGTGATTCGGCAACAATGGCTCGCACGCGACGTCGCGACCTCCCAGAGCCCGCTGGCCGGGATACCGCGCGGCTCGTGGCGATGGTCAACACTGTCGGCGCTGACGCGGCGACCTCGGTCATGTACGCCAGCACCACTATCCGTTCGCGTCCGCACCGCATGCGATCGCCCTCGTCGAGTCAGTTTCACGGCGACGGTCGGGCCCAACGCCGGATCGGACACGCGTAACGCGCTGACGCCGAGCAGGTTGCCGGCGGCCAGCGGTCACGACTCCTGAACCACCTGAGTATCCGGCCACCACGGCTCGGATCACCACGTCGGCAGAGGCCGCGGTCTTCAGCTGGGGTTCCTGAATACCGATGCGATCAACGTTGACATCCACGGGTTCGACCCTCCGGGCCGGCGGGGAACTGCATTTTCGTGCGGCATTTGCGACGGCCGCCGACCTGAGGGCTGAGATCGTCGACGCTCGTGTCTGGGCGGGAGTGCATTTCCGCTTCCGCGGAGTGCCGGCGTCACGCTCGGCGCCGATGTGGCGCGGTTCGACGTTTCACACGCGTTCTCCGGAAACGGGGACAAGTAGTTTCTTCCGCTCGCCCGGTGCGCCTACTTCGGCGCACCGGGCGAGGCAGGCACGCCTACAAGACGCGCGTTCCGGCGCCGGAGACAGCGCGAGTAGGTACGTCGGAACGGAGCCAGATCACGGCGATCGCGAGGGCACGCCGACGTCGAGACGCCGTGCAACAGGACCGTCAGCCCGAGGACGAACGCGAGCACGGAGACTGAACACGACGTAGGCGCCGCTGACGACGACGAGAACCACGTCGCGACCGCGCTATGCGCCGAGTCCACCAACGATGAGGCGCGGAGGCCGAAGAGCGCGCGATGCATCTGTCTGGCGCGAACGGGCGGACAGCGATCCCGTCCGGCGGGAAAACTCGTCGAGCGTCAAATACCCACCGGCGTAATGCTCGCGCAGCCTCGAGCGCTGCATCGTTCGCGGTCGACGGTCGCCGGCAAGCGCCACGCGCCGTTGCATGAGGGTGAAGACGAGCCACGCGATCAGGCGCCAGATCCACCACGCGCTCCTAGAAGTGCGACGTGAGGCCGGCGCCGCTGGCGTCGCCCTCGCCGTCCGACCGACGCCTCGTCCGCACCGGCCTCGTCCTCGCGCGTTCTCGTACCACGAGTACGCGTACTTCCCGTCGTCCAGATCCTTGGCGAACTTCGTCAGCTTCAGCGGGTGGAACGTGTCGCACATCACCGCGAGCTCGTGCGTCTCGTGCGTGCCGATGCTCTTCTCCGCGAGACCCGGCTGCGGGCCGTGCGGAAGACCCGACGGGATGCAGCGTGATCGAGCCGACGTCGACGCCGCTGCCGCGAGCCGAACTTGCCGGAGACGTAATAGATCATCTCCTCCGACTGCAGGTTCGAGTGGTGGTACGGAATCGGCACCGCGAGCGGGTCGAAGTCGAGCTTGCGCGGGCAGAACGAGCAGATCACGAAGTTCCGGCCCGGCGAACGTCTGGTGCGACGGCGGCGGCTGGTGGATGCGGCCCGTGATCGGCTCGAAGTCGTGGATCGAGAACGTCCACGGATAGAGGTAGCCGTCCCAGCCGACGACGTCGAACGGGTGGTAGTCGAGGACGTACGTCTGGTAGCCGCCGCGCACGCGCACCTTGACCGGGAACTCGCCCTTCTCGCGATGCGTGTTCAGCTCCGTCGGCGGATGGATGTCGCGGTGGTAGTACGGCGCGCCCTCGAGCGATCTGCCCGTACTGGTTGCGGTAGCGCCGCGGGATCTCGATCAGCCCCGGCGTCTCGAAGACGAGGTAGCGCTGCTCGCCCTCAGGCCGGAAGCGGTACGTCGTGCCGCGCGGGACGACGACGTAGTCGCCCTCCTTGTACGGCACGTCGCCGAAGATCGTCTCGAGCGTGCCGGTGCCCTCGTGGACGAAGACGACCTCGTCGCCCTCGCCGTTGCGGAAGAAGTAGTCCATCTGCTTCGTTCGGGCGGCAGAGCGAGATCTCGACGTCGTTGTTCCACATCAGCAGGCGGCGGCCGGTGATCTCGTCGCCTTCCGGCGTCGACGTCGTACGTCTTGAAGTGGCGGTGCGCGTGCGCGTCCGGAACCCACTCGTCGCGCTCGATCTCCTCGAAGCCGCCGAGCTTCATCACGCGGCACGGCGACTGGAGGTGGTACAGGATCGACTCGTATCCCGACGAAGCCCTCCATGCCCATGACCTCCTCGGTCAGGAGCGTTCCGTTGTCGCGGAACTGGATGTGGCGCTTGCGCGGGACGTCGCCGAGACGCTGGTAGAACGGCACGGTCTAGAGGATATCGGCGGCCATGCGCGGCGAGGCGGCGTACCAATCGCCAGGCGCGAACTTGAAGCCGTGCCCGCTGCACGGCGAGCCGATCACGACCTTGCCGCGGCGCTCGAGGATGAAGTGCTCGTCGGCGGTGGTCGTGTACATGCAGGTCTCCGCGCGCGACCGGCTCCGGGGTCGGCATCGGGGTAGGTGCGGGCGACCCACTCGGCGATCGCGCGCGACCAGCGCCGGGTCGGCTCGGCCGCGCTCGTCCGGACTCGACCGTCGCGCCCTGCATGGTGGCGCGCCGACCTTCAGCCCATGAACCGGGTCGTGCGAGCGAGTACATCGCGTGGCCGCGCGTCTCCGGATCGAGCTGCACGACCGACCGGCAGCGGCTCGCCTTCACGCCGGAAGTACGCAACCGTCTCGCGCGGTCGTGCGGACGGGCAGGTCAGGGAAGAAGCTCTCGTGACCCAGGGGCCGGCAGTAACCACGACCGCCTTCGCGTCGACGTCGTCGAGCGACTCGACACGCGTCTCCTCCTCGAGGCGCGCACCGTCGTGCGCAAGTGCGCGTCGACGAAAGCCCGGTGCGCGAGGTCGGCGCGGACGATGCCGGCCTCCGGCTGGAAGAGCGCCGTCCAGCCGTCGGGCACGCCGACCGGACCAGCGGCTCTCGTGCTCCCGGTGCGTCGAGTAGCTCGTACTCCGGCTGCCAGCGCGCGTCGAGCGCGTCCTGCGAGCTCTGCGTCCGAGCTCTCGACGAGCTCGAGCAGGCCCGTTCAGCTCGAGCAGCTCCTGCCCGGACTCCTGCTCGAGCTCGCGCCAGCCGACGAACGCCTCGCTTCGCCAGCTCGACGAACTCGACCTCGGGGTAGGCAAGCCGGACGATCCGCGAGCGGCCGTGGCTCGAGCCGTGTTCGTGTCCGACCTGGAACTGCTCGAGGAGCAGGCACGTCGCGGCCTCGCGCGCGAGCGCGTGCGCGGTCGCCGAACCCATGATCCCCGCCCCGACGACGGCGACCTCAGCCGCATCGCGGCCCGCACGCGGTTCCGCAGCACGCCGATTCCCTCGACCTCGAGCTCGACGACGTCGCCGGCTTGCAGCCAGCGGCCGTCGCCGTGCTCGAGGATGCAGCCCGTCCCGACCGTCCCGGAGCCGAGCACGTCTCCGGGCCGGAGGTGCGTGTTCCGCGCCGCGTGCGCGACGATCGCGTCCCACGAGTGGTACATGTCGCGCGAGGTTCCCGCGCGAGCGCTCCTCGCCGTTCACGCGCGCGACCATCGTCCCGCTCGGCGCCGTCGAACTCGTCAGGGGTGACGAGCACCGGCCCGATGCTCGTGGCGAAGTCCTTGCCCTTCGCCGGGCCGAGCCCGACCTTCATCTCGGCCCGCTGGAGATCGCGCGCCGACCAGTCGTTCATGATCGTGAAGCCGCCGATCCGCCCGTCGGCCCCGATGATCGCCGCGACCTCGAGCTCGTAGTCGAGCTCGTTCGTGTCCGGCGGATACGGGATCTCGTCCTCCGGGCCGTAGATCGCCGCCGGGTTCGAGAAGTAGAACACCGGTAGCTCGTACCACTCGGGCGGCACCTCCTGGCCGCGCGAGCGCGCGCGCCGTCTTGACGTGCTGCTCGAAGGCGTAGAAGTCGCGGACCGACGGCGGGTGCAGCACGGGCGGGCGGAAGTCGACGTCGGCGAGCGCGATACTCGGCGTGCTCGCGCGCGCTGCCGCCGCCGGTGAAGTACGCCTGCAAGCGTCTGCGCGGCGAGCTGCACGACGGTGTCGCCCTCGACGATCCCCGGCCAGCCGCGCTCGAGCTGCAGGTCGCGCGGCGTGAACATGCAGAGCTTCACGCCTACGGCTCCGTGTGCACGATCACGTCGGCGATGTCTGGACGCGCGCGGCGGATTCGCTCCTCGATCTCGCTCGCACGCGCATGCGCTTCGGCGAGCGGGCTCGCGGCGTCGAGGCCGAGCGTCAGGTAGGCGATCGAGTCCGTCGTCGGTGCGCACGAAGCGCAGCTCGCGCGGCTCCAGGCCCGTGACGTCGTGGACGATGCGCAGCACGACGTCCCGCTCGGCGGTCGTCCTCGACCATCGCGCGCCTTCAGACGCCTCGGCAAGCGGCTCGATGTGCGTCTGCACCGACGTCGACCTCGGGCACGGCTGCGAGCGATCGCGCGTCTCGACCTGATTCGCGACCTCGTGCGCCTCCTCGAGCGTCAGCTCGCCGGGAAGCTTCAGGTGCAGCGACACCTCGTGTCGGCCGCCGACGTCGAGGACGCTGACGTTGTGCACCTCCCGCACGCGCGGAACGCCGAGCGCGGCGGCATGCGCGCGGTCGCGGATGGCCGCCTCGTCTTCCTGCGGCTCGACGTGGACGACGACGTCGCTGCCGGGTAGCGCGCGCTTGAGCGGCTTCCTCGACGCTGTCTGCCGCCGCGTGGCCCTGGCCGACCGCGGCGCCCGGCGGAACGCCGATCACGACGTCCATGAACTGCCGCGGCCCTGCCTGGCGCATGCGCAGCCGCCGCAGCGTCGACCGGCGGCTCGATCCCCGCGATCGCCGCGCGCGCGGCCTGCTCTGCGTCTGCCGGCGCGCGATCCATCAGCACGTCGACGTTCCGCTGCATCAGCCGCGGCGGCCGCGAGCAGGACGAGCACCGCGACGAAGAGCGCGGCGATCGGAGTCCGCGCGCGGATAGCCGTGCGTGAACGAGAACAGGCCCGACGAGCACCGCGACGGAGCCGGCGAGGTCGCTGGCGAAGTGGAGCGCGTTCGACGCCAGCGCCGCGCTGCGGTAGCGGCGCGACGCCCGCCACGAGACGACCGTGCGGCTGATGTCGACCGCGATCACGATCGCCGATCACGACGAACGCGTACCACGTCGCGTCGACCGTGCGTCCGGTCGATCGCCGACGAGATGCGTCGATCGCGCGCCACGCGATGAAGCAGCTCGCCGCGACGAGAATCGCCGCCTCGGCGAGCGCGGCGAGATGCTCGGCCTTGCCGTGGCCGTACTGGTGCGAGACGTCCGCGGGGCGGACGGCGACACCGACCGCGAAGAGCGTGAGCAGCGCCGCAACGAGGTCGGTTCCGGAGTGCAACGCCTCGGAGATCAGGCCGAGGCTGTGCGACGCCAGGCCGGCGCCGAGCTTGAGCGCGATGAGCACGATGGCCGCGACCACCGAGACGAGCGCTGCTCTCCGTTGCGGATGCATCCGGCTAGTGAAACGGAAGAGCCCGCCGAGGCGGGCTCTTCGTCGATCTTTCGTCCCGAAAGCTACGAGCTGGCGATGTCGCCGTGGAAGCTGCTCCGTCGAGCGTCGTGCCCGAGCCCTTCCCCCGGTCCTGCCAGTGGCGGACGATCAGCTGCGGCCGATTTCCGCTGCGATTCGGCGCGGTGTAGTTGTAGTTGAACTTGCAATCAGTGCTGTTCGTCGCTCCGTCGCACGAGAAGGCAGCGCGCCGGCACCGAAGAACGCAGTGAGGAAGTCACCGGTGAAGCACGGTAGCGGCGCAGGTCGCGTTCTTGTTGAACGACGCCGCCGGTGATCGTGCCCTCGAGGTAGCCGTTGAAGCGGCCCGTCACGCCTGCGCGAATGAGCTGGCCGTGCTTGCTCTTGTTCGCCTGGCAGTTGCCCGGGCTGTTCCCGGCCATCGTGCGTGAACGTCCCCTTGTCGACGCGGCGCAGGCGGATAGCGTGCCGTTGCCGTTGTCATGGATCTGGTACGTCCGCTTCTCCGTTCAGCGTCGCCCACGGCTCCGTCCCGTCGCACCGACGGTCGGTCGTCGTCAGCGTGAAGCTGAACTTGTTCTTCCCTGGGCCTTGCCCTTGCCTTTGCCCTTGCTGCCGCCCGGATCGGCGAGGCCGGACGCGGCGAGCGTCAGGGCTCCGACGACCAGGGCGAAGATGAATGACCATCCGGCGCATCTGTTTTTCCACCTCTTTGCTGGGATTTCCTGTCCAGTCAGATAGATGCCGCGGGGATCGCCAGCTTGCGGTCTGCGCGGCGAACCTAGGTGGCGCCGAGGGTCACTCAGAGATTGCCGCGGAGGGCTTGCTCGCGCTCGATCGCCTCGAAGAGCGCCTTGAAGTTCCCCTCGCCGAAGCCGCGCGCGCCGTGGCGCTCGATCACCTCGAAGAAGAGCGTCGGCCGGTCCTGCGCGGTCTTCGTGAAGATCTGCAGCAGGTAGCCGTCCTCGTCGCGGTCGGCGAGGATGCGCAGCGCGGCGCAGGTCGTCCCAGTCCTCGCCGATCTCGCCGACGCGCGTCAGCGCGTCCTCGTAGTAGGCGTCGGGCGTCGCGAGGAAGACGATCGCCGCGCTCCTGCAGCGTCTCGACGCTGCGCACGATGTCCTCGGACTGCAGCGCGATGTGCTGCACGCCGGGGCCGCCGAAGAACTCGAGGTACTCCTCGATCTGGCTCTTGCGCTTGCCCTCAGCCGGCTCGTTGATCGGGAACTTGATCTTCCCCTGGCCGTCCGCCATCACCTTCGACATCAGCGCCGAGTACTCGGTGTGGATCTGCTCGTCGGCGAAGTGGATGATGTTCGTGAAGCCCATCGTCCGCTCGTAGAACTCGACCCAGTAGTCCATCCGGCCGAGCTCGACGTTGCCGACGACGTGGTCGATCGCCCGCAGCCCGACGCCGGTCGCCGGGCTGCCGTTCGTGCTCGCGACCTCGCGGTAGCCGGGCAGGAACGGCCCCGTGTAGTCGCTGCCGGTTGACGAAGGTGTGGACGTTGTCGCCGTAGGTCGCGATCGTCGCCAGCTCGACCCGGCCGAAGTCGTCCTCGATCCAGTGCGGCTCGCCGACGCCGCGGGCTCCACGCTGCACGGCCTGGCGGTACGCGTTCGCCGCGTCGGGCACTGTCAGCGCCGTGTCCTTCACACCGTCGCCGTGGGCGCACGCGAAGCGGGTGATCTCGCTGTCAGCGGCGCGAGACCGCTCGTCAGGACGAAGCGGATGTCGTCCTGCTCGAGGACGTAGGAGGCGCGGTCGCGCACGCCGGTCTCAGGCCCTGCGTACGCGGTCTTCGTGAAACCGAAGCGCGTGCTCGTAGAAGAAGGCGGCCTGCTTGGCGTTGCCGACGTAGAGCTCGAGGTGATCCCACCCGTCGATGCGGCATGAAGTCGGCGTTCTGCCCCATGCCCAAAATCTTACTCAGCAGGCGGCACCGGGACGGCCGGCCCGCGCGAGGCCGAGGACGATCCGGCACGCGATCGCGAGCGCCGCCGACGATCTGCACGGTCGTGATCGGCTCCGACAGCAGGACGAGCGCGATGAGCGCGGCGAGGAAGGGCTGCAGGTTCGCGAACAGCGATGCGCGCGACGGGCCGACGCGGTCGATCGCCGTGAACCAGAGCAGGTTCGTGAGCACGAGCGGCCCGAGCACGGCGAACGCGAACCCGATCCAGACGAGCGCGCCGAAGTCGTAGCGTCTGGTCCGCGAGCTGCTGCGAGCCCGCGCCGAGCGCAAGCAGCGGCGTCACCGCCAGCAGGAACACGGCGCTGAGCCTGAACGGGGAGTACCGCCGCATGAGCGGGCCGATCGCTACGGAGTAGGCCGCCCACGTGGCGCGCAGCGCAAGCGGCGAGCGTGTCGCCTTTGAGGTTCGCCGAGAGGCTTCCGCCCGAGCCGACGGCGACGAGCGTGACGCCCGCGAACGAGACCAGCGCCGCGATCCAGAAGCGGCCGCGTCAGGTGCTCGACGCCCGCTGCCGCGGGCGAAGAGGGCGGTGAAGATCGGCAGCGTGCCGAACAGCAGCGCGACGGTCGTCGCGGTCGTGAAGCGGAGCGCGTAGACGAAGCTCAGCTGGTTCGCGAACAGCACCGCGGTGCAGAAGACGATGATCGGCAGGTCGCGGCGTCCCGATCCGCAGCGAGCCCTCCCAGGCGAGCGTGATCGCGGCGAAGATCAGCGCCGCGCAGGCGTAGCGGATCGAGGAGTACGCGAGCGGTCGAAACCCGTGGTCGAGGATGTACTTCGAGACGGTGAAGTTGAGCGCCCAGAGGCTGACCGTCGCGAGCAGCATCAGATCGGCGGTCGGGCGGCGCACGGAGGCGCACTGTAAAGCGGCGCGGTATCCCTCGATCGAGGGAGAGGCGCGAGCCCTGGAAAGCCGACTTCTACAAGGTGCCCCTGCGGACCATCTGCTGGCTCCTGCTTGCCGTCGTTGGCGGTTCGACGATCGGCTTCAAGCTCGCCCTTCCCGGATCCGATTCGGCTCCGGCCGCGGCCTCTGCGCAAAGCGCGGCAATGCGGCCTGCGCCGCCGTTCACCTTCGCGCCCGCCGGGCGGGCGGCGGCTCGTGACACTCGACGGGCCTCGACACCAGCGGCCCGCAGTCAAGCCCCGGGCCTACGACCGCTCACCGCGAGCCAGACCAGTCTGTGGCAGGTAACGACGCGATCCACTCCCGCAGGCGAGACACCACGCGATGTCGCCTTCGACGCGCCCTACGTGAGCGACCTGCGGTTCCTCGCGCTGCCCGGCCATCGCCGCGACCTCGCCGACGACACGACGCCGACGGACACGACGACGACCACGCCTGCAGCACCCGTCGGGCCACCGCCGGAGATCGAGGACGTGCACACGACAGCGCTGACCGCCGTTCTCGGCGACGATCGCGTGGCGGACGAGCGTGCCGGCGTCGTCGCGGCATCGCCTACGGGCTCGACGCGCCGGTGATCTGGACCGGCGTCCGAACGCGCGTCCACCGAGCACCAGGCGACGCTCACCGGTCTCGGCTTCGACGACTCGTACAAGCTCGCCGTCACCGCCGTGAACGACGGCGGCGCTGCGCGCGTCGCGGAATTCGTCCTCACCACCCGAGCCTCTCCGGCCCGGTGCAGATGACGACCTCGAACGGTGCGATCCTCTTGAACGGCCAGCCGTCGTTTCCGAAGCTCGTCTGGGCTCAGTGCCCGGACGCGGCTGCGGGCAACCTGGCGGTCGGCATCGACCTCTTCATGGGCAACGGCTGCGGTACCGGCGCCCAGCTCGCGAAGTGGGTCGCCGGCAGGGCGTTCGTGCTCGCCAACGCGCAGGCCGACGCAGCAGGGCGCGCAGGGACGGTCGGGACGCATCTTCCCGACGAATGGGACACGCACCTTCCCGGTGACTTCACGACGGCCGACGCGCTCCGACTCGTCCCGCCGATACCCGGGATCCGGGCCCGCGCTTCCTGACGCTGACGAACCACTTCTACAGCCGTGCCAGCGCGCTGCCGCAGGGCAAGGGCATGTATCCCGCTCTCGCTGCGAGCGCGGACGTGCTCGGGTTCGATCTCTACCCACTCCAGAACTGGTGCCGCTTCGACAGCTTCGGCGACGTGTTCGACTCGCAGCTCGATCTGGTCGCGCTCGGCCGCGGCCGGCCGACGTTCCAGTGGATCGAGGCCCGCCGCATGGACTGCTTCGGCGATCAGCTCGACCCGACGCCGCAGACGGTCCGCGCGCGGAAGCCTGGCTCTCGATTGCCGGAGGCGCACACGCGATCGGCTACTTCCCGAACAACTGGAGCTTCGACGTCGGCGCCGAGATCGCGCGCACGAACCACGAGATCCAGTCGCTCGTCCCGGCCCTCGTCGAGCCCGCGATTGCTGCGAGCGTTGCCCTCGGAGAGCGTCGTCAAGGTCGGCGCCCGCGAGCACAACGGGGCGGTCTACGTCATCGCCGTGAACGCCAGCAGAAACGCGACCGCCTCGCAGATCAACGTGCCCGCGCTCGGCGACCGCGTCCTCCAGACCCTCGACGGGATGCACACGGTCACGGCGAGGAGCGGCTCGTTCACGGATTCCTTCGCCCCGCTCGAGGTTCGCATCTACGTCGCCTCGCCCTTCCAGGGTTAGTCCCGGTTAGGCTTCCGCACATGCGGGAGCCCACCAAGGAGGACGTCGACGCCCTCGTCGGTCCTGCGACGCCGCACTTTGCGCCACAGCTGCGGGCGCGGGTCGAGGAGTTGGTGCGCGATCTGCCCGGAGCGCCATCCGGTGAGGCAGTACGCGCAGGCGCGGATCGAGGTTCTGGAGCGACTCGCCTTCGCGTCGTCCAAGGCCGAGGAAGGCCCGCGCGAGCCGAGATCGAGGCCCGGCTGGGAGGAGATCCCGAGCACGGCGCCCGCGAACGAGCCACTCCCGGACGGAAATGACTCTCGAAGACGGTTCCGTCCTGGTGACGGGCGGGACGCGCGGCATCGGCAAGGCGATCGCGCTTCGGCTCGCGTCCGAAGGCGCCACACGCATCGCGCTCGGCTATCTGCGGAACGACAAAGCAGCCGAGGCCGCTGCCGACGAGATCCGCGCAGCGGGAGCCGAGCCGATTCTGGTCCGCGGCAACGTGGCGTCGGAGAAGGTCGTCGCCGAGTTCGCGTCACACGGCCCTTACGCGGCAGTCGTGCACAACGCCGCGACCGGCGTGATCAAGCCGGCGCTCGAGACCGAGGACAAGCACTGGGACTGGACTCTGAACGCAAATGCGCGAGCGCTCCTGTCACTCGCGCGGGCGTGTGCCCCGGACATGCCGAGCGGCTCGTCGATCGTCGCCGTGTCGTCACTCGGCGCGCAGCGCGTGCTCGAGAACTACGTTCTCGTCGGGACGTCGAAGGCCGCACTCGAGTCCGTCGTGCGCTACCTCGCGGTCGAGCTCTCCCCGCGTGGTATTCCGCGTCAACGCCGTCTCGGCGGGTGTCGTCGAGACCGAGGCGCTGGATCACTTCCCGAATCGCGAGCAGATGCTCAGCGCGGGAAAGACACGCACTCCCGCCGGGCCGCCTGGTCGAGCCCGAACGACGTGGCGGGAGCCGTTGCGTTCCTCTGCTCACCCGACGCGGACATGCTCCGCGGCCACACGCTGATCATGGACGGCGGCTATTCGCTGCTCGCCTGATGGAACCGACCGAACACAACAGGCGAGCGTGGGACGAGATTCACCGCAAGCGCGCGGAGGCGCTCGCGGGAGAGCGCGGGCTGCCCTCGCCGGTGCGCAACGCGCTTGCCGACCTGAAGGGCAAGCGGGTGCTCGACCTCCAGTGCGGCACCGGCGAGGCCACCGCCGAGCTTGCGGAGCTCGGTGCCGTCGTCACCGGCGTCGACTCGTCCGGCCGGGCGCTCGAGGCCGCGCGTGAGCGCTGGCCATCGATCCTCTGGGTGCAGGCCGACCCGCAGGAGCTGCCCGCGGAGTTACGGCGGGCACGCTTCGACCTCGTCTACGCCGGGCTCGGCTCGTTGCTCCAGCTCACCGATCTCGATCAGTGGATGCGCGAGATCGCCGCGGCGCTGCGTTCAGGCGGCGAGCTCCTGCTGTTCGAGGAGCATCCCGTCGCGCTCTGCGTGGACGGCCTGATGCACTGGCGCGAGAGCTACTTCGACGAGGGATCGCGCCGGCTCGGCCAGATCGTCAACGCGGCCGCCCGCGCCGGCCTGCTGTTGCGCGCACTCGAGGAGTATCCGTCCAGAAGCGACGGCTTTCGTCATCACGACGCGCGAGTGCCGGGAACGTTCCTGCTGTACGCACGCAAAGGCGTGACCCGTTTGACAACCGGTCAGGTGGCCTAGCGCGCCAGCCGGCTGAACGCCTCGTCGAGCTCCTCGTCCGTGATCGTCAACGGCGGGGTCGCTGAAATCAGACTGCCGTCGCCGGCCGGAATGACGATCACGCCGTTTCGCTCGGCAGCCTGTGCGTCGCCCACGCGAGCGCGGAGCAAACCGGCGCCGTGCCAACCCTCCTCCTCGAACCGGCGCCCGGCGACGCCGACGCGTTCGAGCAGCCGCGGCACTTCGTCCAGCACGACGAGCGCGGCTGCGCAAGCGAGCGGGTTCCCGACGTGTGTGTGCGTGAGAACGTCCTCGGGACCGAGATCCCACACCGACGCGAGGTCTCCGCGCACGAAGAGCGCCGCGGACAGCGGCAGACCGCCGCCGAGCGCCTTGCCGACGCAGATCACATCCGCGACGTGCTCACCCGGCCAGAGCTCGCCGATCCTGCCGAGGCCGGCGTAGATCGCATCCACGACGAGCAGCGCGCCGGCTTCGTCACAGCGACGGCGAAGCGTCTCGAGCCAGTCGTCCGGTGGCACGCGCGCGCCTGCACGTCCCTGAACGGGCTCGGCGATCACACAACACGTGTCGGGCGGCAAAGGGCCGGGATCCTCGCCGTAAGGACGTCGGTGCACGGGGCCCGGGAGCCAGGCGGCGAACGGCTCGCGAAAGCGTTCGAAGCCGGTTGCCGCCAGAGCGAGCAGGCCGGTGCCGTGGTAGGCGTCGTCGAACGCGACGATGCCGCTCTTGCCGGTGGCGAGCAACGCGGTTCGCAATGCGATCTCGACGGCGTCTGCACCGGTGACCCCGAGCTTCGAGGGCCACGGCAAGCGTCTGTCGCAGCTCCGCCGTGACCGCGGCGTCCGCGAGGTCGCCGAGAGCATGCGCGACGGGAGCCGAGGAGATCGCCGACATCACGCGCGGATTGCGATGCCCGAGAGCGGCAACGCCGAAGCCGCCGGACAGGTCGAGATACTCGCGCCCGTCCGCGTCCCAGACGCGGCAGCCCTCGGCCCTGGCCCAGATCAAGCGCCGTTACGGCCGATCAGCCGGCCGAGCGTGTCCGCGGCGATGTAGCCCGCGAGCTTCGGGTTCTCCTGCAGCCGCCGGAGCGAATACTCGTACCAGTGGCGCCCGAACGGGACGTAGATCCGCAGGCGATGTCCTTCGCGCACGAGATCGGTCCCGAGCTCGGGCCGTACGCCGAGCAGCATCTGGAACTCGTAGGCATCGGGAGCCAACTCGTGTTCGGCGACGAGCCGCCGGCCCTCGTCGAGCAGCCACTCGTCGTGCGTCGCAATGCCGACGTGTCCGCCGGCCGCGAGCAACGCGTCGAGCGCGCGCACGTACGACGCGCGAACCTCGCCGAAGTCCTGGTACGCGAGCTCGGGCGGCTCGACGTAGATCCCCTTGCAGAGCCGAACGCTCGGTCGTAGATCCGCGAGACCGGCGATGTCGTCGGCCGTCCGCCGCAGCATCGCCTGAAGGACGACGCCGACGTTGTCGTGACCCTCCTCGCGCAACTCGCGGTACAGATGCAGCGTGTCGTCCGTCGTGGACGAGTCCTCCATGTCGATGCGCACGAAGTTTCCACGCGACGCGGCATCCTCGACGACGGTGCGCAGGTTCGCGCGGCAGACGTCGTAGTCGAGGTTCAGCCCGAGCGCGGTCAACTTCACGCTCACGCCGGAATCGAGCCCGCAGCGTTCGATGTCCGCGAAGACGTCCAGGTAGGCGCGCACGATCGCTGCCGCTTCCTCCTCGGTCGTGATCTCCTCGCCGAGGACGTCGATCGTGGCGACCTTGCCTTCGGCGTTCAACTTGCGCGACCGTCTCCCGTGCGTCCTTGAGCTCGGGGCCGGCGATGTACCGCTCGGAGAGCTTTTGCACGAGCGGCCGCGGGACGGCCGGAAGCATGCGAACGATCGCGCGGTCGAAGATCGCCAAGGGCGGCGGGATCCTAACGCTCGCGCATGAAGCCCTGACGCGCGGCGCTGACGAGCGCCACGGCTTCAGGGAAGAGCACCCGCATCGCGTCTCGGAGCGCGATCGTCTGCTCGTCTGCACTGCCGGACGGCTGGAGCTGGGAGAGGGCCGCTCCGGTCAGCTCCACGGCGGTGTTCAGGGTGAGCGTCGCGAACTGCTCGCGCTGCGCCTCCTGCACCGTCTCCGCCTGTTGCTCGGCGAACTCGCGCAGGCCTCGGAGGAGATCCTCCGGATCGCCGCCGAGCGGGAAGCCAAATCCACCTTCCATCCCCTCAAGCATAGGGATGCACGACCGGTTAGGGTCGATGCGTGGAGGAGCGGGCAGGCGTCGTCCTTCCCCGGAGCCGGTCGAGCGCGAGTGGCCGCGCATGGACCCTCCGAACGTCCTCTGGTTCGCCGGCGCTTATGCGATCGCCCTCGGCTCGTATGCGCTGCTCCAGACGCTGCCCGACACGCACAAGAGCGTCTGGATCCTCCTCGCGGCAATTGCGTTTCTCCTGGCGCTACGGCGCCACGGCGCGCCTCCTCCTGCTCAGAGCATCCTGGTGGGTGCCCGGGGGCTTGCCGCCGCCCTGGCCGTAGCGATGGTTCCCGCGGTCTGCATCGGCTTCCTGAGGCTGATCGGGGTGTGGTCTTCCGACTTCCCCTTGACTGACATCAACGGCTCCGCGGTCGCCGTCGCTTTCGTGACGGCCGCTGCCGGCCTCATCGCGTACTGGCTGACCCGGTTCTCCTTTCTCTTCGCCATCGTCGTCGGGGCGATCTCGTCGCTGCGCAATTCCTGGCTGTCGCGGGAGCGGACCTGTAACGGGCGACGACCGCGCCACAGCGGCGCTGATCGCGGGTGGAGCACTCGTGATCGTGGGCGTGTTCCTCGACGCTTTCGGCAGGCGACGTGACGCGTTCTGGTTCCACGCCCTCGGCTGGTTCAGCGCAGCCGCGGGCCTCGTCTTCTTCGTCGTCGAGCCGGGTAGAGATCCGGACCGCGGCTGGATTCCCATGCTGATCGTCGGCACGTTGCTGCTGATCGTCTCCGGTCCCGTCGCGCCGGGCAACCTGGGCCGTGTACGGCGTCCTCGGCTACTACGCTCCGCTGCTGCACTACACGGCGCGTCGGCTTGGACGACAATCGCTGGACGTCCGCGGTCGCCACTGCTCGCAATCGGTCTCAGCATTTTCGTGCTCGGGATGTTGTTGCGCCGTTACGGCGAAGCATGGCGAGAGCGCTTCCGTCCGCAGGCCGCCGCCGAACATCGCCGCTAGTCCGTGAACATCCCTTGCTCGAGCCAGGCCCCGCCGTCGAGCGTGAGGACGTCGCCGGTCACGTAGCCGGCGAAGTCGGATACGAGGTACGCGCACGCATGTGCGACCTCGTCTTCGCGGCCGAAGCGCCGGAGCGGAATGCGCCGCAGCAGCTGCTCGCGGAGCTCTTCGGTCGGCCAGAGTCGCGTGCGCGTCTCCTCGGTGTCGATCGGGCCCGGTGCGATGGCGTTCACACGGATGCCGTGCTGCGCCCACTCGACCGCGAGCGTTCGCGTGAGGTTGACGACACCGGCTTTGGCGGCTGCGGAATGAACGGTGCCGGGACCGCCCGTCCAGGCGTAGCTCGCGACGAGGTTCACGATCTGCGCGTTGTCGCCACCGCGGCTCGAGACACGCCTGCCGAGCTCGCGCGAGCAGAAGAACGTCCCGTCGAGGACGATGCCAACGACCGCGCGCCAGCCGTTCGGCGAAAGGTCCTCTGCGCGCACGATGAAGTTGCCGGCCGCATTGTTCACGAGGGTCGTGAGCGGACCGAGGGCTTCCTCGGCCGCGTCGAAGGCAGCGGCGACGGCGCTCCGGATCCCGCACGTCAGCCTGAACGGCGAAGCCCTCGCCGGAAAGCGCTGCGACTGTTTCATCGAGCGGCTCCCGACGGCGGCCGAGGACGGCGACCTTCGCGCCGAGCCGCCCCAGCTCGAGCGCCATCGCCCGTCCGAGGCCGCTGCCACCGCCGGTGACGAGCGCCACGCGGCCCGCGAGAGATCCCGCCGGAAGCACTACTCGAGCTCGAGCTTGTAGTTCAGCTCGAGGTCCCTCGTCAGCTCATCGATCGCCGGGAGCGCGCCCTGCAACGCGCCGGCGACGTCACCGGCTGCGCCCGCGCCAAGCGAGTCGAGGTAGGAAGGCGAGGCCAGGCGAGGCTCGAGGCCACGGGTGCTGCCGCGCTTTCCTCCGCGACCTCGACGAGCGCCGCGATCGAGGCCGCGTCCCGAATCCGCGTGCGGTTCGCGGACCGGAGCGCCCGCATCGTCGAGCGCAAGCCAGCTGTGCGTCCCGTCTTCGCCCGAGAAGGCGCAGAGATAGACGCGTTCTCCCGACGACGGCTCGACCGCGATCACGGCGCCGACCGTCTCGTCCGGAGCCGCGAACCGCGCAGCAGCCTCGGCGATCCGGCTGACGTCGCTCGCTCAGCGCCACCGCGCCAGCATAGACTCGCCCTGTGGCAGGGGCCGTCTCCGCGCGAGACGCTCTTCGCCCCGCTCGGGCCGACGTACGACCGCTACGCGCGCGCTGCTCTCGTTCGGCCAGGATCCGCGCTGGCGGCGGTTTCTCGTCTCGCGCATCGAGGCAGGCCCCGGCGGACACCGTGCTCGACGTCGCGACCGGGACCGGCGCGGTGGCGCTCGAGCTGCTCACGCAGCAAGGGCTGCACGGTCGTCGGGCTCGACCAGAGCCCGGAGATGCTGGCGGAAGCGCGCCGCCGGCTGCCGGACGAGCGTCACGCTCGTCGAGGGGACCGCCGGAACGCCTGCCGTTCGAAGACGCGTCGTTCGACGCGCTGACCTTCACGTACCTCCTGCGCTACGTCGCCGATCCCGCGGCGACCCTGCGGGAGCTCGCACGCGTGGTGCGCCCGGGCGGCACGATCGCCGGGCTCGAGTTCGCCGTGCCGCGCGGCGTCTGGCGCCCGCTCTGGGAGCTCTACGTCCGCGTCGGCCTCCCGCTCGCAGGACGGGCGATCTCGCCGGGCTGGGCCGAGGTCGGCGATTTCCTCGGCCCGAGCATCCGGGACTTCTACGAGCGGTGGCCGGAACCGCGGCTGGTCGAGCTCTGGCGGGCCGCCGGGATCGCGGACGTGCGCTCGCGGCGCCTCAGCCTCGGCGGCGGAGTCGTCACCTGGGGCCGCCGCGCGTGACCGAGGCGCGTCAGGCCTGCGTTCTACGCGCTCGCGCCCGGCGGCTGGCGCGACTACGTCACGCTGCTGCACCCGCCGTACACGCTGTGGCATCTGTCGTACGTCGCGATCGGCGCGGCGCTGGCTCCGCAGTGGCGACCCGGAGTGCTCGGCTCTCGCACTGCTGGCGTTCTTCCTCGGCATGGGCATCGGCGCGCATGCGCTCGACGAGCTGCACGGCCGCCCACTCGCGACGCGGATCTCCGCAAGGACACTCGTCGTGCTCGCCGTCACGTCGCTCGCGCGCCGCAGCGGGAATCGGCATCGCCGTCGCGCTGCGCACGACCTCTGGCTGCTCGCCTTCGTCGGAGTTGGAGCGTTCATCGCGGTCGCGTACAACCTCGAGCTGTTCGGCGGCCGCCTGCACGGCGATCCGTGGTTCTCGCTGGCGTGGGGCGCGTTCCCGGTGCTGACCGCGTACTTTGCCGCCGCCGAGACGATTCGCATCGAGGCGGTGTTCGCCGCGGCGTTTGCCGCACTCCTAAGCCACGCGCAACGGCGTCTCTCGACGCCCGTGCGGCTCGTGCGACGCCGGACACGTGCCGTGACCGGCCGCATCGAGCTCCTGGACGGATCGACGATCCCGATCACGGCCGATTCGCTCACGGCGGAAGCCGAGCATGCCCTCAAGACCCTGTCCGCAGCCGTGGTCGCCCTCGCCGTCGCGCTCGTCCTTCTCCGCGTAACCTGACGCCGTGGAGCTCGTCACGATCGTGCAGATCGTCTTTGTCGCGGCTGCCGTGGTCACGGTGCTGGCGCTGCATCGGTGCCGTCGCTCGATCGGCTGCGGCGCCGGGTGCTGATCGGCATTGCGTTCGCTCGTCGGCATCGCCGCCGCCGGGGCGTGGGTCGCGTTCGGCTTGAAGACAGAAACGGAGATCGCTGTGGCAGCCGGTGGCATCACGATTTCATTCGCCGCCGCGCTCGCCGCGATCCGCCTGCGTGACCTCCTGCGCGCGTCGCGGCGCACCGACGAGCAGCTGGCGCGTGCGCAGGGCCGGCTCAAATTCGCTGATCGCCCAGGAGGCCGAAGAGCGCAGCGCCGAGCTCGAACGAACGCTCGTCCGGGCGCGAGCCGACTCCGCCTCTCTGCTGACCGAACAGGAACGCCGGATCGCCGAGGAACGACGCGCCGCTGCGGCCGAGCGGACACGTACGGCAGGCGACGAGCTCGGCGAAGCCCTGACCGCAGCGCAGCAGCAGGTCGAAGCACGACTGGCTGCATGGGGAGACGATCTCGAACGCGCCGCAGCGCGGAGTCGGCGGACCAGCTCACGCAGCTTGCGCAACGTCAGAAGCAGTTGATCGCGGAGGCGGAGGCGCGAATCGCGGTCGACGCCGAGCGGCTCGAAGGCGAGAGCGAGCAGCAACGCGCGGGCCTCGTGCGTGTCCGCGACGAAATCGCGCGGGCAACGCAGGAGGTCGGCGCGGCCGGCACGGCCGAGCTCGAGGGCTACGCGTCGGAGCGGCGACGAGCACTGCATGAATTGAACGAGCGCATCCGGAAACGCGAGCGAGAACTGCTCGAGCTGATCGAACGCGAAGAGACGGACGCGACGCGACGCATTCAGGCGGGCTTCGCCGACGTCGAGCGGCGCCAGCTCGAACATCTCGAGCGAATTCTCGCGCGCGCGACGACGAGCTACTCCGATGCCGCGACGCAGCAATTCGCCGACACGGTCAGGTCGTCGCGGGAAGCTGCAGCCACGCGGCTGTCGCGCGAGCTCGACCGCGCCGTGCAAGCGTTCGTGCGAGAAGCGCAGACGGTGCTCGCCGGACCAGCTGGCCCAGGTCGCGACTACCGGCGCGCAGAGGCTGGAGCAGCGGCAGGCGCAGGTCGGCGCCGGAATCGAGCGCCAGCGCGCCGAGGCGATGGAGGCATTCGAGGCGCGGCTGGTCCAGGCCGAGCAGGAGCTGCGGCGGCGCCTCGACACGCTTTCCGCCGACACCGAGGCGGAACGAGCCGTCCTCGAGGCCCGGCTGCGCGAGCTGGCGAAACGGATCGAAGAGGCGATGGCCCGGACGTAAGCGGCGTTTCGGGTCCCGGTTCGCCGCCAACAAACCAGGGCAGGGTTCGTCTATGAACACGACGAACGAAAGCGAAACCGTGGCAGAGACGACCGAAATCATCGAGCCGAACGGCAGCGAGCACTCGAAGGTCGAGAGCTGGCGCCTCCATGTCCTGATGGAAGCCGGGTATCCGCTTCCACTGGCGGAGCGGCTTGCCGGCAGCGAGGCCGACCTGCACCGGGCGGTCGAGCTCGTCGGCCAGGGCTGCGCGCCCGAGACGGCCGTCGAGATTCTGCTCTAGCTCCTAGGCACTTCGTCCTCACCCCGCGTGGCATGCTGACCCCGCGATGTCGAAGGTCGAGGCGATCCAGTACGGGGACCGCAAGGTCTACGCGGTCGGCGCCGTTCAACCGCGGTGTGCGCCGAGTGGCTGCAGCGGCTGCCCACCGTGTGGGTCGAGGGCGAGGTCACGGAGCTGCGCCGCAATCCGCGCTGGCAGTCGGTCTTCTTCACGCTGAAGGACCCGAGCGACGGCGCGTGTCTCGGCGTGACGATCGGACGCGGCCGTTTCGACGCGCTGCGGCTCGACCTGACCGACGGCGAGCGCGTCCACGTCTTCGGACGCCCGGAGCTCTTCGAGGCCGCGCGGCGACTTCCGCATGCGCGCGCTGTCGATCGAGCGATTCGGGCTCGGAGACCATCTCGCCGCGCTCGGAGCGGCTGAAGAAGAAGCTCGCCGTCGGAAGGCGTCTTCGAGCGCAAGCGTCCGCTGCCCTTACTGCCGCGCCGGATCGGCCTCGTCACCGGCAACGACGCCGCGGCGAAGAAGGACGTCCTCGCCACGATCACAGCGCGCTTTCCGGCGGCTCGCATCGCTCGTTGCCGAGACCGTACGTCCAGGGCCCGCTCGCCGCGAACGCCGATCGATCGACGCGCTGGGCGAGCTCGCGGCGCGCGCCGGAGATCGACGTGATCGTGCTCTCGCGCGGCGGCGGAAGCTTCGAGGACTTGCTCCCGTTCAGCGACGAGCGGCTCGTGCGTGCGATCGCCGCGTGTCCGGTCCCGGTCGTCTCCGCGGTCGGGCACGAGCAGGACAACGCCGCTCTGCGACTTCGCGGCGGACGCTCGCGCGTCGACGCCGACCGCCGCCGCGCGCCTCGTCGTCCCGGATGCAACAGAGCTTCTCGCACGGCTCGACCGCACCCGCGGCGGCCTGGCGCGCGGCGCGCGCGCCGTGCTCGAACGCCGGCGCGAACGACTCGTGCATGCCCACGACCGGCTTCGCCGCGCTCCGTCACTCGCGGTCGAGCGCAAGCGTGCACGCGTGGAGCACGCAGCCGGACGACTGCGTGCGCTCTCGCCGCGCGCGACCCTCGACCGCGGCTATGCGATCGTCCGGACGGGCGACGAGATCGTCCGCTCGACGAGCGCCGTTTCGAGCTGGCGACGAGGTCGACGTCGAGGTCGCCGACGGCCGCTTTGGAGCACGCGTCGAATGAGTAAGACCGAACCGACCTTCGAGGAGGCGCAGCGCGAGCTCGAGCAGATCGTCGAGCGCCTCGAGCGCGGCGAGGCGGGCTCGACGAGGCGATCCAGCTGTGGGAGCGCGGCGAAGAGCTCTACAAGACGTGCGTCGGCAAGCTCGACGCGGCGCAAGGCAAGATCGAAGAGCTTGCCCGCCGCGCCGAGTCTGCCCGTCCTTGACGTTCTTCTAGGGGTTGAGGCTGAAAGGCGGGTACTTGTCCGTCACCAGGACGAACGCGTAGGCGCTGACCCGATTGGACCAGCGCCTGACGCCCGACGACGAAGTCGAAGAGTCCCCTCGGGTAGCGGCCGGTGAAGAGGATCGCGAACCACGCGATGATCACGCACACGATCGCCGCGAGAATCAAGAAGAAGAGCACGATGTAGTGCGGAATCGCGAGGAACCACTTCACGAGCGGAAGCCACCGGTTCAGACCTTGCTTCGCGTCTGGATACGCGAAACTCGAGCGAGACGGACTGCCGCTCGTCCGTCGACGGGTAGCGGTCGTCCAGCAAGCCGAGATAGACCCCGACCCTGATTTTGGAACCGCAGCAGCTCGAGGTTGCAGTCGTACCACCAACGCGGGTATTTCTGGCGAAACACGATCATCAGCAACGTCGGGAAGAAGAGAAGCCCCGCTGCCTCCTGCTGCAAACGACGGCGCCATTGCCGCCGCCCCAGCCACCCGACCAGTCGTTGCCGCCATCGCGGCCAGCACGATCACGATCGGGATCGCGACGATGATCCTGAACGCCGTCGTCAGCCGGTTCGAGATCCTCGGTCCGGATATTCGACCGAGAACTGCACCGGATACTCGATCGCCACCTGCCGTGTAGGCACCTGACTCCATTGCTCGTGACCTCCCGTCTGTCGAGATTCGAGGCGACCACTACTCGGCTTTCGTCTCGCCAAGAAGTCTCCCGAGCTCGACGAGATCCTGCTCTGGCCTGCGTCTGGATCACCCGACAGGGGAATGACTTCGAGCTCCGGAAGAGCCTCGCCGATGCGGCCTGCGAACACGACGCAACGCACTCCTGCGAGCGCGCAGCGCCGGGCGACCTCGCCGGGTGCCTTCCCGAGGGTCGTCGTACGGTCGACGTTGCCCTCACCCGTGACCGACCACGTCGTAGCCGCCAGGGGTCGAAGCCGATCGAGATCGAGGACGAGCGGACGCGCCGGCCAGCAACTCCGCGCCGAGCGACGCGAGCGCCGCCCGAGTCCGCCGGCGGCGCCCGCTCCCGGTAGCGTCCGCATAAGGCGCCAGCTCTGCCAGGCCGAGGAGTCGTGCTTCGAGCTCGCGCGCGTCTTCCGGCGTGGCGCCCTTCTGCGCCGCGAAGACTCTGCGCCGGCATCGAGCAGGGGAACGCCGACGTCGCATGCGACTCGGGTCGGGCCGGAAGCTCGTCGAGCACCTCCAGCAGGCCGGCGCCGCCGTCGACGTTGGCCGTTCCGCCGAGAAAGACCTGCAGCTCGCGCGCGGCTGACCGACGGCACGGATCAGCTCACCGAGTCCGCGACTCGAGCGCTGCGAAAGGATCGAGCCGTCGCGGATCGAGCGGATCGCCTGCGCGGCCTCGACCAGCGGCCAAGCCGTCGGGGTGAGAAGCCAGCGCCGCGACGCGCGCCGCCCGAACGCGTCTGACACTTCGACCTCATGCCACTCGCCGCCGAGTGCCGCGTGCAGCACGTCGAGCGTCCCTCTCCCCACCGTCGGCGACGGGAGCTGGTCGACCTCGGCCCACGATGCGCAATCCTCTCCGCGAGTGCGGCTCGCTGCGTCCGCGCCGACAGGACGCCTTTGAGGCTAGCCCGGAGACGCGAGCGCGCGTGCGATCGGCATCGGCCTCTGCGGACACCTCGGCGGCGGAAGGTCAATCTTCCGGTGTTTCGGCCTGCGACGCGTCCGGCATCACGCAGCAGCATCGCGACCGAGAGACCCTTCGCGCGCGAGGAAGATCAGGCCGACGCCGATCCCGACCGAGGCCTCGATCGATCCTGCAGCCCGAAGCCGAACGCGATCCCGCGAGCCTTCGCCACGCCGTAGTACGTGAGAGAGCGGCAGGGCGACCGCCGCCTGCACGAGCCCGACGTTGCCGGGCCAGAGCGGGAAGATCGTCGCGACGTTCATCAGCACCAGCACGACGCCCGGCGGCGGGCAGTCCCTCGTGGATCCCGAACGCGCGCATCGCCGTGTAGACCGCGAACAGCTGACATGTCCAGCCGAGCATCTGGAAGAAGAGTCGCGAGCGCTGCAGGCCCGGGCTTGCGCATGACGCTGAGGCCGTAGCGCGCGAGCCTGCATCACCTTCCGCACGGCACCGAGCCCTTCTTCGATGCCTGCGTAGTGGTCCGCTGCGGGCTCCATGACCGCGACGCTGAAGAGCACGACGCCCACGGCGACGACGGCGATCAGGCTCGTGACAGCCCAGTCCGGGATGTGCGCGGTCGATGACGACGTAGACGATCAGACGCGCATCACGGCGACGAGGTCGAACACGCGGTGCGCGAAGACCGTGCCGAGCAGCCGAGCCCAGGCGCGCCTGCCTGCTGTCGATGCCGGTTCAGCACCGCGACGCGCGCGAGCTCGCCGACTCTTCCCGGGAGCATCGCGTTCGCGAAGAGGCCCGACGGAGAACGCCGAGAAGACGAGCATGAAACTCGGGTGCGGCGGGTCGAAGGCCTGCACGATGACCGTCCGCCACGCGAGCGTGCGCGCGAGCACCGAGAGCAGGTTCAGTCCGACAGCGGCGGCAACCCAGTTCCATTCGACCGCTCTGAACACGTCGCCGACGGCGCCCCAGGCCGGCCCTCGCCACCAGAGGAGCAGCGACCACGCCGACGGCGGCGAGCACGACGACGACCGTTGCGTGCGTCCAGCGGTTCCGAACAATGTTCACGGCGCGAGATCGCCCGCTCGTAGATCTCGACGAGCCGGCGTCCGATCGTCCCGCCAGGAGTAGCGCTCGACGGCGACGCGCCGCGCGCGGCCTCGCCGAGCGCGGCCCGGCGCGGCTCGTCGTCGAGCAGAGCCGGCGACCGCGTCGGCGAGCGCACGCTCGTCGCCCGCGGGAACCGAGGACGCCCGTCTCCTCCGTCATCACTTCGCGGTAGCCGTCGATGTCCGACGCGATCGACCGGCGTCGCGCAGGCGAAAGCTCGCGTCAGCACCATCCCGAAGCTTTCCCCACCGAGCGACGGTGCAACAGAGCGCCTCTGGCGCGGAACAGCTCGCGCGGTGAGGTCTTCCTGCGACAGGAAGCCGAGGATGTCGATCCCCTCGTCCGGCACCCGCTCGCCGGGTGAGCAGGAGCCGGACCGCGAGCGGATCCGCGCCGGCGATCCGCAGGCGCGCGCCGGTGCGGCGCCGGATGTCCGGCCAGGCCCGGAGCAGGACGTGCAGGCCCTTCGCGTGCTTCCTGGCGGCCGGCGAACACGACCTGCTGCTCGCGGTCAGTGTGCGTCCGCCTCCGGGGAATCAGCACGCCGTTCGGGACGACCTCGTATTCGCCTGGAAGCCACGCGCGCGGCGGTGTCGCGCGCGTGAGGCGAAGACGGCGATCCGGTGGTCGAGCCGGTCGGCGAGAATCCCCAGAGCGGCGTGCCGCGCTTCATCCAGCCGAGCTTGCCGTGCGCGTGGAACGATGCCGACCATCGGCCACGTCGCCGAGCGCGAGCCGCGGCGACCGCAGATCGCCGGCGTCATCGGCTCGTGGACGTGCAGCACGTCGAAGCGCTCACGCGCGAGCCGCGCGCCTGACGCGGCGGATCGTTCGAGGTGAGGCACGATGTTCGGCAGCGTTCCGTTCGCGGGCACGATCACCGAGCGGCCCACCGGAATGATGTCCGGCGGCGGAAGATCGTGGCGCCCCAGGCGCGGGTGCAGGACGCGCGTGAAGCTTCCGGGCGGGTCGTTGCCGATGATCGTGCGCGTGTCGACGCCGTGCCCCCGCAGGGCCTCGGCCTGGGCTCGGCGTGCTCCACCACCGCCCCCAGAAGGACTAGGAGTACGGGACGACGATGCCGACCTTCGTGCGGAAGCTAACCCGGTAGCCAGTCGTCGCGGTACTCGACGTCCGCGTCCTCGGGAAAGCCGGCGTAGGCCTCCTCGCCCTGCGTCGTTTCACGCTCGACACCGGCACCGTGGCGCTGCGCGAACTCGGACTCGGGATAGCGGACGCCGCCGCCTGTGCGTGGCCCGACAGCAAGGATCCGCACACGGGCCGTCGCCTGCGCCGACGATGACGTGCTCCGTCCCCGCAGGGACAATGGAAGAAGTCCCAGGCCTTGAGCGGCCGTTCCTCACCTTCGACCAGCAGCAGCGCTGCAGCCCTGGAGCACGAGGAAGCCCTCCTGGTCGCTGGTCTTCCGGCGTGGTACATGCAGGCCGGCTGTCCGGGCTGAAGAACACCGATGTCGATTCCGAGCTGGGGGAACTTCGCGTCGCCCACGCCCTCGAAGCCGAGTGTAGCGCGCCGAACGCACCGTCGAGCCAGCGCGCCTCGCCGAGGCGTTGCAGGACGAACCAGCCCTCGCCTTTCGGCGCGAGGCCCTTCGCCTGCCTTCTCGACCGGAGCCTCCGGGACCATCCGCGTATTCTGCCGCCTGATGGAAGGCCTCGCCGAGCTGCACACCCACCTCGGCGGCTCGGTCGCCTCCGACATCCTCTGGAGCCTCGCGCACGAGCAGGGAATCGCGCTCCCGGTCAAGGACTTCTGGGAGTTCGACCGGCTCGTCACGGTCGTCCGACCCGCGCGGCGTCGCCGAGCCTCGACGCGCTCGACCAGATCTACCACTGGACGGAGCTGATCCAGTCGAGCCCGCTCGCCGTCGAGCGCTCGGTGCACGCGGCGATCGGCGGCGCGTACCGCTCGCAGCGGATCACGACGCTCGAGCTGCGCTTCAACCCGATGAAGCGAAACCGCGGCGGCGAGCGCGACCTCGACCACATCATCCTCGCCGCGATCCGCGGCCTCGACCGCGCGAGCCTCGAGTACCCGCAGGTGCGCGCGGGCCTGATCCTGATGATGGACCGGACGTTCACCGCGCGGCAGAACGCGATCATCGTCGAGAAGGCGATCGTCTGGGCGTCGCGCGGGGTCGTCGGCGTCGACATCGCCGGCCCGCGTCCGGGCGGCGGGCGCTACGACTACCGCGCAGGTCGCAGCCGATGGTCGAGGACGCGCTCGCGCAGGCCTCGGCGTGACGATCCACGTCGGCGAGGAGGGCGGCGAGCATGGGACGCGACGAGATCGGCGAGGTCGTCGCGGCGCTGCGGCCCGACCGGATCGGCCACGGGATCCTGGCCGCGAGCGATCCGGACTCGATGGGTGCGATCCGCGATGCGCAGATCGCGCCCGAGGATTTCGTCCGCCATGACCGGCAACTTGAACTTCACGGCAAGTTGGCGCTCCGCGAAGCCGAGTGACGTGCCGCCCCGATGTCGTTCGCACGTCTGCCGAGCACGAGGTGCCGTGCTACGATCGCGACGGGATCGGGCCCGGAGATGATGCGACTTACCCTGAAGCGACTTGCCTCGAACCTGTTCGCGATTGGGGCGCTGATGAGGATCAGCTCGTGAGCTAACCGTTGGGGCTAGCTGGCGCAAGCTGGGACGGTCCCCACGGCGCAGCGTGGTTCCGGGGTGTCCTTCGGTGGCGAGCGGTAGTCGGCTCGATTCTGAGGAGGCGGGCAGCTATTCCGCCAGCGCAGCCTTCGAGCTGTTTCGATCCTGGCGGGCGTTTTTTGGCGCGGACGATCGCTGCAAGCGGATGCGGGCAGGGTTCTCAGATGCACCAACGTCCCCGAGGCGAGCTGGGTTGAGAAGGGTGTTGGGGTTGGTACCGGGATGCGAAGGCATCAATGACCTGACCCTTGCGGCGGTGTTGAGGACGAGGTGAGTCGTTCGGCGGGCGTGGATGCGTCAGCGTTTATGCGGTTGTAGCACCACGAAGAACGCAGCGTCGCGACACCTCACCGCCGCGTGCTGGTCGGACATCCAGGCCTCATCGCCCGGACGCTACCGCGTATGGACCGACGCCGCATGCTCAAGGATCCCAGTCAGTGGCGTTTTCAACGTCTTGCCGCGCAGGAGTTTGCGCCGCGTTCGCGACGATCATCGCCGTCCCTGAAGATGACGGCGTTTTTCCGCCGTGGACGCGTTGTACTGATCAGGCGGGCTGCCCGTTTCCCAGGGCGCCGGGCGCTACCTGGTCAGCAACCGCGCGACTTCGTCCTGGAAGTCGAGCGCAACCTCGGACTGATAACTGGCGCACGGCTTGACGACCAGGCGCGGGATCGGGTCGGTCAGGCACGGCCGAGCGATCCGCCAGCGCTGTTCAGTGTATTTGTCGACTTTCGCCCCCGCAAGATCACGATCGGGCATTGTGCGAGGAGACCGCAGCGGGGAACTCGATGGCAGGGATCCTCCCTCCTGCTAAAGTGGGGCGGCCTGGGGCGTCCTCATAAAGTTGAGAACCGGCTGCAGTACTTTCCAATGCGTGAGATCGATCGCGACGACTTTCTGCGTTTTGACATCGCTCGCTCGGAACGAACGCCGATGTGGAGCACTGCCGGAGGCGCGTGCGAGGCGCGCGTTTCGGGCAGTCGTTCTGATCCGGCGCGCTCCTGGCTGATGAGGCGGTGAAGGCTGTGGGAGTCCTGTCGCGATCCCACGTGACCCGAACTGATCACCCAACGCCAATGCCGGGAAGCGTGATCGGCGTGCCCGCCAGACGCCGCCAGGTGGTCGCGCGCCACGGATTGGCTGATTTTTGCGCCGGGACGCAGCAGCCGATTGAGGTTGTTATCACAAGTGATACTCTGGACCTCTTGTGGAAGTTGAACGGAGATGGAGCGCCACGCGCCGATCGTCGCGATCACGCAGGGAGCAGGCGGGAGTCAGCCGCAGCATTCTTTGCGTTAATCGCCGTGCAGCTCTTCCGGCACCTGGCGCAGTCGCGACATCTGGCACGCGCTGAGTTGATCGCGGGTGGCGGAGCCGAAAGCTGAGGCGGCTGGTGAACGCAACCGTCCCAACGTGAGTTAAAACGCCCTTTGACCAGGTGGCGCGATGCTCGCGGTGAATACGTCGTCCGGTGTGTTCGAGCTGGCGCGGATTCGCCTGTTGAGCGAGCGGTCTGAAGTGGAAGCCGAAGTGAATTGTAAAGCCGCCCGCGCGGCAACAACATGAACGGTGGGTGGTTGCCACAGGAAAATCTAATGACCGGAGCTTTTTCCCGCTGACATCACGCCAGCTGGCGCAGAAGTGAAGTTGACCGCCAGTTCGTAAAGACGCGATCCCTGCAGACGCGATGACGGAGCGGTGTGTCGCCAAGGGGCGATAGTGCTGGCAACTCCACCGCGACGCCGGTGGCTTGCTGGTCAAAGCCTGACGATGGCGCGGCGATTCGCTCTTCATGGTGGTTTCCTGGTCAGCCATACGGCCTTTCTTGGTTATGATCGATCGCCCGGCTGAGGTGATGAACGTATTGTCCTTCCCAGCCGCGCAGTGGGAAGTGGAGAGTGGCGTAAAGCGCAACTCGCTCGACTGAACTGCGCGAACAGCAGCTCGAGCGCCGTGTGTAGCTGAGGTTCGTGGTGCTGAATCTGACGCAAACTACGCGGTCGCGGTTCTTGCCAACGACATCGTGGAGCCCGAACCCTTCCTACTTCGAAACAAATCAGATCGAGCTCCACCGTACTCCAGGCGCACCGGCAGAATCACCTCGAATGCAGCAACTACTGTCGTGTCAAATTGACTCTCAACAGCTGCGCCTTAGCGCGCGATAAGGCATTGCATCGCGGTAAAGGACGATCAGAACGCATCACGTGTAGGCATCTACTGAAATGATCCGCGATAGAAGCGGAATGTCTGCATCGTTAAGCCCGTCGGGATAACCGAGCCCATCGACCCGCTCGTGATGGTGCCGCACGATTCGCGAAATTCAGAGTAATCTGCACGACTTTCGAAAGAATGTCGCTCTCCGGTAGCGGCATGCTCCTCCATCTGTCGCCGTTCCTCCAGGTAAGCGCGCCGGGCTTCTCGAGGAGGCCGGCAGGGAGCCCAACCTTTCCGATGTCATGGACGTAGCCCTGCAGAGATGCACCAACTGTTGGTCTCCGTCGGATAGACCCATTCGCGCCGCTATGTCTCTCGAGTAGACTGCGACAGCTGCAGGAATGTCCTGCGGTGTAGCGGTCTCGGCGCGTCAGTGTTGCGACGAGCAGTAGCGAAGGAGAGACTGGCACGCTCCAGACGCGTATTGGCCTCCTCGAGGCTAGATACCGCCTCGCGCTGCTGTTGGTAGAGATGAATGAGACGCTGCAGGGGCGACGCAGGAACCAAAAATGCCCCGACAATTGCTACGGAGTAGAGCTGGTATCCATAGACCAGCAGCGCAACGATAGGCGTGTAAAGCGGCGCATAGACAAGGATGAGCGGGCTAAGCGTTCGCAGAAGCGCCCAGGGCGAGCCCGCACGCCGAACCGCTTGTAGTCCCGAGGTTGAAGATCGAAGTCGGCCGCCATCTCCACAACGGATGCGGCAAGGCAGGCCAGCAATATCGTCAAGAAGGCAGTTCGCCCATCTCGGACGACAACTGCCCCAGCCGCCAGCCGGCAGCAGCCGCCGTGAGCGCGCGCACCGGCAGATAAACCGCCCAGCGGAGGATAGGGGCGTCGCAGATCACCGAGACCAGCCAAGGCGGCCACGACCGACGGGCGGCGAACGGCCCAAATGCGACTGCCGCAAAGACTAGGGGCAAGAAGGCGACAGAGGCCTCCCGTGTTTCCCGTGACAGGAACGCGCCCTGGCGCTCAGCGACCGCGGCGAGCGTCGCCAGTCCAGCGATCACCAGATGGAGGGCAGCGGTGCATCCCTTCAAGGACGAGGGCCGCAGAGATTGCAGCAAGCCAAAGGGCAGCAGTCCACCCGTAGATCAGCAGATTTGCCCTGAGTAACTTGCACGAAAGCTATTGACTTGTCACCCAAAAGGGGTATACCTTCAAATCGCCGTCAGTCCCCTGGGAGTGGGGCTCACCGTGCGTTCGGTGATCCGTTTCGCGTCTCGCGCAACAATCGCGGGAAGCTTCAAGACCTGGTAAAGCCGCGTAGCTTCTGTTTTCCCCAGCATGTGGACATCCCCCTGTTGAGGGATTTCCACAGGAGAGTGGAAAACGGAACTAAAACAGGGCTAGCGTTAGGCGATCAGGCCGCGTCGGAAGCCGACGGCGACCGCGTGCGGCCCGCGAGCGAGCTTGCAGCTTGGCTAGCAGGTGGCGGACGTGCGACTTGACCGTCTCTTCGCTCAGGAAGAGGCGGACTCCGATCTACGGTTCACAGAGGCCGTCGCGAGATCAGTTGAAGCACCTCGATCTCCCGCATGGTCGGCTCCTGCTCCAGCTCACGGAGGGGGCCTGGCGAACGGGATGACCTCGGCATTGCCAGTTCTGCCGCTTGGCCGCAGCAGCCTCGAAACGGCGCTGGTGGTCCATGTAACGGCTCAGGATCTCTTTGCGCTCTGCGGCGTCCATGGTTGGGCTATCGGCTACGCCTGCCCAAGCTTCAGCTCGCGGACCTGCCACCTCGATGAGAGGATGCAGGCTAGCGGCCCCGGGACGGGATCCGAACGGCCCGAGAATGCCGTGGTTTGGCCGAGTCGTCGGCGGCCGCCGGGTATGGCGGCTGGAGACTTTCAGCCCGCTCGAGCGTCTCCCGGTCGACGTTCAGGGGGTGGTGGCAGGCCGCCAGGTGCCCCCGGCCGTAGTCCACCGAGCGGCAGGCTCGACGTCGCCCTCTGCAGATGTCCGTCATGTAGCGGCACCAGGGATGGAAGCGGCAGCCGGAGGGAGGATTGATCGGGCTCGGCACGTCGCCCTGGAGGACGATCCGCTTCCCGCCGCGATCGCTCTGATCCGGATCGGGGATCGAGCAATACGTAACTGAACGAAGTACAA
>ERZ1370068.7664-contig-6569_pt1 | contig 38263 bp, 56 predicted proteins | sample MGYA00561227_ERZ1370068 | MGnify/ENA primary metagenome ERZ1370068 (study PRJEB38410, sample SAMEA6850437) | metagenome | study: Metagenomic assessment of the ecological functions of the soil: analysis of the soil microbiota associated with the...
AAGAAAATGATCCGCAGATTGGACATGTACAAGGTAAAAAAGACATTGGATGAAATGGCTCGGAGCGGTTGGCTGGTAATTGAAAGAAGCAGGATGCAAAGAAGCCGTCGGATGCTAATGGTGAAGTGAATACGAAGCTACCTGAAACGGATATTCCAATAGTTGAAAATCTCTGGCTGTTAAATAGTAATATCCTCCATCATTATAGCAAATACTTACATTTTTCCGGGTTGATTGCAGGGTAGTACATTGCAGTATAATCACTTTGCTACCGAAGGACATTTATTAGCGCCAATAATCCGATTAATGAAACGATTGCCACAATGCTTCTTTGCATTTTTAGTACTTGTAGCCTTCTCGGCCAATACCGCTGAAATATATGTATCTGTTAATGGATCCGATTCAAACCCCGGAACAAAAGATAAGCCCCTCGCTAACCACTGCCCGCGGCCCTAAGAAAAGCAAGAGAATTGCGCAGGTTGAACGACGCATCAATCGCCAGCGGAATTCATATTATTCTCGTGAGGGACCCATCAACTAAATGGAGCCCTCGTTTTTATCCGGCCCGAAGACGCGGTGGGACAGGAAGCAAGTCCAACACATTGAAGCCGCACCAAAGTCAGCAACCCGTATTGCTGGAGGTGTAAAATTGGCTGGCTGGAAAAATTTTCAACCACTCTATTCGTGGATTGCCTTCTGGAAGCCAGCGGAAAGATTTGGGCTTCAAGTCGATGTTCCGTTAGTCAATGGAAGATTGTTTGAATTCCGCCAACTATGGATCAATAAACGACAAAGCTGTCCGTGCAAAAGCATGAATGGCGAAAGCATGGATAGGATATTGAGATGGAATAAAGATGACGATTCTGGTAATAATACCGCTACCAAAGCAGCTTTCTGGAAAAGATGTGGAAGGACTGGAAATGTTTTATTCATCAATGGTGGGCCATTGCCATTTTGCGCATCAGGAAGATGATTGTAGAAGGCAACACCGCCAAACTTTTCTTTATCAACCGGAATCCAAAGGATAGAGCGAGCACCCCCGCCAGCCCCGTGGATTTCAACTGAAACAGGTAATTCTGCATTTTTTTGTCCAATGCCATTCAATTCCTCGATGAGCCCGGCGAATGGTATCTCGACATTTCAAACAGAAAATTATATTACTGGCCCCCGCTAAAATGAAAATCTAAATGGTCAGCAACAGTTATTGCCCCTGCCTGGAAACACTGGTGATTATATTAAACGATCGACCATCCTGTTTCAAAATGTTGTCTTCAGCGGAATTAGTTTTGAGCACACGGGCTGGTTACGGCCCTCTCACTATGGCCATGTTCCTCATCAGACCGGCATGTACATGCTCGATGCCTACAAACTCAATCCACCAGGCACACCGGACAAAGCCAGCATTAGACAACCGTGCATGGATCGTGGGTGTGCATCTGGGCGGCGTCCGTTTAAAATTTTTGCTGAAAAACACGCTATGAAAATTGCCGCTTCGAACACCGCTTCAACGGCGCTGATTATACCAAAGGGGTGCATGATAATCGTCATAAACGGAAACCTGTTTAAAGACATCGGTGCGTGCTGTAGCTATACTGGCCGGCGTTTGTTCAGAAGAAACAAGCGAGATCCATCTTCCTTATAACCCAAAAGATCAAAGAAGTTTGCGATCACCGGCGATTCGAACAACTTCATCACTGACGCCGCAATGAAGATACTGGAGCTAAATAAATAGGTCGTTATGCCTGAATACTTCCATAGAGCATAATGAAATAGAAAAACGTGTCCTACACAGGCATCGTTTGGGCTGGGGATGGAACGCAGCGCCCAACGTAATGAACAATAATAAAATCATTGCAAAACAGGGTACATCATTATGGCAGGCACAACTACGACTGTGAGTTCACTTTGCGCCCAACCCGATCGGCGATCAGCGACAACTATATTGACAGTATCTGCTACAGTGCTGACCCCTAGTGGCCTCATCTCGCCTCCCATTGGTTTTACCTTCACACTGATGAAGGATCATCTTACTTCAACATTAATAGTGTAACAACTGGACCCCATCACAGAAATATTTTAAAGAATGCCAACGGACCGTGGAAATGAATGGATCAACAATGGACCTCAGGTGGCGGAAGCGGTAAAACGGAGTGCCGGTCTCGGGAACCCTCATCACCCTCTTTGCCAAAGAAAGGACAGCAACCAGGCTGAGGTTACCGGTAAATGAAGAGCATGAAGAAGTCATTGAGCTGGTCACAAAGGAAAACGAGACCATTGACATGGCCAAAACCAAAGACGCTGCTTTCTCAAAATAACGCGGATGCATCAGCGCTATATATCAATGGCAAAATCATTATGTGATCTTCGAACTTGCGCCGGATATTATGGTGCTGGAAGGAAGACTCCGAAAGGCTTTCCCGGGCATGGACGTAAAATGGTATTCCGACCTCTTCTAGCGAATACAGCAAAAAGAACAATTGCAATGACAACAATGTGCCGTGGATTGGACCCAGGGTTATTTTGACGGCCAACCTTTGTTGCGGATAAAAAATTACGCCAGCAATATTTCTCGGATTATCACGCCGCCACGCATTTACCCAAAATGGCCGGATCAAGCGTGCGAGGGGATTATTTGCCAACGCCAACTTCCAGCTGACTGCTTCTTTTCAGACACGGAAGCTGCAATTGATGCTGGTGATCAGCATCCCGAAAGGAAGCACCCTGGAGGCTTTGAACTGAAGACAACGGAAAAGTGTAATCCGCAGATGATCGAATCGGAATGAACGGATTTGGCTAAATACCAGGAAGGAATCGAGGGAACGAAGCAAGTGAGAGACTCCTGGATTTTTTTAAAAAAAATTATGAATGCAGGATGAATGGACAAAATTCGTAAATTCTAAACTCATAGTACATAATCCTCAAACATGCAAACAATCGGCATACTTGGATTAGGTGAGGGTCGAAGCACGATATCAGCTGCCCTGCAAAGCTAATGCAAGCTCAGGCTCAAAAATGATCTGCGATAAGGATCTTGAGCTTTGCTGCGAAAAGGGCCGATGAATTCAAGATGTATGATTATACGATGCGGAGTATGATGAGATGTGCCAAACTGATAAGGATATTGACATCATTGCCATCTCATACCCCGATCATTTGCATGGTGAACATGTAAAACAGGCATCGCTTCGTGGTAAACATGTTGTTTGCACCAAGCCTTGGGCCACTGACCTGAGCGTGGCGACGGACCCGATCGAATCTCGCAACGTAAAAGCCGGTAAAAAAAAGTTTTTGCTGGGCCAGAGTCTCACGATTTTTTGAACCATACAAGAAACAACGAAAGGATTCTGAACAAGGAGTCATCGGGGACCTGATCACTATGGAAAGCCATTATAATCGCCGATCATCGCTGGTCTCCTGGAAGCAATGGGCGCTGGAAGATCTGCTTAAATGCTGGTGTACGGCGGTCTTAGCCATCCCGTGGATCTTGTCCGCTGGTACCTCGCCCGCCATTGAAGAAGCTTTAGGGATGGGGCCAAGTGGGATGATCAGCGCAATGGAAAGAAGGCAGGCTTGAAAATGAAGATACCATGCATTTTATTTTCAAAGCAATTGATGGAAGAGTAGCAAGGGTTAGCGGTAGCGTTATGGCTGCGGGGCCGGTGCGCAACCTACGTCCAGGGACAGGTGGTATGACCTCGTATTTTGAGAGGCGCAGAAGGAGCGAGCTGGGTAGCCGACTATCATGACCTTCGCGATACGCCGTCACGAAAAAGGACTGGCGAGCAAAAAGATCGCCACGTGGGGAGATGCGCATTAAAAACACTATTTCCGGTTTGAAGGACAAAAGTCAGTCGCGGGTGAATACTAGAATTACCTCGAGCAGTACTTTTGTTGATTCAATTGAACAAAACTTTATCGCTTACCCTGATTTAATGGAAGGAATCGGAGACAGTAGCCCCTAAGCATAGGTGCAATGGACCGTAGCTCGTGCAAAAAAGTGCACACCCTATAAAAATAAAGGACATACTAAATGAGCATGGCTTGCCCGGTTCACTTACTCACCATTCACCACCTCATCATTTTCCTTCATGAACAACATTCTTTCAAAACTTCAGCCTATTGACTACACTGGCGCATAGTGGCCGCCTCATCTGCTGATACTGGCTTATATCGGCTACCGGGCCAGTTTTTGGAAGAAAGAAGAAAGACGGGAAAACATTGTTTTTGCGTGGTAAATCACCTAACTGGTATAGCATTGGCTTCAACATGCGGGGTACCAACGTGGGCCTTCCATGTTGCTTGCAAAGCCTCGCAAGCATTGGCTGGCAGCACAGGCATAGCTGCCGGAAATTTCCTGAATGGTATGCGTTTGTTTTTTTGTTCTTACCGGCAACGGTATTTGCTCCCCGCCATCTTGTCAGCAAGGTCAAACCACCATGCCTGAATCTCGCGGGTCAACGGTATGGAGATGGCACCAGAAATATCCTGGCCTGGTATGCATTAATCAAGATCCTGATCTCCTGGTTGTCTCCTGGGATTATTTGCCGGCGGCTTCCTGGCAAGGCAAATCTTAGGTATCCCTATGTGGCAATCAGTAATTGTGCTGGTGCTTTTTGCAGGCTTCTTATTTGCTTTTGCGGGTGGATTAAAAAGCGATCGCAAGAGTAATGTTTTCCAGATGATCCTGCCGGATCGCAGTTTCATTCATGCTCTTCATAATTGGCGTTAACAAAGTAGAGAGAATATCGGCATTATTTCATCGTGCGCCCCGTGACTACTGGAACCTCTATATATATTCATCCCAAGTGCCGGCGACAAAATTATCATCCATGGCCCAAGCGATACTGTTGGGTTACCCGGTCGGGTGGCCGTTGCATTCTTTTGCAACGGACCAGGCAATGGTTCAATCCGCATTAGGTGCCCTGGAATTTCCAGCAGGGCCGAATTGGGGGCTGAGCTTTATCGGCCGGTTACAACATTGTCTCCTGCCACTGTTCACCATTATTCCGGGTATTGTTTGTTTTTGAATTGTTTCCGGATCTCCAAAAGGATCCTAATGAGGCCTGGTTATGACCCTCGTTACGAATTTGCTTCCCTGCGGGATGAACGGACTGGCATATTGTTGTGTTGATAGCGGTGCTGGTAGGCACTATCGGCTCATCATTGAACGCGCTTCAGTGCCAGCTTTTACGAACGGACCTTTATGTAAAGCAAGATAAAACCCTGGCTGCCGCCACTCCTCAAACTCATCAAGCGGTGGGACGCAAGTGGCGGTGGTAGCCGGCTGTCTTTTGCCATTATGATGGCTGGGCTGGCTGCTGATAGCATCAAAGGATTAAATCGGTTTGATGTATTCCAGGCTGTGCTGGGGATTTATCGCTCCCCCACTTTCGGCTGTATTTTTATTATCTGTTTTCTGGAAAACGGGACAACCATGAGCGCGCGTCAATTTTGTCCTATCGGGGTCCGGCAATCAGTTTGGGGATTGGTGTATTGTAGCGCTTTGGGGTTCTCCCTTCAAAAGAATATGGCTTCTGGCCTCATTACATGTTGTTATCATTTTATATTTTTTCAGTGTTGCTCAGTGTTTCGCTTCGTCGTGCGATTTGGCATTATTCGATAAGTCGACCCAATAGTGGCGCGAAGTGAAACGAACAGCGCGGCGCGCGCTGCCTCGGGCCTGGTAAACTGGTGGTATGGCGCGGTATGGATGGGCTCTGATCATTGGTGGCATGATAAGCTTATACATTTTCTTTAATGGATTTTAAAAATGGCCCATGCTTATTCAAACACAAACTCAGGAAGACAAAGACGAGACGGCCGCGGTGAAAGCCACTTCCTTGCTTCCTTTTCCCTTTCACTTTTTACTTTTACTGCTAATGCCCAGCAGGCAAAACATGGATTTGGCATCCCGGCGATTTCGAAATTGACCCTCGCGAACAAAAATGCAGAGAACCGCCGGACCGAAAGAGGAACTTTCTTCCCGGTATTCTGGAAAATGGATGGGCACTATGTGTGTGGTGGATTTTCACAAGGAATCCGATGTGCAGCAACAGGAAGAGGTGGAACATTTATGTAGAAGGAGAATACAATGTAAAAACGGATGGCAAAAGCGATTTGAAGGAAGCCCGGCCCGCATCAAATGTAGCCGGTAGGCAAACACACAGTGGATCAATATCGCAGTATTTAACCAGGTGCCAACGTGCCCGCAATATTTGTAAAAAGGGAGAAAGCGATCAGGTTCAGATTCTTCATCGGCTTGTGACTTTTGAAGATAAGGAATGGATAGATGAAAACGGGAAAAACCTCAGACATATCAGCCACTACCCGGCTGAAAGCCGGCTATTGGAATTTTGATTCACCGTCGAAGCCGGCTGCCTTCGGCATTCAGCCTTCCTGCTGTCGTGAAAAGGAGCGCTTCGTCAATGCACCGTAAAGTAGATCGGATGTTTATCGACTTTGAAAAGCGAAACATTCGGCTTTGTAAAGCTTCATGGATTAAAAAGGGTGACAAGGAAAACTTTCAACATGCATTGCGGTGAATCACGAGAGGAAGCCCCAGTCTCGCTGACTTTCATTGCGAAGCACCGGACCGGCTGACTGTAAACAATGCGCGATGAAGAGAGATGAAATCGCGAAATTGCCAAAAGCATTTCGTTTTATAAACTCCGTGGCATGACGGAACAGTCGGCCTTGACTCCGCATCGATGCTATGCGTGAATATTCAGACGTTAAGGAAAGGGGGAGCTTTAGGATGCAGCGATGAAGAGATTAACAACTTCGTGACGTTGCAAAGTATACTCTTCATCTCAACACGCGGGAGTTCTTTATCGATGGCATTAAACGTGACCGGTGGATCTGGAGTAGTGACGCCTACCAAAGCTATCTCATGAATTATTACCTGTATTTCGACAACGAAACAGTCAAGAGGACCTTGCTTGCTTTGCGTGGTAAGGATCCTGTGTCAGCCCATATCAACACGATCATGATTATGCACTTTACTGGTTCCTGGGATCTATGAGTCTTATTTGTACACGAGTGATGAAACCTTTATCGAGCAATTTATATCCTCGCATGCAATCGCTGATGGAATATTGCTTAAACCGGAGAGATCATGACGGGCTCGTGCAAGGACTTCCTGGTGACTGGATATTCATCGATTGGGCGCAGGTCTCAACAAAAAGGTGAAGTAAGTTTTGAACAGATTGTTGTTGACCCGCAGCCTGGGAAACTCATGGCAATTTGTGCCGGATTATGAATGACCATGCCGGCGCTACCAGGTATCAGCAGCTCCGGTGGAACTGAGAAACAAACTTTTTGAACTATACTGGAGATGAAAATAAACAAGCGCTTGTGCATAGCCGTATCGAGAGGAAGACAAAGTCAAAATGTGACCGGGTCATTCCAATATGCTTGCTATTTTCGATTATTTCAATGAATCGCAGAAGCAAGCCGTTAAAAATCTGTTTTGCTGAATGACAGCATTCAAAAGATCACAACTCCTTATATGAGGTTTTACGAAGCTGGAAGCATTGTGCGCAGTGGGAGAACAAAACTATGTGTTGCAGGAAATGAAAAAAGCTATTGGGGCAGGTATGTTGAAACTTGGCGCTACCACATTTTGGGAAGAATACAATCCAGGCAAGAAAGGAACGGAGCATTATGCCATGTATGGAAGAGAATTTGGTAAAAGCCTCATGTCATGCATGGGAGCTCAGTCCTATTTACCTGCTTTGCAAATATTATCTCGGTGTAAAACCCACTTCTCCCGGTTACAGCACTTACACTCATTGAACCCAATCTTGGGGGACTACAATGGATGACAGGGAAAGTGCCAACACCCGCGGGAGATATTAGAAATGTATGGACAAAGAACAAATCAGGATAACGGGCCGACAGGTGTCGGAACGCTAAAAATAAAGAGTAGAACCCAGCCATCGGGGAAGAATTTAGAGACGTAGTATCAAAAGGGAGGAAATGTTTACGAAATGACCATTCGGCCTGGACTCGGGTACATGATAAACTATAATGCGAATTGAATTATGACTAAAAATATTTTAATCGCGTTTATGTCGACGGGACTGGCATTGCAGACGTTTGCACAAGAACAGTCTCGTGAACACGAGTGAATAAGCCCCCATGCAAAGTTGTCGGGTATGGGCTTAGTGATGTGCAATGGACGAGAGGTTTCTGGGCAGACCGGTTTTGCGGTTTGCCGGGATGCAATGGTACCACAGTTATGGTCGATCTATACCAGCGACAGTATTTGTTTCTCTTTGAAAATTTTAAGATAGCGGCCGGATTGGATACAGGAAGATCTCACAGTGTCCCTCATTTCATGATGGTGATTTCTATAAAACCCTGGAAGCTGTGGCAGCTATGTACGCAGTTACTAAAAGTGAAAAGTTAAATGCATGGTTGGATGAAGCGATTGCAGTGATCGGGAAAGCACAAAAGGAAGACGGCTATATCTATACAAAAGCGATCATCGAGCAGAAGACAACCAGGCCAAAGAAAAAATGTTTGATGATAAACCAAGCTTTGAAGCGTACAATTTCGGTCACCTCATGACGGCAGCCTGTGTTCATTATCGCGCCACCGGCAAAACCAACGTTATTGGACATCGCCAGGAAAGCGGCCGATTTCTCATTGATGTGATAATTCTGCTTCACCCGAGCAGGCACGCAATGCGATATGCCCTTCACACTACATGGGCTTGACAGAATATATAGCAGGACTACCGGTGATGAAAAGTACCTCGACCTTGTTAAAAAGTTGATCGACATGAGAGGAACGGTGGAGGAACTGACGATAATTCAGATAGAGTGCCTTTTCGGCAAATGAAGGAAGTAAATGGACATGCTGTAAGGGCCAATTATTTGTTCGCAGGCGTTGCAGACCTGTATGCAGAAACCGGCGATATCACATTGCTGAATACACTCGACACTTTGTGGGATGATGTGGTCAATCACAAAAATGTATGTGACAGGTGGCTGCGGGGCGCTATATGATGGGTTGTCTTCGGAAGGGCTTTCCTACAAGCCCGATGAGATCCAAAAGATCCAACAGGCTTATGGTAAATCTTCCAGCTACCGAACATGACCGCTCACAATGAGACCTGCGCCAATATCGGGAATGTATTATGGAACTGGCGCATGTTTTTGCTGACGGGTGAATCGAAATATGCGGACATCGTTGAGCTCTGAACTATACAACAGTGTTTTAAGTGGATAAGTCTTGACGGCAGGAAGTATTTCTATACAAACCCCTTGCAGTCAAACAGGATTATCCCTATGATCTCCGATGGAGCGGCGGACTGGCAACCCTATATCAGTAAAAGCAATTGTTGCCCTCCCAATGCAGTAAGGACCATTGCGGAAGCGGCTAGTTATATGTATAGCGTCGGGGATGACGGCCTATATATAAATATGTATGGTGGTAGCACTCTTTCAACAAAGCTAAAAGATGGTTCAACGATCAGGTTGGAAACAAACGACCAATTATCCCTGGATGGAAAGTAACCATCACAATTAGGAGGCTCCATCTACCCCTGGTTAAAATCCATTTGCGTATACCGTGGATGGTGCAGAAGATATCGGTTACTTTTAATGGGAAAGCACCCGAAATGTATGGTAAGTCCAACGGGTTTATTTTCGCACCGTTATCACCGGCGATAGGATTGAATTGCAAATGGACATGCCCGCAACTTTATTGGAATCAAATCCGCTGGTAGAAGAAAACAGGAACCAGGTAGCCATCAAACGTGGTCCGGTGGTCTATTGCCTCGAATCTGCTGATCTTCCGCAGCAAAATATTTTCAATGTCCTCATACCTGCATCCATTAACTTAAAAGCAGAACCCCTAAAGATCGGCAAGACGTTCCTTATCGCGTTGACAGGCGAGGCAAGATTGCTTGAAAGCGACACCTGGAAGGATACCTTGTATAGAAAAGTCAATCTCACAGATGAAGCCTGTCAAAATAAAAACTCATCCCATATTATGCCCGGCCAACAGGGGCAAGACAGACATGACCGTTTGGATGCCTTTAATGAGATGATCAAAGTCGAATCTGCAGAATGAACAAAAGAACTCACATATTATTTCTAGTAACCTACTTACTACTCGCCACTCACGATTCACTGGCAACAACTGGTGGATAAGACGCCTGCTGCTATCCCGAACGTGCCGACCATATTCAATACGGAACCCTATGAAGATCCGCTGGTCAGTGGGATCAACAGGGACCCGGCGAAGGAGCTACCGCCTATTCATTTGCGACGATAAGCGAACGCATTAACAGGCGACAGGGAAAAAAGCGGTCGGTATTTAACATTAAATGGAGAATGGGATTTTTCTTTTTCATTAAAGCCCGGAGATGAACCAGAGCGATTTTTATAAAAGCAGGGTAACGGGTTGGAAGAAAATAGCAGTTCCATCAAACTGGGAGATGCAGGGATACGATAAGCCTATTTACAAGAGTGCCGTATATCCTTTTCAGGCCAGTAAACCCCCGCATGTTCCGAAAGATTACAACGGGGTGGGTTGCTATCAAAGGGCCTTTTCTATCCCCAGCGACTGGAACAATATGAATCATAACCCTTCATTTTGGAGGTGTAAGCTCTGCGTATAAAGTTTGGATCACACGGAAAGTTTGTGGGCTATGCAGAAGATAGTTTTTTATCAAGTGAGTTCAATATCACACCTTACCTGCAGCCGGGTGAGAATATTATTTCCGTATGGGTCATAAGATGGAGTGATGGAAGTTTTTTGAGGACCAGGACCAATGGCGACTGAGTGGCATCACATCGTGAAGTGTACTCGCGGCTGAACCGAAAACTGAGAATCGCTGACTTTTTTACCAGGCAAGACTGGATAAAAATTATCGGGATGCATTGTTGAGCATTCGTCCAAGGATTGAAAACTTAACAGGCAAGGACGTACCAGGGTATTATATAAAAGCGCAGTTGTATAGAAACGGTCAACCGGTTTTGCAAAAGCCTATGCAGAGGACGGTTGAATCGATCGTCAATGAAATCTATCCCCGACTTGACAATGTCAAGTTTGGATTATTAGAAACCATTGTGGCAAATCCCGACAAGTGGAGTTTCGAAGAGCCAAACCTGTACGTGTTGGCAATCTCGCTGGAAGATTCAACCGGCAAAATACTGGAAGTGAAGAGTTGTATGCTTGGCTTTCGATCTATTGAATTCAGGAATGAAGACAGCAAGTTGCTCATAAACGGAAAGGTTACTTATTTATATGGCGTAAATCGTCCTGACCATGATCCGGTTAAAGGCAAGGCACTGTCAAGGGAAGACATTCGGAAGGATATACAGACGATCAAACGATTCAATTTTAATTGTATTCGCCTCAGCCATTATCCTCCTGATCCGTTTTTGCTTGATCTCTGTGATGAATATGGTATAATGGTTATTGATGAGGCAAATCTTGAAACACATGGGTTAGGTGGAAAGTTAAGCAACGATGCTGCCTGGACCGGGGCTTATCTCGATCGGGTCAGTCGCATGGCTCTGCGCGATAAAAATCATCCATCGATCATTTTCTGGAGCCTCGGCAATGAAGCGGGCCGAGGCCCTAATCATGCTGCTATGGCTGCATGGATCCACGATTTTGATATAACGCGGCCCGTACACTATGAGCCTGCAATGGGGAGCCCGAAAGCAGAAGGTTATATTGATCCATCCGACCCGCGGTATTTGAAATCAAGCGATCATTCTCATCGTATCCAGAATCCCTCGACCAGTACTATGTAGATATAGTGAGCCGGATGTATCCCGCACTTTATACCGCTCCTTTACTGGCCGGCCAGCCGAACGGCGATAAACGTCCCATCTTCTTTGCGAATATGCGCATGCAATGGGAAACAGTGTAGGTAATCTTAAAGAGTTTTGGGACCAGTGGAGAAATACAAAGCGTATCATTGGTGGCTGCATTTGGGAATTCAAGGACCAGGGTCTATTGAAAAAAGATTCCGCCGGGGTAGAATTTTATGCTTACGGTGGCGATTTTGGTGAAAAGTACTTTGACAATTTTACCATCAAGGGTCTTGTCGCACCAGACGGAAGACCCAAAGCGGCGATGTATGAATGCAAAAGAGTCTTTCAACCGATCCTGTGTGAGTGGAAAGATCCTGCCAAAGGACTCGTGAGAATAATTAACCGCAGCCAGGTAAAGAATGTAAATAATTATTCGGTGATCTTGGTGATCAAAGAAGACGGGAATGTTATTGTGAAAAACAATTGCCAGCAATTGACATCTCCCCGGCAACTCAAAGGGAACTTAATGTTACACCCTGGCTGCCCAAAATTAAAGCCAATGCGGAATATCATGTTGAACTGCATTTTAGTTTGATCAAAGATGAATTATGGGCCACTGGAAGACTTTGAAATCGCATCCGATCAGCTAATATTAAAGAAACCGGGCCATTTTGTTCATCATCAATCGGCTGCCGGTAGTGTTGTATTGACAGATGGTAACTGATTTTATCAGGGCAAAAGCAGATGATTTCAGTATGAAAATTGACAAGACAGCGAGCGGTGGTTTGTCATCTTATGTGTACAATGGAAAAAGAACAAATATTGAGACCATTGCAACCGCATTTTTAAAAGACCGCAAACTGATAATGACCGAAGAGGTTGGAAACCGACAAGGAAACTTCGGGAATGGTATGATTATGTACTGACGCCGACCCGTGTGGTAGCGGGGCAATCGAATAAAGGCTACACGAACGTTTCAACCTTTTTAGTCTTATTAATGACAGCGCAACCGTAAAGGTCGATTATACGGCAATAAGCGGCCATGGTGTGATCAGGGTGGATTATACACTGAAGGTTACACCAGGTCTTCCTAACATTCCTAAAATAGGCATGCAAATGGGAATAGATAAAAACTATACCCGGATTGAATATTTCGGTAAAGGGCCCTCGAAAATTATATTGACAGGAGATATGGCATGGATGCCGGCATTTATGACCAGGATATTTACGATTTTATAGAACCTTATGTTGTGCCGCAGGAAAATGGGAACCGCACGGATGTGCGATGGATGTATTTAAGCGACCCGGTTACAAAGGATGGCTTGTTGATTGTAGCCGACAGTTTATTGAGCATGAGTGCGTGGCCCTCATACTGAAGAGAGAATATTGAGAACGCAAAGCACACCAATAAACTAAAAATTGCTGACTATATTACGCTGAATGTCGATCTTGTACAAATGGGAGTTGGGGGAATGATAGCTGGAGCGATGTTGCTGCACCATTAAGCCAGTACAGGTCAAAGCCCGGCCCTGCCACTATAGCTTTTACATTATTCCTTTTAATTCAAAAAACAAAAAAGTGACAGAACTTGTCAATCAAATCCGTTATTAATGAAATATTGCCTCGTCATTATCGCCTTTATGCCTCTCGTCGCGGGTGCACGAGCAGGAGAAGTACCAAATGAAGTAATGAAAAAGGTGTATGAAGAAGTAAAAACTCCTTTAAATACGGGCTGGTGGTCGTGCCTTCCAACGAAACAAATAAAGGTGGATTGCCCCTCCATCTTTCGCAAGGGGAGTCAGTGTGGTACATGACGTACATTCATCTTTGATGGCAGAGGTTATGAAACATGGCTGGCATCAAGCAAGAATTTACTCGAGTGGAAAACGCCGGTCGCATCATGAGTTTTTCGGACACAAGCCAATGGGATAGTAATCAAAAGGCCGGCTATATCTGCCTTGCAAGATCATCAATGGGGTGGATCTTATGAATTGCAGAGATTTCAAAATAAATACTGGCTTTCCTTATATCGGGGGAAGGATCGCGGATACGAATCGGGAGCCGCTGGCAATAGTGCGTTGCCAATACGACCTCCAGATCCGGAAAACCGCATGAGTGGGCAAGATTGAAATAAACCGGTATTAGCTGCAGCGGACAAGGATGCACGCTGGTGGGAGTGAACAAAAATTATTTAAAAGCAGCATAATCTGGGATAGAACCCAAAAAGACTGGTTATCCATTTGTGATGTTTTATAACGCCAATGGCGACACAAGCAAACAATACTCCAAAATGGCGATGGTTTGAACGGGATCGGTATGGCCGTGTCAAACGACATGGTAAGATGGAAACGCTTTAAAACTCGACCCGGTGGTGCATCATAAGATTGGAATAACCGGAGACGGAGTATTGCAAAAATGGATGATATATGGGTAATGTTTTTACTTCGGAGCTTTCTGGGAAGGGCGAAAGGACGCGTTTAACAGGTTTGCATGTTCCTGCGACCTCGTAAACTGGACTGACTGGGACGGAGATGACCTTTATTAAATCATCCGAACTGTATGATGAAAAGTACGCCCACAAGCCATTTGTATTAAAGTATAATGGCGTGGTTTATCATTTTTATTGCGCCGTGGATAATAGAGATCACCGGGGCATTGCTGTGGCTACTTCGGTAGATAAAGGAAAGAGTAACTTGAAGTTTGTTCCCTGATAATATTTCAATCAAAGCGTCAAACGAACAAAGGACCTGCATAACCCGGGTACTGGCACGAAAGAATTCTATTAATAAATGAAAAGAGCAGTTAGTATATTGCGTTTCCTGGCTTTCCTTCTTGCCCTTGTGCCCAATTTATCTGCTCAAAGAAAACAGCCAAGCTGATATAATAGAAAATTCATTTCGTCATCCACCCGCTTCCGCAAAACCGTGGGTCTTCTGGTATTGGATGCATGCGGCCGTGTCGAAAGAGGCATTACTGCCGATCTTGAAGCCATGAAAGAGGTTGGCATCGGCGGCGCTCTATTTGATGCCTATCCGGGATACGATTGTCCTCTATTCCCCTTTCACCCGACGGCGAGACAATTAACATCTGAATGGTGGGAGAGCTCGTAAGATTTGCTATGCAGGAGGCAAAGAGGCTTGGACTTAAGCTCTGCAATGCACGTGAGCGATGGTTTTGCGTTAGCCGGTGGACCATGGATCACTCCCGAACTTTCTATGCAAAAGCTGGTCTGGACGAAAACTTATATCCAGCCTGGGCAGATAACAAAAATAAAATTGGCGCAGCCAGAAACCAATGAAGGTTACTATGAAGAGACATAGCCGTGTTTGCCTATCCAGCAAACTGTTCGAATGCCTTTACTGATGCAACCAACTTAGTCCGGTCGTGAGAACAAGCAATGGTATCAATGCGGACTTTCTTCTTTTCCGGGCAACGACAAGCAAAGTTTCAGAAGCGACACAGCCTGTTGGATACAATATGAGTACAGGCAACCATTTACTTGTCGTTCGATAAAGATCCATGTCGGCGGGACCAACTACCAGGCGCAACGGTTAATTGTGTCAATCAAGTAATGATGGATTGAACTTTCTAGAACGATTACCCGGCTTGAACCACCCCGCCACGGCTGGCAGGATTCCGATGAAGATGTTACCAATGCGATTCCGGTAACTGTTGCAAAGTACTTCCGGTTCGTTTGACTGACAAGGATGGATCGGAGCCCGGATCCGAAGATCTGGATGCCGCTAAATGGAAGCCTTCTTTTAAAGTAAACGGCATTTATTTGTCCGATGAGCCCCGCCATTCATCAATATGAAAGTAAAAATGGTTCCGTGTGGAGAGTGAGTAAGTACACAACCGTTGAGCAAGTGCCAGTGAATTCAGCGGTGCCTTTAAGGGCCATTATCAATTTATCTGGTAAAGTGAACGCTGATGGAGATTTAAACTGGACACCACCGCCGGAAAATGGGATTGTTGTTAGAATAGGGCATACATCGACGGGCCATACCAATGCGACGGAGGCGGTGGAGGCAAGGGGCTGGAGTGTGATAAGTTCCAATCCCTGCCGCGATCAAACCACAATTTGATAATTGGTTTGCTAAAGCTTTCGAAAAACAGACCCGGTATTAGCAAAAGAAGTGTTGAAAGTTTTCATGTGGACAGCTGGGAATGTGGCAGCCAGAATTGGAGTGCGGCATTTCCTGCTGAATTTAAAAGAGAAGAGGGTATGACATGATGCCATACCTTCTGGCAATGACAGGCGTGCCTGTAGATGATGCGGAAACTTCAGAAAATTTTTGCATGACGTGCGTCAGACAATCGCCAGAGCTGGTAAGCGATGTATTTTATACCACCCTGAATAAGCTGGCCCATCAGACAGGTTGCAGTTTCAGCGCGTGGAATCGGTCGCGCCGACAATGGTAAGCGATGGATTATGTGCATTATAAGAATGTGGATATACCGATGGGTGAATTTTTGGCTCAACAGTCCAACGCATGATAAGCCTAATGATATGCTGGATGCTATCAGTGGGGCACATATTTACGGAAAGAATATTGTACAGGCAGAAGCACTTATACATCGCTAAGAATGGACTGGAGCGAGCACCGGTAGTTTAAAGGCCCTGGGTGATAGAAACTTTGCCCTTGGCATTAATAAAATGGTGCTGCACGTGTTTGCTCACAATCCATGGTTGGATAAAAAGCCTGGGATGACGCTGGACGGTGTTGGTTTGTATTTTCAAAGGACCAGACATGGTTTCAAACAAAGTAAGGCATGGATAGATTATTTGACAAGATGCCAGGCATTATTGCAATTAGGCAAACCGGTTGTGGACATTGTGCCGTATTTACCGGTGAGGAAGTGCCGAGGCGTTCCATATTACCGAGACAGGCTGGTAAATACTTTGCCCGGAATTTTGGAAAGAAAAGGTTGAAGCGGAGAAAAACGATTAGCGAATGCCGGTCAGCCACTGCGGGACAATACCGGATGGAGTGACGCATTCGGCAAGTATGGCTGATCCAGGAGACTGGATAGATCCCTGAATGGCTACGCCTGTGATATCGTTCGAATCCCGAGGTGTTGTCGCAAATGAAAGTGGTGAATGGGAGGGTGGTGACACCGGGTGGAGCAAGCTATGCCATGCTTGCAGTGCCTGGGAAACGATCCACATGAAGCGCCAAAGCAACGATGAGTGATGCAGTGAAAAATAAATTAAAGCAACTGGCATAATGCAGGAGCTAAGATTATAGCGGATGAAGATTACATTAAATTCATAGGAACTAGCAAGAATATTTTTAAAGCACCTTTTACTGAAAACAATTTTGAAAAGCTTGGTTTAAAAAAGGAAATATCGATTGATACCTTTCCACAAACAACCTGGGAAGAAAAGGCATTGCTCATGAAAGTTGCTTTCTGTGAGCGTCAGCTTGGCGAAAAAGGATATATTTTATCTCAAATCAGAATAATCAATATCAAACATTTATTTTTCGGTTTGAAAACCGAGGATTTTTGCCGGAAATATATAATCCCGTAACCGGCACAATTGATAAGCCATTTTCTCCGGATATTGTGGAGGGTAAGATCAAATTTTTCGAATCATTTTCGCCTTTTGAATCGAAGTTTATCATCTTCAGCAAAAAAGGAACACCCATACCTTATAAACCTGTATATGGAAAATATGGTGGCACAAGAAGACTGCAGCCGTTGCTGAATGGCTGGGACATTATTTTAAAAATGAAGAAAACGAGATTACCAGGAAACTTGTGCTTGACACGGCAGCGTTATCTAAAAATTTGATGAACGTATTTTTCAGGCTTATGACTTACAAAGCTGGACAGAGGATACTTCCAATTTTATAAAATATTTTTCCGGAACAGCCGTGTACCCGTACAACTTATACTTTTGATAAAAACCCGGATACGGTGAACGCAGTGGAACTACAAATGGAGAATGTGATGAATATCGCTTCTGTAAAAGTAAATGGGATAGACTGCGGAACCACGTGGACCAGGCCTTATTATGTTGATATAAAAAAGCGATCAAAACCGGTGAAAACAAAATAGAAAATCAGTTACCAACACCTGGCATAACCGTTTGATCGGCGACAATTTGTTGCCTCCGGATAAAAGAACAACATGGACAACAGCGCCATTCAGATTAAAAGATAAACCTTTGCTACCGGGCCGGAATTACTGGACGAGTGGAAATTTTTACAAAATGGGGAGAATAAAAACATACCTGCTGCTTTTTCATATCGGAGTAATTTCTGCGAATGCCCAGGTTTTTAGCGGTTACAATGTTATTTGGACTGCTCAAAGTAAAACTCATCTGAATCCATGCCATGCGGCGGAGGCGACATTGGTATGAATGTGTGGGTGGAAAATGGTGAGCTGCTCATTTATGTTGGCGAGAAGTGGAAGCTTTAATGAGGACAATGCATTAATGAAAGCGGGCCGGATCAGGATCAAGTTGCTCTCCAATCCTTTCGACGGAAAAGCTTCAAACAGGAGCTGCATCTGCACGAGGGGTTTGTAACAGTGGAAGGAGAAAACAATGGCGTGAAGGCGACAGTAAGGGTTTGGACAAATGTTTTCAACCCAGTGGCGCATTTTGATATTAGTGCGAATAAAAAGGTTTCGGTAGAAGCATCGTATGAAAGCTGGCGATACCAGGACAGGGTACTACAGGCAAGAGAGAATTTTGCCAATTCCTGGAAATGGGCCGCACCAAAGAATAATGTTTATAAAAAAGACATCATTGATTTCAATGCGTGATGAGGTCCTGTTCTATCATCACAACACTGCAGAGACAATTTTTGATGCAACGGTAGCTCAGCAGGGAATGGATGCTGTAAAAGGAGAGTTATACAATCCACTAAAACGACTTGCATTTTGGCGGTTCATTCAGTGGTAAGAATTCTTTCTCCCTCTGGCACTTATGATGGTGTTTACGCAAACACTGATTACAGGGATGGAAATTAAAAAGCAATAAAGCTGCAAAGCAACATGCGTTAACCTTGTATTTGCACACGGGCCAGGTGGAAAATATCGAAACCTGGAAGCGGTCATTAGATTCATTGGAAAAAACGGCCAAAGCAAATGAAAACACCACTTTTGTAAAGACAGAGCAATGGTGGCAGCAGTTTTGGAGCAGAAGTTTTATCCAAATAGATAAAGCTAATGTAAAACAGCAAGGCATGGGAAGTGGGTCGCAACTCACCAGTTGTTCCGCTATATGCTTGCCTGTAATGCAATGGGTAACTGGCCAACAAAATTTAACGGTGGCCTGCTGACTGTGGACCCTGTCTTATACAGATACGAATAATAAACTGACACCGGATTATCGCAACTGGGGTGGAGGTCTGCATACGGCTCAAAACCAGCGGCTGGTTTATTTCCCAATGATAAAGTCAGGTGACTGGGATATGATGCAATCGCAGTTTGACTTTTACCTGAGGCTGGAAAAAATGCTGAGCTGAGGAGCAAAGTATATTGGAACCATGATGGGGCATGTTTTACAGAACAAATGGAAAATTATGGTCTGCCTGATTATGCAGAGTATGGGCAAAAGCGACCGGATAATTTTGATAAGGGCGTCGGAATACAATGCCTGGTTAGAATACCTGTGGGATACAGTACTGGAGTTTTGTTTTATGATGCTGGAAGAATACGACTATACTGCTAAAGACATCGGTGATAAGTTACCCTTTATTGAAAGTTGCCTCCAGGTTTTTTGATGAGCATTACCAGTACCTGGCCAGGAAACGTGGTATAAAAGCATTGAGTGAAGATGGTGAGCTTGATATTATACCCGGGCAGTGGAGCCGAGACGTACAAGATGGCTTATAATTCCACCTCGACGATTGCGGCTCTTACCGTTGTCACTGGAAGATTGATTCGGGCAAATATGGAGTTTATCGCTAATGACCCTCGGCGTGGGGCCGACTGACACCGCTAAGAAATTCAGTGCTATCAGGCGGGAAGGATACTTAGAGGGGTTAATGACCAGGATACCTGTGGTAAGTCCCTCAGACTTTGATGGTCATACTACAATTGCGCCTGCTAAAACATGGGAACGGGTCAACAATGTTGAATCTCCACAATTGTATCCCGTATTTCCCTGGGGTATGCTTGGTGTCGGCAAGCCGGATCTGGATATTGCTCTTAATACATGGAACTACGATACAAATGTTGATAAAATTCAGAAGCTATATCGGTTGGAAACAGGATAATATCTGGGCGGCAAGACTTCGGATTGACATCTGAAGCATGGAGGCTTACATCATTGAAGCTACAAAATTCAGAAAGGAGATTCCCGGCATTCTGGGGTCCGGGGTTTGATTGGGTGCCTGATCATAACTGGGGTGGAAGTGGAATGATTGGCTTGCAGGAAATGTTGTTACAAACCGATCAGTGACAAAATCACTGCTATTCCCTGCCTGGCCAAAAGAAATAGATGTGCATTTTAAATTGTGTGCTCCCGAAACACAATCGTAGAAGCGGAATTAAAAAATGGGAAGATTGTTGGACTGAAAGTTTGCCAGCTGAAAGAGCGTGAAAGATGTAGAGGTGATGATACGGGAGTAGTTGATAGACTGATTGGCTGGCTAATAAAACTAATTAACTAGTCAACCAATCAACTAACCTCACCAGTCATCCAGTTCTGAACAGAAGAAACCGGGTAACCCTCAGTACTAAAAAGGTCACCGATCACGAAATCTCTTTGAAGGCATAGCGAACCGCAACGGGAGTAGCTACATCGGGCGACGAAACTAAAACCGTTCCTCGCCATATGACCGCCTTGGCGGGCCGAAATACCTTATCGGAACCCGCGATTTCAAAATTCACTAGTGGTTTGCCAAAGCTTGTGCAAGTCCATTGGGCACATCTCTGAATTTTATAGCCGCGGTATTTCCATTGATCAGTAAGGAATCGAATGACATGGGCTGGTGAAAGCAAAGCCTTTTCGTTCGATATGTTTTTGCTAGAATGCCAGATAGGCAAATCGCTTGCCCGTTCGGTTTCCTTTATCGGCAGGATGAATACTGTTCTCTCTCCCCAATATCCATCAATACAACCATGCCGCAATTGGGTATTTTATTCAGCGCTTTTCGCTGGGCATCCCGCAGGTAAGCTGAGCTGAATTTTCATTGTTTGGCCCCGGATGCCAGGAATTGTGAATTATTATAAGGAGCTATTTGCGCAAAATAAAAAGGGAAATCTCTGGTCAAACTCGTTCCGCCATTCCTTAACCATTGCCGGAAAAAGTTTTTCGTATTGATCAGGGCGATCATAGTTTGACTCTCCCTGGTACCAGATACAGCCTTTGATAGTATACCCGATAAAAGGATAAATCATGCCATTATATAGTGTTGTGGCCACCTTATTATTTACTTTGGCCGAGTCAGCCACAACAGGGATCTTTATTTCCGGAAACTCTTTCACTGCTTCCTCACTCATGAAAGCTTCAGCAGGAGAGCCGCCATAACTGGATGTTAACGAGTCCAACCGGAACTTTTAACTGCTGCTGCAGGATTCTTGCAAAATAATAAGCTGTTGCGCTGAAATTGCTGACACTCTCAGCGCCGCTATTTTCCACGATGAGCTTTGCTAGTTGGGTTGGGGCTTGTGTTTTACAGAGCGCGCAAAATGTAGAGCCTTATGTTGTCATTCGAAGAATTGAAAATGGCATCATTTGAACCACGAACGGGCTGATCACGAAATCCTTTCATCGGCATTTCCATATTTGATTGTCCGCTGCACAACCATACTTCGCCAATCATCACGTTATGTAAAGTCACAATTTCTCCGTCACTACATTTTTGCGTCATAGGGTCCGCCGGCGGCAGTGCGTGGCTATTTGTGATCTTCCATTTACCGGTTGCATCCGCTTTTATGGTGTATTTCTTTTTGTCCCACGATGGGGTCACCAGTGACGGTACTGTTTGGAGTGGCCCATCCCCACATAGCCGCATTTGTTTGTTGTTGAAGTACCATATTATCGCCGAAGAAAGGAAGGTAGGCTAACTGCGGCAAGCGAAGAATTGTTGATCAGCATAAGAGTCACTACAAAGTGCAATGCTGGTGTGATAAGACGTTTGAATGCTGGCATTTCAAAACAGCTTTGGTAAAAAACGAAAATAGTGTATTGGCATCACTCATTTGTCATGCACTGTCTGTTCTGGAAGATGCGTTCGGTATTTGGAACACCCTGATATTTTATCTTTCTTTCCAATCTCAGGTTGGTCATTGCTTTGCTTTTGTTTCAATTGTTATTCAAGGGCTTTTCAGTAATTTACCCGCCTAATTAAGAACGATTACAAAGTATGAAAGAGAAAGAGACCAAAGAAGGCTCTCATAAGAATGTGTGGTATGGGTTAGGTCGTCAACGCATTGAAATCCCCAGGACAATATTAAAATCCCGGGTGCAAAGCAACCCATTGCTTAAACATCTTCATATCTGTTCTATCGGTTACTATCCCGAAAGCAAAAGATCATTATACTTACTCGAAAGAAAAGGGCTGCCCGAAAATTTCCTATTTTACTGTGTAGATGGCCGGGGATGGTATGAAATAAGTGGCCAGCGTTTTGAAGTTGGTCCAAACGAGTTTTTTATTTTACCTCAAAATGTTGAGCATGCTTATGGCAGCGGCCGTGAACATCCCTGGAGCATTTACTGGATACATTTTGGTGGCGATTCTCTTCCGCAGTTAAATAAAGTTCAGGCGGTTCAAAAACACTTCAAGCCTTATTATATAAAAATACGGGGATGTTGTGCCTCTTTTCCAAAATATATAAAACGCTCGAGCTTGGTTATAGTATAGATAACCTTCTATTTTCGAATATGTGTTTGTCTGAGTTCATTACTTTATTTGTCTACAACTCGAGACACTACGAAACTACCGCTGCTGAAAACTCTGATTGCGTAGATAGTGCTATCTTATATATGCAGGAGCACATCAAGGACAATATATCGTTAAATGAGCTAAGCCGACAGCATAATTATTCTGTTTCGCGGTTTTCGAACCTGTTCAAACAGAAGACTGGTTATGCACCCATAGATTATTTTGTGCAAATGAAGATGCAGAAGGCCTGTCAGCAGCTTGATTTTACCAACAGGTCAATTAAAGACATTGCTTTTAGTATGGGTTTTGATGATCCTTATTATTTTTCCAAACGCTTCAGAACGATTATCGGTATGTCACCCAAAAATACAGGGTAATGAATAGTGACTTAAGAGACTAGTGAAGCAGCATTTAAATCTCTATAAGGTGCAAAGTTTTCAAATACCATTCATCCTATCGCCCTCCCTGCTTAACAGAAGCTTAACTGTAGGTCTTAATCATGTTTTCGTGTATAGCAAAAATGTTCTCTTCGGACTGCCGCTTTGTTGCTTTCGGTAGGCTTTCACATTTGTTTTATAATAAACCAATGTTTGTTCTTACTACCACTCTGCCTCTTTACTCCTTGTATTCATTCATTGGCTAAGCTAATTTGTAGTATTGTTCATTTTTAATTTAAACGCCATGAAAAAGATGATTCTCTCTACTGCACTGCTGGTTGCAATCGTTGCAACAGCCTCAACCTCTCCTTATGATGACGTGAATGAAAAAGTACTAAAAGCATTCAAGGAAACATTTGGAAAAGCCACAGGATGTCGTATGGCATGAATACGACAATATTTATCAGGCAAATTTCAAACAGGATGACATTCAGATCCGCGCCCAGTATGATCAGGAAGGCACATTGATCCAAACCATTCGCTATTATGGAGAAGACAGCTTGTTGCCCAATATCGTTTCTAAACTCAGAAAGAAATATACCGGCCGGGAGATTTTTGGAGTTACTGAAACGAGTTCTGACCTGGGAGTAAGCTTTTTAGTGACACTAAAAGATGATAAGAACTGGTATGTCGTGAAATCAGATGTATATGGAAATCTTGGAACAGACCGAAAAGTTCAAGAGAGCTGATAACTGAGACCACTAAACTTTTGCAGCATTGGTGTACAGTCCGGTGACCGTCCCACAGCAGGTGGGACGGTTCGTTTTTTACCAAAGACAAAACGCAGCAGCAAGATATCTCCAGTCAAAATTATCCTCTTCATGGACGCTAGCGTGGCTTTACAGGGCGATAGAGCACTCTCTTCCTTAATGATCTTTTCATTCACTAATACTTTCCTTGCTTCATAGATCAGGTCCTGCACCCGTTTATCCTCCATCCATTGCTTCTGCGGAGGTTCAAACCCCACCTTATCTTTTCGCCATACAATTTCAGTCGGCAAGTGGTCGATCATACCTAGCCGCAATATCCATTTTGTCCATGCCTTGTGAATTTTGAAATGAGAAGGCAGTGAAAACACAAATTCCACCAGTTCATGGCTCAAAAAGGCAATCTTACCTCCCGCCCATGTGCCATCGAGTTTCTGTCGGCCAACCTCAACAATTCTTCCAAGCCATGAGTGCAGGTATTAAAATATAAAATCCCGTTGAGGTTAAAATTAGGAGGCGTGCTATAGTAGGCCTCTTGCTTTGTAATTCGGACAAACTCTTTTGTCAGGTCTTCATTTTGCAGAGCATTGCACAAGGTATTGGCGTTCCAATACGACCGAAGCGATATCCGGCAACAAAGAGGCAACGATATTTTTAACCCTGAATCTTTCCTCAATACCCATTTCTTTTGCAGCCCTTAATTCGCGGCTCTTTACCAGTTTTCTTTTCGAAACAATTCCTGCCAGTACCATTTATAATATTTACCGTAACCCGCTAATGTTTCATCGGCGCCCTGGCCGTCCAATAGGACCTTTATGTCGTGCTTTTTGCCAATTCAAATACTTGTATACTGTGCATAGGCGCTGGCTGAACCAAAAGGTTCTTCCTGGTGATATAAAAATTTTTCCCAATCATTTACCAGTGTCATTGGCGGTGATCTCGATGGTATAGGGCTTCAGCTTGAATTGTGCCGCCGTTCTCATGGCGAAGGCAGCTTCATCCTTGTTAAAACCGGGAAAGCGCAGTAAAGCAAGAGAGGGGAGCGAGGGCAGCGGAGGGGAGTTGAGTTGCGGACTGTGAGGCCATCGCAACAATCGGAGGAGCTGTCCAAGCCTCCGCTGAGCGAAGCTCCAATGGCAACATCGCTTCGCAACCTTCTTTTCACGGAAAGTGAAAACAGGTAGCTGAACTGCCCGGCGGCTTCGATGTCCGGTAATCTTTCTATTTTTTTGCGAGAGGTCTATGTCCCAGTATTTGTCAATGACCAGTTCCCCTGTATCAGGAGTATAAACAATGTGGGAGGCAGCGGGCAGCCTGAAAATGTTTTCAAAAAAGTTTCTTCGGGCCGACCCGGGTTATCGGTATACCCAATGGTGATAAAGTTAAAAAAGCATTTGCAAATTGGGACTTCGTTTGACACCGCCGCACCATATGGCTTTATTTCTGACGCAAAGACCAATTCGCCGTCCATTGAAGAAATAATAAAAAGGCTTTTCTCCAAAGCGATCCCCGGCGGCAAATAATCCCTGCTCTTCTTCATCCCAAATGGCGAAAGCAAACATGCCGTCGAAATGATCCACACATTCCTCACCATAATGATCATAAGCGGCTAAGATAACTTCTGTGTCAGAGGAGGTGGCGAAACGTATAGCCCTTCCGTTGGAGCTCTTTCCTGAGTTCAATATAATTATATATCTCACCGTTGTGAACGATGGAATAATTCGGCCACGTGCTTGTGGGAGATCGGGCCGGACCTGACAGCACGGGCTGCGCAGCTTCTTGCGTGAAAGATCAATGATTGAAAGCCGGCGATGAGCCAATCCGGTGAGCGCCGAAGGATTAATCCACAAACCCTCTCCGTCAGGGCCCCGGTGCCGAATAGAAGCTGCCATTTGTTGAAGACGGACTTCAATGACGATGTAATATTTCTCTTCACCCCCTCTTTATTGGTTGAGGGTTTATGATTCCGGCAATACCGCACATATTGTAAATATCCAACTTAACTTCTGTCTAAGCATGCCCGGCGGGGTTGATTATTAATTATTGACTCATTGATTACTCGATCTCGGCCAAACAATAATCAATAATCAGTAATCAATAATTCTCTTTGTCAAAACTCGATCGGAAGTTTGGCGACAAACATCATCCCATGCCATGACAAGATCGGCGCCTTTATCTGTCTTGTTGAAGACCATGGTGAGATATTCAAGACTAGGGGTTGCCATGGTGATCGGGGATTTCAAATTGCTGCACATCTTTGGTGCTGTCCTGTTGCAAACCCCAGGAATAAAGATTTGTATTCAGGACGATCTTCCATGTAAACTGGCCAAGTATGCAATAAAGAAACATATCTGCCTGGGTGGATCCTTTTATTCTGTATGGTCACATCACGGAAGAATTCAATCTCGGTAGCTTCATTGGCTCCCAAACGCCAGTATTCGCCATATCTTAATACATCGTGAAACAATTCGCGACCCTGCAGATGAGGCCGGCTATAAATTAATCGCATTACGGGAGGCTGAGAAACCAGTTTTGCCATTTTCAGCTTGGGGTAGTTCACCGGAAAATAGCTCATATCCATCGGCGATACATCAAACCATAACATAAGGATCAGAGGTATCCGCCGTTATTTTTTGAGTGGAATCCTCTGGTAAACGCAGGGCGTTACCGCAGGCGGTTGCTTATTTTCTTTGCAGGAAAACAAGAAGAGCAATAATGTTGCGATCATTACCGTCTGCCTGTTCATTGATGAGTGTTTTAGAATTAGGTGTAATGGATGTCCGGCACTATTTTGCAAAAATAGTGGATTCGGTTGTTCGTCAACGACCATTTACATATTATTATCCGTCTCTCTTATGAGATCAAGTTGTCTTCGCGCAAATCGCCTGGCATCTTTCCAAAATTGACGATAACATTCCTGCAAAGGTTGATAATGCTTCTCAAATAAATAGAAAGCAGTATCGCTCTCTGTTAAATACGCCGCCCGCCGCACAACACCGCCCAGGCTTCTCCGCGTGCCCTGCATGGAGCGATAATTAAATAGCCAGTTATAGTTTTTCATATAGGGAAACATAGTTGCGAAGCCTGGCGGTAAAAACGATTGATGAGCATCAATAACGCTATAGACACCGACCGAGAACTCAAACAACGATTGTTCAGAAAATTCGTTGGCATCCGTTGCGAGAAAGTGATCGTAGACCACGTCTACAAACGCTCCACTGTATAAACGGTAATGTGGGCGGAAAATTCCTGGCTTCTTTGGTAGCTTTATGCCCATCGGTAAAACTATCAATTTCCCGGTGCAGGTAATCCCCTGCTGAATGCCCTTGATAGTCGAATTTTTTTTCCCTTACAAAATCGCTAATAAGATTGCCCACCAGGATGTCCGGTTCGTTGAAGGAGAGATATGCGTGGGCCAGGTAGTTCATAGGCTCATCGTGACTTGGCATGAAGCATAAACTGCACGATTGATCTTACCAGTAACGGGGCCAGGGGCAATGAAGGATCAGAATAAGCCTTAATATTCTCATCGGTGTTTCCCGAGGTGACAAGCTTCAATACATGGTTCATGTCTTTTATCTTAACCAGTTCAGCATTGGGTCGGGCTGATTTAAGCTGTTCCGCATCTTTTTCCTTTACCTGGAGGTCATTAGTGCCCTGCAGGATAAGTATAGGACAGTGTAATTGGCCAATTAATTTTTTCGGATCCTGTTTTAGCCATGACCGTACACGTACGGCTGCACCGAGGGTCGCAGCAGACCAGCAAACGAAGGGTTGATTTTCTTAACTCGTGAAGCCTTGTTCAAGCGAATCGAGGGCCTTACCGAGTTCTGCGGCTAAGGGGGAGTAAATTGTTCCGGCCAACTGTTCCATCAATATGTCACTTGCCTTTCTTCCCGCGCCTGCGACGCTGATAAAACCGTTTGGGCTTTTATCGGCAGCGATTATCAGTCCAATTAGCGACCCTCACTATGACCGATGATAAAAAGGTTTTATAACGCTTCCGTCTTCAGCCAATCGTACATCGCGCCTCGCATCAGCGGCGATATCATTTAGTGTCATGTCGGCCTCGCTGGTTCCCGGTGGCGGTTTGCTTTTACCAATAACTCTCTTATCATAACGAAGACTGGCAATGCCATAATGGGCAAGACTATCGGCTAGCTGAAGTAAAGTATTGCTCTTGCCCGGAAGAAGCGGGCTGTTGCCATCGCGATCAGTTGGACCCGAACCCGAGATGATCAATACTGCAACCGATTTGTCATCATTCAAGGGTTGAAAGCACGTGCCGGAAAGGGTGGCGCCATTTTGTTGTGTCGTCACTTCAACGCTTTTATATCCAATGGGAGTTTGGGTCTGAACCTTAGGCAAGACCTTCTCAACATTTCGGCCGGTATTTCGATAGAGCACCAACGGTAGCTCGGACCCCTTGTTTAAACTTGCCATCGATGGTTGAATCATTTACCAGCCGTCCTGTAAAGGAAGCAGTGAGGGCATGCATCTCGATAGTAAGATTGTCTCCATTTACAAAACTGGTATCGCATTTCAGGCCATAAGCTGATTGATCAGGACTGTCTCCTGTCGTTACGAGACCAACCCGAACCGTTTTCCTTCACATGGAACACCATTCTCAACCTCGACCCCGGCCTTTAACGTTCCCTGCCATGTCCCAATGAATTTTTGACTGGCTGACCGAGGGACGCAGATACTGCCAACAAGAAAATAAACAGCAGTGAAAATGTGTATTTTTCATATTGTCAATTTTGCAGATCAAATTTTTTCCTGTTGCCGTGACCCGTCATTTCTTTTTGCTTTGAATTGAGATAACCATTTCACAACCTCATCTGTCGCCACTGAGTTTAATGAGTAGTAGATATATTGTCCATCTTTTCCGAAGTTACCAGTTTTGCTTGTTTAAGCAGATCAAGATGGTGAGATATGCTTGGAAAAGATATGCTGAACTGTTCTGCTATTTCGCCTGCCGTCATATCCTTTTCCTGCAACAATTCCATGATCTGGCGGCGGGTTTGATCGTTAAGGGCCTTGAATAACGCATTCATATCAGCAGTTGACTCATTGTATATTTAACCAAATATCTAAATATTAAAACCTTTTGCAAATTAATGTTAATGGGACACGGTTTTCTGTTACAGGCGGTTATAGATAGAGGATGTGTGGTTAACGATTGTTAGGGATTGTCAAAGATGTTTAACACTGTCACCCTTTGGTCACAATTCACTTGTGATGAGGTGTAACCTGGAATACTTTTACATCGTCATACTTACCAACCGATGATTTTCGGGAGGTTTAAAAAAACAAAAATCAAAATCATTAAATAATTTAAGAATGAAAAAATTAATCTTAACACTGGCAGTTGCCCTGAGCACACTGTGCTCATTTGCCGGAGATGTAACAGTAAGCTCAAGAGTGCTTGATGCTTTCAAAACTGACTTTGCGAGCGCAAAAGAAATAACCTGGACGGTTAACAATGATTATTACAAAGCAAGCTTCGTGTTCAACGACCAACATGTAGCTGCATTTTACAACACGGATGGTGAATTGATCGGCATGACGAGGTACATTAGTTCGTTGGATCTTCCCCTCAGCCTCCAGACTAAATTGAAAAACGGTTACAAGAATTACTGGATCTCTGATCTGTTTGAAGTATCCAACCAGGAAGGTACAAGGCTACTATATCACCCTGGAAAATGCAGATTCAAAGATCATATTGAAATCAACTGGAGGCGAAGCCTGGAAGACCTACCAGAAAGTGACAAAAGCATAATCGGTACATAAGCATAGACTCGTCCGAAAGGGTCGGACAAGCAGTTAGTTTTGGTGTGTGGTAAAACAGGCCCCGTTATCTTCTCAAGATGCGGGGTCTTTTGTTTTCGCTAATCAACGTTATCATTTGTTATAATCATTAACACGCGCTTCCACCAATCAAAATATCCTTGACATTGGGTGTAACCCGTAATACTTTTGTATCGTCAAATTAACTATCAATAAATCTTAATCATTAAACCTTTTAACCATGAAAATTTCATTATATCATTTACAGCACTGGTTGCTACAGCCTTTGCACCGGCATTGGCCCATGCGTCAGATAGGGACCCACGCGCCGAGCAGACATTTGCCCGCCAATTCGCCGGCGCCCAGAATGTGAAATGGACAAAACTGAATGATGGCTACCTGCGAGTGACCTTTGTATTGAATGGTGTCGGTGCCGAAACCTTTTTGATGCTGATGGTGAATTGCTGGGAACCATACGCAATCTTTTTTATAGCCAACTACCGTTGGTCGTAATGCAGACTATAGACAACAAGCTCCCAGGTGGAACTGTGGTTGAGGTCAGAGAAATTAGCAATGGCGAGGGGACCAGTTACAGAGTTACATTGGAACAAAAGGACAGAAGACATACACTCAGGATCAATAGCCTTGGTGAAATCACAGATTGGCAGAAAGGTAAATTGAAAAAATAAAACCAGGATCAATTAGCAGGACAAGAAGGGTCAGTGAATTATCATTGACCCTTTGTAATTAAATACAAGAACCAAAACAAGAAACAAAAATCGCAAAGTCCCAAATCCGAAATTCGAAAGCAGTCTTTTCACGATGAAATACCCACTCTGTGTGGACGTTTCGGGTTTCTGATTTTAAGATTCGATTTATTTGGTTCTGTATCTTGGTTCTGTTTTGGATCTTGGTTCTTGAACCCGTACATTTGCCGCTCGAATTCTTCCCATCTTCGGTAAGATCCGTTAATGGTTAAAATATCTGTTATGAGCAAAGGACCCGTTTCCCAATTTATCGAACATCACTATCGTCATTTCAATGCAGCGGCGCTAATGGACGCAGCCAAGGGATATGTGTTGCACCTGCAGGAAGGGGAAAAATGATGGTGACATTGGCCGGAGCTATGAGCACCGGTGAACTTGGAATCTCTTTTGCCGAAATGATCCGCCAGGGAAAGTGGACATCATCAGCTGCACAGGTGCCAACCTGGAAGAGGATGTAATGAACCTGGTGGCCCATTCACATTATAAACGAGTTCCCAATTATCGCGATCTTACTCCTCAGCAGGAATGGGAGCTCCTGGAGAATCATTACAACAGGGTTACTGATACCTGTATTCCTGAAGAAGAAGCCTTCCGTCGCTTGCAAAAGCACCTGGTTAAGCAATGGAAAGACGCTGAAGCAAAAGGGGAACGCTATTTTCCTCACGAATTTTTGTACAAAACGGTCTTAAGCGGAGATCTCAAACAATATTATGAGATCGATCCAAAGGATAGCTGGATTGTTGCGGCTGCCGGAAAAGAATATTCCTATCGTCGTCCCGGGCTGGGAAGACAGCACTACAGGAAATATTTTTGCCAGCTATGTGATTAAAGGTGAATTGAAAGCATCCACCGTAAAGAACGGAATAGAATATATGGTCTATTTAAGTGATTGGTACAGGAAGAACAGTAGTGGCAAGGGTGTTGGATTCTTTCAAATAGGTGGAGGCATCGCCGGCGACTTCCCTATCTGTGTTGTACCAATGATGTACCAGGATCTCGAATGGCATGATGTTCCTTTCTGGAGCTATTTCTGCCAGATCAGCGATTCAACTACTTCTTATGGTTCCTATTCCGGCGCAGTACCAAATGAGAAAATTACCTGGGGCAAATTAGATATCAATACTCCAAAGTATATCGTCGAAAGTGACGCAACGATCGTAGCGCCGTTGATCTTTGCGTGGGTGTTGGGATGGTGAAAACGGTTGCCAGTTACCAGTTGCCAGTTTCCAGTTAGCTGCCTAGTAGTAAGCTACCAATTTTAATTGTGATGCAACCGGTAACCTGCAACCGGTAACCGGCAACTGTTCATCATTCCGTCAAAGAATCTCTCTCAACAGGCGACCCTTCGATAACCGGCGATTGGGTCACGATGCCGAAGTCAAACTGCATGTCATTCAGCTTTCGATAAAGACCATTATGTTTCATCAACTCTGAATGTGTGCCCGCTTCACTCACAACACCTTTATCGATCACGACAATCTTGTCGGCATTTCGAATTGTAGAAAGACGGTGGGCGATCACAAAACTTGTCCGGCCTTTCATTAAATTTTCCAAAGCCTCCTGTACCAATTGTTCGCTTTCGCTATCTAAAGAAGAAGTGGCTTCATCGAGGATCAGTATGGCCGGATCCTTTAATATCGCGCGGGCAATGGCAATGCGTTGCCGCTGTCCTCCACTTAATTTAATACCACGTTCGCCTACGATCGTTTCATATTGCTCGGGAAACTTGCTCACAAACTCGTGCGCATTAGCATTCTTTGCAGCGGCTATGATCTCCTCATCAGTTGCATCGGGTTTGCCATAAGCGATATTCTCCCTGATAGTTCCGCCGAATAATATGACATCCTGGGGTACAAAAGCCATCTGTCTCCTCAATTGAGAAAGGGGAAATTCGCCGGCACTTCGGTCATCAAAGTAAATAACACCACTGTCAGGCTGATAAAACTGTAACAACAATGACGCGATCGTTGATTTGCCCGCACCACTGGGTCCAACAATAGCTATTTGCTCTCCGCTCGAGGCAGTCAATGAAAGATCTTTCAGAACGACAATGTCTTTACGACTCGGATAGCTAAATGCAATATGCTCCAGTCGCACATTGCCCGCTAATGCATATTCGGGATTTATTTCAATCGGTTTCAAATCCACATCTTCTCCATCACTACGTAAGATCTCTCTTACACTTTGGGTGGCGCCCAACGTTTTTTGCAGTTGTGAGAACATGTCGGCAAATCCGGCAAAATTGCCCCCGACAAAACCTGAGAAGATCACAAAGGTGACCAACACACCAACGGTCAATTCACCCGATTGGATCAGGCGGCCACCGTACCATATCACGAAGGCAAGATCGTGCCAAACAAGCTGAAGATCATAAATGACACAAATGCCCCACGATATCTTGCATTGCTGATAGCAGTATTTACAACCGCTCTGAGACTTTTACATAGCGCGTGATCTCATGAAATTCGCTGGTAAAAGCCTTGACAATGGAAATGCCATGAAAACTTTCCTGTACGATTGTGCTGCTATCTGCCAATTGATCTTGCGTCTTGCGTGCCATCTTGCGGATTCTTTTCCCAAATATCACGGCAACGATAGCAAGCAGGGGGACAACAGCCAGCATGACCAATGCCAGCCTGGCGCTTATTACGAAAATAAAAAACAGGCCGATGATCAGCATGAAGATGCCCCTCAAAAACTCTGCAAGGGTAAATGAGACTGCATCCTGAATTTGGGAAAGATCTGAATGACACGCGATTACTCAACTCACCTACTCTTCTTTCTGTAAAAACCCATCGGCATACTGAGCAGTTTACTGAAAACATCCCGGCGCATGTCGGCCACGGACTTTTCACCCACTGCAGTCAGCAAATAGATTCTCATGAAGGAGAAGAAGAGTTTGAATGGTAAGTTGACAAAAGATCAGCAGTAGGGCGGTGTTTAAACTCCAATGGATATTTTTAAACTTAATCCAAGTTGTTTACCTGCGTCAGCTACCGGTAAGCTGGCTGCACCACGTGATGCGGCATCGATCATTTTACCGAGGAATAAAGGAAATAAACTCGTGGATAAAGCCGTCAGCGCAATGAACACCATTCCTACTATGAATTTGCCGCGATAAGGCCTGACATATTTCCACAGAACAAGTGCCTGGCGCAGGTTTTCCCTGTTGATCTTTGCCTTCGGAGCTTTTGCTTCTTTAAGTTCGGGGAGTTGATGCTGAGCCATTAGATTTGACGGAACTTCGGGTTAAGCCGACACCGAAACGCAAGTTAATCTATTATGCGGGGCCTGTTGTAAACAATCCAGGGAATCTATCATGCTGCTATCTTTGGGGCGCTTCTCATCTCTTAACCCTAATAAACGAACTATGGGTAATCTTTTTCTTCTCTTTACTATACTCACAGAAACCGGCGCTGTGATTTGCATGAAACTTTCGCAGGGGTTCAACAACAAATTGTATACTGCGGCCGCCATGGTTTCATATGGGGCTGAGTTTTTGTTCCTTACCCTTACACTTAAATATTTACCGGCCGGTATCGCCAACGGCATCTGGGCTGCTGCGAGCACGATCCTTGTAGCAGTGCTCGGCATTTTTATTTTCAATGAAAACTCAGCGCCGTCCAAACCTTCTTCACTATTGCTTATAGCGATCGGGCTGGTGGGATTAGGCTGGAAAAATTAAGTTTCGATGTATGCAGGCTCCTGCAATTTTTATTGAAAGCGGATAGCTTGAAATACCCCAGGTGTATATCGTCATCGTAGGCTGAATCTTCTTTGGCCGAACAAACCAGGATGCGATACTTCTGTTTTACTTGCGCGGGCAGGATATCGGCAATCTCGTAAACATCATCGACATCTACTCCATATTTATCGTCAATATGTGCATTAGCTCCCGGAAAGCCGGTATGTTGGAAGAACGCTGTCTGTTTTGCGCTATTGATCGCTTCGCCCTTATCCATTGCAGCAATCACAATTTTGTAATGAAACTCTTCAAACTCGTTTTGTTTGTAACCCCGCAGGTTGAGGAAGAATAATTTTAAGAGACCGGCTGGTGGCGTCACATCTTTGGCGACAATCTCCACTTTATGACCATCCACATTCGTGATCTCCCGCCATCCATCCATGTGAAGCTTGTTAGCTCCGGGCCAGAATGCCCGCGATATCCGGGATCAGCCTCATTGATCGTTTCACCGATGCCAAAGAATATATCATGCTGTTCGATATTTCGACCCGCCGGAGTGCAACCTCAATAATACCATAAAAAAGCTTTGGCATCAACGTTGAGTTTGTCGTTAAAGATACATACGGCAACTACAACTAGCGCTAGTTTTGATACGGTCGATCAGCTATTAAAAAGATCTGGATGGAAAAGATTATTGAAAGCACAAGAAACGCCGCGGAATGACTTCATATCTGTTACCACTGTAAAACGATAAACCATGATAACGGCATTAGACCAACGCACTGCATTAGTATTGATCGATCTTCAGAACATGGTAGTAAATCTCCCATTGGCTCACTCCGTAAAAAAGTTTTGACAACGCAAACTTACTGCTTGACGAATTTCACAATAATCAGTTGCCCGTGATCCTGGTAAATGTGAACCCAACTGGAGCTGCATGGATCAAGTCGCGCAAGCGGATCGGCATCTCCGGTAAGAACTATTGATGAAGAGATGACGGAAATAGTGAAAGAAATAAGAACGAACGGAAATGATCTCCTGGTTACCAAGCATACCGGAACGCATTTTTGCCACACCATTACATGATCTGTTAAGAACGGAGATGGTGACTGGTATCGTTCTGGCCGGCATTTCTACCAGCATTGGTGTGGAGGGGACGGCCAGGTCGGCAAGTGAATTAGATGATAAGATCAGCTTCGCAGTAGATGCGATGACTGATTCGCAGGAAGAGGCTCATACCCGCAGCATTAAATATATTTTTCCGCGAATCGGAGAAACCGGGACCACAGCGGAGATCATTGCGATGTTGAAACAGGGCGGATAAAAAATATCTTGCGGGAGGGAAGAGCGGGAAGTTGGTGCCTGAGATAGCAATGACCCGCCTTTATGATCTTAAGCGAACCCTTAAATCTTCATAAATTTTATCGGTGTCCCGTTTAGATGTGCCGACAGCGCTAAGAGTGATATAGCTTGGGTAGCAGTTAATATAGAAGCCGCCTTCGTTAAATGCAAACGTAAAAATTTGACCCAAACGGACTCACTTTCCGAAAATAGGGTAACAATTCTGTTCTGCCCGGATCAAACGCCATTCATTGCCGGCTGCGACTTGCTCTATGGCCAATGCTTTTTTTTCAATTGTTGCATCGCTCTTGTAGAACCTGATTTTAAGTCTCACAATCGTCAGAAATAAAAAAGCAAATGCAGATCTGGCAGCAGAATAAGGAAGACGGCGGTATAGAACAAGACAGGTTTATTTCTCACTCCACCGTGCCTTCGGCGCAGAAATTCAGGCTATAAATGGCGTATGTACATACACCCGTAAAAACAAGCCGTGCAAACAAATCGTAAATGAAAAAACCCTCTGAACTCAGTCAGACCTCGGCCGTGATCAATAATATCTTTTGCCCGCTGCATACTTTAAGGTAATACATCACCGAAGACGTAACTTTACACGCCCAATTCTTTTTTTATCTTCATCAAAGCTTCCCTTCGCATGCTGAAGTCCCGCAATGAGGAAATAGATAATAATAGCTCTCACCAACTCATCCGGTAATGGCGGCTCCCGCCCCGAGGCTAATGGATGGTATAGACCCAAACGCCGATGATAACTGTAGCTGCGATGATAATGGCGGTCAGCGGTTCCTTTGATGCCAGGAAGCTCAAGCCAATTAGTATTGCCGGAATGATCAGGATGATAAGAAGTGATTGCCATAAGAACACATCCAGCATCAGCAATCCCAAAAGATCGCTGGCAAAAACGATGGCTGCAAGAGTAAACAAGCTGCTTCGAGTCCTACGAATCTCGATGGCGAGAATCTCCTTTTGTGTTTCAGTGTAATTGTCATAATAACCGAGACCGTTTCCTCGGCTTGTTGGTCAGGGTTGGTGGTTTGTTCTGACATGGCGGCGGTTTTACACAATATAATAAAATCAATTCGTTTGTGAGAGGGAAATGGTTCAACGCTTTCATCTGGCTGAAGACCGTTTGCTATAAAAATGCCACGAATCCACGGACCGATATGATCAAAATCCGCGAATCAGTGGCAATATTCTTATGTCGCCAGCCGTGACTAAAACCCTCTCCGGGGGCACTTCTAATTTCAGATCTCTTTTCAGCATTTGATCCCTATTAGCCATATCCCAGGCCGTATAAAAAACAAGCTGGAGCCCTTTGGCCATCAAATTATAAAATTGATCTTATCAGGCGTGTCGGTTGGACGATGGTAGTCTCCACCCAGCATACCGTCATAATAGAAAATGATGGAGTACACCTTTCTGAGCAAAATTGTAGTGATCGCTGCGTGAAATAAATCCTCGTGCCTGTCGTTGGGATCATTGAACTTGTAATCTAACTCCAATTTTTGTATACTCTTTTATTCTGTGGCTTCACTTATTATTTTCAAATCAGAACTCACTTTATCATCTCCCACTTACATACACATAATTTGGATGTATCTCCATGGTGTCGACTTGTATCAATCCGGCCAATCATGTCAACGTTAAGATCTACCGTTGTCTTTATCCAATGGAAATACCTGGGTGATTCGTATAATATGCCGATCCCCACAGTCCTTTTTCTTCACCGCTTACCGTCATGAACACCATAGTTCTTCTCGGACCTTTGCCTGCCTGTTTGGCTTTTACAAATGCTTCGGCAATTTCCAAAACACTCACAGTACCCGAGCCATCGTCATCGGCACCATAGTAAATTACCGTATCGCGCTTACCTAAATGATCGTAGTGACCCGTTACAAAAACATATATCATCTTTCAGATCGGTACCTTCCAATACGCCAAGTACATCACTACTTTGCAAATTGGTAGTTGCTTTATTGAAAACTTACAGCGAGATCGGTAGTGGTGTGTTTTGGGCGGCACTTCTCCCGTCTTTGCCTTTGCGTAATCATCTCCCATGATTGCTTGCGCGAGCTTTTCGAGAAACCTGGTATTGATTGGGGCGAACCACTCTTTGAAATGCGGTTACATACATATTACCTTTTGGGCTTGTCTTTGTTGCCCGTGGAAAACCCGGACCGACTACCAATACAGCAACTGCCCCGTTTTTGTGCTGCATCCAGCCTGGCAAAACTGGTTGCCAAAACCTCCGCGCCCCTGTCCCTGGGGCTGTTGTCCCGGCAACATCAATACTGCTTTGCCGGCGTACATCTAATCCCTTGTAATCGTCATGCAAAGAATCAACGAGGCCATTGCCGACAAATACAACCTCCGAAAAACGATAAGTCGAAGTATTGCTCTGACCGGACATTCATCGAAAAATCTTTATCGAGGTCAAAGCGACTGTCCGTTTACTTCAATAGATGCGTTTACCAGCGAATCCTGGTAAACACCGTACGGTAATTGGTAATTACCATTATTGCCCGGGGCCAGGCCTAATGTTTTAAACTGGTTCTCAATATAAGCAGCTGCTCGCTTTGTCCGGGCGTAGCTGTTTCTCTCCCTCCATCTCTTTCGAAGCAACAATGTAAAGATGTTTTTTCAAATCATCCGAGTAATGGTCTTGAGCGAAAGCAGAGGGATCATTCTTTTTGTGCTGCAACGATCATAGCAGGTAACAGCAAGACGATAGCAAATAGTTTTTTCATGTGCGTGTAGGTTTTAAAAACAACAAGGCCCAAACTTAATAAAAAGTTCAGGCTTGCAATGAATTGATGAATGGTTGTCTTTTCAGACACAGGCAATCTTCTCTACCCTTATTGCATGACGACCACCAGCAATACGTAACTGAACGAAGTACAC
>ERZ1370068.10478-contig-9174_pt1 | contig 38262 bp, 46 predicted proteins | sample MGYA00561227_ERZ1370068 | MGnify/ENA primary metagenome ERZ1370068 (study PRJEB38410, sample SAMEA6850437) | metagenome | study: Metagenomic assessment of the ecological functions of the soil: analysis of the soil microbiota associated with the...
CACGTGAGCCGCCGGTTCACCATCGCCGCTGCTGATGCTGGCGCGTGTCGACAGAAGCTGGCTGTGCTCGATCACACTGTCGACGCTGATCTTCCGCACGGACGCTCACGAGCGCGCGCAGCGCCGCAGCGACCTGCGCCGGCTGCAGATGCGAGCTGTCGTGAAGCATCACGCCGCGGGCCAGCGTTATGTTTCCACCTGCGCAGCGGCGTGATGCTTCGACGGCTCGCACCCAACCGGCGCAGGTCGCCGCGGCGCTGCGCGCTCGTGAGCGTCCGTGGAAGATCGGCGTCGAGCGGCGATGCCGTGACGATCGATCTCGATCGAGCTTGCAGCGGACCTCGCCCTGGGATCTCGCCGACACGCGCTACGGCATCGCAATCCGGACGGCGAGCGGGGATCCTCGTCTGGCAGTGGACCGTTCCGGCTCGAGCCGAGCCGATCCGCGTGCGCGCGTCGTGCTGCGCGCCGCACGAGGACGGTTGGGCCGGCCGGGCCGCCCGTCGATGCGGTAGAGATCGCGCCGAAGGCCGTCCCCACCGTTTGGCGATCAGCTCGGCATCGGCTCGAGCTCGGCCGCGCCGATGTCGTCGCCGTGTCCGTCCTGACCGTGATCTGGCGCCGGCTGGTGCGGCGCGGGCTGCGATCGACGAGCTCGCGGCGCGCTCGTCAGTGTTCGCGCTCGTCTTCGAGCCGCATCGCGCGGCGGCAGACGACGGGCCCGCGGCGTGCGGTCGCGGCGTCGATCGATCGCGCTGACGCTGTCGAGCGTGCTGTTGCAGCGGCAGGCAGAGCCCGCTGCCGCCTCTGTGCCTCGTGGCTGAGCGGCTACGCGCCGATGTTCCAGGCGGCCGGCGCCGCAGCGCCTCTCGCGCGACCACGGTCGCCGCGCTGCCGCTCGAGCAACGTGCGGCTGCTGCCCGCGTCGATCCGGGCGATCCAGCCGCGGCAGGCGATCGCGAGCGCGTGCTGCGTCGACGCGCGGCGAGGCGGGCATCAGCTGATCAAGCCGTGCAGATCGCCGGTCGGCCCTCGCCCCGCGTCCCGACGTCCGGCTCGCGCGGATCGCGTTCTGACGCGACCACGCCGGATCGCGCGCTGGCCGCGATCGTGGCGTCGTGCCGGCGCCGACGACCGCGCTCGCGACGATCGAGGCAGGCGCCGGCAGCCGGCGCACCCATCGAGACGGTCACCGCGTCGAGCGCGCGCTGGTCGAGCGCGACGTCATCGTGCCCGTCGTCCACCTGCCGATCGTCTACGGTCTCGGCGACTGGGTGGAATCGTGGAACGGCCCGATTGTCTCGCCGACCGGCGCGGGAACCTCGCCGACGTGTGGCTGCGCAGCGAGCTGATCGTCGACAAGGCCGAGCGACCCGATCCGCGCGATCCACGATGACGCTGCGCACGCGCCTCTTTGCGCTGGTCAGCGCGGCGGTGGCCGTCACGGTGGTGCTCGTCACGATCGCGGTGGCGGCGGGCGCGCGTAATGCCTTCGCGGCGGTCGACGCGCAGCGCACCGCCGCCCTGGTCGCGCAGTTCCGCCGCGAGTTCACGAGCGAGCGGACCAGGTGGCCGCGCGCGTCGAACGTCTCGCGTCGAGTGACGCCGTGCTCCGCACCGCCGGCGACATCGCGCGTCGCGCGCCGACCGCGGCGCCTGCGTCGGCGAGGCTTCGTCGATCGCCGCCGCGCAGAGGTTGGGACGTGCTCGATCTCGTCGCCGAGGACGGAACTCGTCTCGTCGGCGGAGTGGCCGACAGGTTCGGTTATCGCATATCCGTGGGCGACCGCATCGAACGCCGGCGCGGCGCGTTCCTGCAGGCGATCGAGCTGCCGCAGCGAGGACCGCGCTCGGACTGGTGGCGGTGCGCTAGGTCGTCGCCACGCGACGGCGGTATCGATCGCGGCGGCCGGCGGCTCGACCGAGTCGTTTCTGCAGTCGCTCGTGCCTGCCGCCGGCACGCGCGCGCTGCTCTACGGAACGTCGAGCCGGAAGCTCGCGGCCGCAGGCTGATCGATGCGTCGGGGCAGGTCGGGCAGGCGGCGCCGCTCGAGCCGCTGACTGCGCGCGTGCGCAGAGCGGCCGCGAGGCGACGGACACGATCGAGTGGCGCGACGGCCCGGAGCGCGCTCGACGCGATTCCGCTCGCCGGCCGCGGACGGCGCCGTGCTTGGTGCTCATCGGCAGGTCGTCCGGCGAGCTCGCGGCGCTCGATGTCCGCATCCGCCTGGAGCGGCGCCGTCTTCGGCGCCTGGTCCCGCGATTGGCTTCGGTCTCAGCTACGTCGTCGCCGCCGCGGTGACGCGGCCGGTCGAGCAGCTGGCCGAGCCGCGCGCGCAGCGTCGCGAGCGGCGACTGGGACGTCAGGCGTCGGCGACGTTCAGCGCGTCCGGCGAGATCGACGGAGCTCGCGCGCGCCTTCGACACGATGACGCGGCAGCTGGTCGATCAGCGCGAGCGGCTGGTTCAGGCCGAGCGCGTGGCCGCGTGGCGCGAGCTGGCGCGGCGGCTGGCGCACGAGCTGAAGAACCCGCTCTTTCCGCTGCGCATCACGATCGACAACCTGCGACGGGCCAGAGCGCTGCCGCCGGCACGGAGTTCGACGAGGTCTTCGACGAGAGCCTGACGACGCTGCAGACCGGCCTGGCGAATCTCAACGCACGTCATCGGCCGCTTCAGCGACTTCTGCGAGCATGCCGCGCGCCGGAGTTCGCGCGCAGGTCTCGTCGAACGAGCGTCGTCGAGTCAGAGCGCGCAGCTGTTCCGCGCGCAGATCGAGGCGCCTGGCACCGCCCGCCGATTTCGTTGACGCTGGATCTCGACGCGCCGCTGGAGCCGATTCGCGCCGACGCCGAGCAGCTTGGGCCGCGCGGTGCAGAATCTCGCTGTTGAACGCGATCGACGCCATGCCGCCGGCGGGACGCTCGCGGTCCGCACGCGCCGCGTCCGACGGCGCCGTTCCGACATCGACGTGTCCGACACCGGCGGAGGGTCTGACCGACGAGGAGCGGCGCGGTTGTTCACGCCGTACTACACGACGAAGCAGCACGGCACCGGCCTCGGCCTCGCGATCGTGCAGTCGGTCGTCACCGATCATCGGCGGCGAAGGTGTGGGTCGAGAGCGAGCGCGGCCGCGGCGCGACGTTCCACATCGAGCTCAGCGCCGCCCGATCGTGTGGGGACGCATGACCAGCGATCCTCGATTGTCGACGACGACGCGAATCGACGCTGGCGTCGCTGTCGCGCGCGTTCCGCTTGGCGCGGCTACGAGGCGGTCGTCTGCGACAACGCCGCGCGCGCGATCGCGCTGCTGCAAGACGAAGCGCTTCGACATCGTCTGCTCCGACGTCGTCATGCCCGGCAAGGACGGCCTGTCGATGCTCGCCGATCTGCGCGAGCTCGGCATCGACGACGCCGGTCATCATGATCTCCGGCCAGGCGACGGTGGACATGGCGGTGCCGCGCGACGCGCCTCGGCGCGGTCGACTTCCTCGAGAAGCCGATTTCCGCCGACAAGCTGCTGCTCACGGTCGAGAACGCGCTGCGCCTGCGTGCGCCTCGAGGAGGAGAACCGGCAGCTGCGGCGGCGCGTCGGCCGCCACGAGATCGTCTGGAAGAGCGAGGCGATGCAGCGCGTGATGGCGCAGGTCGATCGCGTGGCGCGCCGAGCGAATCGCGCGTCTGCATTCTCGGCGAGACCGGCACCGGCAAGGAGCTGGTCGCGCGCGCCGTGCACGAGCGCAGCGCGCGGCGCGAGCGAGCCGTTCGTCACGCGTGAACTGCGCGGCGGTGCCGTCGGAGCTGATCGAATCGGAGCTCTTCGGCCACGAGAAGGGCTCGTTCACCGGCGCGGCGGCGCGTCACCTCGGCAAGTTCGAGCAGGCGCACGGCGGCACGCTGTTCCTCGACGAGATCGGCGACATGCCGGCGGCGATGCAGGCCAAGCTGCTGCGGTTGCTGCAGGAAGGCGAGCTCGAACGCATCGGCGGCGAGCGTCCGATCGTCGTCGACACGCGCGTGATCGTCGCGACGCACCGCGATCTCGAGGCGCTGGTCCGCAAGGGCATGTTTCGCGAGGACCTCTATCACCGCATCTTCGTGTTTCCGATCGCGATGCCGTCGCTGCGCGAGCGCGCCGGACGACGTGCCTGCTGCTGGCGGACCATTTCGCCGGCATCGATCGCCGAGCAGAACGGCGTGGAAGCCGCGCGGCTTCAGCGCCGACGCGCTCGAGCGAGCTCGGCGCGCTATCACTGGCCCGGCAACGTGCGCGAGCTCCGTAACGTCGTCGAACGCGCTGCTGCTGCTGACCGACGACGAGCGTGGATGGCGCGACGGCGCGCCAGGTGTTCGCCGGCCGCGCAGTCGCCGGCGGCCACGGCCGACCGGGATCGCGGACGCTCTCGCCGATCGCGTCACCGCCTTCGAACGCGACGTGGTGGTCCGGCGAATTGACCGCGCACGGCTTACCGCGTCGCCGAAACCGCACGCGCGCTCGGCCTCGAGCGCAGCCATCTCTACAAGAAATGTCAGCAGCTCGGCATCGACGTCAAGGCCGAGCGCGGGCAGTCGTGACGCGATCGAAACTCAGGAGCCGCCGCCGTGCCTCGCGCGTCGCCGCACGACGAGAGCCGCAGCACGACCGCTGTCCACTTGCGCATTTCGGCGACCTTCCGTGGTGCCGGATTGTGGCATTCCGGACAGCCGCGGGTAATCGTCTCTACTCGTCACGGCCTGACGAGCCGACGTGCTAGACGCGTGGTTTCTTTCTTCCTGCTGCTGGCGGCGGTTCCGTTCGTCCTGCCGATCATCAGCCTGATCTCGCTCGCGACCGTGCGGCGGCGTCTGCGCGAACTCGAGAGAAGATCGAAACCCAACAACAAACGATTGAGGCGTTGACGAGGCGGCTGCGCGAGGTCCGGCCGAGCCCAGACCGGCTCCCTCCGCCGCGCCGCCGGCGACGGTCGCACCACCACCGCTGATCGCGTCGCCGCCGCCGATCGCCAAACCATCGCCGGCTGAGCCGGCGCCAGTCGCGCAACCGATCGCGAGCCCATCGCCGGCCGAGCCGCCGGGGCCGTCGCGCAACCGATCGCGACAGCCGCCGTCGCCGATCGCGCCGCCGCCCGTGACACCGCGACCGGTTGTGCCGCCGCCGCCGTCGCGGCCGCCGATCGCGCACGAGAAGCCGGCTCCGTCGATGCCTCCCGCCGCCGGCGCCGCCGCACCGAACACCATCGCCGCCGTCGCCACCGCCGCCGGCCGCCGAGCCGTTCGACTGGGAGCGGCTGATCGGCGTGAAGATGTTCTCGGCGATCGCCGGCATCGCGCTGGTCCTGGCCGCGGTGTTCTTCCTTCGCTACTCGATGGATCAGGGCTGGCTGGTGCCGCCGATTCGCGTCGCGATCGGCGTGATCACCGGCATCGCGCTGCTCGTCGTCTGCGATCTCAAGGCCGCGCGCCGCTATCCGGTCACCGCGAACGCGATGGACGCCGGCGGCGATCGCGATCCTCTTCTCGACGTTCTTCGCGGCGCACGCGTTGTGGAACCTGATTCCCGCCGCCGTCGCGTTCGCGCTGCTCGCGCTCGGTGACCGCGGTCGCCGTGCTGCTGTCGATTCGCCGCGAGTCGCTGTTCATCGCGGTCCTCGGCCTGCTCGGCGGCTTCGCGACGCCGGTCGCTGCTGTCGACCGGCGAGAACCGGCCGATTCCGCTGTTCGCCTATCTGCTCCTGCTCAACGTCGGCCTGGCGTGGGTGGCGGCGCGCGCAAGCGCTGGCCGATCCTGAGCATCCTCACGCTCGTCTTCACGACGCATCTACCAGTGGGGCTGGGTGGTGCGCTTCCTCAGCGCCAGCCAGCTCTCGCTGGCGATGGGCATCTTCCTCGTGTTCGCGGTGACCGGATTCGTCGCGTTCGTCTTCAGCGCGCGTTCGGCCGGGCGAGCCGCTCGAAGGGCGGACGCTCGCGCAATCCGGTCTCGGCGGCGGCGGTGATGCCGTTGATCTTCGCCGCTCTACCTCGCGGCGGTCCCGGCCTACGGCGCACGACCCGGACTGCTGTTCGGGTTCCTGCTGATCGTCGACACGGGCCTACTGGCGGTGACGATCGCGCGCGGCGAGGAGCTCGCGCACGCGCTCGGCGGCGTCGCCGCCGTCCTGGTCTTCGCCGTCTGGCTGGCGATGTCGTACGCACCGGGCGCGTGGACCATCGCTATTGCGTCCGTTTCCGTGTTCGTGGTGTTCTTCGCGCGTCGCGCCGATCGTCGCCGCGCGCTTCTCGAAGCCGCTGATGGCGCTGCGGCGCGCGCGATCTACGCGGCGCCGGTGCTGCTGTTCGTGTTCCCGGTCCTGGTGCGCCTCGACCCGGCCGCGGCGGCGCGCCGCTGCCGCTCTTCGCGCCGCTGTTCGCGCTGCTCGTCGTCATCGCGTGGCGCGCGCGCTCGCGAGCGAGGAGTTCCCGCTCTACTTCATCGCTGCATTCTTCGGCGTCGTCGCCGAAGCCACCTGGTCGGCGACCTATCTGTCGCCGGACCATCTGCGCGCCGCGTTCGTGCTCTACGCCGCGTTCGGCGCCTATTCGTCTGGCGTGCCGCTGGTTGCCCGCCGGCTCGATCGTCGCGATCGTCCCGGCCTGGGGCGGCGGCGCGGTGCTGATCGCCAGCCTGCTCGTGCTGCTGTTCCTCGCGATCGGCCGCCACTCGGCGTCGGCAATCTGGGGTCTCGCCGTGCTGCTCGCGATCCTGAACGCGGCGATCTTCATCGAGAGCGCGGCGGGCGAACTGCCGGCGCTGCTCGGTCGCCGGCGGCGCGTTGTCGTGGATCGTGCTGGCGGTGTGGTGGGGCAACGCCGCCGCCGCCGTCGGCATCCTGCCGGCGCTGTTGTTCCTCGTCATCCTCACGCTGACGATGCTCGGCGGCCATGCGTGGGCGTATCGCGCCACGCGCAACGCGAGTGATGTCGATCCGGCCAGGTTCGGCTTCCATCAGGGGACGTATCTCGGCCTGCTCGGACACCTGTTCCTGTTCATGACCGCGATCGACTCGACGTGGTCGATTCCGCCGTGGCCGCTGTTCGCCGCGCTCGGCGTGCTCACGCTCGCGCTGACCGCGACCTCGATCGCGGTGTTCTCCGGCGAGCTGCACGCCGCGGGCACGATTGCCGCGGCGATCATCGTGTTCGCGTGGTCGCGCGTGCCGCCGGTGACGTGGGCGCCGACGATCCTCGATGGCCGCCGAGGCGGTGGCGGCGTACGCGCTGGTGTGGCTGATGATCATGCGCAGCCGCGGCCCGTGGCTCGGCGCCGGCGATGGGCGCGATCTGCGCGTTGTTCATGGCCAACCTGTCGCTCGGCGAAGCGTCGGGCACGCTGACGCCGTTGCCGGTTGCCGTCGTGATCGTGGCGTCGACGCTCAACGTCGCGCTGATCTTCGCGGTGGCGTGGGACGGGCAGTGGGATTGGGTGGCGCCGGCGGCGGTGATCGCGGCCTGGTGGACTGCAAACGTCGTGGGCTGACGGTCACGCGGCCGTCGGGTCGTGGCGCTCGGGCTTTGCCCTGGCGTTCGTCGCTCTACGCGGTGTTCGTCGCGTATCCGCTCGTGCTCGGCAGCGCGCGCGCGCGACGCACGGGATCCGCACCTGACCGCGATCGCGCGGCAGCGTGTTCTTCTTCGTCGCGGGGCGTGCGGCGCTCCTGCAGGGCGGCCTGTCGCAGTTCGTCGGCGCGGTGCCGGTGCTGGAAGCGGCGGTGATGGCGGTGCTGCTGCGCCAGCTGCTGCAGCCTCGAGACGCCCGGCTCGCGCGACCTCGGCCGCCTTGCGCTCGTCGCCGGCGCGGCGCTCGCGTTTGCGACGGTCGCGATTCCGCTGCAGCTCAATCGCCAGTGGATCACGATCGGCTGGGCGCTCGAAGGCGCGGCGCTGGCGTGGACCTACCGCCGCATTCCGCATCGCGGGCTGCTCTACTGGGCGTTCGCGCTGCTCGCGATCGTGTTCGTCCGTCTCGCGTTCAATCCGGCGGTGTTCGTCTACGAGCCGCGCGGCGCTCGCATCTTCAACTGGTATCTCTACGCCTACGCGATCTGCGCGGCGTCGATGTTCCTGGCGGCGTGGTGGTTCTCGACGACCGACGATCGCCTCGTCGCCGGGCTGCCGCGCGCGTCGGCGCTGCTGCCGGCGGCCGGCGTCGTCCTGCTGTTCATCCTGCTCAACATCGAGATCGCCGATTTCTACGCCACCGGCCGCGAGATCACGTTCCAGTTCGGCGTCACGCTCGCGCAGGACCTGACGTATACGATCGGCTGGCTGGTCTTCGGGATGCTGTTGCTCACGGCGGGAATCTACCTGCACAATCGGCTCGCGCGCATCGCCGCGATTTCGCTCATCGCCGTCACGGCGTGCAAGGCGTTCCTCTACGACATGTGGTCGCTCGGCGGCTTGTATCGCGTCGTGTCGCTCGTCGGGCTCGCCGTATCGCTGGCGCTCGTCGCGCTGGCGCTGCAGAAGTTCGTGCTTCGCGATTCGCAGGAGCCGTCACGATGACGCGTGCCATTCGGTTCGGCGTAGTGATTGCGGCGCTCGCTGCCGCCGCCGTGTCGGCACAGCAGCCGCCGACGCCGCCGTCGTTCCGCTTCGAGCGTCCGATCGTGACCGGCGGCGCGGGGCCGCGGCGCCTGCCGGTCGACGTGCCGCTGCTCGTCGGAACCGCGCCGGCACGGGGCGCGAACGAGCGGCTGCGCGACCTTCGCATCTACGACGCGAGCGGCCGCGAGATCGGCTATCTGCTGGTCGGCAATCCGCCGCAGGCGCCGGCCTACAAAGCGGCGATCCTGCTGCCGGTGGCGTCCCTCGACACGCCGACCGAAAAACCAGCGGCTTCGAAGCCGATCTCGGCGAGCCGGCGCTGATCGATCGATTCCGCGTCGATGGCCTTGCGCCGCCATTCCTGAAACGCGTGAAGCTCGAAGCGAGCGGCGACCGCGAGCACTGGACGCTGCTCGTCGCCGAAGGCACGCTCTTCGATCTGCCCGACGAACGGCTGCGCCTCACCGAGCTGCGGTTTCGTCCCGGATCGTTTCGATATGTGCGCGTGACGTGGGACGACACGCGCAGCAGCGCGCCTGCCGCGGCCGTCGGCGGCGTCCGCCGGCATCGTTCCGCCCAACACCTCCGCGACGCCGCCGTTGACGACGCCGCTGGTCTTCGAGCGGCGGCCGAGCGAGCCGGGCCTCAGCCGTTTCCGTGTGCGCCTGCCCGCCGGCCGTCTCCCGATCGCGAGGTTGCATCTCGACGTCGGCGGTGGCCACGTGCTGCGGGCGGCGCGGAGTGTTCGAGGCGCGGCTGTCGGGCGCGCAGCTCGCGCCGGTCCTGCTCGGCCAGGCCACGCTCGCGCGCGTCGTCCGCGACGGTCTCACGGCCGCCGATCTGCGCATCGACGTGGAATCGCCGAACGAAGCACAGCTCGATCTCGAGATCGACGATGGCGACAACCCGCCGCTCGATCTGCGCGGCGTGACGGCTGAGTTCGTCCGCGCTCCCGTGGATCTACCTCGAAGCGCCGGCCGTGCGGGCTGACGGCGCGCTACGGCAACTCGACGCTGCCCTCACCGCGCTACGACCTCGAGGCGGCGCGCGAACAGATTCACATCGACGCCGTCGCCGACGCCACGTGGGGCGAGGCGCGTCCGCGAGCGGAGAGCGAGAACGCCACGCCAGCGCCGCCGCTGCCGACCGTCGGCGGCGCGATCGATTCCGGTCAGTTCAAGCATGTCCGCGCGGTTCCGGCCGGAAACGCGGGACTGATCGCCGTCGGCCTCGACGCGAATGTCCTCGCGCACAGCGCCGGCCCCGATCGCGCGTTCGCGGATCTCCGCGTCGTCGACAACGCCGATCGGCAGATTCCGCACATCGTCGAGCATGCATCCGAACCGCTCTCGCTCGACGTCGCGGTCGAGAAACTGTCGACGCTGCCCAAGACGCTGCCGGCGGCGCGAACCGGGCGCAGCGTGTATCGCGTGACGTATCCCGTCAGCGGCCTGCCGCCGACGCGTCTCGTGCTGACGACGAACGCACGCGTGTTCGATCGCCGGCTGAGCGTGGCGGAAGAACGCGAGCCTGACCCCGATCGGCGCCGCGACGCCTGGCTCGACGTGATCGCGACCGCACACTGGGCCCATGCCGATCAGGATCGGCCGGCGACGCCGATCGCGCTGCCGGTGCGCCCGCCGCGCGGGACCGATCTGTTGATCATCGTCGACGAGGGCGACAACGCGCCGCTGCCGATCGACAGCGCGCGCCTGCTGCTGCCGTCGTATCGCATCCGCCTGTTCCGCGAGGCGAATACGCCGCTGCGCGTCGCCTACGGCCGTGCGGATCTGTCGAGGCCGCAATACGATCTCGCGCTGCTGGCGCCGCAGCTGCTCGGTGCGCCGGCGGCCGACGTCGTGCTCGATGTCGAGCGATCGGCGCCGGGCGCCGCAACAACGGCCGCGCTTGTCTCGCCGCTCGTGTTCTGGATCACGCTGACGATCGCGGTCGCCGTGCTGATCGCGTTGATCGTGCGGCTCGCTGCGCCGCCCCACCTGAGGTTGGTTTTTCGTAAAATCACCGCCTCCTGCTCGGTGACGTTTTGTGGCAATCATCTTGCTTTTTTCTACCATCAATTGGCTTAACAGGCATTTCCGTGTATTCGACGAACTCACTTACGGGTTTGTCTTGACGCAATTCGATACAACCGGGACCACTATGCGAATTCGGTTAACGGGGTGGCCTATCGACGGCGACTTCGACGAATTCGATCTGCGCCAGTTTCGGGTTGGCGGGATCTATGACGTGCCGACGCGCCTGGCGTCGCTGTTGATCATCGCGGGGTACGCCGAACTCGTTTCGTCCGGCCTCCAGATGTCTGAAGCGGCGGACTTCGGTCACATCCGCTTCCCAAAACCCAGGAAATAGGGCGATCGTCTTACCTCGACGCGCAGCGCGCCGATCGGGGTCGACGCGACTTGCCTGCGCGGCAGGGATGAGGCTCGCGACCAGCGCGGCCGTTAACGTCGCGACCGCCGCCCCGCTCAGCGCGATCCAGTCCGCCGGACTGACGTTGTAGAGCAGCGACGTCACCACCCGGCCTGTCGCGATCGCCGCGACCGCCCCGGCGACGGCCCCGACGGCCACCAGACGCAACGCGCTCGCGACCACCGCACTCATCACACGTCCGCGCGACGGCGCCCAGCGCCATCCGGATGCCGAACTCGCGCGTGCGGCGCGCGACCGTGTAGGCCGTCAATCCACAGAGACCGATCGCGCACACCAGCAGCGTTGCGCTCGCGAGCGCCGTCGCCGTCATCGCCAGCGCGCGCTCGGGGGCTGTCGCCGCGCGGATCTCGTCACCGCCGTCGCGGCGCCGGCGCCAACGGCGAGCGTCAGCGCGCAGGCGATGGCGACGCCGGGCGTCCGGCAAACGGATCGCCACGCCAGCCGCAGGTTGTGCCACATGCCGCGGATGGTAGTGCCCGCCAACGAAGCGCGCGGCTCGTCCGTCTAAGCGTCGGGCCGAGGCGTTCGTGGAGGGTGGTGTCCGCCTTTAGGCGGACCTCGCGAAGTCCGGCTGAAGCCGGACGCCACGTGAACGCGTGGAGGGTCTGATGCTCGCTGAGCTTGTGCAGGATCTTCGCTACGGCATTCGCACGTTGCTGCGGAGCCCGGGGTTCACCGCGGTCGCGCTGCTGACCCTGGCGCTCGGCATCGGCGCCAACAGCGCCATCTTCAGCTTCGTGGACGGCGCGATGCTGCGGCCGCTCCCGTGCCCCGAGGCCGAGCGGATCGTCCAGGTCTGGGAAAAACCGCCGCGGCGGTCAGCGCAACGTGATCTCCGCGCTGAACTATCTCGACTGGAAGTCGTCGAACACCGTCTTCGAGTCGCTCGCCGCCTCCACTGGCGGGCAGATGACGCTGTCGGGAACCGGCGAGCCGGTCCTGATTCGCACGGGACGAGTCTCGGCGCAGTAGCTTCGACATCTATCAGATCCAACCGTCCATCGGACGCACGTTCGCCGCCGACGAAGATCAGCCGGGCAAGGAACACGTTGTCGTTCTCAGTCATCGATTGTGGGCAGGACGATTCGGCAGCGACGCGACGCTCGTCGGCCGGACGCTGACCCTCGACGGCGAGCCGTACACGGTGATCGGCGTGATGCCGCAGGGCAGCGCCTTCGATCGCGGCTTCAACGACATGTGGCGGCCGCTTGCGTTCAAGCCGGGCGAGCTGACGCGCAATTTCCACTGGCTCGTGGTCTACGGCCGGCTGAAGGCGGGCGCGACCCTCGACGCGGCCCGTGCGCAGATGGACACCGTCGGCGCCCGCATCGCGCGCGACTATCCCGACTCGAACAAAGACTGGGGCGTGACGATCGATCGCTACGCGGACGTCTTCATCGGTCCGCAGCTGCGAGGCTCGCTGCTCGTCCTGCTCAGCGCGGTCGGCGTGCTGCTGTTGATTGGGTGCGCGAACCTCGCCAACCTGACGCTGGCGCGCGGCACGGCGCGCGACCGCGAGGTGGCGGTGCGGGCGGCGATCGGCGCCGGACGCGGACGGCTCGTGCGGCAGTTCCTCACCGAAAACGTCCTGCTCGCGGCCGCCGGCGGCGTCGCGGGTGTGCTGCTCGGCTACGGCTGATGCTCGCCGGGCTGAAGCTGCTCGTTCCACCGTTCACGCTGCCGCGCGATGTCAACGTGACCATGGACGCGCGCATCGTCGCCTTCGCGATGGCGTTGTCGATTCTGACCGGAATCGTCTTCGGGCTTGCGCCGGCGCTGCAGGCCACGAAACCGGATCTTGCCAGCGCGATGAAGGAAGGCGGACGCAGCGCGACCGCCGACTCCGGACGCCGCCGCCTGCGCAGCGCGCTCGTGGTGATCGAAGTCGCGCTCTCGTTCATGCTCCTCGTCGGCGCCGGTCTGCTCGTCCGCAGCTTCTTCCGGATGATGAACGTCGAGCTCGGCTTCGACGCGACCAACGTGCTGACGCTGCGCCTGCCGATCCCCAACACGCGCTTCGACCAGCCGGCACAGCTGACGGCGTACGTGCGCGAGCTCGTCGTCGCGGATCAGCGGCATCCCTGGCGTGGTCGGCGCGGTCGCCACCGATTCGCTGCCGCTCGAGGGCTTCAGCAACGGCATGCCGTTCCTGATCGCGGGCCGCGAGGCGGTGGATCGCGCGAACCGTCAATCCTGCGGATTCAAGGTCGTGCAGCCGGACTATTTTCGCGTGCTCGGGATCCGTCTACTGAAGGGCCGGACGCTGAGCGATCGCGACGTCGAGGGCGCTCCGCCAGTTGCGATCATCAACCAGTCGCTCGCGACGCGTTACTTCGCCGATCAGGATCCGATCGGCCAGCGTCTGCTGATTCAGGAGATCGTGCCGGGACGTCCGCAGCTCGGCCCGGAAGTCCCGTGGGAGATCGTCGGCGTCATCGCCGACGAACGAACGAGCGCGCTCGACGGCACGGTCCGGCCGGGCGTCTACGTCCCGATGGAGCAGAGCCCGACGTTCTTCGTCAGCGCCGTCGTCCGCGCGCGGGTCGAGCCGGAGTCGCTGCAGCGTGCGATCGCGGCCGCGGTTCACGGCGTCGACCGCAATCAGCCGGTCACCGACGTCCGCACCTTGGAGCAGATGAAGTCGCGAGTCGGCGGCCACCAATCGCCTGCGGACGATGCTGATCGGCATCTTCGCGGGGATTGCGCTGCTGCTGTCGGCGATCGGGATCTACGGCGTGATTTCCTACACCGTCGTGCAGCGCACGCACGAAATCGGCGTCCGCGCGGCGCTCGGCGCCAGCGGCGGCGCGCTGCTGCAGCTCGTGCTGATCAACGGGATGACGCTGGCGGCGGCCGGCCTGGCGCTCGGCTTCGCCGGCTCGCTCGGCGTCACGCGATTGCTGTCGTCGCTGCTCTTCGGCGTCGGCGCGCGCGACCCGCTGACGATGGCGGCCGCGGCGGCGATCCTGGCCGTCGTGGCGTTTCTGGCCTGCTACGTCCCAGCGCGGCGAGCGGCGACCCTGGATCCGCTGGCCGCGCTGCGACAATCGTGAACGCCTGCGCGCCGGCCGGCGAAGGCTGATTCACCGTCACCGCGCCGCCGCCCTCCGCCGCGACGTCGTGGATCGGCTTGCTCGCATGCAGATGCACGCGCGGCAGCAGCGACGTGACGAACGTCCACTCGGGCTCGAGCCTCGCCTGCAGCTTCGCGCGGAAGGTCGTGCCGCGCAGGTTGAAACCCAGATCGGTGTGGAAGCACCACGCCGCCGCACCCGCGCGCTTCGCGTTGGCGTGCGCGGTTTGGAAGAACTCGGCGCGATCCGTCGACGGGTTCGGGAAACGCGTCGGCTCCTGCAGATACACCGGCTTGCCGTTGCGACGCAGCGCATCGACGACGTTCTGGACCTGGCCCGCCTGATACCAGCTCGGAATCCGCGGATCGTGATACGCCGTGACGTCGAGGCCGGTGTCGGTGGTGAACTGTGCGGCCGCGGCCGCCGGCAGGATCCTGGCTGTTCGACGCGGTGACGATGCGTGCCGGATCGATCGCCTTGATCGCCGCGGCAGTCGCGGCGACGTCGGATGCGGCGAGCGCACGGTCCAGCGGCCCATGAATATTGCGCTCGTTCTCGATGTCGACGAGGAGATGGCGATACGGCAGCAACTGCCGCGTGGCGGCCGCGATGGCCGTGCGGTATACCGCGGGCGTCAACCCGCCGATGTGCTCACCCGTGAACGTGACGTCGACGATGAGACGACGATCGCGCGCGCGGTCGAGGATCTCGAGCAGCCGTCGCAGGTTCGACGGGTCGAGGCTGCCGTCGGCGCGCATCAACTGCGGGCCTTCGGGCGAGTTCGGCCAGAGGCGTACGCCGTCGAACCCGGAGTCCTTCAGGAACTGAAGGTCCGCAGCGACGTCCTGCGCGCCCATCGCGCCGAAGTAGGAGATGAAGGTGAGGAAGCGCGGGGTGCCGTCGACGGCGAATCGATCGCCGACGACGGTGAGCCGTTGAGCGGACGCGTCGCGCGCAACGAGCGAAACGGCGACGATCGTCGCAAGTGCGAAGGCGTGGTTCGCTCGCAATGACCGCATGTCGACCGCCCGTATTCAAGCACTATACCGGACGCGCGGCCAAGCCTCGCGCGACGCCGCCGGCGCGGAGACGATGCGACGGCATGGACGGTCATATACAATGCGCCGGTCGCGGTAGCCGTGCGACCGAATGCACGACACGACAGAGGAGTTCTCGATGTCTCGAGATCTGATCCGCGAGATGCTCGCCGAGTTTCTCGGCACGTTCGTGCTGATCGTGTTCGGCGTCGGCGTCGTCGCGCAGGTGGTGTTGAGCAAGCAGACGGCGGGCACCTTTCTGTCGATCAACATCGCGTGGGGCCTGGCGGTGACGATGGGGTGCTATGTGTGCGCGGGGGTGACCGGCGCGCACCTCAATCCCGCGGTGACGATCGCGCTCGCGATGCATCGGGGCTTCCCGTGGAACAAGGTCGCTCCCGTACTCGATCGCGCAGATCGCCGGCGCGTTCGTCGCGTCGGCCGTCGTCTTCATCACCTACCACGACGCGCTGAACGCGTTCGACGGCGGCGTGCGCCAGGTGCTCGGCGCGCAGGGCACGGCCGGCATCTGGGCGACCTATCCGCAGCCGTTTCTCCAGCACGTTCTGGCGGCATCGTCGATCAGGTCGTCGGCACGGCGCTGCTCGTCGGCGTGATTCTCGGCATCACCGACGAGCGCAACGCACCGGCGCCGAAGGGTCTCGTCCCGGTCGTCGTCGGCCTGCTCGTGCTGTTGATCGGCGCGACGTTCGGGTTCAACGCCGGCTACGCCATCAACCCGGCGCGTGACTTCGGGCCCCGCCTCTTCACCGTCGGTCGCCGGCTGGGGCGCCGAAGTCTTTCGCGCCGGGAACGCCTGGTGGTGGGTGCCGATTGTCGCGCCAGTGGTCGGCGGCGTGGTCGGCGGCTGGGTCTACGATCTGTTCGTCGGCTACCGCCTGAACGAGCGCGCGAGCATCACCGTCGATGCGGCGAAACAGTAACGGGGGGCACTGCGTTTGCAGTGACCTGAACCGTGCGACATCTGAACCGTTCCGCCACACGACTGGGTGGGTCTCTTTCGGTGGTTTTCGCTTTCGTCATCGCCGGGTGCGGCAGCCGGACGCCACGACCTGAGGAAATCACAGCCATTCAGCGGGCGGTCAAAGCGGCCGTCGAGTCGAAAGCGCCTCCGCCCGCCTGGGCGGTCACCGAAGACACGCGCAGCAGGTCTGGCAGGATGCGCAGCGTTTCTACCAGCAGAACGGATACACCCTTGTCTGGGAGCGACGGCAGGACGGTACGGCCGCAGATGGACGGCCTCATCCGTTCGATTCATGCCGCCGGATCAAGAAGGACTGGACCCGGCCGACTACGGAGGCGACGAGCTCGACAGAATCCGGCAGTCATTCGACGCGTCACACGCTGCCGAGGCGGACGTTCGCTACACGTATACCTATCTGCGCTACGCGTCAGATTTGACACGGCACGATCAATCCGGAATCGATCGATCCGCAGTGGCACGCGGCACGGCGCACGATGGACGTGCACGCCGCGCTGCATCGCGGCCTGAGCGACAACCGGATTGCGGACTCCTTTCAGACGCTCGCGCCGACCGCCGCGCAGTATCAGGGGCTGAAACACCAGCTCGCGCTGGCGCGGCAGAACGGCAGCAAGCCCGAAACGCTCACGCAGATCGCGCATGAACATGGATCGTTGGCGCTGGCTGCCCGACGATCTCGGATCGCGCTATCTGCTCGTCAACATCCCGGCGTTTCGCCTCGACGCGATCGAAAACGGCAAGAGCGTCCTTGCCATGGACGTCGTCACCGGCAAGAAGGACAGCCCGACGCCGGTCCTCGCCGACGAGATGACGACGGTGGTGTTCAGTCCGTACTGGAACATTCCGGCGGACATCGTCACCAAAGAGATTCTGCCCAAGGCGGAGAAGGATCCCGACTATCTGGCGCGCAACAACATCGAGCTCGACGCGTCGGGACAGCACTACCGTCAGCGTCCGGGCGAGGGCAACTCGCTCGGCCAGGTGAAGTTCCTGTTCCCGAATCATTTCAACGTCTACCTGCACGACACGCCGGCGCAGGCGCTGTTCAACCGCATCGAGCGCGACTTCAGCCACGGGTGCGTCCGGCTGTCGCAGCCCGACGGATCTCGCGAAATACGTGCTGCGCGATCAGCCGGAGTGGACCGAGGATCGCATCGCCGAGGCGATGAGCAGCGGCGTGGAAGAAGTCCGTAGCGCTGAAGCAGCCGCTGCCGATCTATCTCGTGTACTTCACTGCATGGGAGGAACACGGGGCGCTGCAGACGCGCCCGGACGTGTACGGGCTGGATCGCCGTCACGTCAAAGCGGTCGATCAGTAACGTTCGATACGATCATGAACGCTCGAGCTCTCGCGATCGCCGCGGCCGTCACCGTGATCGGCAGCGGCCTGAGTCCGCGCGCGGCGCGGCCACGTTCGACACGAAAACCGCGCCGTTCTCCATTGCCTTCAACGGCGAGACGTCGGCCTACCGCGACATGGCGACGTTCGTCATGCCGAACGCGCGCATCAAGGTTGAAGCCGTCGCCGGGCCCCGCGGCGCAGAACCTACACCGCTCAAGACGCAGGAAGGGGCGTCGGTCGCGCAGGGCGGACGCGCGTGGCGCTGGACGGCGCCGGCCGTGCCCGGCAAATACGACCTGACGATTTCGCCGACGGACAACGCGGGACGACCAGAAGAGCGGCAAGGACATCACGCTCCACGTCTTCGTGATGACGCCCGCCGCCGACGTGCGCAACGGGCTACCTGACATGGCTACCGCATCGGCGAGCTACCCGGCGAAGCCGCTGAACGGCAATCCGATCTACCTGCCGCCCGCCGGTTTCGTCGAAGTGACGAAGAAGAATCGCGACGACAAGCTGACGCCGCACTTCACGCTCGAAGCAGTTCCTCTGCAAGGAAGATCACGAGCGATCGCTATCCCGAAAGTACGTCGTCGTCGAAGGAGCGGCTGCTGCTCGAAGCTCGAGGCGATCCTGCAGCACGTCAACGACGACCTCGGCATCAAGACCGACACGCTGCACGTGATGAGCGCGTTCCGGACGCCATACTACAACAAGGCGATCGGCGACGTCCTCTACAGCCAGCACCAGTGGGGCAGCGCCGCCGACATCTTCATCGATCCGCACGACGAAGAACCGCATGGAGGATCTCGACGGCAACCGCATCGTCGACATCGGCGATGCGAAGTTCCTCTACGACCGGATCGAGGACATGCTCGGCGGCGAAGGCGTTCCAGCGCTTCCAGGGCGGCATGGGCTACTACCCGGCAACCAGCGCGCATCCGCCGTTCGTCCACGTCAGACGTTCGAGGTACGAAAGCCGCGCTGGCAGGGATGAACGCAAAAAGTTGGCCACCGTCCTGTCGATCGTGGCTGCGTCGCTCGCGATGCCGCCGCCAGCGCACGCGTACTCGGTGCTCAGCGCACGAAGCCAACATCGACGCGGTCTGGGAGTCGGCGATTCAGCCGCTGCTGCAGCGGCGCTATCCGGGAATCACACGGCAGCAGCTGATCGAGGCGCGCGCGTACATGCGTACGGCGGCTCGGTGATTCAGGACATCGGCTACTACCCGTTCGGCAACAGGTTCTTCAGCAACCTGCTTCACTACGTCCGCAGCGGCGACTTCGTGGAGGCGGATGATCGGTGACGCGCAGAACGTCAACGAGTACGCGTTCGCGCTCGGCGCGCTGGCGCACTACGCGGCGGACAACGTCGGCCACCCGAGGCGGTGAACCGCGCGGTGGCGATGATGTATCCGAAGCTGCGCGCGAAGTACGGCGACCGCGTCACCTACGTCCAGACTCGCGCGCCCAGCACGTCATCGTCGAGTTCTCGTTCGACATCGTGCAGGTGGCGGCCGGATCGTATCTGTCGGACGCGTATCACAGCTTCATCGGGTTCGAGGTGGCCAAGCCGGTGCTCGGAGCGCGCGTTCCGCGGAAACCTACGGTCTCGAGATGAAGGACGTCTTCGCCGACGAGGACCTGGCGATCTCGACCTACCGCCGCTCGGTGAGCGAGTTCATCCCGGAGCTCACGCGCGCGGCGTGGCGCGACAAGCACGAGGAGATCGCGAAGCTCGTCCCGGGCGCAACCGAAGAGAAGTTCGTGTATCGCTACTCCCGCCAGGATTACGAGAAAGGACTTCGGCGCCAACTACCGGAAGCCAGGCCTGGCTGGCACGGTTCCTCGGATCCCTGTATCGCATCCTGCCGAAGATTGGGCCGCTCAAGCCGCTCAGTTTCAAGGCGCCGACGCCGGAGGCGGAGAGGCTGTTCACCGAGAGCCTGAAGGACACGCGCGACCGCTACCGCGCGGCGCTGACGTCAACCGCGGCTGGACGCTTGAATCTGCGCCAACACGGATTTCGACACCGGCAAGCCGAGCGCGCACGGCGGAGCATAGAGCTCGCCGACGAGACCTACGACGAACTGCTGAAGAAGCACGAGGATCGGAAGTTCGCGACGGTGCCGACCGAGCTTCGCGCCAACATCAAGCAGTTTTACGCGCGCGCCACGCCACCCAAGGACGTTCAGAAACGCCTCGCCGTGCCTCGACGGCCAACTCGCCATCGCCGGAAAGTAGCCGGACCGTCTCATTTCGCAGCGCAGCGCCGTCACCGGATCGACGTGCGCGGCCTTGCGCGCCGGCAGGTAGCCGGCGACGAGCGCTGTCGCGATGAGCACGACCGCCGCGGCGGCCAGCGAGCCCGCGTCGACCGCGCTGACGCCGTAGAGAAACCGCTGCGCGGCGCGCGTGTTCGCCGCGGCGAGCAGGGAGACCGCGGCGGCGCCGAGCAGCGCCACCTGCAGCGTGTCGCGCACCACCATCCACACCACCGCCCCGGCCGACGCGCCGAGCGCGACGCGAATGCCGATTTCGTTCGTCCGCCGCGCCGACGATCTGGCGTACATCAACCCGTAGAGCGATCCCGCAGCAGAGGACCACCGGAGAACGCGCCGAGCAGCGTCGCGACGAACGCGATCAGACGCTCGCGGACGAGCGAATCGCGAATCGCGGCGGTCCATCGTCTCGATCAGAACCGGCGCGGTCGAACCGAGGCTGCGCGCCGCCTCGCGCACGGCGGCCGTCGTCTCCGCCGACGACCGCTGCGTCCGCACCTCCGCGACGAGGTCGTTGCCGGCGGTGAACTCCGGCAGTTGTTCGTACGGCAGATATGCGCAATCCGCCGCGTCAGCTCCTGCAGGCGCTGGTATCTCTGGCGTCGCGGACCACGCCGACGATCTCCGAGATCACTTGCGTTCCGCCGCCAGACCGATCGTGATGCGATGCCCGATCGGACTCTGTCCCGGGAAGAATTTCCGCGCCAGCGACTCGTTGACGACGACGACGCGCGGGGCGGTGCGCGTAATCGGCCCAGGCGGACGTCGCGGCCGGAGTTGAGCGCGGTGCCGACCGTCTCGAAGTAACCCGGCGAGACGGCGTTGAAGTAGGTCGTGTCGGGGCTGCAGTGCGCCATCGCATCCGGCGGCGCCGCGCCGTCGATGCCGATCGACTGCGTCCACCCGCCCAAGTTCGTCGCTGATCGGCGGCACCCACGAGCAGGCTCACCGCGGTGACGCCCGGCGCAGCGAGCGCAGGCGATCGATCAGCTCTGCGGTAGAACGGCTCGCGATCGGCGCCCGGCCGCGGTTCGGTCCGGACAATGAGGAGGTTCGAGGCGCGTCGACGCCGGAATCCCAGTGCCAGCAGGCCGCCGAGACTTCTGAGAAACAACGCGGCGCCGGCGAGCAGCACGAGCGAGAAGGCCAGCTGAGGACGACCACCAGCGCTTCTCGCCGTGCGCGACTCACCGGCAGGCCCCGGCGCCACTCGTGCGCGCCGGCCTTGATCACGTCGCCCGGATCGACGCGGAGGTGCGCAGCGCCGGCGCGATGGTGAAGAGCAGCGCGAGAGCGCACACGCCACGAGCGAAGTGAACGTCACCACGCGCCAGTCGAGCGCGACCGCGAGGCGTGACCGGCAGCGCCGCGGTCAGAGACGCCGCGGACGAGCAGATTGGCCGACCAGACGGCGAGCGCGAGCCCGGCGGCCGCACCGGCGATCGCGAGCAGCAGTCCTTCGATCAGCAGTTGACGGACGGGACGCCCGCGGCTCGCGCCGATCGCCAGCCGCACAGCCAGCTCGCGCTGTCGCGCGGCGCTGCGCGCGAGCAGCAGGTTGCCGACCGCGGCGCATGAGACGAGCAGCAGCAGCGCGACGAGCGCGAGAAGAGTAGCCACAGCGGCCTCGCGGAACTGATTGCGCACCGACGAGAAGCCGGTGGCGCCCGGCATCAGACTCGCTGCTGCGCGAGAGGAATCGCGCGCGCCGCGCCGGCGTCTCGTCCCGCGGCGTGACGGTTTCGAGCGTCTGGCGCCACAGCGTCTGGAACGCCGGCTCCGCCTGTTCGGCGCGTCAATCCCGGTCGCAGCCGGCCCATGAGGTGCAGCCACGCCATCCCGGTCGCCTGCAGCGCATCACGTCGCTCCTCGCGCAGGCGCGGAAACATGGTCAGCGGGATCGTGATTTCCGGCGCGGTGCCGACGGCGATGCCGAAGAAGCCTGGCGGCGCGACGCCGACGATCGTGAACGGCGTCCGCTCGATGAGGATCGTTCGTCCGACGATCCCGCGGTCCGCGGCGAAGCGTCGCAGCCACGCGGCATCGGCTCAACACGGCCACCGGCCGCGGCGCGCCCTCGACGTCGTCGGCGCGCGCGATCGGCTGACCGACGATCGGCGTGACGCCGAGCGTCGAGTAGAAATCGCCGGTGACCATCAGGACGCTCACCGGTTCCGGCTCGCTGTCCCAGCGCACGGTGAAGGAGCGCAGGTTCCACGCAAACACGCCGGCGCGAACATCCCGCCGCGATCGCGGATCTCGCGAAAGACCGGATAGGAGAACGACGGATCCTTCAGCCAGACGAGCTCGTCCGGGCGCGCCACCGGGAGTGTTCTGATCTCGATCGCGTTGATCAGCGCGAAGACGGTCGAGACGGCGCCGATGCCGAGGGCCAGGGAGAGCACCACCATCGCCGTGAAGGCGCGGCTGTGCGCCATCAGCCGCACGCCGTAGCGGACGTCCTGATGACGCGCTCGAACGTCGCCCATCCCCACATCTCGCGGGTCGTTTCCTTCACCAGCGCGACGTTGCCGAACTCCTGCCGCGCGCGCTGGCGCGCCTCCTCGATCGGCTCGCCCGCGCTCGACGCGGTCGCTGATCGCCATCGCGAGGTGCGCACGATCTCTCGTCGAGTTCGTCGTCTTTGTTCGCCGCCAGGATGGCCAGGGCATCACCCGCTCGCTAGGCTTCGCGCGGTTTCAGGATCGCGGCGATCGCGTCGGACATCTCCGTCCAGCGCGATCGCTCGGTCGCCAGATGCTTGCGCCCGGCGGCGGTGAGGCGGTAGACGCGCGTCCGCTGGTTGTTCGGCGAGGTCTTCCACTCGGCCGCGACCCGCCCCTGACGCTCGAGGCGGTGGAGCGCTGGATAGAGGGAGCCGGTGTCGACGCGGCAGGCGCTCGTTGGAGTGGCTGCGAATCGCGACGCTGATGTCGTAGCCGTGGCTGGGGCCCCACTGGAGCGTCTGCAGGATCAGGAGGTCGAGCGTGCCCTGCAGCAGCTCGATGTGGTTCTGGTGCCGGCCGCTGTGCCTCATGGTGTAGCGAGCCTACACGCCGCCACGGCTGTAGCGCGTGTCTACAGGCTTCGTCTTAGGCGCGGGGCCCCGCCCGCGCGCTCAGCTCGGCGGCCAGGCTCCGCCTGGCTTCCTCCGGCGCCCCGCGCGGCCGCTGCACGCGCTGGGCGCAGAGTGAAGGTAATCCATGGTCCCCACATGAAGCGATTGTTGAGCGCCGCCGCCAAAGAGCGTGATTACCACCGTGTTTTTTCGCGTTCGCGGAGATTGCGCTGCGCGGCGCGTAACTTCACCCGAAACGCCGTCGTGCGCCGCGTGCCGCTGCCCTTACGCGCTCGGCGACGAGCCAGGCCGATTCCGCCGTGGCTCGATCGGCTGCTCATCCTCGTCCCGGACAACACGCTGATCTGGCGCAACGTGCCGAACGTCCAGCCGGACCTACGTCCGACATTTTTCAGCCCGGTGCGCAGCGAGCAGGATCGCATCGCGCTGCTGCGCCGCTTCACCCCGACGCTGCCGGCCGAGTTCCGCGGCAATCCGCGACGTGGACCATCGCGCTCAATCTCGCACGGCTACCGCACGGCCGAATACCACGCGGCAAAGACGCCGGGCACGATTCGCGTCGCCTGCATCGGCGACTCGTGGACCTTCGGCATGAACGTCGATCAGGACCGGACGTATCAAGCCGACTCGTCGCGTGGCTGCATCAGATTCATCCGGAGTCGCGCGTGGAGGTGCTGAACTTCGGCGTCCTCGGCTACTCGTCGTTTCAGGGGCTGCAACTCCTCAAGACGCGCATCCTCGAGCTGCAGCCCGACATCCTCGCGATCGGGTTCGGCATGAACGACTCGGAGGTCGCCGGCTATCGCGACAAGGACATGGTCAGTGACGAGCCGCCGCGCACCAGCGTCCGCGTCAGGGAGACCGTCAAGGAGACCGCGACCGATCTCGAGTTCTACAAGCTGCTGAAGTACCTGGCGCTGGCCCTGAAGTTCCATCCGAAGTCGATCGGCGACTACGTCCAGGCGGACGCCGCGTCGAAGTCGGGACCGGTGGACTACAACGCGATCGAGCGGTGGACGCGTGTGTCGCCGCGCGATTACGACGCGAACATCCGCCAGATGGTGCAGCTGCAGACGGCGCGTGGCGGCGCGGTGATCCTGGTCGACAACGAGCTGTGGGACGAGAGCCCGTACCGGCCGGTGCTCAGGACGATTGCCGCCGACACGCACGTGCCGCTCGTCGACAGCCTGCGGATCGTCGCCGAAGCGAAAACGAAGGTCGAGCATGATCTCGAGACGCGTCTCGACCTCATCGATTCACGCACACGGCAAACCTGCCGGCCGCGTCCACGCGTCCGGTGGAAGGGGAGTTCTCGCGGCGATCGCATGACGACCGTGGTGTTTCGCGTCGCGCACGGCGAGTTTCCGGTGCCGGCCGCGATGTCGATTGTCGGCGCCGACGCGCGGCTCGGGAACCTGACGCCGAACGCGGTGCTGATGCACGACGATGGCCTGGACGGCGATCAACGTGCGGGAGACGGCGTGTGGAGCTACGCGACGTCGTTTCCAGCCGGGACGCGGCTGTCCTACGTCTACACGAACAGCGGCGCCCGCGGACGATGGGAAGGGCTCGATGTGCCGTCGATCCGCCACGTCACCATCCCGGCGTCACCCGACGGCCGGCCGGTGCTGCTTCCGATCGACATGTTCGGTCACCTGTATCTGCAGGCGGACAACTGGCACACCGACGCCACCGGCTACGACTTGATCGCGCACGCCGTCGCCGAGGTGGCGGTGCACCACTGACATTGAGGAATGCGGAATGCGGAATGCGGATTGATTGTTGATTTGAATCCGCAATAAATCCGCAATCCGCAATCCTCAATCCGCAATGATGACGCCGTCTCTGAAGCGGACGATTCTCGTCGCGAATTCTCGCGCAAATTCCTCGTCGTGCGTGGCGGCGACGAGCGTCCGGCCCTGACGGGCAGCCCGCGCAACAACTCGCCGAGCTCGGCTCGGCGCAGCGGGATCGAGCGACGCCGTCGGTTCGTCCATCAGCAGCACCGGCGGATCGACCGCGAGCGCGCGCGCGATCGCGACGCGCTGCGCCTCGCCGCCCGACAGCTGCCGCGGCAGCGCGTCGGCGCGATGCTCGACGCCGAACGCTGCGCAGCAGCTCGAGGCCGCGCGCCGTGGCGGCGCGTGCGTCGATGCCGGTGCGCGTGAACCGGCGCGAGACAGACGTTCTGGATGCGCCGGTGAGATGCTCGAACAGGCAGTGGAACTGGAACACCATGCCGACCTTGCGGCGCAGGTCGCGCAGCGTCGCGCGTGACGGCGGGCCGCCGCCTTCGAGCGCGACGCCGTCGATCGGCAATCCGTCCGGCCTGAAACGGTTCGAGCCCCGCGATGGCGCGCAGCATCGTCGTCTTGCCGGATCCCGACGGTCCCATGAGCGCGACGAGCTCGCCGCGGCGCACCTCGCATGTCACGCCGGCGAGAATCGACCGCGCGCCGCGCCGCAGCTGCACGCCGTCGGCACGCGAGGACGACGTCGGCGACGTCGCTCATAGCGTCGGCGGCCTTCCATCGGCGCTCGAGGCGGCGCGCGAGCGCCGACAGCGGCAGCGACATCGCGAGATAGAGCGCCGCGCACAGCGAGCCGGGAATCACCCAGCTGCCGAGGTTGGTCGCGAAGATCTGCGTCTGCTTGGTCAGCTCCGAGGACGGTCAGCACCGAGACGAGCGACGAGTCCTTGAGCAGCGCGACGAAATCGTTGGTCATCGGCGCGAGCGCGAGCCGGAACGCCTGCGGGCCGCGGACGAGCCGCAGCACCTGGCGCTCGCTCAGGCCGAGCGTGCGCGCCGCTTCGAGCTGGCCGATCGGAATCGCTTCGAGCGCCGCGCGGTAGATCTCGCTCTCATACGCCGCGTAGTTGAGCGCGAGGCCGAGCAGCGCGGCCGCGAACGCCGGCAGGCGGATCGCCGCCGCGAGGCCGTAGTAGAGGACGAACAGCTGCAGCAGGATCGGCGTGCCGCGCATCAGCTCGACGTAGCCGAGTCAGCGCCGTGCGCACGAGCGGCCGCCGTAGACGCGGCCGGTGGCGATCAGCACGCCGATGCGCGACGGCCAGCGCCATCGACAGGCACGAGAGGACGATCGTGACGCCCGACGCGCGCAGCAGCGACGGGAAGTAGCTGTCGCCGCCTCCCACTTGGTCATCGTCGCGACGTTGACCGACGTGTCGAGGCCGGTGACCGGCTGCGACCGGCTCTCCTGCGAGCAGCCGCGCGTGCAGCTTCGGCTGATCCTCGTTCCACACGCGCCACTTGCGTGAAGATGCGCTCGCAGCGTGCCGTCGCGCATCGCGCCGCGCAGCGTCTCGTTCATCGTGTCGCGCAGCGGCCGCGTGCCCGCCGCGAGGACGCCGACGTAGTGGCCGATCGCCACCGTCTGCGGCTGAATCGTGAAACCGGCCATCACCCGCTGACGCCGCTCCGCGAGCACGTTGATCGAGCAGCACGGCGTCGACGCGGCCGATCACCAGATCCGAGTACGGATGCACGTCATCGTCGCACGACACCGCGCTGGAGACCGTGATCGCGCTCGGCGCGCAGCAGAATCTCGTAGGCGATCGTGCCGCCGAGCGTGCCGACGCGTCTTGCCGCGCAGGTCGGCGAGCGTGCGGAATCGCGACGCGTCCGCGTCGCGCACGCTGAGCACTTCGCGGAACTCGTAGTACGGGATCGTGACGGCGAGCGTCGTTCGCCGCGCCGGCGTGTCTTCGATGCCGCTCATCCCGACGTCGGCATCGCGACGAGCCACCGATTGATCGATCTGGCGATAATCGACGTTCACGAACTCGCGCCGTGCGCCCAGGCCGCGCGCGAGGAGCGCCGCGATCTCGACGTCGAAGCCGACGACCTGGTCGGGCCGCGACGGGTCGGCCTCGACGAACGGCGCGCCGCCTTCGGGATCGCCGGCCCAGCGCAGCACCGCCGGCGCTTGCGCGCTCAACGAGACGGACAGCGTCAACACCGCCACCGCCGACCACGCCGCGACGCGTGTGCGCTGATTTCGTGTCTGCCTGTTCACCGCGATAGATTGTAGCGGGAGGGTCGAAATGGCGAACGTCGCGTTCATCGGCACCGGTCTGCTCGGCAGTGGCATGGTCGAAGGGATGCTGCACCGCGGCGACCGGGTCGTCGGTCTGGAATCGGACCGAATCGAAAGCGCGCGCGCTCGAGAGACTCGGCGCGCAGGTTGCGGCCTCGCCCGCCGAGGCCGTCGCGGAGGCGGATCGCGTCCACATGACGCTGCCCGACGACGCGGTGGTCGACCAGATCGTGAACCGTTTCCAGCCGAGACTGCGCACCGGCGCCGTCGTCATCGATCACTCGACCACCGCGCCGGTGGCGACGAAGGCGCGCGTCGAGCGGCTGCGAGGACAGACGCCCTTCGTGCACGCGCCGGTGTTCATGTCGCCGCAGATGGCGCGCGACAGCGTCGGATTGATGATGGTCTCCGGTCCGCAGGCGGTGTACGAGTCGGTCCGCGATCCGCTGGCGAAGATGACCGGCGATGTCTGGGCACGTCGGCGAAGAGGGCGACGGCGCGGCCGCCTACAAGATCTTCGGCAACTCGATGATGTTCGTCATCGCCGCCGGCCTGAGCGACGTGTTCGCGATGGCCAAGAACCTGGGCATGACCCCGGCCGACGCGATGCAGGTGTTCGCGAAGTTCCAGCCGGGCAACGTCATCAAGGCGCGCGGCGAGAAGATGGCGCGCGGGGATTTCCAGGCGACGTTCGAGTTGACGATGGCGCGCAAGGACCTGCAGCTGATGATCGAGGCGGCCGGCGCGCAGCCGATGGTGGTGTTTCCCGCGATCGCCGATCGGATGGACCACGCGATCGCCGAGGGGCGCGGCAAACAGGATCTCGGCGCCATCGCCGCGGCGGTGGTGCGATGAGTGACGAAACCAAACTCGCCACCACGGAGGACACAGAGGACGCAGAGGAAGGTATAAGGATTTCCTCCGTGTCCTCAGCGTCCTCCGTGGTGGAGAGCTCAAAGGGCGCTGCTACCGCCGTGATACTGGCCGTCGTCGTCGCCGTTGCCTCGGTAGCGCAGGCCTTCAGGCCTGCCTTCGCCGAGCAACAAAACGCCAGCGCGCCGGAGAACTTCGTCAAGGTCAGTGGACCGGTCGTCGCGCTGACGCACGCGCGGGTCATCGACGGCAGCGGCGCGCCGGCGCGCGCGGACCAGACAATCGTGATCCGCGACGGCATCGATCGAAGCGGTCGGCGCATCGGGAAGCGTGACCGCGCCGGCCGGCGCCACGATTGTCGATCTCACCGGCAAGAGCGTGATCCCCGGTCTCGTGATGATGCACGAGCACCTCTACTACACGACCGGCCCCGGCGTGTACGGACAGCTCGGGGCCAGCTTCTCGCGCCTGTACCTCGCCGGCGGCGTGACCACGATGCGGACCGCGGGCAACGTCAACGGGATCATGGACATCAACCTCGCGCGGCGGATCGCGGCCGGGGAGCTGCCGGGGCCCGACATCGACGCGACCGCGCCGCACGTCAACGGTCCGAGCCCGTTCCTGCAGATGCACGCGCTGAAGACTTCGGAGGAGGCGCGACGCCACGTCGCCTACTGGAACGATCAGGGCGCGACGTCGGTGAAAGCCTACATGCAGATCTCGCGCGCCGCGCTGAAGGCGGCGATCGACGAGGCGCACCGCCGCAACATGAAAGTGACGGGTCATCTCTGTTCCGTCACCTACGCGCGAAGCCGCCGAACTCGGCATCGACAACCTCGAGCACGGATTCTTCGCCGCCACCGATTTCGTCACCGACAAGCAGCCGGACGTCTGTCCCGGCCAGGCGCGCGGTCAGCAGACGATCGCCGCGCTCGACGAGAAGCGGCGCGCCGTTCAAGGCGCTCGTGACGACGCTCGTCGACAAGCACGTCGCGCTGACGTCGACGCTGACCGTCTTCGAGACCTTCACGCGCGGACGTCCGATGCCGCCGGGCCTCGACGTTCTCACGCCGCAGCTGCAGGACGCGTTCCGGCGCGCCTACGAGCGCGCGCAGCAGAACCCGCAGTCGGTCTACGCGACGCTGTTTCCGAAGGACATGGCGCTCGAGCGCGCGTTCGTCAAGGCCGGCGGACTGTTGATCGCCGGCACCGATCCCACCGGCGCCGGCGGCGTCGTGCCCGGCTACTCCGATCAGCGGCAGGTCGAACTGCTCGTCGATGCCGGATTCACGTCCGCTCGAAGCGATCGCGATCGCGCACGCTGAACGGCGCGAAGCTATCTCGGCCGCGACGCGCGCATCGGCTCGATCGCCGCCGGCAAGCAGGCCGACGTCGTCGTCGTCAACGGCGACCCGTCGACGACGATCGCCGACATCCGCAAGGTCGAGACGGTGTTCAAGCGCGGCGTCGGGTTCGATCCGGCGAAGCTGATCGAGTCGGTAAAAGGGCAGGTCGGGATCTGGTAGGGCGGATGGGCAGGATGGGCAGGGGCAGGATGGGCAGGAATCCAGCCCGTCCCGCCTATCCCGCCCCTCCTGCCTATCCCGCCTTTACTGGCCGGCGGTCGATGTCTTTGCGCCGTTCGGTTTGAGCGTCAGCTTCTGCACGCGCCAGTTGAGGAGCTCGGCGACGTAGAGCTTCGTTCTCAGACGGGCACGCGATCTCGTGGATCCATCCGAACTGCTTTCGCGCCGTGGCCGGACTTGCCGAGCATGCCGAGCACTTTGCCGTCGAGCGACAGCTTGTAGACGCGCCCGGGGAAGGCGTCCGAGCTGTAGAGGAACTGCTGGCCTTGCGCGTTGGGCGGCGTCACGCAGATCGCCCACGGCGCGCCGACTTGCGCGGCGCCCTGCTCGGCGGTCGGCGTCGCGCCCATCCACGGCTGCGCGTTGGCCGGAATCGGTGCGTCGATGTGGATCTCGCGCACGAACGTGTTCGTCTTCGGATCGATCACCTGGATGCGGCGGTTGCCGCGATCGCCGACGTAGATGTTGCCCTTGGCGTCGTTGGCGATCGTGTGCGGCGTGTTGAGCTCGCCGAGCTTCGGGCCGCGTCCGGGCTCGCCCATCGACGTCACCCAGTCGCCCTCCCTGGTGAACTTGGCGACGCGCGAGTTGATGTAGCCGTCGCTGATGTAGATGTTGCCTTCGGTGTCCCACGCGACGTCGGTCGGCTGGCGGAACTGGCCGTTGATCGGCGGCCGCGGCGGCGTCACGCGCGTCCACGTGCTCGGCTTCGTCCGACGCTTCCTTCTTCCGCCCGAACACCATCGTCACATGTCCTTCGGGATTGAAGCGCACGATCATGTCCGAGCCCTTGTCGACGGCCCAGAGGTTGTCGTCCTTGTCGAAGCGCATCGCGTGCGCGTAGCGACCACGCGTAGCAGCCCTTGCCGACCTCGCGCAGAAACTTTCCGGTCTTGTCGAAGAGCAGGACCTGCGACGCGGTCGCACCGTAGGCCGGGCCGCCGGCGCTGTTCGATCGCGTGAACACGGCAATCTCGCCCTTCGAGTTGACCGCCACGCCGGACGCCTCGCCGAGGTTCATGTCGGGCGGCAGCTTGAGGAAGTTCGATGTTGGCGTCGAACGGGATTTCAGGAACCTGCTGCGCGAAGGCCGGGCTCGCGACGAGCAGGACCGCGACGACGAGTGCGCGTGTCACGTGAACCTCCTTAGCGGTGTATCTCCTGGTTTACTTGTGGGCCGCCCCGTGGTCGCGGCCCGTAATCGCCTTGAACGCTCGTTGCGGTCAGCAGCCCTTCGTTTCAAACGAGCCACCGGCAAAGGTGCGCCAGTATACCCCCGCGAACCAATCGCGGCTTCATGGTTCGAGGAGCTGCAGCTCGTGAATGGACCAGGCGAACGTGCGTGCCGCCGCGACCTGACGGAGGCGAATCGCGGTCGATCGATTGTCCGGCAGCACGACCTCGAGCCACGGATGCGCGGGATCGCGAAACAGCCCTTCGACAAACAGCGGCAGGCCGGCGCCGCGATACAGCGTCCGCGTGCCGTCGGCGCCGACACCGTCGACGACCAGTTCGCGCGGGTAATCGCTTTCACTGCGCGTCGCCAGCCGCATGCGGATCGTCCGCACATCGCGGGGGCGATCGAAGGTCAGCGTGATCGACTCGTCGCCGGACTGCGGGCGGCCGCTGATCCAGCGTGAGTCGGGATCGCCGTCGAACAGCAGCGGGATGCGATCGGGCGAGTGCGACGCCTCCGCGTGGATGGCCGACGGTGGAATCGGGTGCACCGCCGGCGGCGGCGCGGCGCGCGGCGCGACCGGCGTCAAGGTGTAAACGGTGGTCGGGCCAAACGATTTCTCGACCTGCACGTGGCCGTTCGATGGTTGCAGCGTCGCCAGCATCGCCTCGAGCTGGCTGCGATCGTCGTAGACCATCTGCGTGCAGGACGATATAGCGCACGCCGATCGCGCGCAAGCATCTCGACCACGCCGTTGAAATGATCCGGCTCGCGCAGCGGCGTATGGCCGCCGCGGAGAAACGTGACGAGCGGTGAGAGGTAGCCGCTGTGGCCGTTGACAATCGGATGGCCGTGCAGCAGCGTCCGATACTGATAGAGGAATTCGGATCGTGCCGAGTCCTCCGACGACATCGGCAGCTCGATCGCCCCGCCGCGTGGACGTTCGCGCAGGTATTCGTAGGCAGCGCGCGTGTCCGCGTCGGGAAGCGGATCGAACGCCGTCACGGGGATCGGCGCGGCCCAGCCCTCCAACACGATGAGCGCGACGAGCATCGAGATGACGATCGGCCGCGCGTGTCGACCGACACGATCGGCGACCGCCATCGCACCAAACGCGGCCAGCACCGACACGGCAAGAGATACGACGACGCCGAGACGCGCGGTGGCGCGCAGACCGTCGAGTCCGGGCACGATGGCCAGCAGCCACGCGCTAGGGCCCGGGAAACGGCAGGCGGTGTGCCCAGGCCGACGGCTGCGGGCCGAGCGAGAAGACGAACGCGCACACCGCCACGATCGCGTAGGTCCGCACGTTCCAATCGCGACGGTATCTGCTGACGAGCGCCACGATCGCGAGCACCACGACGACCGCGCCGGGGAACACCGCATGCTCGCCCTGACGGAGACCCTGATTGCGCCAGGGGGCCGACCGACGGCGGCTTGACATAGTCGGCGACGTCGGCGCTCAGCGTCGTGATGTCTGTCGAGGCTACGACGAAGTCCGGCTTCGCGGCGCGCGTCGATGTAGGCGATCGCGATCGGCAGGAGCACCGCGGCGAGCAGCACGGCAACGACCGACAGTTGCACGGCCAGTCGCCGCGCCGGTATGCGCGCGCGCGACCGCCGGCCGGCAAAGCGCGACGATCGCCAGCGGCAGCAGCGCGAAATACACGAAGTAGCTCGCGGTCAACGACTGCATCAGATAGCCGGCTGCCGCGATCAGCAGAAACCGCCACGCGCCGGTCGCGAGATAGCGATGCAGTCCCCAGAGCGAGAGCGGCAGCCAGCCGAGCGTCACGCCACTGCAGGTGAGCGATGTGCCGAGCCGAAACGGCGCGAAGACGTAGGCGACGCTGGCGAGCGCCGCGACGTCGCGGCGGCCGGTCAACGACGACGCCAGGACGCCATCCCCGCCGCCGAGGTGACGAATGCGGCGAGGAAGGCGATGTTGTAAACGAGGATCGGGTTGCCGGTCAGCCACTGAATCGGCGCCGTCAGGATCGCGATGCCGAGCAGGTGATCCGAATAGGCGAGCGTGTGGTGATAGGGAAAGAAGTTCGGCGCGTCCCAGAAGCCGGCGAAGCCGGCGCGGGATCCGCGACGCGTCCCACGGCGAGCGTCCACGCCATCAGCAGCGGATCGCGATCATCGGCCGGCACGTTCGCGGCCACGCCGCGTGCGACGAGCGGGTGAGTCGCGAGGATCGCGAGCGCGGAGAACGCCGCGAGCACACCCGCCGCCTCGAAGACCGTCGCGCGCGATCGGGACACAGGACGGTCGATTATTTTTTCAGCGCGGCGTTCACGTAGCCGGTCGGCAGCACGTGGTTCGCGTCGACGCGAACCACGAGGTAGTTCATGTCGTCGTCGACCGCGCTGAACCAGTGCGCGACGCCCGGCGGTCACGATCGATGATCGCCGGGAGCGACGTTTACGCGCTCTGGCCGTTGCGAATCGGACGCGCCGGTCGTGCTCGGACCGACGAGCACCTTCGCCGATCTCGCTGTCGGCAGCAACCGGCGCGCGTCGACAATCGCGCCGCCGGTGACGAGCACGTCCCGTTCCCTGGAGGATGTGATAGACCTCCGTCACCTGCGCGTGCGCGATCGCGGTGTGCTTCGCCTTCGCCGCGCGGTGCAGCACGCCGACGGCGACGTTGTATTTCCCGATGTCGACGACGCGAATCTGCTGATCCATCACGCCGGCCGCCGGCGCGCGCGCCAGGGTCGCGTCGAGATCGGCCTTGGGAACGTCCGTGGCGACCGGCGTCTGCGCTGACGCCGCAGTCGTCACTGAGTACAGCGCGAGGGCGAGCAGTCGAGGCATGGCCGCTCCAGATTCGGCGGCCCTGCCCGCTCGACTTCGGCTCAGGGCACCCCGAGCGTAGTCGAGGGGTGAAAGGGCCGCCCCACGAGTTCAGGCAACGCGCCGTTGAGGCCCGCGGTCGGCGGCCCTGAAGGGCGCCCCGCGCGGACATGCCGGCCTATCGCGACTTCAACGTCAGCTTCTGCACGCGCCAGTTGCATCAGCTTCGCCGACCAACAGCTCGTTCTCGCTGCGGCAGTCGATCGCGTTGACGGTGCCGAACTCCTTCGGCAGCCTGCCGGCCTTGCCGAACTTGCCGACGATCTTGCCGTCGAGCTCCAGCTTGTAGATCTCGCCGTTGTCGATCGTCTCCGGATCGTTGGAGTTCGAGCTGTAGAGATACTGATGCGGCCCGGGCGTGATGCAGATCGCGGATGGCGTGCCGACGTTGGTAATCTGCGCTCTTCGGGTTGCCGTCGCCGTCGAACACCTGGATGCGCTTGTTGCCCGCGTCGGCGACGTAGACGTTGCCCTGCGCGTCGAGCGCGATGCCGCGCAGCGAGTTGAACTGCCCCGGCTCGCTGCCGCGGAAGCCCCACGACTTGATGAAGTGGCCGTCCTTGTCGAACTTGGCGACGCGCGCGTTGCCGGTCGTGCCGCGACGCCGTCGGCGACGTAGATGTTGCCCGCGCGATCCCACGCGACGTCCGCGGTGCGCGTGAAGCTGTCGCCGGGAATACCCGTGCCGGCGGTCCAGGCGCGCCGGGACGTCCGCCCGGCCTGCCGCTCGATGCGCCGCCGGCTGCCGGCGCCCGCACCGCACCTGCGCCGCGTCCGTCGACTGCCGGGGCGCCGCCGCCGCACCGCCGCCGCCTGCCGCACCGCGCCTCGGCGCCGCGCCACGCCGGGCACGGCCGCACCGAAATCGCTTCCGGCTTGCGGCTGAGCACCAGCTGGATCTTGCCGTCGGGATCGAACTTGATGACGTTGCGTGCGATCCCTGATCGACGACCCAGATGTTGTCCTGCGGATCGATGCGTGCACGGCCTGCGCGAAGTTCAGACCGTAGACGCCGACGCCGATCTCGCGCGACGAACTTGCCGGTCTGATCGAACTGAAACAGACGCGAGCCCGCCTTGTAGAAGGTGCGCGTTGGCGCCGAGCGCCGCGTGCGCTGCGCCGGTGCGCGGTATCACGAAGATGTGGCCTTTCGAATTCGTCGGCCACGCCGGCGGCTTCACCGAGGTGAATGTTGTCGGGGAACTTCAGCAGGTCCGGATTGGAGTCGAACGCAATGTCCGGCGCGGGCGACTGCGCGAAACAGCGATGTGCCGAGCGCGAAGCGCCGCTGCCGACGATCGACCGCAGAGCACGCAAGGCCGTTCGAGGTTCATCGACTGGCGTCTCCCTTGCCGCTCGAGCTCGGTCGCCTGCGGACGGAGGATGATCTTCTGCACGCGCCAGTCCGGTGATCTCCGACGACGAACAGCTCGTTCGGATTGCGGCAGTCGATCTCGTGCACCGTGCTGAACTCCTTCAGCGCCTTGCCGCGCCTTGCCGAACTTGCCGAGGATCGTGCCGTCCAGCTCCATCTTGTAGATCTCGCCGGTGATCGCCGCGGTCCGCGAGTCGCCGTTGTCGGGAACCGAGTTCGACACGAACAGGTACTGATGCGGTCCGGGCGAGATGCAGATCGCCCACGGGCTGCCGACGTTGTCGTAGATCGCCTTGAAGTTGAGGTCGTTGTCCCAGACCTGCACGCGCGCGTTGCTGCGGTCGCCGACGTAGACGTTGCCCTGCGCGTCGATCGGCGAGCGTGTGCGGCAGATTCAGCTGGCCGGGCTGATTGCCGCGCGTGCCCGCCGACTTGATGAACCGGCCGTTCTTGTCGTACTTCACGACGCGCGAGTCGCCGTAGCCGTCGGACACGAAGATGTTGCCGGCGGCATCCCAGCCGACGTCGGTCGGCCGGTTGAACGAGTACGGCTTGTTCGCGCCGGTGTAGGCGCCCTGGCCGGTCATCGCGCGTGAGCTCTTCGACCGCTTCCGGGCGTGCGGCCGATCGTCATCGCGACGCGGCCCTGCGGGTTGAACTTGATGACCATGTTCGTCCCTTCGTCCACGGCCCAGATGTTGTCGTCCTTGTCGACGCGCACCGCGTGCGCGAACACGAACCCGTACAGCCCCTGGCCGATCTCGCGGACGAACGCGCCGTTCTGATCGAACTCGAACAGCCGCGTGTCGCCGCTGCGCGTGTAGACGAACACATGGCCTTTCGAATTGGTCGCGATGCCGATGCCCTCGCCGAAGTAGATCGTCGGCGGCATCTTGAAGAAGTTCGGCACCGAGTCGTACGGGATCTCCGGGACGTTCTCGGCTTTCGCCTTCGACTGGCCGAAACCGGGCGAGCGGCGCGCAGATGAGTGCAATCGCGAGGCAGACGGCGCGGCAACGGTTCATGAGATCCTCCATTCGTGCCTGCGAGAATCTATACCGGATCGACGCGCAAGTCACGGTGCCGCGGCGGCGGCACCGTTGGTGCTCTCGTGGTACCGCACGAACTTTCCGAAGGGAGCCATGGGATGCGGAAGCCACGCGGGATGTCGTCGCTGCCGATTCGTGCAGGACGCCGCGGCCGTCGACGCGGCCGCGGCTGACCTCGACCGCGCGCATCCCGTCGAGCGCTCACGCGTCATCGCCCGGTCTATCGCTTCGACTCGGATGAAGACTACTCTCCACTCGCTGTGAACGCGACTACCAACAACCCTGGCAACGAATTGCTCCGCGACAACGACGATTCGGATCGCGCGCCGCAATCCGAACGGCGGTGGCGGCAGACCTTTGACGCTGACCGTCCCGGCGACTCGACAACAAGTAACGAGAGGTTCGCGCCCACGTGGACGACGCCGATCGTGTACGGCGCGCGTCCGCCATGCGGTTCGAGATGTACGCACCGAAATCCTCGTCGCGCACACAGGCCAGAGGACGCGCCGGAGCTCGCGAACGTTTCGCGGCGACTAAATACCGCGCAGCGTCGATCTGACCTACCGCGCCGGCTCGTGCTGGCGCATGAACGACAACTGATCCCAATAGCCGCGCTGGCGCCGGATCAGTCCGTCGACGATGCTGAAGAAACCGCAACCGCGCAGGCCCTGGGATCGCGCCACTGAGGATCGCCCAGTCGCCGTCCTGGAAGAGATTTTCGACCAGGCAGGTCATCTTCGCCTGAGCGAACTCGCGCACGAACATCCGGTGATCGCGGTGCGCCCATTCACCGGATCGAACACGACCTGATGATTGACCGCATCGTCTGCGTAGAGCGACGCGAGCGCGTCGACGTCGGCGCGGTTGAACGCATCGACCCAGGTGCGGACGTCTTGGGGCGGAGCATGAGATGATCTCCTCTCAATGTTAGTATGCGCCGTCGATGGCGATGCACGCGCTCCTCTGGTCACGGTCGAAGATCGGCCGGGCATGCTGTTCCGGTGTCGCGGGGCGCTGGCCGCCGGCGCCGGCGACATCCGCTACGCGTCGACCTGCTGCACCTCCAGAACGAGACGAGATCTTCCTCGAGGGTGAGCTGCCGGGGCGATTGACGCGATTCTCGAGCGTCTGCAGGTGCCCGGCGTCGCGATCGCGATCACGGCGCCGTCGATGTCGACGATCTTACGGCAAGCGGATCATCATCATGGGCGGCGGCGCGCAGGTCGGGCAGGTCGCGCTCGGCGCGATCGCGGAGGCCGATCGTCACAACATCCGCGGCGAGCGCATCTCGGTCGACACGATTCCGCTGGTCGGCGAGGACGAGCTCGGCCAGCGCCGTCCGCGCGGTCGTGCGCCTGCCGCGCGTGCGGCTGCTGGTGCTCGCCGGCTCGCTGATGGGCGGCGACATCACGACGGCCGTCGAGGAGGTGCGGCAGCAAGGGCCTGATCGTGATCTCGCTGAACATGGCGGGCAGCGTCCCGGACGTGGCCGATCTCGTCGTCTCCGATCCGGTGCAGGCCGGCGTGATGGCGGTGATGGCCATCGCCGACACGGCGAAGTTCGACATCGTCCGGCAGCAGAAGCGACGCTACTGACATGCGCGCGCTTTCGCGCGCGGTGCACAGACAAAAGAAGCCGGATCGGCCAGTTTGCGCGTGCAGCCAGTGATCCGAGTGCGTTATCATCCGGCTCTCCCAGTAGTTCTCTCGCACAGGAAAATCGCCCTCACGCTCATGCCGTTCGATGGAGTGGTCAGCAGGCAGAACCTCTCTGCAGTCGCAATTGGCGTGCGCCTCACGGAAGGGTCCAGGGGTAGCCGCTTCACGTGGATGGCCGCCAACGGTCAGCGCGAGACTGCGGTTTCCGATGATCGCCCACCGCGCGGCGCGTCTCTGGCTAGACTCTGCCATTCGCGCTGACGGCGTTCGCCACGAGCTGCGGGTCGAAATCGCCCACTACCCTTCCACCAGGAGTTTGGTCGCAGGCCCGCCGCCGCCGACCACGCCTCCCGGCCGTGTGACGCTGACAGCGAGCCCGGAGTCCGTGCCGCCCGGCGGAGGCACCTGGCACGGTCACCGCGGTCGTCGCCGATCCGGCGGGCGATCCCGCTGACCTTCGCGCCGGTTTGCGTTCACGGCAGCGGCGGCAGTGGTCGCGTCACGGCGAACGCGAAGAACCGACGCGAACGGTGCGGTCAAGACGACGCTCACGACTACGACGTCTCGCCGTCGACGGCGGTCGCCGGTTCTTCGCCTGTCGACGCCGGCGGTGCGCCGGCCGCGACGCTCGCCAAATCCGGTGACCGTCGGCATCACGGGACGCCCAGTAATCCGTCGTCGATCGAGGCCGGCGCCAAATGCCGCAGCCGGCTCCCCGATCACCTTCACGTTCGGTGCGATGCCGAGCAATACGTAACTGAACGAAGTACAC
>ERZ1370068.9989-contig-8725_pt1 | contig 38261 bp, 38 predicted proteins | sample MGYA00561227_ERZ1370068 | MGnify/ENA primary metagenome ERZ1370068 (study PRJEB38410, sample SAMEA6850437) | metagenome | study: Metagenomic assessment of the ecological functions of the soil: analysis of the soil microbiota associated with the...
AGTACATGCTTCGTTCGATTTTGTGTTGCTCCTGCGATCACACGCAGGTCAGCAACGCGATCGGCGCGTAAGCGACAGGCCGACGACGAACCTCTGCCAAGACCGGCAGGCTCACTGTCGATCTCACCGACATGAACACGACCCGACACCGCACGTTCGGCCTCCAGCAGAGAGGACGGCCAGGCATGGTAGGGATTCGCCGTGGTCCTGCCGATCAATGTGGTATCTTCTGGCGATCTGGCAGTGCGGCGTCGCCTTCCACAAATTACATCATCTTCCACCACCCGACGCGGCGCGGTCGGCGCGCAAGGCCGCGGTCAGCCGGACGGCAGTCGGCACGGGCCGATGCGCAGCTGCGAGATAACCGCGATTCAGGCACGGTCTCGGCGTGTCGCGGTGGACGAACGATCTCCCGAGCGGCGCGTATCACCACCACGCCCAGCTCACCTGGTGCGAGCGGCACGAGTGCACGTTCGATCGCCAGCCGGTCACGCGATCGGCGTCTTCATCGGCCGTAGCGGCACGATGACTGCGAGCGACGGAGCGGCTCGAATAGGCGCGCTGTTCGCCTGGATGCGCCCGCGAATCGGGCCAGGCGATGCTGTTCATAAGTATTATTCGCGATCCTGGCGGCTCGTCATGCCTCTTCTGCGTCGCATCGACGGCGGGTCGTGGTTCAGGACGCAGCGTCGGAAGGTGCAGACCGCGGCGGTGCTGGCGCTTCACCAGAGCGCGCCAGGACGCCATTCGTTGACGCGACCTGGCGAGCACGACCACGCGGTGGTTACGCGCAGCAGAACTTCACCGGCCTCGCTGCACCACCGTTACGTTCCAGTGTCCGCGCATGTGCGCCTGCTCGTGCGTCGACGTGGTTGCCGAAGCCGTTAGCGGGATTTTCTTCCGCGCTCCACGCACGCAACGGCTCCGGGCGCACGCTCGCGCAGATCGGCGCGTCATCCAATGCTCAACAACGTCGCGCGCCCATCGCCATCAAGAACACGGTCGCGTGCGCCGTGCAGACAGGCTGCTGCAGACCATGATATCTAAACTTCGACGAGAGCCGATCGGCACGAGCACGATCGGCCTGATCAACGTGAAGTGCAACTCGGACCAGGATTCTGCGACCCAGTGGCCGACCGGCGTGATAGCAGCGGAAACTAAGGACGAGATCGAGTGCACGCCTTGCTGGGGCAGCCCGCTGCCAGCCAGCAAGTGGTACGGCGTCAAGACGGGCGAGACCATCGGCCCGGTGAAACTGGGGCCTTGCGGGTTGCGCCTAACCGACCGGCGCCAGGTCTTCTTTCCGGTCTTCGACCGGGTCGGCAGCAACGGCCGGGCGTTCCACATCATCATGGCTGCGGGCGGCTTTCGTGATCGACACGAATGGCGTCGTCTGGACATCGCCAGAACCGTCGGCTCACCAGCCGCTGGGCCTTCGCATGCCACCCCAACCCACATGCCGCCGGCGACGGTCAGGGCGCCACCGACTTCGGCGGCACGTCACGCTCACCCAGAGACCTGAAAGGAAATCATGTGACGAACCCACTTCGAAACCTCGCGCTGCCGATCGGGCTCGCCGTGCTCGCCGCGGTGCTCGGTCGGCACCCACGTCATCAGCTATCGCAACAGCGTCAAATCACGGCGCGGACCTGGAGAAGGTGCTCGTTGCGGCACGCGACATCCCTGCCGGTACGCCCGGCTCGTCTGTAGCCGGGCGGCGGCTACCTGAAGGAGCAGACCGTGCCGAATCGGGCCGTCGTTCCCGGCGCGGTCGTAAGCGGCGCGCCGCTTACCCGGCCTCGTCGTGACGGCACCGATCCATCAGGGCCAGCGGGTGACGCTGCGCCAGTTCGGGCCGATGGCGCAGGGTAGCATCTTCGCCAGTTCTCGGGCGCGGCAGCGGTCGTCGTCGATGCCCGGCGATCCAGACCAGCTCGCTCAGGGACTGTCGAGGACGGCGACCGCGTCGACGTCGTGGCCAACACTAGTACACCGTCGGCGGGCTCAGCCGGGTCACCGCGCGCGTAGTCCCGCAGAACCTGCTCGTGCTGAAGCGCGCCAGACGGCGAAGAGCGGCAGCGTTGCGGGCGTGGCGACCACGCTCGGCGACGCATCGTCATGACCGACCGACAAGCAGAGCCAGACGATGACGCTGGGCGCTGCAGAACGCGAACCTGGTACCTCGTCCTGCGCCCGACCGCGGGCCCGGCGGAACAGCGAGCGCCCGAGCGTCGCAAGACGCTCCATTCGTTCCTCACTCGCGGCCTCCCGAACAGCAACGAACACTGAAGCGCAGATCGCCGGCGGCTTCGGAGGGAGCGCAGATGGGCAGTAACGGCCACAACGTGACCAGGCCTCGCGTGCTGCTGAGCGGCCCGGCGGCCGACGGCGTCGCCACGATGCTCGGCGCACCAGCCGGCGATCTCGCTGGTGTGGCCGACGGGAAGCTCGCCGAGACGCAGACGTCCGCGGACGTGGCGCTCCACGTGCTCGGGTCGTCTTCGGTCCATGGCGAGGCTGCCACGACGCCCGCGAGCTGCGCGTCCCGCTTCATCCTGGCCGCCTACGGCGAGCCAGGACGGATCGTCGAGACCGGGCTGGCGGTCGGCGCGGCGGACGTGCTCGTGCTGCCGCAGCCGGCGCGAGACGCTCGTCTTCGCCTTCGCAAGGCCCGCCGGGCTGCTGCGGCGGCGAGCGCGAACGGCGACCGGGGCAAGGTCGTCACCGTGTTCTCGCCCAAGGGCGGGGCGGCAAGACGGTGCTGGCCGACGAACCTCGCGTGGCGGCAACTCGCGCGCTCGGGTGTCGACACGCTGCTGATCGACCTCGATCTCCAGTTCGAGACTCCGCACCACGCTCGCGGTGTCGCCGCGGGCGACGATCGCCGACCTCGCGCGCGTCGGCCGGCGACATCGACCTCGAAAAGCTGCAGTCGCGTTCGTCAGCGACGCGATTCGCGGACCGGCCTCATCGCTGCTGCCGCGCCCAGCGGCCCGGAGGAGGCCGACGTCGTCGGCCAGCCGCCGAGCTCGCGGCCATCCTCGAGGCCGCGCGTAGCGGCTTCGACGCGGTCGTGATCGACACCGGGCCGCTGTTCGACGCTCGCGATGCTCGCGGCGCTGGACCACAGCGACGCAGCTGCTGCTCGTCTGCAACCCCGAGGTGATCGTCGCTGAAGAACGTCCGCATCGGGCTCGAGACGATCGACCGGCTCGGCTTCGCCGCGCGAGCGCGTCTCGCTCGTCGCCAACCGCATCGGCGCCGCGGGCGCTGTCGCGCGCGACGACATCGAGGCACGCGCTGGACGCGAAGATCGCGTTCGAGCTGCCGGACGATCCCGCGGTGCCGGCCGCGGTCAACCGCGCGCTGCCGTGCTCGTCGCGACGAGAGCAGCCAGCTTCTCACGCGAGCCGCCGGGCGGCTTGCCGATGCGGTCTTTCGCGGGCGACACAGGCAAACGGACCGAGCAGGCCCGCGCGCAGCGCCGCTTCCGGCTGAGGGGCCGTCGATGAGCAGAGCGATCGACAACGGCTTCTCCCGCAGCGACGCCTCGGTGCTCGCCGAGCGGCTCCAGGCCGACCACGGCCCGGTGCGCGCGCGCGCGCGGGACCCGCACGCCGAGCTGAAGACGAGGATCCACCGGGCCTGCATCGCCTGGCTCGGGCGCAGCGTTCCTCAACCTCGAAGGCTCGGACGAGCTCGAGCGGCGCGGTCCAGGAGGTCGTCAGCGAGGAGCTGAACGCCGAGGAAGTCCCGCTCGAGCCCGAGCGAGCGCGCGCGCTGCTCGAGCGGCAGATCGCCGACGACATCCTCGGCTACGGGCCGCTGGAGCCGTTCCTCCGCGACCCGACTCGTGACCGAGATCATGGTCAACGGCGTACGACCAGGTGTACATCGAGCGCGACGGCAGGATCGAGCAGACGCGACGTCGCTTCGCTCGACGACGCGCACGTGCTGCGGATCATCGACCGCATCGTCTCGCAGGTCGGCCGGCGCGTCGACGAGTCGTCGCCGATGGTCGACGCGCGCCTCCCCGACGGCAGCCGCGTCAACGCGATCATCCCGCCGCTCGCGCTCCGCGGCCCGACGCTGACGATCCGGAAGTTCGCGCGCGACCGCGCTCACGCTCGAGCGACCTGGTCGAGCTTCGGCACGCTGACGCCGCAGACGGCCGCACGTTCCTCGCGCAGTGCGTGCGCGGCAAGCTCAACATCCTGCATCTCCGGCGGCACGGGCACGGGCAAGACGACGCTGCTGAACGCGCGTCTCCGGCTTCGTCCCCGCGCGACGAGCGCATCGTCACCGATCGAGGACGCGGCCGAGCTCCAGCTCCAGCAGCGCCACGTCGTGCTCGCTCGAGTCGCGCCCGCCGAACATCGAGGGCGAGGGCGAGGTCTCGCATCCGCGACCTCGTCCGCAACGCCCTGCGCATGCGGCCCGACCGCATCATCGTCGGCGAGGTCCGCGGCGCCGAGACGCTCGACATGCTCCAGGCGATGAACACGGGCCACGACGGCTCGCTGACCACGATCCACGCGAACACGCCGCGCGACGCGCTGCACCGGCTCGAGATGCTCGTGCTGATGGCCGGCATCGAGCTGCCGCTGCAAGGCGATCCGCGAGCAGATCGCGGCGCGGCTTCGACCTGCTCGTCCACATCGGCGCGCCTGGTCGACGGCTCGCGCCGCGTGACCCAGATCACGGAGATCGTTCGGCATGGAGGGCGACGTCGTGACCCTTCAGGATCTGCTCGTCGCCCGCGTGCCCGCGAAGGTGCCGGCGGCGAACTGGGTCTGCTCGTGCCGCTCGCGCCCGACCGGGTTGCGGCCGGAACTTCCTGCACAAGCTCGTTGGCGAACGGCGTCGAGCTGCCCTCCTCGGCCTGGCTGGGGCACGCGTGAGGAAGACGCTCCTGACTCGCGCTCGCAGTCGCGGCGCTCTGCCTGGCCGGCGACTGCCGGCGGCCTCGACGCCGCTGCAGATCCGCCGACGTCGACGCGACCAGCTTCCCGCTCGTGCGCGTGACGGCGGTCGTGCCTGCCGCGGCAGCCCGGCCGGCGCTGTTCCGAAGCGGACCGCGCCGGCGGAGTTCGCCCAGGCGCACCAGCTCGGTGCCGAGGAGGCGATCGTGCTCGCCGTCGACAACTCGTACTCGATGCGTGGCGAGCCGCTGCACCAGGCGAGCGCGGGCGGCCGAGGAGTTCCTGCCTCGCAGCAGCGCGCAGCGCGACCGGGCTGGTCGCCTTCGGCGCACGAGGCGCTGCGCGCTCACGCGTCTCAACGCACCGCGCGAGGAAGTCGCCCGCACTCTGACGGCGCTCGAGCCGGACCGGCAGTCGGGCACGTCGCTCTACGACGCGGTCGGCCTGTCGTCGGCGCGCCTCGCCCACATGTCGAACGGCATGCGGATCCTGGTTCTGCTGACCGACGGCCACGACCTCGGCTCGAAGAGCTCGCTCTCCGGTGCGATCGCGGCCGCGCGGCGGGCGAACGTCGTCGTCTACGCGATCGCCGCGGGCTCGAAGGCCGAGAAGGCGCCGCCCACGCCCTGGCCTCCGCGACCGGTGGGAAAGTCTTCGACGCGGCGGATACGGGCAGCCTCGGCTCGACGTACCAGGCACCTCAGCCGGGAGCTCGACCGGACGTGGCAGATCTCATTACCTGACAACGGCACGGCCGGGCGACTGCGCTCGTGCTCAGCGTCCGCGCGGCGGGACCGGCGTGCTGCCGATGCCTCTGCAGGCTCCGGGGGCAAGTACGGCCCCACGAAGGCTGTGGCTCGGTTGCTCGCAGCGGGACGACGGCCCTGGTCGTCGTCCTGCTCGTCGCCTTGCTGCTGCTCGGCGGCAGGTGTCGCCGGCAAACCGCCGCCTGCGCAATCCGAGATCCGGCCGGCTCGTCGACAAGCACGTCAAGGGCGGCGAGCGGCGGACGAGGCGACCGTCGACCGCACAGGCCGCTTCGAGTCGCTGCTCGGCCTGGACGGAGCGCTCGCTCGAGGAGCTGCCGGGCTCCGAGCGGCTGGCGCGCGCGGTCGAGCGCTCGGGACTGAAGTCTGCGTGTCGGCCACTTCGCCGTACCTCGCAAGGCTCTGCGGCCTCGTCTCCGGTGTCCTCGTCACCATGATCGGCGCCCTCCCGCCGTCGCCGTGCTGTGCACGCTCGTCGGGCTCGGCGTGCCGCTTCTCGGTGCTCCGGCTGGCCGCCGTGCGACGCCGGAAGGCGTTCGACCGGCAGCTGCCGGACGTGCTGTCGACGATCGCCTGACGCTGCGCGCGCTGGCCACGGCCTTCGCCCGGCGATCCGCGCGATCGCCGACGACGGCAGTCCCCGGCGTCGGAGGAGTTCAGCCGCGTGCTGCGGTGAGAGCGGCTCGGGCGACCTGCTCGACCAGGCCCTCACCGGTATGTGCGAGCGGAATTGGCTCACCCGATATCGGAGTACGTCGCGACCGCCGTCGACGTCCAGTCGCGCAGGTCGGCGGCTCGCTGGCCGGGCTCTTCGACACGCTCTCGAGACTGTCCGCGAGCGGCAGCGGCACGCCCGCAAGGTGCGCGCGCTGACGTCGATGGGCCGCATGTCCGCGATGATCCTGATCTCCCTGCCGGTCGGGCTCGTGTTGATCGCGAGCGCGATCAACCTGTCGCTACATGGCACCGCTGTTCACGACCTCGGTCGGCCACGTCCTGATCGGCCTCTGTCTCGTCTCGATGATGATCGGCAGCCTGATCCTCAAGCGAATCGTCACGGTGGGGTACTAGCGATGATCCTCATCCTCCTCGCCGGAATCGCGTGCTTCGCGCTGTGCGGCTACTCAGCTGACCCGCGCGCGCGTCGCCGCTGAACGCGACCGGCGCGCGGCCCTGCAGACGGTTCGCTCGGCCGCGGGCGGCCCGGCAGGAGACCGCCGACGCAGGTCGGACGCCCGCATTGCTCTCGCGCGCTCTCCGCTGCTGGCGCACGTTCACGCGAAGCTCTGGCGCGACGACTCGCCAGAGGCGATCCGACGCACAGCTGCGCCGCGCCGGGGTCTCGAGCCGCCTGACGGCCGAGATGCTTCATGGCCGGACGCGTGGCGCTCACCGCGCTGGGTTTCGTAGGCGGGCTGGCACTCGCGCACGGCGCGGGGCGGATCCTGCTCGCGATCTCCTTCGCAGTGGCCGGCATCTACGTGCCGTCGTTCCTGGTCAGCAAGGCCGCGGCCCGGCGCAGCCGAGCGGATCGACGCCGACCTGCCGCAGTTCGTCGACCAGCTCGCGATCGCCGTCGAGGCCGGGATGGGCTTCGACGCGGCGCTGAGCTACCTGCTCGAGGCCAGCGACGGCCCGCTCGCGGACGAGATGCGGCGGTGCTGACCGAGCTGCGGGTGGGGGAGTCGCGGCGGACGGCCATGCGCAGCCTCTCCGGAGCGGGTCGGGAGCGACAGCGTCACCGCCTTCGCCAACGCGGTCATCGCCTCCGACCAGCTGGGCGCGCGCCGCTCGGCGGGATCCCTGCACTCACAGGCGGCCGATCTGAGGCACCGCCGCCAGATGCACGCCGAGGAGCGCGCTCAGAAGGCGCCCGGTGAAGATGCTCTTGCCGATGGCGATCTTCTTCCTGCCCGTGATCTTCGTGATCATCCTCGCGCCGGCGTTCCTGGGCTCGCACGGCTCCTCTGACGGGGCCTAACGCAGGAGGCCCATGGACAGCCGGGTGACCCAGCCGCCGCTGAGGAAGGCGTAGACGAACAGCGGCAGCGCCACGCCGAAGGCGCAGAAGAATCGGGCTGCGGGATGCCGCACTCGCCTTGACGAGGTCGAGCGGAACCGAGACGAACTGCAGGAGCACCACCGCGGCGACGACGTGGATGATCGCCCAGACGAGCGTGCGAGGGCCGAAGTTCGCGTACCGCGCCAGAATCCACGGCGCCAGCGCGGCCGAACCGCCGAGTAGTGCAAGTACAAACGCGTGAACGCTCAACTGCACACCATGTTCGCGCATCGGCGCGACACGTTTGCGACTGAAGGCCTAGCGGAGCACCCGCGGCCGCGACGTGCGGCGCACGTACTCGTCGAACTCGGCGCTCGAACTCCGGCCACCAGGGCGGAGTCTCGGGATCCGTGCCCTGGCGGAGGTCGTCCCCGTCGTCGCTGCTCGGACCAGCAGGGCGCCCGGCCGCGAACGCGGCTACGCCGGCCACGGAACGCCGTCTCGCCGAGCGCAGGGGGAATGCGGGTGCGAGCAGCTGGATACCGACGGCCAGCGGCTAGCGGAACGGCGACCAGAAGCCACCCGAGCGACCCGACGCCGCTCGGACGACGCGCCGAGCGGAGCGCGCGTGGCGCCGACCGGCAACCGTCGCGACGAGACGCGATGCCCAGCACGAGGTCGACGAGCAGGATCGGCACCAATTGCAGGACCTTTATGCCATACGGGTCAAGCCCTTTGCCCGTAAGGCCTCGCGCCCGGCGCGCCTACGCTCGTTGAGATGCGTGAACGCGCCGGGCAGCCTCGCTGTCGCGGGCCTCCTCGTGACCCTGTTTCTGGCGTTCGCCTGGGCGAACCTCCAGCGCTGGCGCGCCACGGGAGAGCCGTCGGGCCTGGGCACGACCCTGTCTCGAAGGCTGGGTTGCGGTGCTCTTCCGGTCCGCCGTCCGACGAAACAGGTGAGCTCGAGGCGCCTGGCCTGGGTGGCGGCGCCGATCGGCAGCTTCGCCATGCTCCTCGCGCGGCCGGCGTCGGGCGGCCTGCCGCAGCTACCTGCCGAGGGCGCTTCAGCTCCTCGGCGTTGCGGTGGCGCTGCTCAGCCTCGGGACGCTGGGCCGCCTCGTTCGGCGCCTGGTTGCGGCCAACCGAGGCGCGGAAGACCGGCGGCCCGTATGCGCTGGTGCGCCATCCTGCGTAACACCGGCTACCTGATCGCCTACCTCGCCTACACCGCGGAAAACCCGTCGCTCCGCAACGTCGTTCTCCTGGTCGCGAGCACCGCGTTCCAGCTCGTCCGGATCCGGGAGGAGGAGCGCGTGCTGACGGCCGACGAGGGCTACCGCGACTACACCAGCCGGGTTCGCTTCCGCCTGGTGCCCTACGTCTACTGAGGCATCTCCCCCGAAACGGTGAGCCGACCTAGACGATCAGGCGATCCGGGCCCGGGAGGCCGTCGCGGAATAGTCAGCGAGACAACGTGAGGAAGCTCAGCATGCAATCGGAGGGGCGGATCGCCCCGCGACGCCCAATCGGCGTCCTTGCCCTGCTGCGGCCGCGGGCCTGTTCGTGGGTGGCGCCGCACGGGCAGTCCCGAAGGTGCCGCTCCCACTCTCGCCCGCGGACGGCAGCGCGCGGTCGGCGGCTTGCCGGGCGTTCGGCGTGGAAGGCCGTCCCCGGTGCCGAAGAGTACGAGTTCGAGATCGCGGCCGACGCGGGGTTCAACTCGCCGGTGCTCGGCGCGGGCAAGGACGACTTCCGCACCAAGAACACGCGCGCCACGCTGACCCAGACGGCCCCGGAACGGGACGCACTGGTGGCGCGTGCGGGCGACTCCAGGAACGGAACACCGTCCGCCTGGTCGCGCGGCCGGTCGATCAAGAAGAGCTGGGCATCCCGGACGACCCTTCTTCCGCCGGTCGGCGGCGCGCAGAATCACGCGTATCCGGCGACGCCGCTGAGGCTGAGGCTGGGCGCCGGTTGCCGGCGCGCGGAAGTACCTCGTCTCGCGTTGGCGACCGACCTGAGCCTGGGCTCGCTGATCACGATCAACGGCAGGGCGAGAGCTGACCGAGACCGTCGGCGGCGATGTGTCACGCCGCCGCCGCGCTCGCACCCGGGACGTACTACTGGGGGTCACGGCGCTCGACGCCGAAGGGGAATCGCGGCGTCCCCTCGGCTGCCGGGTCGTTCACGCGGCGTGGCCGTTCGCGACGACGCCGCACGTGACCGGACTCGCCTCGGCCCCCTGAGCTGTTCGACCCGCGTTTCAGCTGGGATCCGGTGCCGGGCGCGGCCCGCTACGATGGTCGAGATCAATCCCCGCGCAGGAGTTCGCAGTCGGCCTCGAAGGTTCTGCTGCACGGGCACGACGATCAACACCTCGCTCTCGCCCACGGCGGTCTTCAAAAACAACACCTACTACTGGCGCGTCCGCGCCTCGACCTGGACGGGCATGCCGGCCAGTGGAACGTCGGGCCGAGTTTCACGAAGTCCGTTCGACAACGTCGTCACCCGACGGGCCCGTTGGCCGGCACGAGCATCAAGAACCTGCGGATGCGCGACAACCTCGCCGACCCCGGCACGGATATCGAGCCAGGCACGGCGGGCTACCAGACTCACGTGCCCGTCGTCCGCTGGGATCCCGTTCCCGGTGCGGCCAGCTACGAGCTGCAGGTCGCTCAGCTGGAACGGAGCCTGCGCCTGGGGCGGCCTCCACATACGTCAAGAAGACGTCGGTACCCGAGTGGACCCCGCTTGGGAACCCCGGCCACCAATCCGGTGACTCGTGGCAGGGACCATGGGGATGACCGGTTCCGGCATGCTCGACGGCGCCGGGGGCTATTGCATCCGAGTCCGGGCGAGGCAGCGATCGCTCGCCGATCAACCAGGAGGTCTGGGGCCGACTACACGTACTTGCCAGAACGGCGGCACCGATCCTGCGACTCTGCCTGCAGGGCCGCGTTCACCTGGAGCGACTATGCCTCGACCCGGCAGACGCCGGGAACTTCGACGCCGTGCCTCGCCGGCTACCCGTGCGCGGCCGATTACGTCGGCCCCGTGACCGGCACGACGACCGGGCGCACGCCGCTCTTCACCTGGAAGCCGCTGATGGGCGCGCAACAGCTACTTCGTCGTGATCGCCAAGGACGCGAACTTCACCAACGTCGTGGACGAAGGCTTCACGCAGGTCCCGGCCGTACGCGCCCAGGAACGCACTCACCCTGACGACCTACGCCGGACGAGACGACCACGCTACTACTGGGCCGTGCCTTCCCGGCCTCGAACCCGAGTGGAAGCGACGCGCTTCCGCTAGTACTCGGCCCGGCCAGTCGGCTCAGCTTCCAGAAGCAGTCGACGCCGCCGTGCGAGAGTCTTCCCGGCCGTAACGGGAGCGTGCTTCCTCGACCAGCCGCGGTTCCACGTGGACTCCGGTGCTAGGCGCGCGCAACTCACCGGCTGCAGGTCTCGCAGGATCCGAGTTTCGGCAACGCCGACTCGACGACGTGACCACCGCCTCGACCGCTTACTCGAGCAACAGCGACCTATCCGGCCGACACCGTCCTCTACTGGCGCGTTCGCGCCACTGACGAGAACGGGATCGGTCTGACCTGGTCGAACGCGGTCCTCCGGTGCCTGGATCGTCCCGGAAGAAGCTCGGCCGGCGCCGTGGTCGGAAGCGCCACAATCGCGATCCGTGGCGACGCGATCCCGAACCTGGGCGTGGAGCCCCGTCCCCGGGGCCGTGACCTACAGACGTTTCGGTCGACCAGCCCGACCGGGACCCACAGGGACTTCAGCGGCCTCCGCGCGCCCTCGGCAACTCCGGTGCTGATGCTACGGGACGGGGATCTTCTCACTGGCGTGTGCGCGCCGAGTTTGCGAGGACGCCCCTTCGGGCTCACTCCCGGGCCAGGTATCCACCACTTACGCGTTCACCAGGACGATCAGCGAACCGTCCGGCGCGCATGCCGACTTCGACGTGAACCACATCCTGCTCAGCTGGAATGCGAAGGTCGGGCGCGAGGCGCTACCGCGTCCAGCTCGGGAACTCCCGAGTTCTCAGCTCGTCGAGAACGTCGTCACGGACAACACTTCGTACGCGCCGCTGCTCAGGTACCGCGGCTTCCGCACCGTGAACACCGTGACGCCTCTACTGGCGTGCGCCGCCCTGACGAAGGCGACAACGTGGGCGACTTCACGCTACCGCAGCTGGATCACGCGAACTCCGCAAGATGGAGATCTCCGTCCAGGTCGCTGCCAAGCGCGGCAAGCGGACGATGCTGGCCGTGAACCTTCGACTTCGAGACCGAGGTCCCGTCGGCGGCGACGGCTGCGGGCGGCAGGCGCCGGGCTGCGCGTGATCCGCTGGCGGACGAGCCTTTCGGCAGCGCGTCGGCGGTGCTCGCGCCGAAGCGCCGGGGCTATCTCCTGATCTCGGCGCCGAGAAGCGCTACTTCCCACTTCGATCCGGCTGCGCGTCCGGTGACCACTGCCGAGCTGCTGCGGGCGCGCACAACCGACGACGAGGTCGTCCCGTGGCGCCGCGAGCAGCCCAGGCGCGCCGGGTGCCAGCGCTTCGAGGCCGAAGTGCTCGCGCGGGAGCTGAAGGTCGACCTGCACCGAGGCGGTCGAGCCAGCTGGAACGCGGCTGCCCGTCCTCGAATTGCGCTGAACATCCTCCTCCAGACTCAGGCCGTGCCGCTCGAGCCGCTGAGCGATGAGCAGCGCGAGATCCGCGACCTCGTCCGCGACCTCGCGCGCGAGCGGATCGCGCCGCGCGCGGCCGAGATCGACGAGAGTCGGCCGAGTTCCCGTGGGACGTCGTCGAGCTCTACCGCGAGCAACGAGCATCTTCGGGCTCCTCTTCGACGAGGAGTACGGCGGCACCGGCACCGGCGCGCTGATGGCGCTCGTCGCGATCGAGGAGGTCTCGAAGGTCTGCGCGACGAGCGGGCTGATCCTCGCCGTGCAGGAGCTCGGCTCGCTCGGGCTCAAGCTCGCCGGGACGCGACGAGCAGAAGCAGCGCTACCTGCCGCAGCTCGCGTCCGGCGAGTGGCTCGCCGCCTACGCGCTCACCGAGGCCGGGCTCCGGCTCCGACTCGGCCGCGATGCGCACCGAGGCGCGCGGCGCGACGGCGACGAGTACGTCCTCGAACGGCGGCAAGCGCTTCATCACGAACGCGGGCGTCGCGCACGTCTACACCGTGTTCGCCAAGACCGACCCGGAGGCGGGCCACTCCGGGATCTCGGCGTTCGTCGTCGAGTCGGACGCGCCTGGCTTCGAGGTCGGCCGCATCGAGCCGAAGATGGGGATCAAGGGCTCGACGACCGGCGAGATCTTCTTCGACGACTGCCGCATCCCGGCCGACAACCTGCTCGGCGAGGAGGGCGAGGGCTTCCGGATCGCGATGCGCATCCTCGACCGCTCGCGGCCGGGATCGCGCGCGCAGGGCTCGGGCTCGCGCAGGGCGCGACCGACTACGCGCTCGAGTACGCGAAGATCGCGCGAGACGATGGGCAAGCCGATCGCGCAGCACCAGCTGATCGCCGGCGATGCTCGCCGACATGGAGACGAAGTGCGAGGCCGCGCGCGGGCTGCTCTACCAGTGCGGCCAGCTGATCGACGAGGGCGCCGAGGCGCCGAGCTGACGAAGATCTCCGCGATGGCGAAGCTCTACTGCACCGACGTCGCGATGGACGTGACGACCGACGCCGTGCAGATCCTCGGCGGCTACGGCTACATCCAGGAGTACCCGGTCGAGCGGATGATGCGCGACGCGAAGATCACCCAGATCTACGAGGGCACGAACCAGATCCAGCGGCTCGTGATCGCGCGCGAGATGGTGAAAGAGAACCGCGCTCGTTTCTGCTCGCCGGTGTCGGCTAGATCGAGCAAGCGCGCAGCTTCAACCGCGCCGCCGACGGAGTACGACCGCGGGCGTCCCGAGCTGGCCGCCCGAGCGTGCTCGACCTGCTGCCGATCCCCGACGGATGCGACGGTGCCTCGACCTCGGTGCCGGAACGGGCAAGCTGACGCACGTGCTCGCCGACCGTTACGCGCAGGTGTTCGCGCGTCGAGCCGCTCGACGAGCTGCGCGCGATCCTCGAGCGAGCGCGTGCCGCGGGCCGAGCGTGCGCGCCGGCGTCGCTGAGGCGATTCCGCTCGGCGACGCGCGAGGTCGACGCGCGGTCTTCGCCGGCCAGGCGTTCCACTGGTTCGCGAACGACGTCGCGGTCGCCGAGATCGCGCCGCGTGCTGCGGCCCCGGCGGCGTGCTCGGCGCTGCTCTGGAACGCACGCGATCGAGCCGATCGCCGCTGCCCGAGCGGACTACCGGGCGCGGCTGGACGGAGCTGCACGAGCGATGCGCCGCCCCGCGACTCCGGACGAGCCATCCTCGAGCGGCACGCCCTTCGGCGAGGAGCCACGAGGGCGAGGTCGACCACGAGCACCGCTCGAGCCGCGACGACGTGCTCGCGTTCGCGGCGTCCGACGAGCTGGATCGCGAGCCGCGACGACCGGGACGAGGTGCTCGCCGAGCTCGCTGCGCTCGCTGCCGCCCGAGGGCGAGTACCACGTTCCACATGCGCACGAACGTCGACATGGGCGGCGCGTGCCTGCAGCTCGGCCTCAGCTTCGGGAACCTCGCCGAGACGTACCACCGCGTCCGGCCGCCCGTACTCGCAGGCGCTGCTCGACCGCGCGCAGAGATGGCGCTGGAGCTCGAGGCCGACGCGCGTTGCTCGACCTGGCCGCGGACCGGGACGCCTGACCGAGGAGCTCGCGCGGCGCTTCGCGGCACGTCGATCGCCGTCGAGCCGGACGACGCGGATGCGCGCGCTGATCACCGACGGCGACGCTCGCGCCGGCAGCGGCGGAGGCGATTCCGCTCGAGCGACGCGAGCGTCGACGCCGTCTTCGTGGGCGAGGCGTTCCACTGGTTCGATCGCGCAGCGCGGCGATCGCCGAGCTCGCGCACGTGCTCCGGCCCGCGCGGCGGCCTCGCGATCGTGTCCATGCACTGGTGGGAGACCGAGCCGCCGCTGCCCGACGCGAGCGCTGCGAGTGCTGAGCGAGCCCGTGGGAGCGGCCTTCGCCGCCAGCGCAATCCGCCCTGGGACGACGCCTTCGACGCGTCTCGCCGTTCGAGCCGCTCCGCTACGAGCGGCTGACGACGAGATGATCGTCGACGCCGGACTACGCTGCTCGACGCTCTACTCGACGACGAGCTCGCTCGCGGCGCTGCCGCGCACGAGGAGCGCGCCGTCGCTGTTCGAGCGAGTGCGGCCGCTCCTGGCCGCCAATACTGCCTCCCGCTTCGCCACGAGCTCGTCTGGACGCGGGGCTGGGCCTGATGAGCGACGAGCTGAAGGTGGGGCCGGCACGCCGTCCGGCTCACGAGCGCGGATCGCGTCCTGTTCCCCGACGAAGGGATCACGAAGCAGGACCTGTTCGAGTACTACCGCGCGATCGCGCCGGTGCTCGTCCCGCACCTGCGCAACCGGCCGTTCACGATGAAGCGCTCGCCCTACGGCGTGGCGCGGGGAGGCGTACTTCCAGAAGCAGGCGCCGAAGGGAATGCCTTCCTGGATCCCGACGCGCACCTACCGCACCTACCAGCGCGCAAGGGCGGGTCGCGGCTGGTCGACTTCCCGCTCGTCAACACGCCTGAGGCGGCTGCTCTGGATGGTGCAGATGAACTGCATCGACATGAACGCCTGGTACTCGCGCGTCGACAAGCCGGACCGGCCGGACTTCGTGCTCTTCGACCTCGACCCGCCGGACGGCGGCTTCGCGCTTGCGATCCGCGTCGCTCACCTGATCCGCGAGGAGCTCGAGGCGGCTCGAGCTCGAGTCCTACGTCAAGACGAGCGGCGCCGACGGGATTCACGTGCTCGTCCCGATCGCGCGCCGAGCGACCTATCGAGCAGACCTACGAGTTCGCGGAGCGCGTGGCGCGCGGGCTCGAGGCAGCAGCACCCGGGGCTGGTCACGACGGAGTGGCTGAAGCACAAGCGCGAGGGCGTGCTCGTCGACCACCGTCAGAACGCGCGCGGGAAGACGATCGCCTCGGTCTACTCGGTGCGGCCGAAGCCGGACGCGCCGGTCTCGACGCCGCTGCGCTGGGACGAGCTGACGCGAGAAGGTGACGCCGCGCCGCTTCGGGATGCGCGAGGCGCTCGAGCGGGTCGAGACAGCACGGCGACCTGTTCGAGCCCGTGCTCGCGGGCGGCCAGGCGCTCGGGCCTGCTTTGCGGCACTCTCCGCGCGGAGTGAGCCGCGCCAGTGGTGGTCGGCTTCGGGGCCGAACGGCCCCGCGGCCGCGATCGCCTCGGTTGCAGGGTGGGCTCGAGGTCGAGGTTCGGGAGGCCGGACTGGGGTCGGCGGCGGCTCCACTCGGGCGGAGCATGACGCTGCCGGGTTCGCTGTCCACGACGCCTCGCGCGTCGGTGCTGCCGTCGCCCTGGGCTCGCCGTTTTTCCGGACGCTCGAGCTCGACGTCGAGTGGGCGCACCCGGACGCGCCCGCGACGCATCCGCTCGACGACGGCAGCGCGGTCGTGCTGGAGCGCGGGCTCGACGAGACGGCGTCGGGGCTGATGGTCGGTGGCGGCGTACCGCCGGCTCGTCGAGCCGCTGGTCGAGGGGTGGGACGAGCTCGCGCCCGCGCTGCTCGGGTGGTTCCGCCGCCGCCGCCGCGGCGGGGCCTGCGGGGCCGCTCCGGGCGGCGTGGTCTTCGCGGGCCTGCGACCGCCGCCCGCGCCGGCGCTTCGGCGACGCGCGCTCGGTGGCGGAGTCGCTCTCGAAACCGACCGGGCTCGGGCCTGGTTCGCGGGTCACGCGCCCATTCGATGCTGCCGCTCGAGCGTCGCCCGAGCGCGGGTGTCGGCCTCGCCTTGGCGGTGCTGGGCCACGCGTCGCGGCTGGCCGCTACGCTCGGCGGCGCCGCAGTCGCTCGCCGAGGCGCTCGCCTGGCGGGTGCGGCGCGAGCTCGGCGGCTCGATCGTCACCGGCGTGGAGGTGGACGAGCTGCCGGCCGGGCTCGTGCTCGCGGACGTCTCGCCGCGGGAACTCGTGAGGCTCGCGCGTGGCCGGCTGCTGGTCGCGCTACGAACAGCGGCTGCGCCCTGCGCCACGGGCCGGGCGTCGTTCAAGGCCGACTGGGCGCTCGACGGGCCGATCCCGTGGCGCGCCGAGGAGTGCCACCGCGCAGCGACGGTGCACCTCGGCGGCACGCTCGGACGAGATCGCCGCGCTCGGAGCGGGCGCCTGAGCAGGCCGGGTCGCCGACGCGCCCGTTCGTATCTGGTCGCTCAGCCGACGCTCGCCGACCTCGACGCGCGCCGGCCGCGGCGAAAGCACGTCGGCGTGGGCGTACCGCCACGTGCCGAACGGCTCCGACGTGCGACGTGACCGACGCGGATCGAGGCGCAGGTCGAGCGCTTCGCGCCCGGCTTCCGCGAGCTGATCGCTGCGCGCGCAGCGCGCCTCGGCCCGAGCGGCGCTCGAGGCGGCGCAACCGGAACCCTGTCGGCGGCGACATCAACGGCGGGCGCGATGACCTCGGCCAGGTGTTCCGCCGTCCGCGGCGCGGCTCGTCCCGTAGCAGCGACGCCGCTCGAGGGCGTCTACCCTGTGTTCGCGCGTCGACGCCTCTCCGGGCGGCGGAGTCCACGGCATGTGCGGGTATCACGCGGCCCGGGCGGGCACTTCGGAACCGCAACGAGCCTCAAGCTAGACGTGTCCCTGCGGGACACGTCCGGGGACTGTCCCCGCGGCCGTGGCCGTTAGAGCGGCTGTGGAGGAGTTGCTGCAGCCTCGGCGCGGTTTAGGTCGCAGCTTCTCGAGGTGTCGACCACCTCGAAGCTCGAGCCCTTCACGCGACCGAGGGTGTGCAGCTGGTCGTTCGACCACCCGCGGTTGGGCGCGCCCGTGACGTACCAGTCGGCGCCGTTGTCGGCGACCATCATCCCGTAGCGCGCTTCAGCGCGACCAGACGATCCGCGCCTGCCGCGGGAACGGCCGGCACGTCGAAGCTCGCCTTCAGGCGGACGCGCAATCCCATCGGCGGCAAGTTCACGTCGGTGACGAGTCCTGCGAAGTGCCGCGCGGGGTAGAGGTAAGAGCGTCGAGTGCGCTCGACCGTGAAGCGCAGCGCATGGTCGATCAGCACCGGCGGCACCTCGTCGTAGCGCGCGAGACCCGGAAGATCGGCAGGCCTCGCCGCGTCGGCAGACGTCCAGCCCGGCCGGTCGTACGCGGTTCGAGCGCAGGCTCCACGTTGCACCGGCCCACGCGCTGCCAGCGCGCGCCGCTTCTCGAGCGCTCCGAGCCGTAGAGCCGCACGCACCGCGGGCGCCGCGATCGAGCAGCAGTGCGTGGTGGTCGCTGCCGCCCTCGATGTACGCGCTTCGGAATCGGGTACCGGACGTGGTCGCTCGTCGCTGTAGTCGAACCCTACGCGCGTTCTGCAAGGTCTTCCGCGTACGACATCGAACGGGATCCCGATCGGTGAGCGCCTCCCACAGGCCCGAGCCGAAGTCGGGCGGAGGCCGGTCGAGACGCCGATCGTGGCGATGATCGCGGCCGAGTTGCGCGCCACGGGCAGCGTGAGTCCACCCGCCGGTTCCAGGGGTTCGACGTCGGGAAGACGGTGCAGCGCGGCGCACCCGGCACGCGCAGCGCGTCGGCGGAGGACGCGCCCAGCGCGAGCAGGCAGGCGAGAACGGGAGGAGGAGGCGGCGGCTCATGTGTCCGGTATCGACCGCCTGAGCCTCGACCAAAGCGGTCCGTCTCCCCAAAGGTGGCACGCGTCAGCAATCCGGGACGCCGCAGTTGCGCATGATCGTGCGGAGGAACGCGCCGTGCTTGCCGTACACCTGCGTGTCGGCCGTGAGCGGCACCCAGCGGCAGCGGAAGACGTTCGCCTGGACCTCGTGCTCCCACTCGGCCGGGGCGTCGGCCCCGTCGGCGTCGCCTGAGACGAAGTGGTTTTCGTCCCGCAGCCCGGGCACGCGCCAGCTCGGCTGCTGACTCGAGCTTCCGGACGATCTCACCTCGAGCCCGATCTCCCTCGTGCAGCTCCCGGACGCGGCCTCGGCCGCGGTCTCGCCCGGCTCGAGCCGCCCGCCGGGCACGACCCCCGGAGAACGCAGGCTCGGCGGGGAGGTCGAAGACGAGCAGCTGGTCGGCGCCGGTCAGCGGCCCTCCCGCGTGACGTAGACGACGACTCTAGGCCTGGCGTTCAGCGCGCAGCTTCGCCTTGTACGCGCGCTTCTTCGCCTGGTACTCCTCGAGCGCCTCGGGCGAGTCGACGTCGCCGAGCGTCGGGTGGTCGGGACGAGCGCCTGCGCCGCCGGCGACGCCGAAGCGCTTCGCGAGCACCGCGCCGAGCGCCTTGACCTTCATCTCGCCGAAGCCCGGCAGCGCGCCGATCCGCTCGCCGCAGGTCGGCGCCGTCGGCAGCCTCGCGTCCAGACGCCGGACGCGTCGCCGCCGTAGTCGCTCGACGACGACGCGCGAGCTCCTGCACGCGCGTCGCCATCGTTGCCCGGGGAAGCGGTGGATCGCCGGCTTCTCGCGAAAGAGCGCCTCGAGCCGCGTCGGGATCGGTCGTCGGCGATCTCGCCGGCGTCGAGCGTCCCGAGCCGCTGCTTCAGCTTCAGCGGCCCCGTAGAACGCCGTCGGCACGGGCACCTGCTGGTCGAGCGCGAAGCCGATCAGGAGCGCGAACGGGTCGCGCGCGATCAGCTCGTCGGCCTCGTCGTCGCCCGGTGTAGTGCAGCGCGCTCCGGTGCGCTCGATCGGCCATGCGCCACAGCCTAGCAGCCAGCCGCGCGGCCGCTCGGCGATCGCGACCGTGGTCAGATTCGTGTTCGCCGACGGGATCTCGGGTGATCGCGGACGCGTCGACGACGTAGAGGTTCTCGAAGCCGAGCACGCGACACCGCTCGTCGACGACCGGAGCCGATCGCGCACGTTCCGACCGGATGGAAGAAGCCGCGTGGCCGCTCCGCGGACGTGCTCTTCCACGTCGACCTCGCGGCCCGGCCGCAGCTCGGCGCCCGCATACGACCGCACCTCCGGCCTCTCGACGAGCTCGCGCAGCGCGCTCGAACGCCTCGGTCGACCACCTCGACGTCGCGCTCGTCGGCGCAGGAAACCATGATCGATCGCGAGCGGCGTCTCCGGCTCCGGGCCTCAGCCGCACCGACCCGCGCGAGCGCGGCTTCATCGCGAAGCCCGCGCCGCTGATCTCCGGGCCGATGTCGAGGGCGGGGAAGACGAACAGGTCCCGCACGCCGGGCCGGCTCGAGCGGCTCGACGCGGCGATCGTCACCTGGCCCATGTAGAGCCCGTGCTCGGCCTCGTAGCGCTGCGGTCTCGGCCAGCAGGCGCTCGGTCGGCTCCCAAGCGGCGCCGGCGCCGACGTGGTCGACGAGGGCCCTCGCCGACCGGCAGCTCCGCGACCGCTCCGTCGGGCCCGATCCCGCTGCGGAGCAGAATCCCCGGCGAGCCGTAGGCGCCGGCCGAGACCACCACGACATCCGCCCAGAGCTCGCGCTCGTCCGCCATGGCGCCCTCGCGCGCCCGTCGTCCACCAGCACCCGGTCGACGAGTGTGTCGCCGAGGACGGTCAGGTTCGCCGCGCGCGCGAGCCGGGTCGACGTACGCGAACCCCGTGTGCCAGCGCACCGCGTCGACGATGTTCACCGCGTGGACGATCGACTCCGCGCCACCCGCGTCGCGAAACGCACGGTGCCACGGCGTCAGCCTCGTCGGCGAGCACGTGGCCGCGCAGTGTCTCGTTGGCTCGCCACGCAGGAACGGCGCGAACGCCTGCGTACGACCAATCTTCTCCCCAGTCGTAGTCGGACGGTGCACCCTCCAGCAGCACGCATGCGTTGTGCGCGGAGCAGCCGCCGAGGATCCGCGCCCGCGACTGCGGAGCGATCCTCATCCTCGCCGCGCTCCCAGAGGTGCGACTCGAGCGCGAGCCAGCGCGGGTCGAGGATGTCGGCGGGCCAGCGCCCCTCGGAGAGGTGACCGTAGTCCGGGCCCGCCTCGACGAGGCACACGGTGCGGTCCGGGTTCTCGCTCAGCCTCGCCGCGAGCGCGCAGCCGGCCGCACCGCCGCCGAGCACGAGCACGTCGTAGCGGTCAGGCGAAGCCATCGAGCCATTCTTTCGCCTCGCGGACCGACCGCAGCCGCACGAAGCGCGGGTCGCCGGCGAAGCGCGCGGGCCACTGGCGCTTGTGCCGTGAAGTGCGTCTTCACCATCCACCAGAGGAGCGAGTCGCGCCCCCAGAAGGCACCCCGCCAGCTCTCCTTGTTCCCGCTCCAGAGCTCGACGTCCCTGCGTGATCCGGCCCGATCAGTGCGGCGCAACAACCGACGGAGCTTGACGCGCGAACGGCAGGTCGAGCCAGACGATCGTGTCCGCCTGCCCGAGCACGAGCTCGCCGAGCTTCGACTCGTAGTTGCCGTCGATCACCCACCCGTCGGGCATGTCGTCGATCGCCTCGCGCACGGTCGCGCTGAACTCCTCGGCCGACGGCTGGGTACCAGTCCGGCCCGTGGTGGAGGGCGTCGAGCTCGACGAAAGGCAGCTCGAGCCGCCGGGCCAGCTCCTGCGCGAATGTCGTCTTCCCGGAGCCGGACGTGCCCTTGACGTTGACCCGCTTCAACCCTAGAGCAGCTCGGCGGCGTTGGGGAGAAGCTCACGGTCGGCGAGCGTGCGGACGAAGTCCCTCCAGCGCGGCTCAGCCTCGAGCAGCGGCTGCAGCAGCTCGCGCGCCTCGTCGACCCGACCAGTCGCTGTCGCGGCGAAGATGCGCGCCCAGGTGCGGTCGAGGCTCGGGCAGCACCTCGAGTTGCTCCTCACTCGGGCCCGGCGGCGCGTACATGGCGCGATAGGCCGAGGCGCGCAGCCGCAGCAGCCGCCGCAGCTCCCCGAGGGGATCGGGATGGTCGTCGACGCGCAGATCGACCTCGCGCTCCCAGGTGGTTCCCCTCGGCTGCAACCACGCAGAATCTCTCCGGCCTGGCGGCCCCGCTGCAGTCCCCGCCCGCGGCTTCGGCGGCGTCCAGGGCGTCGAGCAATCGCTCGGCGAGCAGCCCCTCCGAACGCTCGAACGTCTCGGCCATGGACCTCCCAGACGCGCTCGCTCGCGACCATGTTCGCCTGCGCGCTGAAGCCGTCTCCCGTGGCGAACCCCGCGGCGGGGACTGGCAGGCCTCGCCGACGTGGACCGCGACGCGGCCCTCGCGGTCGAGGATGGCGACCTGACGGTACTCGGGGCGTCGTCCGCGGCCACGAGCGCCGCGAGCGCCTGCTCGGGGCTCTTGCCGGCGCGCAGGAGGTCGAGGCCGAGCGGCCCCGTAGCGCCGGCTCGGCGTACGACTGGGTCGCGACGAGCGCCGACGCCCGGTGCGCCCCACGGCACGACGGCGCCCGAGTTGAACGCCCGCGACTGGATGGCGACGCCAGGAGCTCGCCCGTCTCCGGTCGCGCGCGACGATCGAGTACGTCATTCGCGAAGTGCCGCGACCACAGCCTCGGCGTTCTCAGCGCCAGATCTTCTCCGGCACCGGCGGGAGGATGTCGTCCCAGATCGCTCGCGAAGCTGTCGCTCAGCTGCCGCATGCGCGCCGGCCGCGCCATGAACCACCAGTGGAGATGCTCGCTGCCCTCGCCCCAGCGCCCGATGTGCACGCGTCCGACGTCGTCGACGGCTCGGACGCGCCCGCTCGACCCGCTGGAGGAGCGGCCCCCGAGCTCGGCCGTCAGCTCGGGGCAGCGTCTCGATGTCGTAGTGCTCCTTCGGCTCGAGGATCAGGACGATCGGCAGGCCCGGTTGGGCCGAGCGCCGTCAGCTGCCAGTGCTCGTCCTCCCAGATCACGGTCGTCCGCGGCCTTGCCGCAGGCGTGGCAGTCGACCCCACCCTCGCCCGCGCGCTGCTTCTCGTCTGCGGCCGGTGGCTGCAACGCGCGAGGCCGGATGTCGCCCTCGAACGGGAAAGTTTCCCACTCGTCGACCGGGCGGCATCCGCAGCGCGTCCTTCGCGCGGGTGTAGAACTCTTCGGGCGTCTCGGGCAAGGCTCGGGCCGATGCTAACGTCGGGCGCGTGGAGTGGCCGCAGTCGTTCTACGAGCTGAAGCGCGGCGAGGGCTGTCCGATGTGCGAGCAGGGACGCCCCGAGAAGACCGAGTACGGCGCCCGCATCTTCGCGGGCGAGGTGACGGACGCATACCCTGCAGCGCAGTGAGTGTCCAGCGCGGCTACACGGTCGTCGTCTGGCGCGGCCGCCACGTCGCTGAGCCGACCGAGCTGTCGCGCGATGAGGCGACGCAGTACTGGCTCGAGGTGCTCGAGGTCGGCCAGAGGATCGAGCGCCACCTCGAGCCCGTGAAGCTGAACTACGAGACGCTCGGAAACTCCATGCCACACCTGCATACGCACGTCAGTGCCGCGTTACGCGCGTCCGACCCGCGGCCTGAGTGGCCGTTTCCCTACCCCGAGTGAGGCGTCACCGATCGACGAAGCCGAGTTCCGCGCCGACGTGGAGCTGCTGGGCGGATGAACGCCCGCGATGTCTTCTCCGCCGAGACGCGGGCCTGGTTCGAGCAGGCCTTCGACGGGCCGACCCCGGCGCAGGAGCTCGGCTGGCTCGGCCATCGCGCGCGGTGGGCACACGCTGATCCAGGCGCCGACCGGCTCCGGGAAGACGCTCGCCGCCTTCCTCTACGGGATCGACCAGGCTGAACCCGAGCCGGGCGAGGGCTTCGCGCTGCTCTACGTCTCGCCGCTGAAGGCGCTCAACTACGACATCGAGCGCAACCTCGCGCGGCCCGCTCGCCGGCCTGCGCTCGAGCTGCGCGTCGGCGTCCGCACCGGCGACACGCCGCAGAAGGAGCGCGCAGCGATGCTGCGCGCAGCCGCCGGACATCCTGATCACGACGCCCGAGTCGCTCTTCCTGCTGCTGACCTCGCAGCGCGCGCGAGATCGCTGCGCGGCGTCGAGACGCGTGATCGTGGACGAGGTGCACGCCGTCGCAGGCACGAAGCGCGGAGCCCACCTCGCGCTTGTCGTTCGAGCGCCTGGAGCGCGCTGGTCGGCGAACCGGTTCAGCGCGATCGGCCTGTCCGGCGACCCAGCGGCCGCTGGAGGAGATCGGCCGCTTCGTCTCCGGCGGCCGCGAGATCGAGCTCGTCGACGCCGGGCGCGCCAAGGAGCTCGACCTCGAAGGTCGTCGTGCCGCTCGACGACATGCGCGGTGCCGGAGGAGGGTCAACAATCGATCTGGCCGTCGATCTACCCCGAGATCCTCGAAGCTCGTCTCGCGAGCACCGCTCGACGATCGTCTTCGTCAACAACCGCCGCCTCGCCGAGCGGCTGCGCCGGCTGAACGAGCTGCGAACGAGCGCTCGCCGAGCGACGAGATCGCGCGCGCCCACCACGGCTCGCTGGCGCGCGAGCAGCGGCGTCGAGGTCGAGGAGCTGCTGAAGAAGGGCGAGATCCCCTGCCTCGTCGCCACCTCGTCGCTCGAGCTCGGGATCGACATGGGCGCCGTCGACCTCGTGATCCAGGTCGAGTCGCCCAAGTCGGTCGCGCGCGGGCTGCAGCGGGTCGGCCGCGCCGGCCACGAGCTCGGCGCGCGTCTCGAAGGGCCGCATCTTCCCAAGTTCCGGGCCGACCTGCTCGAGTCGGCGGTGCGTCGCCCAGCAGATGCGCGAGGGCGCGATCGAGGAGACCGTGATCCCGCGCAACCCGCTCGACGTGCTCGCGCAGCAGATCGTCGCGATCTGCGCCGACGAGGAGATCGAGGTCGACGAGCTGCACCAGCTCGTGCGCCGCGCCTATCCGTTCGCCGAGCTCTCGCGCGTCCAGCTCGAGAACGTGCTCGACATGCTCGGCGGGCCGTTACCCGTCGGACGAGTTCGCAGAGCTCCGGCCGCGGATCGTCTGGGACCGCACGGCGCGGCGTCGTCCGCGGACGCGCAGGGCGCGCGACGGCTCGCGGTCACGAACGCGGGCACGATCCCCGACCGCGGCCTCTTCGGCGTCCACCTCGTGCGACGGCGGCGGTCGCGTCGGCGAGCTCGACGAGGAGATGGTCTACGAGGCGCGCGCCGGCCAGACGTTCCTGCTCGGCGCCTCGACGCTGGCGGATCGAGGAGATCACCGCGCGACCGCGTGCTCGTCTCGCCGGCCCCGGGCGTGCCCGGCGCCGGTGCCGTTCTGGAAGGGCGAGGGCGTCGGCCGGCCGTACGAGCTCGGCGAGGCGATCGGCGCGCGCTCGCGGGAGCTGGTCGGCGCTCGACCAGACGAGAAGGCGACAGGCGAGGCTGCGCGACGAGCACTCTCGACGAGCGCGCCGCGCAGAACCTGCTCACCTACCTGCGCGAGCAGGAGCGGCGCGACGGGTGCGGTCCCGTCCGACCGCACGATCGTGGTCGAGCGCTTCCGCGACGAGATCGGCGACTGGCGGCTCTGCATCCTCACGCCGTTCGGCGGCCGGGTGCACGCGCCGTGGGCGCTCGCGCTCGCGCGCGCGCATCGCGCGAGTCGCTCGGGCCTCGAGGCGCAACGCGATCTGGTCGGACGACGGGATCGCGATCCACCTGCCCGACGCCGACGCGCCGCCGCCGAGCGACGATCGTGCTGATCGACCCCGAGCGAGATCGAGGAGCTGGTCGTCAGCGAAGCTCGGCGACGACGGCGCTCTTCGGCGCGCGCTTCCGCGAGAACGCCGCGCCGCGCGCTGCTGATCCCGCGGCGCCGACCCGGGCCAGCGGACGCCGCTCTGGCAGCAACGCCTGAAGGCGCAGTCGCTGCTCGCAGGTCGCGCGCCGCTACCCGGCTTTCCCGGTCATCCTCGAGACCTACCGCGAGTGCCTGCAGGACGTCTTCGACCTGCCGGCGCTGAAGCGGCTGCTGCACGGACTGCGCACCGCGCGCAGATCGACCTCGTCGACGTCGAGACGCCGTCCGCCTCGCCCTATTCGGCCTCGTCTTGCTCTTCGACTACGTCGCCACGTACATGTACGAGGACGACACGCCGCCCGCCGAGCGGCGCGCGCAGGCGCTGTCGCTCGACCGCGACCTGCTGCGGGAGCTGCTCGGCCAGGAGGAGCTGCGCGAGCTGATCGACCCGGCGGCGCTCGAGGAGGTGGAGGAGCAGCTGCGCGGCGACGCCGCGGGAGCCCGACGAGCTGCACGACCTGCTTGCGGCCGCGAGGCGATCTCCGCGATCGGCGAGTACGCCGAGCGCGCACGCCGAGCCGCTGCTCGAGGCCGAGCGGCCGCGCGCGGTGCGGATCACGCGGCGAGGAGCGCCTGGATCGCGCGCCGAGGACGCCGGGCCGCTACCGCGACGCGTCGGCGCGATGCCGCCGTGCTGGCCTGCCCGAGCGTCTTCCTCGAAGCCGAGACGAGCAGCCGCTCCGCGGACTCGCTGCTGCCGCTACGCGCAGTGGCCGCGGGCCGTTCACGACTGCCGAGGCGAACGAACGCTTCGGCGCATCGACGTGCGAAGCCGGTGCTCGCACGAGCTCGAGCGCGACGGAGCTGCTCGTCCGCGGCGAGCTGCGGCCGGGCGGGACCGAGCGCGAATGGTGCGACGCCGGACGTTCTGCGGCGGCTGCGCCGCGCCTCGCCTCGCGGCGCTGCGGCAGGAGGTCGAGCCGGCTGGAGCAGGCGGCGCTCGGACGCTTCCTGCCGAGCTGGCACGGGGTCGATCGGCGCGCTTCGCTGCGCGAAGCGCTAGTGCCGCTGCAGGGCTCGTCGCTTCCAGTGTCGCTCTGGGAGATCGGATGTCCTCCCTGCGACGCGTGCCCGGCTACCAGCCCGAGCGAGCTCGACCAGCTCTGCGCCTCCGGCGAGGTCGTCTGGGTCGGCGCCGGGCTCGACCGGGTTGCCGTCTACTTCCGGGAGGACGCGCCTGCACTCGGTCGCCGGCTGACGGCCGACCGTCCGGAGGGGGAGGCTCCACGATCGGCTGCGCGCCGCGCTCGAGGGCAGCGCGCTTTTCTGGTTCGACCTGCTGCGCGGAGACCGGGCTCGAGGCCGAGCACGCGCTGCTGCCCGCCCTCTGGGAGCTCGTCTGGGCAGGCGAGGTGACGAACGACGCCTGGCAGCCGCTCGCGTGCCGGTCGCCGCTTCCAGGCGTGCCGCAGGCCTCAGCGTCGGCCACGTCGCTTCTCGCGTCGCCGATGCGACCGAGATCACCGCGACGCAGGGCCGCTGGTCGCTGACGGGCGCCCTTTGGCCCTGTCTCGGGACCGGTCCGTGAGCCGGACCGGCGGGCGCTCGCGGAGCTGTTGCTCGAGCGCCAGGGCATCGTCACGCGCGACGGCGTCCGCGGCGAGGGCATCCCGGGCGGCTACGCGCTCCGTCTACGGCGAGCTGAAGGCGCTCGAGACGCTCGGCCTCTGCCGCCGCGGCTACTTCGTCGAGGGCCTCGGGGGCGCGCAGTTCGCGCTCGGCGGCGCGGTCGAGCGGCTGCGCGAACTGCGTCCGCGCGAGGGCGACGAGCCTGACGCGCTCGTGCTCGCCGCCGCCGATCCCGCGCAGCCCTACGGAGCGGCGCTGCCGTGGCCGAAGCGCGGCGGGCGCGCGCCGGCCCGGGTCGCCGGTGCGAACGTCGTCCTGCTCGGCGGCGAGCCCGCGCTCTTCGTCGAGCGCGGCGGCCGCTCGCTCGTCCCGCTGCGTGATCCGGACGAGAGCTGGCTCAGACCCGCCCTCGACCGCGCTGGTCGCGCACGTCCGCAGCAGCGGCCGCAGAAGCGCCTCGCGGTCGAGCGCTTCGACGGCGAGCCTGGTGAGCGAGCGGAGATCATGCCGCTGCTCGCTCGAGGCGGGATTCCTCCCGGGCCCTCGCCGAGCCTGTCCTCCGCGGCTAGCCGCCGTGCCCGAGGGAGACGCAATCCATCGCGACCGCGGAGCGCCTCCGCGTGCTGGAGGGGAGACGCGGTGCGGGCCGACTCGCCTCATCCTCGCGCGGCGCTTCTCCGGATCGCCGAGCTGAATCGACGCCACCGCCTCGAGCGCGTCGAGGCGGTCGGCAAGAACCTCCTGCTCACGTTCGAGGACGGCGACCGTCGCGGAGCCATCTCCGCATGCACGGGCGCTGGCGCGTGGAGCCCGCCGGCGGCCCATCCTGGGCAAGCCCTGGCTCGTCCTCCGCGGTGCCGAATGGCAGGCGGTCCAGCGCCGGGGCCCCGTCCTGGAGCTCGGCCGCGGCCGGACCGATCGGCTTGGGCCGGACATCATGGCCGCCCCACCCGACCTCGACGCGATGCTCATTCGCTTTCGGGCCGCTGGGCAGAGCCACGCACTCGGCGAGGCGCCTCGACCAGACGCTCGTCGCGGGCATCGGGAACATGTGGAAGGCGGAGGCCCCTTCGTCGCGGGCGTGAAGCCCTGGGGTCCCGCTGCGGGAGGTGGACGACGAGCGGTCCGCTCGGTCCTGGCCACGGCGGCGGCCAATCTGAGGCAGGTCGCTGCGGCGGCGCTGCGGCCATTACGTCTACCGGCGCGCAGGGCGTCCGTGCGGCCGCTGCGGGACCCTGATTCGCTCCCGGCCGCAGGGTGATCACGCCCGCATGGCGTACTGGTGTCCCGCGTGTCAGGAAGGAACGGAGCCGCGCGGGGCGTAACGAGGTGGCGTGCTCCCGGCCCTCGGTCTCCCATCTCTTTCGCGCGCCCGGGCGTTCTGCCTCGGTGCGTTCCTTTGAGCTCGGCCGCGAGCTCGAGGTCGGGTGCGGACATCCCCGTTTCCCTCGAGGAGCACGGTGGCCCGAACCGCCCGACGCTCTACGAGTACAGACCGCTGATCGGCTCCTTCGTCGAGTTCCGGGCCACGAGGCGCCAGGCGGCGAGCGACGCAACCGAGGCGCTCATCGCCCTCGAGGACGAGCCGGCCGCCGGACTCTCGCCCAGGGCGCACGCGGGAGAACGCGTCGGCGAGGGCGAAGCCACTCCGCCGCACCATCCTCATCCTGCCCTCATGCGGACAGCGGAGGCGTGCGGCGCCTTCGACTGGGACGATGTCGCCTCGAATCCGCGTACTCGGAGCTCGAGCACTCCCCTCTTCGGCGAGCGGCGCGCCTACGCGGCCATTGCGCCCCTGGTCGGGCTGACGGCCGGGGTGAGATCGAGCTCGGCCGGGGCATGCGCGTCCGCCCCGTTGCGGCCGGCGAGCTGATCTGGTCTCGTGGCCCGAGGCGGGGCCGCCTCCTTCCCGCAGGCTTCGGGCGGCGGAAGTCGATCGCACGCTCGTGCTCGAGCTCGACGCGCGCCTCGACGGGAGTGCGTGCAGGTGCCCGACGCCCCGGCCGAGGTCGGCCTCGCCGTCAGCGTCCTGCGACTCGCGACCCCGGGTGCCGTCGCGGCGGGCCCGGTGCTGTTCGAGCGATTGACTGGCAGGCCGTACGGCGTCCGCCCGGTGCCTCCCTTGCCGCGCAGGTGCCGCCGGGGGAGCCGACGCGTCTCGATCCCTTCCGCGCCCAGCTCGCCGTTCAGCTTCAGAGCCGTCTCGCCGCATGGTCCCGAAGACCCTGAGCTGCTCGAAGCGCTCGAGCGCTGGGAGCTCGCGTTGTCTCCACGAGGGGCCGCTCCCGTTCGGACGAGCTTCGCGAGGCCCTCGAGGCGCTCTTCGGGTGCGACGAGGGAGCCTGGGCGGCTGCAATGAGAACGGCGGTGCTCCTGGGCGAGACGGCCCGCGAGCGCCCGAGCTGCTCACCGCCTTCCGTGCGCTCCTCGACGGCGACGGGCCCGGAGCTCGCGCGGAGGATGCGGTGCGGCGCGCGCTCGTCGAGACACTCCTCCACCCCGACCGGCTGGAGCCTCGTCGTCGCGCTCGACGAGTCGCTTCCGGGCTGAGACCTCGGCCGCAGGTCACGACGGCTGCCCGGTCGTCGCAGCAGGATGACGCTCGGCAGCGACCGGCTCCACCGTCGGCGCTGCATCGGATTTCGCCTCGCGTTCATCTTCGGGATCCTGCTCGCGGTCATCAACCGCGACGACTGGACGCTTCTCTCGATCGCGCTCGTCGGCATGGCGATCCTCTTGATCGCGCTACTGGCGCGATTGTCGAAAGCCTCGGCGCACCTTCGTGACACACACGCGCGTTCTTGCCTTCTAGCTTGGAGGCATGGACGAGGCCAGACGGGTACTCGAGCGACTCGAGCGGATCGACGCCCTTCGACGGGAGGGCGCTCCCGCAGCCGACCTTCTCGCGGAGGTGCGAAGCCTGCTCGCGGAGTGGCGAGCGCTGGATCGCCGCGGAACGACCGGAGAGCGTGGAGCGGGCACGCACCGCGCTCAGCTGACTGCCGCGCCGGTCTTGTCGCCGAGAGCGAGGGGGTGGTCACCGGAACCTCCCTATAATCGCCGCGCAGATGCCCCGCTACGGACCGCCGGACGCCTTCGAGACGCCGCGGTTCTCGGGCCCGCGGACGTTCATGCGCCTTCCGCACGTCAAGGACCTCCACGAGGTCGACGTCGCCGTGGTCGGAATCCCCAGCGACGGCGCCCAGGTCTTTCGCAGCGGTTCGCGTTTCGGGCCGGAGGCGATTCGCAGCGCCTCGGTCATGCTGCGCAACTACAACCCCATACTTGGACGTCGACGTCTGCGGGCGCCTGTCGCTCGTCGACTTCGGGGACGTGCCCACGGTCCCCGGCTCGACCGCCGGACTCCCTCGAGCGGTCGGCCGCCGGCCCTCGGCGAGGTCGCAGCTGCCGGCGTCGTCACACTCGGCCTGGGCGGCGACCACACGGTGCTCCTCGCCGAGCTGCGCCTCGCTCGCTGCCGTCCACGGTCCGCTTGCCCTCGTGCAGCTGGACGCCCACCACGATGTCTGGGACGAGTACTTCGGCCAGAAGCTCTTCCACGGCAGCGTGGTCCGGCGGGCGGCGGAGGAGGGCCTCGTCGACGCCGGCACGCTCGGTGCAGGCCAGGCATGCGTGGATCGCTGACGGCCGAGGCGGACGCGGCGCTCCCGGCGGAGCTCGGCTTTCGATGCGCTCCCGTACGAGGAGCTGGCCGAGCTCGGGCCGGCGGCCTTTGCCCGATCGTGTCCGAGCACGGGTCGGCGACGCCCCGTGCTTCCTGTCCTTCGACGTCGACTTCGTCGACCCGGCGTTCGCGCCGGGAACCGGCACCCCTGAACCCGGCGGTCCTTCGAGCCGCGAGGCCCTCGCCTTCATCCGTGCGCTGCACGGGAGCTGGACTTCCGCGGCTTCGACTGCGTCGAGGTCTCGCCGCCGTACGACCCGTCCGGAGTGACGGCCTTCGTCGCTGCGAACGCCTGCTTCGAGATGCTGTCGCTTCTGGCGCTTTCGCGCCGCTGAGCTTTTCCGCCGCGGACTCAGGCGCGGCAAAGCCACTATCTTCCAGCGCGATTTGCGGGTTAATTGGCCGAGAAGGATTGTGCTACCGTGACACGAAACACGACCCTCATGGGGCTTTCGGGATTCTTCCGCGTCCGCGCAAGCGGACGTCCACTTCTAAAGGAGCAACGCTGGGCCAGGTCATCGCCTTCGCTAATCAGAAGGGCGGCGTGGCGAAGACGACCACCACGCTGAACCTCGCGGTCGCGTTCAAGGAGAAGGGCTTCGAGGTGCTCGCCGTCGATCTCGATCCGCAGGGCAACCTGACCATGATCTCAGGGCATGGACCCGGATCACGATCGAGCGCTCGATGTACGACGTCCTCGTCCACTCGACTGCCGATCGAGGAAGATCATCCACCGGGCGGAGATCGACGTCGCCGTCGTCGTCGATCGACCTTGCCGGCGCCGGAGCTGGCGCTTTCGAGCATGATCGGCCGCGAGCGCGCGCTGCGAGAAGGCGCTGCTCCCGGTGCGCGAGCCGCTACGACTACATCCTGATCGACACGCCGCCGTCGCTCGGCCTGCTGACGATCAACGCGCTCGTCGGCCGCGGACTGGCGTGATCGTGCCGGTGCAGTGCGAGTACCTCTCGCTGCGCGGGCTCGTCCAGCTCGAGAACACGCTCAGCGATGATCCGGGAGAACCTGAATCCCGTCGTCGAGATCGAGGGCATCCTCCCGACGATGTACGACTCGCCGCACGCTGCACTCGCGCGAGGCGGTCGAGATGCTGAAGGAGAACTTCGGCGACCTCGTCTTCGAGACGCGCATCCGCAAGACCGTCCGCTATGCCGAAGCGCCCGTCGAAGGGGCAGCTCGGTGCTCAAGTACGACCCGTCCGGCCCGGCCGCCGAAGGCCTACCGCGACCTGCGCGAAGGAGGTGCTCAATGGCGCGACGCCGCGCAAGCATGCGTGAGGGCCCGCTCGCCGAGCTCTTCCGGGCGACCGAGGCCGCGCAGCGCCAGGGCTGAGCGCGAGCGCTGCCGGCCGAGGAGTCGGCCGAAGCGCCGACCGTCGAGCACGCAGCACCGGAGCAGTCGGCACGCCCTGTGCCTCCCGCCCAGGTCAGCGGAGCCCGAGCGCGAGGCGGCCGACGAGCTCTGTCCGAGGCAACGGTCGCAGAGCCGGTCGCCTCCATCCGAGCCCACACGTCCCGAGCGCCGCTCCGCAGCGCGACCGTCGCCGGCACCCGTCGAGCGAGCGCTACGAGCCTCGCCTCGGCCGCCCGCATGGCCGAGCCGCGCGCCCGGCATCCACCAGCGCGCCGCGCCCGGAGTCGGCCGCGTACCTCGCGGTCATCCGTGTCGTCGGCGTCGGCGGCGGCGGCCTGAACGCGGTCAACCGGATGATCGACGCCGGCATCACGCAGGTCGAGTTCGTCGCGGTCAACACCGACATCCAGCAGCTCCAGACGTGCGACGCGCCGATCAAGATCCACATCGGCCGCGAGCTGACCCAGGGCCTCGGCTCCGGCGCCGACCCGAGACTCGGCCGCCGCGCCGCCGAGGAGGCCTACGACCAGATCAAGCACGCGCTCCGCGGCTCGGACATGGTCTTCGTCACCGCCGGCGAGGGCGGCGGCACCGGCACCGGCGCCGCGCCGGTCGTCGCGCAGATCGCGCGCGAGCTCGGTGCGCTCACGGTCGGGATCGTCACGACTGCCGTTCCGCTTCGAGGGCACGCGACGCCGGTCGCAGGCCGAGACGGGCGTGCGAGGCGCTCCGCGAGGCCTGCGACACCGTGATCGTGATCCCGAACGACCGGCTGCTCGAGGTGCTCGACGCGCTCGACGTCGATGCTCGACGCGTTCAGGATCGCCGACGACGTCCTCCGCCAGGGCGTCCAGGGCATCTGCGACCTGATCACGATGCCGGGCCTGATCAACCTCGACTTCGCCGACGTGCGCACGATCATGAGCGACGCAGGCTCGGCGCTGATGGGCATCGGCTTCGCGACCGGCGAGAACCGCGCGACGCGAGGCGGCCGAGCGGGCGCTGCGCTCGCCCGCTGATCGACACCGAGATCGTCGGCGCGCGCGGGATCCTGCTCTCGATCGCCGGCGGCGACGACCTGACGCTGCTCGAGGTGAACGAGGCCGCCGAGGTCGTCCGCGCAGGCCGCGACCGACGACACGAACATCATCTTCGGCGCCACGATCGACGAGCGGCTCACCGGCCAGGTCTGGGTGACGGTCGATCGCCACCGGGCCTGGGTGGACGCGCCGGGCCTCAGCTCGCCGACCCGCGCGGCCGGCGCAGCTCACCGAGCCCGAGGACACGCTCGAGCCGCCGAGCTTCCTCGCGACCTGTAAGCCGGCCCACGGTTAGGGTACCCTTCGCGCATGAAAGGCGCAGTCGCGGCCGGGCATTCGCTCACCGCGCAGACGGGCGCGGAGATCCTCGCCGAGGGGCGGCAATGCGGTCGATGCCTGCATCGCGGCCGCGTTCGTCTCATGGGTTGCCGAGAGCCCGCTGACCGGGCCGGGGGCGGGCGGCTTCATGCTCGTCCACCGCGCGTCGGACCGACACCGACCGGCTGCTGGACTCTTCGTCGCCATCCCAGGTCGTGAGCTTCCACGGGGCGGACGGGCACGGATGGAGCGGTCGACGTCGAGTTCGAGCCTGGCAGGCTAGCAGGTCTTTCTCATCGGCGGGCCTCGTGTGCCGTGCCCGGCGCGGTGGCGGGCCTCGGCGCGGCGCATGCAGCGTACGCACGCATGCCCTGGGCTGAGCTGATCGCGCCTGCGCTGGCGCTGGCTGGCCCGCGAGGGGCCTCGACGTCAACACGCAGCAGGGATTTCTCCAGCGGATCCTCGACCCGATCCCTTCGCGCGGAGCCGGAGGGCAAGCGGATCTACGGAGGACAAGAGGCCACTCCAGCCCGACGAGCGGCTGCGCATGCCGGCTTCGCGGACACGCTCGACCGCTCGCCGCCAGGGACCGGACGGCTTCTACCGCGGCGACGTCGGCGGGGCGATCAGCGCGGCGGTGCAGAACGCGGCGGCTCCCTGACGCGGACCGACCTCGAGGCTCATCGCGTGATCCGCCGGCGGCCCGTGCGGGTGCCGTACCGCCGGTGGGAATTCGTCTCCAATCCGCCGCCCTCGGCGGAGGCTCCTGATTGCCTACGCGCTGAGCGTTCTCGACCGGCTCGGCGAGCGGGCGAGCAGGGAAGCCACAGGCGATCGCGGCGCTCGCTGAGGTCATGCGGGAGGCCCAGCTCGCGCGGGGATCAGGCTTCTCAGCGGCCTCAGCCGCGGCGGCCTGCCGAAGCGCCTGCTCACTGACGAGAACCTGCGCGCCGCCGCCCAGCGCGCGCGCGAAGCGGGTGCGGCGAGTTCGCGCCCGAGCCGGCCGGGCTGCCGTCGACGACGCACATCAGCGTGGTCGACGCGCACGAAGAGATGCGGCGTCCTTTCGGCTTCGACCGGTTGCGGATCCGGCGTGATCGTGCCGGGAACCGGGATCCACATGAACAACATGCTGGGGGAGGAGGACCTGAACCCGGGCGGCCGGGAAGGGTCGCCAGGCAACCGGCTCACGAGCATGATGGCGCCCTCGATCGTGCTCGAGGAGGGACGGCCGCGCCTGGTGGTCGGGAGCGCCGGGTCGATCCGCCTGCGCGCCGCCGATCCTGCAGTTCGTCGTCAACGTGCTCGACCACGGCCTCACCGTCCGGGAGGCGATCGAGGCGTCCGCGCGTCCGGCCTGGAGGGGGCGAGGCTCCAAGCTCGAGGGGAGTGAAATCGGACGCCGACGCGGCCGACGCCGGCTCGAGTCCGACGGGCTACGAGGTCGTCCGCTGGAGCGGGCTGCAACCTCTACTTCGGGGGCGCGTCGGCGGTCGGGCTCGAGCGCGCGGAGGGCGCTCGAGGCCGCGGGCGACCCGACGCGCCGCGGTGGCGCGGGGGCGGTCGTCGAGCGACGGCGGCCGTCCGCAAGCGCGGGAGCCGGGCAGACGGCCTGGCGCTCGTGCGCCTGGCGCGAGGCGGTCGGGTCGGAGGACGGGGGCTGGCTGATCGCCAGGACGGCCGGGCGGGTGGCGGAGCGTCGCCGTGAGGAGCGGCGCTGCCCTCAAGGCGATCCGCAGGCGGTCCTACGCGGCCGTGCTCGTCGCGGAAAGCTTGACGGTCAAGCATCGTCGGCCGCCTGTCGATCGGCCGAGTACGCCACCCGGCGAGCGAGGCAACGTCGCCGACGTCGGGCTCATGGTCGCGGACGGCTTTACCGCCGCGCGCGGCATCGGTCGGGCGCTGATGGAGAGCCGCCGAGGCCTGGGCGCTGCGACGGTCGGCGTCCGCAAGATCGAGCTCCACGTGGCTTCCCCACAACGTGGCCGCGCTCGCCCTGTACGAGCGACCATCGGGTACCGGCGAGGTCGGTCGCCGCCGCCGGGGCCACTTCCGGCGTGCGGACGGCTATCGTGGACGCGATCCTCATGGAGAAGCCGAGTCGTGAGCGGCTACGGGCTCGAGCGGAGCACCGTCCTCGAGGAGGACGTCGGCCTCGAGGCCGAGGAGGAGCTCTGGACCGACGACAACGGGCGGCCGAATTTCACGCGGGCTGGTTCTGCGTCGCCACCGACCCGTTCCCGTGCTCCGGCCGCAGGGCTGCGCGTTCGTCGCGCGAGTTCATGACGGCGGCCCACCTCATCCTCGTCTGGGAGCGAGCGCGACGACCCAGGACCTGCTCAGGCACGCGCAGCGCTGTTGGAGGTGGGGCGGAACCCGCGCGTCGTCGTCGTACGAGCGCGAGGCCTCGGGCCGAGCGCTTCTCGTACTCACGCGTGGAGGCCGGCGGGCCGGCCTCGTCCACGCGGTCAAGAGGATCTAAAGCCCTTCGATCGACAAGTAACAGTCTGTTACTTGTCTAGATAAATACGACGCGGCCGTTGCCGGAGGCCCGCTCGCGGATCTCGCGGTCGCGCTGCACGGCCTCGGCGGCCTGGTCGAGCATCGGGGGCGAGGCGGAGGACGCGCTCGCGCCTCGGGCGGAGCTCGAGGAGGCCCTGCTTGACCTCGGTGCCGAAGTCCACGCGGGCGGCGATCTGGTAGGCGATCGAGTCCGGCGTCGAAGTCGAGGTCCTCCGAGATCGGCCTCGGCGGCGGCTGACGACGCGCTGGTAGGCGGCGAGGCACTCCTCGATCTCGTCCTCGGTCGGCGCCTCGTCCTCGTCGTCGATGTCCTCGACCTCGGCCGTCATGTAGAAGGGCGCGCCCTTCCGGTGAGCTCGGGCGATGGCGAGATCCGCTCGCGGCCCTCGACGACGACGTTGAGCCGGCCAGTCGTCCAGGCACTGCTCCAGCACCTCGACGACGCGCCGGCGCGCGGCAGCCGATCTCGCGCATGCCGTCGTCGTCGGCGAGGACGAGCTCAAATTCGCCGCTTTCACCCTGCTCGAGGCACTCGCGCCGATCGAGCTCGCGGTAGCGCGGGCCTCGAAGACGTGCGGCGGGGCCTGCTCGCCCGGGAGGAGCTTTACGAGGTTGAGTGGGAAGAGGCCGATCTCCACGGCATGGAAAAGGTTGGGGAATGGCCGACGCGCCTCTCGCTGCGACCCGCCGTCTCAGAGCCTGGCTCGTGGACAGTGACCCGGGCAAGCCGGTGGAGGAAGTGCAGCGCGAGCTCGGCCTCGAGCGGGTGGTCAAGCTTTCGCCGTCGGGCGAGGGGCCAGTACGGGCCCATTTCCGGAAGCGCTCGAGGCGATCGAGCGCGGCGCGCCGGGCTGAACCGCTACCCGGACGGGGGCGCCGCTGGCTCACGCACTGCCTCGCCGAGCGCCACGAGAGTCGGCCTCGAGAACGTCGCCGCTCGCCGCGGGCGCCGACTCGGTGATCATGTACCTCTCGCTGGCCGTGCTCGACCCAGGGCGATGAAATCGCCCTGCATTGGCCCTCCTTCCCGAGCCACGTCCTCGACGCCCTCAAGCTCGGCGCGGGCGCGAAGCGGTCCCGCTCACGGGATCACCGTTACGACGTCGACGCGATCCCTCGGCGAGATCGGCCCGCGCACGAAGATCGTCCACCTCTGCAACTGAACAACCCGACCGGCACGATGATCGGCCGGAGCGAGATCGAGTCTTACTCTCGCGCGCGTCCCGAGCACGTGCTCACCGTCCTCGACGAGGCGTACATTTCTGAGTACGTCGAGTGGGAGGCCTACTCCCGACGGGATCGAGGAGTCGGTCAAGACCGGCCGGCGCGCCCCCTCGTCCTGCGCACCTTTCGAAGATCTACGGGCTCGCCGGGCTTCGCGTCGGCTACGGGGTCGGCCCGGCCGAGGTCGTCGAGGCGGGATCGGCAAGGTGCGAAAACGCGTTCGACATCAACCAGACCGCCCAGGACGCGGCGCGCGCGAGCCTGAAACGCGGCGGAGATCGCACACAGGCGTGCGGAGACTGTGGAGGAGCGCAGCCGGCTGAGGAGGCCTCGCACGGGCCTCGGCCTCACCGTGGCCTCGCCTGGTCGCCAACTTCGTCTACGTGGGAGACGGGTGAGGATTCCCGCGCGGTGTTCGACTGGTTCCCGCGAGGGTGCGATCGTGCGCCCCCTGGCCTTTCGGCGCGGACGATGCGATCCGCGTCACGGTCGGGACTCCTCGCGAGGAGAACGAGTTCTTCATGGCCCGCGCTGGAGCGCGTGCTCCAGGGCGCGCATACCCTTCGCAGGACCTTTCGCCGCTCTCTCGCGGCGCTGTTACGGTTCGACCGCAGACAGGCCGCAGCCGGGCTCGTTTCGGGCTCGTGCGGGAGGCTGGAGGATTCCGCTCTCTCTTCTTTGCGACGCTCGCGTCCAGCACGGCACGTGGCCTGGCGTTCGTCGCGCTCGTCGTGGACGTCTTCGATCGTACGGAGAACGCGTCCTGGGTCAGCGCGCTGCTCGTCGTCGAGTTTCTCCCGAGCGTCAGTCGTCGGTTTCCTCGCCGGCCGGCTCGACACGCTTCGCGGCGGTGGATCCATCGCGGACCTCGCACGTGCGGCGGTGTTCTTCGTCCTTCCGTTCGCGACCAGCCCGGCCCAGATCGTCGCGCTCGCCTTCGCCGCCGGAATGGCGACGAGCCTCTTCCGCCCGGCCGTATGCGGGCCGCCGTTTCAGTTTTACGAGGCGCCCATTGCGCCAACGGCCTCCTCCAGGCCGCCGACAACTTAGCAATACGTAACTGAACGAAGTACAA
>ERZ1370068.10338-contig-9047_pt1 | contig 38260 bp, 62 predicted proteins | sample MGYA00561227_ERZ1370068 | MGnify/ENA primary metagenome ERZ1370068 (study PRJEB38410, sample SAMEA6850437) | metagenome | study: Metagenomic assessment of the ecological functions of the soil: analysis of the soil microbiota associated with the...
TGATCGACGAACTGCTGCTCAATCGCCACGTCGATGAGGCGCTGCTTAAAGAGATCAGCGCGATGAACCGCTTGCAAAAATCGATCTCCTCGATGAGCGTGGCCAGCCCTTGAAACTTGCCGCATTGCCGACCGTGATAGCCCGGGAAAAAGCGCGAGAAGGCACCCTTCCGACCCGCCGGAAAACGATAAGCTACGCGTGGGGAAAGCGCTGGCGGCTGCCCACGGAAAAGCCGAGGACAATGACAGGCGAACCGCCGCCAGGCCTCAAGGATAAAGAATTCTGGAGAGGCAGTGCCTTCGGCGTCGCCGTGGCGCGCACAGTTTCCCGGGCATCATCGCGATCCACGCCAACGCCGACTATATTTTCAACTTTGAGAAAGCGATCGGCGTGCAAAGTCAGATCGAGGATCTCGGCCGCCAATCGGACAGCGAGTTTGTCTCTTTTCTCGATAGCGATTTGAATGTCGTAGCGCATACCGACCGGGGCCGTATCGGACAGCAGGAAAAAGAGCCCCTGGTTTTGAAAGCCAAAGTCGACCGCCAGCTTTCAGCCAAATCAGTCGACGAGCGGCGGCGGCAAAACGATATCTTGAGGTGGTGAAGCCGGTGGTGCTGGATGAATCCAATTTGGGATTTCTCAAGATCGGTCTGTCGCTGGACTCGATGGAGATCGCCTGGCGCAACAGCCTGCGCGCCATCGTCATTCTCGGCCTGGCGATCCTGGCCGCGGGCATCTCTTGGCATGGCGGCGATTTTCCATAACCAGCACTTGCATCTGCAAGAGGTCAAAGGCTTGGAAGTCAGAGGTGCTGCAGCAGAGAACGCCTCTCAGCGATGGGAAACCTGGCTGCGGCCGTCGCCCATGAGGTGAGAAATCCGCTCAACGCCATTTCGATGGGTCTGCAACGTCTCAAGCTGGAATTTCAGCCGACTGACGATCAGCGACGACTACTCGTCCCTACCGAACTGATGCTTGGGGAAACGCAGCCGCCTCAACTCCGATCGTCGAGCAATTTCTCTCGCTGGCGCGCCCGATCGAGATCAAAGCCGAAGCGTTGCCGTTGCGCAGAAGTCCTGAAAGAGCTAGCCGCGTTGCAAGAAAGCGACGCTAAGCGATCGAACGTGCGAATCCGGGTTATCGCCGCGCCGAATCTGCCGCCGCTCACGGCCGACCCCAGTCATCTTACCCAAGTTTTGCTGAACCTCATGCTCAATGGTTTGCAGGCGATGCCCAACGGCGGGACATTGACACTGGAGGCGAAAACGTCGAACGGCAATTTTCTCATCGCCGTGACCGATACCGGAACCGGGATCGCGCCGGAAAATCCTGCGGCGAATGTTTGAGCCCTACTTCACGACCAAGACGAAGGGCACCGGGCTGGGTCTGGCGATCTCACGCAGGATTATCGAAGCGCACGGCGGAACGATTACGGCTGCTAACTTAACCGGGCGGCGGGTGCCGTTTCGAGATTTCCTTGCCGCTCAACGGTGCGGAGGTATAAATGCCCAATCGTTTTCATATTCTGGCAGTCGACGACGAACCGGTGCAGCGCGAGCTGATTTCGCGGTTTCTCAGCAAGCAAGGCTTTGAAGTGATCGCGGCCGATAGTGCCGAGCGAGCCTTGGAACTGTTTCGCCAGGACGCCTTCGATCTGGTTCTCACCGATCAAAAGATGGCGAACATGTCGGGCTTGAGCTGCTGCAAGCCGTGCACGCGATCAACCCGGAAACGCCGGTCATCCTGATTACCGCTTTCGGCACCATCGAAACGGCCGTCGCCGCCCCTCAAACAAGGCGCTATCGGACTACCTGACCAAGCCGGTGAATTTGGATGAGCTGCTGCACCGCATTCGACAGGTGAGCGACCGCTATCGAATTATCAACGAGAACCGCGAGCTGCGCGAAGCCTTGCGGGAACGCCATCGCATCGAAGGAATCGTCGGCGAGAGCGGCCAGATGCTCGAAGTTCTTGTCGATGGTGCGGCGGGTGGCTCCGAGCGAAGCGACGGTGTTGATTCGCGGCGAGAGCGGCACCGGAAAAGAACTGATCGCCAAGCGCGATTCACTTTAGCCAGCCCAAGAGCGCGCGGTCCGCTGGTCAAAGTCAACTGCGCGGCGCTTCCCGAAACGCTTCTCGAATCGGAATTGTTCGGCCACGAAAAAGGCGCGTTCACCGGCGCGCGTAACGTCGCGCCAGGGGCGCTTTGAATTGGCCAATGGCGGAACCATCTTTCTCGACGAAATCGGCGATCTGCCGTTGCACCTGCAGGCCAAGCTCCTGCGTGTTCTGCAAGAGCGCGAATACGAGAAGGTCGGCTCCAGTCGTTCGGTCAAGGTCAACGTCAGGATCATGGCGGCCAGCCATCAGGCCGCTGGAGGACGCTGATCAAAGCCGGGACAATTGCGCGAGGATCTCTACTACCGGCTCAACGTTGTCACGATCTTAATTCCGCCGCTGCGCGAAAGGCGCTCGGATATTTCACTGCTGATCGACCACTTCCTGCGCCATTACGCGGCGAAGAACGGCAAGACGATCCGCGGCCTTACGCCTGAAGGCCGGGATATCTTTTGCGCTACGACTATCCGGGCAATGTCCGGGAACTGGAAAATATCATCGAGCGCGCGGTGGTGCTTACCAGGGATGATGTGATCGGCAGCGGCGATTTGCCGTTGACCGTTCAGGAACCGGAAGCAGCCGGAACGCGAACGGGGAACCCAATCTTACCGTCGCCGTGGAAGCGCTGGAGCGGCGCATGATCAGGGACGCCCTGGCCCGCTCCGATGGCGTCCAAACCCACGCCGCGGAACTGCTGGGAATCAGTGAACGGGCGCTGCGCTACAAACTGACTAAATACGGCTTTCGGGAGGAAGCGACGGAGTCCAAGGATGGGCAATCTTTGGAAAATAGTCCTGACTCGGAGTGACCCATTGGATATCACTTGATCCAAGCCTTTAATAGTCTTCGCGGGTTGGGTTTGTCGTACATATCGCCGTGAGGTTTTGGCGTGAAGATCGCCTCAGATCAACCAGCGTTTACATCTCCGTGCCGCCGAAGACCCATGGCGGCAACGGAGCGTATCGTCTCATCATCTTTGCCAGCAGCTCAGCCGGCGCGGCACCAGGTGGAACTGTTTGCTTCTGGGGGACTCGAGGGTTGACTGCACCCTCCAGTCTGTCTTGCCCATCGCTTGCCAGGATGATCCCCATTCGACCTTTTATCTGGAAAAGGAGTTTGAGACACGACACACCTACGGTCTTTACCGCCAGGCGGAACGTTTCGACTTAATTCATGCGCACTCGCCGACGCTGGCGCCCTATTTTTCGCTGTTTACCACGACGCCCACGTTGGTCACTTACGGTTATATAGAGAAGGAACTGCACGAATATTATCGCACGCACTTCCCGCAGTGCCTGCCGGTCATGTGTCAGCCAGGCTCAAAGAAAGATGTTAGAGACGAATCGATTCCGGTTGTTTATAACGGCATCGATATGGACGAGATAGCTTTTAACGATAAGCCGGAAGATTTCTTCATCATCGTCGGCCGCATGACGCCCGGAAAGGGCATTGCCGAGGCGATCCGCATTGCCAAGAAGGCCGGGCGCGAAGGCTGCTGATCGTCGGCCATGTCACCAACGCACCTGCCGTGGAGCGAGGAGTATTTTCTCAAGGAGGTGAAGCCGCATATTGACGGAGATAAGATCCGCTACATCGAAGCGCCTGCCCTATCACGAGATCGTGCAACTGATGAGCAAGGCCAAAGGGTTTCTTTTTCCGCTGCAGTGGGATGAGCCGTTCGGCATGGTTGTCATCGAAGCCATGGCTGCGGGAACTCCGGTGGTGGCCTATCCGCCGTGGTTCCATGCCTGAGCTGATCAAGCACGGTGAGACCGGCTCATCTGCTCGATATTGAGGAGGAGATGCTTGAGATGATCGGATCGCATCGAGACGCTGGATCGCGCGCGCTGCAGGCAGTGGGTCGAGGAACGATTTCTCTGTGGAGCGGATGATCGATGGCTATGAGGGCTCTATAAAATGGCCGCGAGCGGCCGTGTGGACCTGGTACGTGGGCTCAACGGCGGCAATGGCGAGTAAACAGTGGAACCTTGAAAGACTGCGAAGCGAAAGCAGCTATTGGCGCTCGTGCATCCTTATCACCGCGGCCCACCTCGATTTGTTCGGTTGGCTTGGCAAGCACGAAAGAAGTTCCCGAGCGCTGGCGTGCTCATTTTGGCGGCGATGCGCTAGGGTGGGAGACTGTTTCTCAATGCGCTCTGCGCCATGGGCTTGCTGAGGAAACGCGCAGACAAAGTTTGCCAATACCGCTTTGCTTCGCGTTATCTTAGCGTGGGCCGGAGCAATCTTTGTCTTCTGCCCGATTATGACGCTTGGGACAGTCTGGGGTGGCTCGCTTCCAGCCTCATAACCGGAAAGCGACCAAAAACCCAGAAACCTTTCGTCTCGGATCGCGCCCAGGCAAAGCAGAGAGCGTTACTTCGCGGCTCTGCATCTCCACTGCTCAGCAGATCGCGCCCTATCTGATCGAGAAATTACCCTTGACCGGCTGCCGGACTCTGCTGGATGTCGGCGGCGGGCTGGGAACTTTGCCGCGGCGTTTTGTCGTCATTATCCTCGCCTTCAGGGCAACTCTTGTTGAGCATCCGAATATTCTTCCGCTGGCGCGTCGGGCGATCAGGGACTCGGGTATGGCGAAAAGAGTGCGGCTCATCGGAGCGGATTTTTACACGAGATGCTCTGCCACGGGGGATTCGATTGCCGTATTCGTCTCCAATGTCTTACATGCCCATGGGGTCGCTGAAAACCGCTCCCTACTTACTCAACTCCATCGCTGTCTGAATCCTCGCGGGGCAATTGATCCTGCGCGATGTTTTCATGAGTCGGATAGAGACCGCGCCCGAATTGGGGGCGCTCTTTTTCCGTTTCGCTTCTTTTGCACACGCCCCTGAGGGACGTTGTTACGCTGCTGATGACGATTCTCGCATGGCTGCGCCAAGCCGGGTTCACACGAATAAGAGGCCCCTTCCGCAGCAGCCCGCTGCCTTTGATCCCGATTCGATTTTTAATCGCGCGCAAGCCCTAACGATCGAGCGAATCACGCCGTCACCTCGACGTTTCAGTCGAAACTCGACGCTTGCGACGATCCTTATTCGCTTAATCCGCTCAACCAGCAAGAACCCTTATTTTCGACGTGCTTTCGCGAAGATGGCGCACGAGCCTTGCGGATCTTCCTATGGAAAGCATAGACCGTTGCTTAAGAAGGAGGGGCTATGGCTTTCATTAAAGAGTGTTCGTGCATGGTGGCAAAGTCTGTTCGAAACGATTTCGAGCGGAGATTCAGCACAATCGAAATTCTGCGGCAACGGTATGTTGAAGAGAAACAACGGAGCGACCGCTTTGAGGGGCATGCTGACAGATGAATGCGCTATCCGCAGTACCGCGAAGCGATTCTGTCGGATGGCCCATGACACCGGTGCAGACGCCACTCGCCGTCGGCAACAAAATTCTTGCCCTTTGGAGCTAAGGTGCCGGACGGTGGCGCACGCCGATACCAGGGTCGAAAATAGCTGGCATTCGCTGTCGTCGGCGCTCGACGAAGAAAATCGTTCCACCTGACCGGGCCGGTAGACCAATTGCGGCGGATCGAATCCGGAGCAGCCTGACATAGACCGAATTGCTCCAACAAATTCTCTCCAAAGGCAAGCGACCCAACGCAGGTCGATCCAGGACATGCTGATGCGCAGCGATCCGTCTCGCGCTGTCCTGCGCCTAGGACGACAGCTGCTTTCCTGCAGCTGCGCGTTTGATCGGACAATCCGGATACTTGCAGGCAAAAGCGCCTAATTTTGGCGGCAACAAGGACTAAAAGAAATTGACGAGGAACCGTGATGAAAACGACGTTCAATACGCGTTATGCCGATAACCGATTCCCGGCCCATGATTCCTTGGGCAATACGCCCGGGCTCGTTTTAAAAATCTCGCCGCAAACCTTGGCGATGACGAAGTCAAGCTGAGCTACTGGCAGCTCATCTTCCTGCAGAGCAAAGTGAATGGTTGTGTTTATAACGTCGACGAGCTCACCCAAGTCAATTGGCAATGGCCCAAGAAAACCTGGTTTCAGGAGCGCTTAGCCACTATCTCCTGACGCTGGGCCCCACGAGGTTCATCACCAAGAAAGAACAGCGAGAGATATTCGCTGCACAGAAAATCCGGACTGTTTGGGCTTTTAATAGAAAGGGAGTTGAACCATGCTTTGGACCGTATTTGTGATTCTCTGATCCTGTGGGCGACTGGGACTGGTCACTTCGTACACATTGGGTGGGTTCGTCCATATCCTATTGGTCGTCGCCCTGGTACTCCTCGTGGTCAATCTAATTCAGGGACGAAGAATCTAGCAACGGCATGGCCGGACGAGCCTTGGATGAATTCGCAAAAATCCACAGGAGGTGGTCGAGATGGCGAATGTACTTTGGGCTCTAGCGATTGCAATCGTCACCATTTGGCTGGCGATTCGATTTGCGAGCACCAGAGGAAGAACTTAAACAGCAGAATCAAGCGGGTGTCAGCCCGGCAAAAAGAAACTCACCGGATTACTACCTGATAAAAGAGCGGCCAGGCTAACTTCAAAAGCCGAGCCATCGTACAGGCACAATCGTCCAATATTAGACAGCAATCTCCGCCGAGCCAGCGTTAGCTACATTCATAAGGAGGTAACTTGGCGCTATGGGACTCATATTGCTGGGCTAATCATCCTAAGTATGCTCCTGTTCGGCGGTTTGCTCGCTGTGGCCATCATTCGAATGGTTACGCTCCCTCGGCATCGTCGGGACGATATTAATTACCGTGTTAATTTTGTTCCTGTTGGGTCGCATCTAACGTTGTGGTTTCAGTTTTAAAGGAAGGAGCTCTATGCGGTTCAATCCGTTAACACCAGTTGGTATCGTTCTTATCGTCCTGGGGATCGTGGCTTTCGCATACCAGGGGGATCACCTACACCAGTCGCGAGAAGGTTATCGATATTGGCCCGATCCATGCCACCGCCGACACTCAGAAAACCATTCCGCTCTCGCCTCTTGCGGGGAGCGGCGCTTTAGGGGATCGCGTGGTGCTGGTCGGAACGAAGAAATCGTAGTTCGACCGGCGCGCAATCGCGGCCGACCAAGAAAGTCCTATGGTGGGTCGTGGTAAAAGATCAGCAATGCTCGGGCGTGTGCCCGATGTCGTTGGCGATCTCGCAAATTGGCGTCGAGCATGGCTCGCTGCATAGCGATCCGGAAAACATCTCCTTTGTAGTAAGAGCCTGCAAGCATGAGCGGTGAAACGAAGACTCAAGAGCATGGGAGCCATTCCTCAACGCGGGGAGTTGGTTTCCGCGTGTGGGCGCCTAGTGCCCAGCGAGTATCCGTCATCGGATCGTTCAACGATTGGGACGGCGGCAAGCATCCCATGCAGGCCGAGGAGAACGGCCACTGGTACACCGACGTTGCCGAGGCTCATATCGGCGATCAGTACCGCTATCTGCTGACCACGGCGAAAGGCCGAGTTCAAGCGCATCGACCCGTATGCCCGCGAAGTGACCCACTCGGTCGGCAACGCCATCGTTCACGACCCGAGCTTCGACTGGGAAGGAGACGACATCCATCTCGCGCGCGCAACGAACTCGTCATCTACGAACTGCATGTCGGCACGTTCAACGATAGAGGAGAACAATAACTTACCCGGTAAGTTCGCCTCGGTGTCGTCCCGTCTGCGACATTTGAAAAAGCTCGGCGTCAACGCGATCCAAATCATGCCGATAGCCCAGTTCGCGGGAAAGCGGTCCTGGGGCTACAACCCCGCCCATATCTATTTCGGTTGAGCTCTGCCTACGGAGGCGCTTTGGCGTTCAAGAAGTTCGTCAAGCGCGCTCATCAGCACGACGGCATCGCAGTGATCCTCGATGTTGTTTAGCAACCACTTTGGCCCGGGGATCTTGATCTTTGGCAGTTCGACGGCTGGTCCGAGAACGATCGCGGTGGAATCTACTTCTACAACGATGACCGGGCGCATACCCGTGGGGAGACACCCGTCCCGATTACGGGCGCAACGAGGTTCGACAATATATCTTCGACAACGTCTTTATGTGGCTCGATGAATATCATGTCGACGGGCCTGCGCTTCGACGGCACCGCCTACATTCATTCTTACCCCGGGCCAGGCGGCCAGGACCTGCCCGATGGCTGGAACCTACTCCAATGGATTAACGGCAAGGTCGCTGAGAAATTTCCCGATAGGATCACGATTGCCGAGGACATGCAGAACAACAACTGGATCACCAAGGACGTTGGAGCAGGCGGAGCCGGGTTCGGCTCGCAGCGGGACGCCAACTTTGTCCATGCCGCATCCGCCAGGCGGTGATCACCTCCGAGGACGAACAACGCTCGTTGAGCGCCATCCGCGACGCGCTCTGCCATCGCTACAACAACGACGCCTTCGAACGCGTCATCTACAGCGAATCCCACGACGAGGTGGCAAACGGCAGGGCGCGCGTGCCGCAGGAGGTGAGCCCCGCGTATCCTAAGGGCTGGTACTCCGCAGAAACGCTCGACGCTGGCTGCGGCCATGGTGTTCACCGCGCCAGGCATTCCCATGCTCTTCCAAGGCCAGGAATTCCTTGAAGGAAATTATTTCCGCGACACCGTACCGGTCGACTGGGACCAACGCGACGAGTTCCACGGCATCGTTCCGGCTGTACCGCGACCTCATCCGACTGCGGCTCAATCGCGACGGCTTTACCCGCGGCCTGTGCGGGCAGTTTACCCAGGTGTATCACTTAGCACATGAACGCAAACTCCTCGCTTACCAGCGTTGGGACCAGGGCGGCGCGGCGGACGACGTCGTGGTGCGTCGCCAACTTTCTGAACGAGCCGCAGGACGGTTACGTCATCGGCTTTCCGTCCGCGGGGACCTGGAAGCTCCGCTTCAACAGCGATTGGCGGGGTTACAGTGCAGATTTCGAAAGCCATTGAGCGGCGACTGGTCGCCGAACCGGGCGAGTCGGACGGCTTTCCTTTTCCACGGCTCGCTGTACATCGGTCCGTACAGTGTGCTGATCTTTTCACAATGATCCGGCACGCCTTGGCGTTCGGGGCCAGTAAACAAGTGATGTAGCATCTGGGGAAACTGAAAAATGGCATCAAACCGGCATGGTACTCAGGCGATCGGAAAGTTCGCGCATCCGGATCGCAGCAAATCGCGGCGCCAACTGCTTGATACGTTTATTCCTTATTCCGTCCTCTGGGCTCTGATGCTCTACTCGATTCGACAGGAGTATTCCTATTGGTGTCACTCTGGCGTTGGCGGTGATAGCAGGCAGTATCCTGGTACGTGTGTTCATCCTTTTCCACGATTGCTGTCACGGCTCCTTCTTCGAGTCGCGGCGGGCCAACACAATCCTCGGCCATAGTCTCAGGTGCTTTCGACCTTCACCCCGTGTGAAGACTGGAGATATGCTCACAATATGCATCACGCCACGCCGGGGACCTCGATCGCCGGGGCGTCGGCGCATATTTGACGATGACAAAAGAAGAGCTATCTGGCAGCTCCCCGGCGAAGACGGCTCCGTTACCGGATCTATCGCAATCCCTTCATCTTGTTCGGTCCGGGTCCGGCACTGCTGTTTTTGTTTTTTCAACGGTTCACGACCAAAGGCGCGGGAAAGAGAGCGCGCCTGAGCGTGCTGTTTACCAACCTGGCGCTCTTGGCCATCGCCGCAGGTGGCCAGTGCGAACGACTTGGTTTTAAGACTTATCTCTTAATCCAAAGCGCCGGTTATTCTAATTGCCAGCACTTTAGGCTTGTGGTTGTTTTACGTCCAGCATCAATTTGAAAGTGCGTATTGGGCGCGCCACGAATTCTGGTGACCCCGGCGCGCGTGGCGCTGGACGGAAGCTTGTATTTCAAGCTACCGAAAGTCCTCCAGTGGTTTTCTGGCAACATCGGTCTGCATCACATTCATCACGCCCGCCCGACGATTCCCAATTACAACCTACAGCAGCTGTGCGATGACGTCCAAGCTTTTCAGGCGGTGGAGCCGTTGACCCTGCGCACAAGCTTCACGCCGCTGCGCATTGGCGTCTCTACGATGAAGAACAGAAAAATGATCAGTTTCCAGACTCGTTGAAATGTGTCGCTTCTTGGCGTAAAGAAACATCTGTTGGAGCTGCTTTTGGCTGTGCAGGCTTCTTTGCGCCGCCCTCAACAACGCCGGGGTCTGGCGTCGTTCAGCACAACTCGGTGCAAGCACCTTGCGTTTTTATTCGCGCCTCTGCGAACAGATCTGATCGGGCTCGGTTTCGATCCTTTGCGAAAACCTTCTACCGCTCTGTAGGTAAATCTTGCATAGAAACGTTGGTGAGGCATGCAACTTACTCAGAAAACAGCTCGAATAACACTTTGGCAGAAGATAATTGACTGATCTCGTACTGCCCGAGAGAATAGATTTAAGAGGAGGAACCTATGCATCCCATGTTTGTCGTTGCTATTCCGTCAGAAGCGGGGCGGCTGCGGAAGTCGTGAAGATGTCTTCACCAAGGCGTTTTTTGATGCGCAGAGACGCCGTATGCAGTGAAAGGCAGACGCCGGATCGGGCTTGGACGCCGCGACAAAAGCTGCTTCACTTAACCAGAAAGTCTGATCCCAGGCGATCTCACACGTTCAGTGCTGGCGGCTTTGAATATCGGCGAAAGTCGTCGTTGCCGGCGTGGGTGGCGGCAGAAGATCGCCGATTGAGCTGTAATCAAAAGCGGACGCCAATCGGAGGCCTGCTGCGGTGCAAAGGCTCCGGCCGCGCGTCTGGCGCATGCAGTTTCCGAGCTTCGACTCCATCAAGAAGGTGATGCACTGAAGAGATTCTTTGTCGAGACGATCAACGTCATTGAAGAGCCACCTGCGGTAAACACACTGGCCAGCATGATTCTCCGCTCACCGGCTTGTTGGCCTGACACTGAAGCGCGCGAGTGGTTTTCGCATGTTCCGCAAGGACGATTGCCTGTCAGTACGTTGTCTTGCGCAGCATTACCCGGTTGTGAGTGTTCTGGCCTTACTGGGGAACCTGATAGCCTCGGTATGCGCGTTCCGCGCGCGGATGACCGTGAGGTATGAGGATTGAAATCGTTATTTTCTCAGAACCCGTTACGCAAAACCCATTCAGAGGCCATTGCTTTTTCGCCGCTCGAAGAACCGATTCGGGCTGAACTCTTCAGCAGTCGAGCGTCTTGAGCAGCACGGCGAAAGCCTTGCCGCCGCCCAGCGCGTCACGACCACGCCGCGCAAGGGTCGTCCGCTGTTGCCGCGCGTGCTGGATAACGGGCGGGTGCTGCTCGAAGCGTATCGCGCCATCGCCCAGGCAATCCGCGAGGAGCGTGCGATCACACCTGCGGCAGAGTGGCTGGTCGACAATTATCACATCGTCGACGAACAGCTGCGCGAGATCCGCGACGATCTGCCGTCCGGCTATTACCGAGAACTGCCTAAGCTGGCCGAGGGCCATCTCCAGGGTTATCCGCGCGTTTTTGGCTGGCCTGGGCGTTCGTCGCTCATACTGACAGCCGGTTTGACCCGGAAATGCTTCGCCGGTTCGTGCGCGCTTACCAGCGCGTGCAGCCGTTGACAATCGGCGAGCTCTGGGCGGTAGCAATCACCTTGCGAGTGGTGCTCGTTGAGAATCTCCGGCGCCTGGCGGAGCGCATCGTGCACGGCAGGGCGGCGCGCCAGGAGGCCGACATGGTGGCCGACCGCCTGCTCGGACTTGGCGGTCAGTTCAATCGAGCCCGCAGCGACGGTTCTGCGGCCGGTTCGAGCGCGTTCCGTTGGCGACAGCCTTCGCGGTACAGCTCGTCCAGCGGTTGCGCGACCAAGATCCGGTGGTCACGCCGGCTCTTCGCTGGCTAGAAGAACATCTGGCAGCTCAGGGCACAACGGCCGATGCGATTGTCCGAGTCGAGCATCAACAGCAGGCGGCGATGAACGTAACCGTGCGCAACGTTATCACCAGCATGCGCCTGATTTCCGCCTTCGACTGGGCCGAATTCTTCGAGAGCGTCAGTCTTGTCGACGCAATACTTTGGACCGATACCGGCTTTGCCGCACCGGACTTCGCGACACGAGATCGTTACCGGCGATGCAATTGAAGAACTCTCGCGGCGGCTCGCAGCACACGACGAGCGTGAAGTTGCCCGGCGGGCGGTTCTTCAAGCAAAACGTTTCCGCGAGCGAAGCGCAAGAGGATCAGTGACCCGACTGCGGATCGCCGCGCGGATCCCGGCTATTACCTCATCGCCAACGGGCGTGTCGCCTTCGAGCAGGAACTCGGCTTTCGCATGCCGATCAAAACTTGACTTCGCCGCGCCTATGTTACTAACGCGACGTCTCGGTACCTTGGCAACCATTGCAATTGTCAGTGGTGCTCATCCTGACTTTGTTCCTGTTCAATTCCGGCGCAGCGGAAGTTGGAATCGTGGGTCTGTTATTAGTCGGGCTTCTCGCGCTTGTCCCGGCTTCGGATCTGGCGATCGCATTAGTCAATCGTGAGGTCACCGAGCTGCTCGGGCCACGGGCGCTGCCCAGGCTGGCGCTCCGTGATGGAGTGCCGGCGGATCTGCGGACCTTGGTCGTCGTTCCGACTCTCCTGATCGACCACGCACAGATTGCCGAGCAGATCGAGCGGCTGGAAGTGCACTATCTGGCGAATCCCGATGGCGATCTTCGTTTCGCGCTGCTTTCCGACTGGACAGATGCGCCGCAGGAAAACCATGCCGGGAGACGACGATCTGCTGGCCGCGAGCGTCGACGGCATCGCGCAACTAAACCGCCGCCATGGGCCTGCGCCAGATGGGAGCGAGCGATTTTTCCTTTTCCACCGCCGGCGCGGCTGGAACGAGAGCGAGCGCAAGTGGATCGGCTGGGAACGCAAACGCGGAAAGCTTCATGAACTCAATCGCTTGCTGCGCGGTGCCACTGATACCATCCTTCGTGCCATCGGGTGGTCGAGCACCTCAGCGCGCCTTCTGGCGTCCGCTACGTCATCACGCTGGATGCCGACACGCGGCTGCCAGAGGGAGCCGCCTGCCGATTGGTCGGCACGATGGCGCATCCCCTCAATCGGCCGCGGTTTGACCCTCGTCTCGGCCGAGTCGTCGAGGGCTACGCCGTGCTTCAACCGCGCGTCACGCCGACGCTGCCGACCGATCGCGAGGGCTCTCTTTACCAGAGGATCTTCTCGGGCCCGGCAGGCATTGATCCCTACGCCTCTGCCGTCTCCGACGTCTATCAGGACCTTTTCGGCGAAGGTTCCTACATCGGCAAAGGGATCTACGACGTCGATGCATTCGAAGCTGCCCTCGCCGGAAGGGTGCCGGAGAATGCCTTATTGAGTCACGACCTCTTTGAAGGCATCTTTGCGCGCGCGGGACTCGTCACCGATATCGAGTTCTTCGAGGAGTTTCCCGCGCACTATGAGGTCGCCGTTGTGCGCCAGCATCGCTGGGCGCGCGGTGACTGGCAGTTGCTGCCGTGGATCATTGGGCGCGCACCGGACACGAGCGGCGGTCGGATCCACGCCTCGATTCCACTGATCGGCCGTTGGAAGATGCTCGATAATCTCCGACGCACGCTGTCGGCCCCGGCCGCTTTTGTGACCTTGATTGCCGGTTGGACGCTGCCGTTCGCTTCGCCTGTGATCTGGACGACGTTCGTGCTCGCTTGCATCGCCATTCCGTCCCTTTTGCCCGTCTTGTCCGGGCTGATCCCGCATCGCCGCGGCATTTCAAAACGCAGCCACGCGCGGGCGGTCGGCACGGACCTGGTGCTTGCCGCGTCGCACGTCGGACTCACGGTCACGTTACTTGCCGACCAGGCATGGCTGATGACCGACGCGATCGTCCGGACTCTGTCGCGCGTCTATGTGACACGCACGAAAGCTCCTCGAGTGGGTGACGGCAGCGCAGGCGAAATCCGGTTTCGACCTCAGCCTCTGAGCAGCTTTATCGCCGCATGAGCGGCACGGTGGCGCTCGCTGCCGCGGTAGGCGTCCTTGTTGCGCTCCGGCCGCCGGAAGTCTGGCCGATTGCGGCGCCGTTCGCTCTTCTCTGGGCTCTGTCGCCCATGGTCGCTTATTGGATCAGTCTGCCGCCGCGCGCGGCTGCGGCTCAGCCCCTCTCGGCAGGATGACGCTCGTACGCTGCGCTTGACCGCGCGCCGGACCTGGCGGTTCTTCGAGACCTTTGTCGGCCCAGAAGACCATGCCCTTCCTCCCGATAATTTTCAGGAAGAGCCGACACCGGTCGTGGCCCATCGCACATCGCCCACCAACCTCGGGCTGTATCTTCTCTCCACCATCGCCGCGCACGATTTCGGCTGGATCGGCACGGTGCGCGGCAATCGAGCGGCTCGAAGCCACGCTCGGCACCATGAACGGCCTCGAGCGTTTCCGCGGCCACTTCTATAACTGGTATGATACGCGTGACCTCCGTCCGCTCGATCCTAAATACGTATCCTCGGTCGACAGTGGCAACCTCGCCGGTCACCTCGTCGCGCTCGGACAGGCGTGCCAGGAGATCATCGACCGCCCGCTGCTGGGCCCGCAGGTGCTCTCCGGAATTGCCGATGCCATCCTCCTCCTGCGCGCAATCGGCACGCGCGATCGCCGACGACCGGCGCACGCAAACGGTCACCCGAAAACACCTGGATGAAGCACTCGATGCTCTGACCGCTCGCTCTCAGTCCGGTCCCTGTAACTCCTGGTGATTGGGTCGTGCGCCTTACTGAACTCGAGGCCCGCGCTCATACCATGGCGGACATTGCGCGCACGCTGACCGCGGAACGAGGTGACAGCGCCGATGCGGAGGTGCTCGCCTGGGCGGAGGCTGTGCGCGCGGGCCATCGAAAGTCACGCGCGCGATCTCGACATGGCAGTTCCCTGGGCGCGGCTGTGTCTTTGGCAAAGCTGTCCCTCAATCGCGCGACGACCCCGGAGCAAGAGTTGGGTTCAACGACGATCGCGCGCGTTTTCTCTCGTTCCCGACCCTGGCCGACACGCCGGACCGCTGCGAGACCGCCATACAGCGAACTCGCGGCGCTGCGCGCGCACGCTTGGCGAAGTGACAGCGCCGCACAGAGCGACGCCCTCGCACGACATCGATGCGATCATCGAGGGTCTCGCACGTTCTGCCGCAGCCTCTGGAGCGCTGGCCCGCCGCCTTTCGACTCTCGTCCAGCTCACCAAGACGATGTTCGACGCCGATGGAGTTTGGCTTTCTCTTCGACTCCGACCCGGAAGCTCTTCTCGATCGGCTACCGCGTTGCCGATAACAGCCTCGATCCAGTTGTTACGATCTGCTGGCGTCTGAGGCGCGGCTCACAAGCTTCATCGCCATTGCCAAGGGCGACGTTCCGTCGTCCCATTGGTTTCACCTCGGCCGCGCTTTGACGCCCGTAGACCGGGGATCTGCACTGGTTTCCTGGTCCGGGCTCGATGTTCGAATACCTCATGCCCGCGCTGGTGATGCGCTCGCCGTCGACGAGTCTGTTAGGCCAGACGTACTATCTCATCGTCCGCCGTCAGAGGAAATATGGAGCTGAGCGTGGCGTGCCGTGGGAGTCTCAGAATCGGCCTACAATGCGCGCGATCTGGAGCTGACCTATCAGTATTCGAATTTTGGCGTGCCGGGCCTGGGGCTCAAACGTGGGCTGAGCGAAGATGTGGTCGTCGCTCCTTACGCGACGGCGCTGGCGGCGATGATCGACCCGAGGGCGGCGGCGCAGAACTTCGCGCGTCTCACCGAGGCCGGCGCGAGCGGCCGCTATGGCTTTTACGAAGCGCTCGATTACACGGCCACGCGAGTCCCCGAGGACCAAGACGTGGCTGTCGTGCGCGCCTATATGGCGCATCACCAGGGGATGTCGCTCGTGGCGCTTGCACAACGTCCTGCTACGACGGCGTCATGCGCGCGCGCTTTCACGCCGAGCCGCGCATGCAAGCCACGGAGCTGCTGCTTGCAGGAACGCACTCCGCGCGACGTCTTGGTCGCCCGGCCGAGGGTCGAGGAGGTGCGGGCGGTCGCCAACGTCCGCGATCTCGTTCCACCGGTCCTCCGTCGCTTCACCTCTCCGCACGACGCGACTCCCGGCATCCACCTCCTCTCCAACGGGCGATACTCGGTGATGGTCACGACCGCGGGCTCCGGATACAGCCATTGGCGCGACCTTGCGGTTACACGCTGGCGCGAGGACCGCACGCGCGATGCCTGGGGGACGTATTTTTCTTCGCGACGGATCACAGCGGCGCAGGTCTGGTCGGCTGCATACCAGCCGAGCGGGGTTGAACCGGACAGCTATGAAGTAGCTTTTTCCGAGGATCACGTCGAGATCCGGCGGCGCGATGGCGCGATCGCGACCACGCTTGAAATCGTCGTTTCGCCGGAGCACGACGCCGAGGTGCGCCGGGTGTCGATCACGAATCTCGGCGCGCGAACCCGGGAGATCGAGCTGACCTCGTACGCCGAAATCGTCCTGGCGCCGCCAGCAGCCGACGCGGCTCACCCGGCGTTTTCCAACCTGTTTGTGCAGACGGAATTTGTTGCCGAACTCGGCGCCCTGCTCGCCACGCGCCGGCCACGGTCAGCCGGCGAGTCCCAGGTCTGGGCGGCGCACGTGATCGTCGCCGAAGGGGAAACCGTCGGCGACCTGCAATATGAGACCGACCGCGCCCGGTTTCTCGGCCGCGGTCGCGGCATCCGAACGCCGATGTCGGTCATCGACGGCCGTCCGCTCTCCAACACGGTCGGCGCGGTGCTCGACCCGATCGTCAGCCTCCGGCGCCGCGTACGGCTTGCGCCGGGCAGCCACCGCGCGGGTCACCTTCTCGACGCTGATCGCGTCATCGCGCGACGAGGCGCTCGCCCTGGCCGACGAGTACAATAATCCAGCGACATTTGAGCGCGCCGCCACGCTTGGCGTGGACGCAGGCCCAGGTCCAGCTGCATCATCTCGGCATTGATCCCGATGAGGCCTACCTCTTCCAGGAACTCGCCAGCCAGATTTTGTACTCGGACCCTACGCTGCGGCCTTCAGTCCGCGGTGCTCACGACGCAACGACCGGGGACCTCGGCACTCTGGCGGCACGGAATTTCCGGCGATCATGCCGATCGTTCTGGTCCGCATCGACGAACGCCGAGGACCAGGGAATTGTCCGGCAACTGCTGCGCGCCCACGAATACTGGCGGATGAAGCAGCTGGCAGTCGATCTGCGTGATCCTGAACGAACAGGCCCCGTCCTACGCTCAAGATCTCCAGGCCGCTTTGGAGACCCAGGTGCGGACCAGCCAGTCGCGCTCGCGGCACGAGGGACATGAGCCGTCCGGCAGCGTGTTTATTCTGCGAGGAGATCTCATTTCGGCTGAGGATCGCATCCTGCTCCAGACCGCCGCGCGGGCTGTGCTCTTGAGCCGCCGCGGCACCCTGGCTGAGCAAGTCGTACGTCAGCACGCGATCCGAGGCCGCTGCGCTTCCACCGCGCGGCGTCCGCCGGCGACTAAGTCATCGGATGTCTTGCCGCCTGCGGCCCGATCTCGAGTTCTTCAACGGCCTCGGTGGCTTCGCTGCGGATGGCCGTGAGTATGTGACGATTCTCGGCGAGGGACAGTGGACGCCGGCGCCCTGGATCAACGTGATCGCGAACCCTTCCTTCGGCTTCCAGGTTTCTGAGTCGGGCTCGGGTTACACCTGGTCGCTCAACAGCCGTGAGAACCAGCTCACCCCGTGGTCGAATGACCCGGTCAGCGACCCGCCGGGCGAGACGATACTACGTGCGGGACGAAGACAGTGGCGAGCTGTGGGGTCCGACGGTGCTGCCGATCCGCGAGGAGGCTTGGCCCTATATGCGCCCGACACGGCCAGGGCTACAGCCGCTTCGAGCACGCGTCACACGGGATCGCGCTCGACCTCTTGCAGTTCGTGCCACTCGCGAGACCCAATCAAGATTTCCCGCCTCACCATAGAGAATCGCTCGGGCCGATCGAGACGTCTTTCGGTGACCGCGTATGTCGAGTGGGTGCTCGGCGTTTCGCGGAGCGCCTCCGCGCCCTTCGTCGTCACCGAGATCGACACGGAAACGGGGGCGATGCTCGCACGCAACGCCTGGAACAGCGAGTTCGCCGGCCGCGTGGCGTTTGCCGATCTCGGCGGGCGCCAAACCGCGTGGACTGGTGATCGGACGGAGTTTCTTGGTCGCAATGGCACTCTCGATCATCCGGCATCCCTCGAACGAGGGGACCGTCTCTCAGGCAAGGTCGGCGCCGGCCTCGACCCGTGCGCTGCCCTGCAGACGACGGTGGAGCTGCGCGCGGGAGGCCGTGCCGAGATTGTCTTTTTCCTCGGCGAGGCGGCGACCACGGAAGAGGCGCGAGCATTGGTCGCGCGCTACCGCGGCGGCCGACCTTGATGGAGCCCTGCGCACGGTCATCAAACACTGGGATGACGTTCTTGGCACGGTGCAGGTGACAACCCCGATCGGGCTATGAACCTTATGCTCAACCGTTGGCTGCTCTATCAGACGCTGGCCTGTCGTGTCTGGTCGCGCTCGGCGTTTTATCAAGCGGGCGGCGCGTACGGTTTTCGCGATCAGCTCCAAGACGTGATGGCGCTCGCGGTGGCGCAACGAGACATTGCGCGCGCGCAGTTACTGCGGGCCGCCGCGCGTCAATTCGTCGAGGGAGACGTCCAGCACTGGTGGCATCCGCCATCCGGCCGCGGCGTGCGCACCCGCATCTCCGATGATCTTGTATGGCTGCCGTACGTGGTCATTCAATACCTGGAAGTCACCGGCGATGTCGGTCTTCTCGACGAGGTCGTTCCCTTCCTCGACGGGTCCCACTCTCGCGGCGGAGCAGGAAGAGTCGTATTTCGAGCCCCGGGTGTCCGCGCAAACCGGCACCTTGTTCGAGCACTGTGCGCGCGCGCTCGATCGCAGCCTGGCGGTTGGCAGCCACGGTCTTCCGCTGATCGGCACGGGAGACTGGAACGATGGGATGAACCGGGTCGGATCTGCGGGAAAAGGCGAGAGCGTCTGGCTCGGCTGGTTTCTTCACACCATACCTCTGGGAATTTGCCCGGCTGGCCGACGCTCGCGGCGAGCACCAGCGCGCCGAAATGTGGCGACTGCATGTCAGCGCGCTCAAAGCAGCGCTGGAACGAGACGGCGTGGGATGGCGAATGGTATCGGCGCGCTTATTTCGACGATGGGACGCCGCTCGGCTCCGCCGACGAACGCCGAATGCCGCATCGATTCGATCGCTCAATCCTGGGGGTCATTTCCGGTGCGCGCTGAGCCGGCTCGTGGCAGCGCGCGCCATGGCAGCGGTCGAGAAACATCTCGTTCGTCGCGACGAGGGCCTCGTCGCTCCTGTTCACCCCGCCATTCGACCGCGCGAGCCCGGATCCGGGCTACATCAAAGGGTACCTGCCCGGCATCCGCGAAAACGGCGGCCAATATACTCATGCGGCGATCTGGTCCGTCCTTGCCTTCGCCGCACTCGGCGACGGCGACAAGGCCGGCGAACTTTTCTCGCTCTTGAACCCGATCAATCACGCGAGCAGCCGCGCCGGCGTTTACCGCTACAAAGTCGAGCCCTACGTCGTCGCCGCTGATATTTATGCCGAACCACCGCACGTCGGCCGCGGCGGATGGACGTGGTACACCGGGTCAGCGGGATGGATGTACCGGGCCGGCCATCGAGTGGATTCTGGGGTTCCGTCTGCGCGGCACGAAGCTTCATCTCGACCCTTGTATCCCGCGCGCGTGGCGGAGCTTTGAGATCACATTCCGCTATCACTCGGCGCGCTACGAAATCGTCGTCGAGAATCCACACGGAGTTGCACGAGGGTGTTGTCTGTTGAATTCGATGGCGTACGCTCGCGGGCGGCGCGCCTATCCCGCTGGCGGATGACAGCGCAACGCACCATGTGCGCGTTGTCCTTGGGGTCAGAGAGGGCCCCCACTCGCGCTCCAATCTGCGATACCTCTTGTGACGGCGAGAGCAAACAGTCGCTTTCTAGCCACTACAAAATCGCTCGTGCTTAGGGAGTACCTCCGACCTCGCGAAGCAATGAGTTGTCAGAGCTTGCACAATGCTGCGGGGATGGACGGAAAGGCGAAGCGTACGCCCCCATCATCCCGAATTCCGCAGTTGAAAGAGGAGTGAGCGGGGAACCTGTAGTAGCGAAGACGACACCAAGCGTGCAGCTTCAAAGTCTTTTGCTCCTCAGCACGCCGCTTCATTGACTTAACTATGGTTACGCACAGCACTGACAACTGTTCCTGCTTAGAGGCAGAATGCATTGTCTTCGCTACGGAAGGTTCGCTGTTCACTCATGACTCACCTTCGACTGCGGAATTCGGGATCATGAAGACTCCCGAAGGTTTGTTGCATGATTACGTGGCAGGGGTCCACGGGAAGCCGCGTTTAGACCTGGATCGCCTCATGCCAGGAAATAGAACGAGCCGCGAGTCTTTCACCAGGGGAAACCACTCGGGGCTTCGGGCTCCAGGGCGAGGCAGCAAGGCTTGGTCCTGCGGTTTTCAAAACTCAAAGCGGATTCCTCGCGGCCCGAGGTTGGAATCTCTTCCATGTCTCTTCGGTTCAACTCAGGCAACAAGACGCAGGAAATACCGGCTCTTTTGGCTGCCGAGTACCTTTTCCTTAACTCCTCCCACCGGTAGTACCAAGCCGCGAAGACTGATCTCGCCGGTCATGGCGACGTCTTTGCTGATGCGCTGTCCCGTCAGAAGTGAAACGAGAGCGACGAAGCAGCGTGACGCCCGGCGCTGGGGCCATCCTTTGGGATAGCGCCCGCGGGGATATGGATGTGCAAATCATTTTTCCTTGAAGATTTCCGGATCGATGCCCAACTGTCGCGGCGCGTGATTTGGATCAAGACTCAACGCGGCCTGCGCGCTCTCTTTCATGACATCGCCGAGCTGGCCGGTCAGCAGCAACTTGCCGTCCCCGGCCATCTTGGTCGCTTCCGACAAACAAGATGTCTCCCCAAACGGTGTCCAGGCCAAGCCGGTAGCCACTCCAGGCAAACTGGTGCGCAGGGCAATCTCGTTGAAGAACTTTTGCGGACCTGAAGTACGCAGCGAGAGATTCTTGGCTTGATGGTTATAATCTCTTTATCAACCCATCGGCGCTACGCGCGTTGCCACGCTCCGGCAGACAGCTCCCAGCTCACGCTCGTAGCTGCCGAACCCCGGCTTGCGCGTGTAGGGATCTGATTATTTCCCGAATCGCCATCGTCGGTAAAAATCAATCTCTCCGGGTTTAAGACCGTTTTCGGAAATCTGCCGAGGCACGAGGTATCCCTTGGCGATGGCCAGTTTTTCTTCCGCGATGTGTCCAGGCAATTCTAAGATCTCCATACGATCACGCAGCGCGCCCTGAACGGTATCGAGCACGTTAGCCGTCGCGATGAACAGCACCTGGCTTAGATCGAAGGGCAATGCGAGATAATGGTCCTGAAAGGTGGAATTTTGCGAGAGGGATCGAGGACCTCCAGCAACGCAGCGGAAGGGTTGCCCTGAAAACTAGCGCTGAGCTTGTCGACTTCATCCAACATGAAGACGGGATTTCTATGCTGCCGGCCTTTCTTATTCCTTGAATAATATTACCCGGAAGCGCGCCGACATAGGTGCGCCGGTGCCCCCGAATATCGGCCTCATCGTGGACGCCCTACCGAGACTCTGGCGCACGAACTTGCGATCTCATGGCCCGCGCGATGCTTTGTCCAAGAGAGGTCTTTCCCACGCCCGGACGGTCCGACGAAGCACAGGATTGGGCTTTTTCCTTCCGGCATGAGCTTACGAACAGCGAGAAACTCAATGATGCTCAGCGAGATGCCGCCGTTCTTCAGGCTCAGGTCGTAGCCGTGCGTGCCGTAGCGTGCCGGCCTCGATGTCCTTGACCGCCTGCTTGAACGTGTCGGCGAAGTTCCAGAGCACCGAGGACAGGAAGACGTGCTTCTTGTCGATCGGGGTCATGTCGCCGATGTCGCCGATGAACCAGACCTTGTGGCCCGGCTTTGCCGTCTCGATCGCCTGCAGGTAGCCGAACGAGGCGTTGTCGCCCATGGCGAAGATGACGTCCGCGCCCTGCGCGATCACGCTGTTGGCGACGCGCTTGCCGCCTGCGCGCGTCGTCGTAGCCGGTCGGGCTGACGGTCGCGAAGTAGATCTTCGACGCCTTGTCGACGCTGCGGAAGCCCGCCGCGAAGCCGCCGCTCATCTTGTACCAGTTGGAATCGGAGGCCAGAGATGATGATCCCGACCTTGTGGGTCTTGGTCGTCCGCGCGGCGAGGATGCCTGCGAGGTAGGCGCCCTGCTGGCTCGAGGTGGTGATGTACGAGACGAGACCCTTGGTCAGGTTCGTCGGCACGTCGTAGGTCATCACCGGCACCTTGTACTGCTTGGCGATGCGGGTGGCGACGGTGTCGTAGCCGCTCGCGTGGGCGACGATGAAGCTCGCCCCGCCCTGCGCGAGCTGCCGCAGGACGACGTCCGTCTTGTCGTAGCCGATGTTGGTGACGGCCTGGAACTTCGCGCCGACGGAGGCGGCGGCGGCCTTGGCCGCCCCTGTACGCCCTGCTGGTTCCAGCCGTAGTCGCTCTGCTTCTGCCGGCGACGCGAAGGCGACCTTCGTCACCTTCGCCAGCGCGGAGCGCTCCGGTCGCGTACGCGGTGCCGGCCCCGACGAGTGCGACGGCCGCTACGGCGGCGACGACCCGCGCTCCAGGTAGACGCTTGTGCATCGCGTGACTCTCCTTCCTCCGCGGGAATCGTCCGATTCCGCCGCGTGGTTGAACCGATGCTTGCTCCGTGCCGGACCCAGTGATAGGGTCGCCTTGCAGACTGTTAACAAGGGTGGATCGATCGTCTACCCTAACCCGTCTGGAGAGTGAATGCAATGGCGTCCGAGGCCAGCTCTGAGCCGCCCGGCGCCGCGTCGAGAACCTGACTCTCTGGCAGCGGGTGTACGACCACCTGCGGGCCGAGATCCTCGCCGGGCGGCTGCAGCCCGAGCGCCGAGCTCGCCGAGGTCGCGCTCGCCGAGCAGCTCGGCGTCAGCCGCGGGCCGATCCGGGAGGCGATCGGCCGGCCTGGCCTCCGAAGGCCTCGTCACCGTCCGACCGCGCCGCGGCGCCGTCGTCCGCTCGCTGTCGAAGGAGGAGTTCCTCGAGCTCTACCAGGTGCGCGAGGCGCTCGAGATGATGGCGGTCAGGCTTCGCAGTCCCGCGGCTCGGCCGCGAGGACATCGCCGCGCTCGAGGGCTGATCGACGACGATGGCGGCGCACGCCGAGCGCGACGAGGTCGCCGAGTTCTTCGAGGCGAACGCCGCCTTCCACGCCGCTCTGGTCGAGGCGTCGGGCAACCGCGAAGCTCCAGTGAGCTGTATCGAGCAGCTGCTCGGCCAGCTGGGCCGCTACCGGATCGCGGTCGCTGAGCTGCTGCGCGGGAACCTCGCAGCGCTCGCGTCGCCGAGCACGCCGCGATCCTCCGCGCCGCGCAAGCGCGGGCGACGCCGACCGGGCCGCGCACCTCGATGTCCGAGCACATCCGCGTGCCGCAGCGCAGCCTCAAGGCGCTGAGCGACGAGGAGCTGGTCGCGGCCGAGGCGGACTGGCGTGACGCTGATCGAGTTCGGCGTCAACCTGAACAACCGCGAGCCGCTGATCGCGCCCGACTACGACATCCCGATGCTGCTCGACCTCGTCCGAGGTCGTCGAGGAGGCCGGGCTTCGACTCGGTCTGGGTCGGCGACTGCCTCTTCTCGAAGCCGCGCTACGAGCCGATCTCGCTGCCTGTCGGCGATCTCGCAGCGCACGTCGCGGGTGCGGCTCGGCACCGCGTGCATGGTCTCCTCGACGCGCAACCCGCTCTACCTCGCGCTCGAGTGGGCGACGCTCGACGTGATCTCGGGCGGCCGGACGATCCTCGGCACCGGGATGGGCAACCCCGAGGAGGGCGTGCGCCGCGAGTTCGAGGCGCTCGGGCTCGACTACGTCCGACGCGGCGCGCTCTTCGAGGAGGGGCTCGCCGTCATCCGCGCAGCTCTGGACCGAGGGCAGAGACAGACTTCCACGGGCGCGTTCCTCGACTACGACGACGTCTCGTTCTACTCGGGCACCGAGATGGGCCCGCTGATGCCGATCCAGACGCCGCCGCCGATCTGGGTCGTTTCCGAACCCGCGCCTCAAGGGCGACGCGCCGCCGGACGTGATCGAGCGCCGGCTCGAGCGCGCGCGTGCCGCCGGATCGTCAGCGTACGGCGACGGCTGGATGACCTGCTGCCGCGCGCAGCATCCCGAGGAGCTCGTCGAGCAGCTCGGCGCGATCGAGCGCTACGCCGACGAGCACGACGCCGACTTCTCGCGGCTCGTGATCTCGTACCAGGTGACGATGAACATCGGCGACTCGGAGGACGAGGCCCGCGAGCGCCTTCGACGACTACATCTCGCAAGTACTACCCGGAGCTGTCCAAGGCGATGGATCTCTCGAACTGGGGGCCCGGTCGGCACGCCGGATCAGATCGCCGAGTGGATCCGCACGTTCGCCGAGGCCGGCGTCGACCACTTCATCTGCCGGTTCGGCGCGATCGACCAGTTCGCGCAGGTCGAGCGGTTCGCGAAGGAAGTGCTGCCCCTGTTCTCCGCAGAGAGAGTGAGGTGAGTGATGGCCACTCGCTGTCGAGACGACAGTCTGCTCGAGGACGCGGCGCTCGATCGTCGACGTCTGCTTCTCCGTCGAGGAGGGCGACGTCGTCACGATCATCTGCGACGACGAGCACGCGAGACGAGGCGCGCGCCGTCGCCGAGGTCGTGCGTCGAGCGCGGCGCCTGGCCGGTGATCATGAACAACGAGATGCAGGTGCGCCGCGGCCGCGCGGACGTGCGCTTCCCGATGGCGCCGCCGCGCGAACCTGCACCGCGCGATGGTCGGCTCGGACGAGGTGATCATCATCGCCAACCTCGAGTGGGCGAACCGCTTCGCCCACGTCAACGCCGTGCGCGAGACCTGCGAGGCGAACGGCAAGATCGCGTCGATCGAGCCGGGCATGGGCGAGTGGGGCCTGACCGGCGAGGACCTCGAGACGCTCGGCGCAGCGGACGAAGGACGCGGTCGCGCGCGCTCGCAGGGCAAGACGCAGTGCCACGTCACGACGCCGCTCGGCACCGACTTCTACGTCTCGATCGAGGGCCGCCGCCGCTCGAGCTGACGCCGATACAAGGCGCGCGGCCAGATGATGAGCCCGATGCCGCTGTGGACCGAGGTCGCGTTCGCCGCGATCGAGGACTTCACGCACGGCACCGCGGTCGTCGACGGCGTCATGCTCGGCATCGGCCTCGAGGGCCAGGTGAAGGAGCCGATCAGCTGGACGCTCGAGGGCGGCAAGTGCGTGAACATCGAGGGCGGCGAGCGAGGCGGAGCGGCTGCGCGCAGGCGATCGACGGCGTCGGAGAACGCGACCGTCGATCGGCGAGTTCGCGCTTCGGCGACGAGCGAGAAGGCGCCGTTCGGGACGCCGTCCGAGAAGGGCCGCATCGGCAACCGTCCACCTCGCGCTCGGCGACAACCACAACGCCTACCCGGGCGGGCAGAACCACTGCGTCGCTCCACCTCGACGGCGTCTTCCTGAACGCGACGCTGCAGATCGTCGACGACGGCACCTACATCCTGAAGGACGGGAGTGGGCGCTGTAGTCACGGTCGTCGCGCTCGACGGACGTCGATCCGATCGAGCTGCCGCAGGGGCAGCTGGAGCCGCATGCTCGTCACCGACGGCGCAGCGTCGGCGGCAACGCGCTCGTCGCTCGGCTACTCGGTCTTCACGCCGGGCACGCGTGCTCACGCCGGTGAAGCACGAGACCGAGGAGGTCGCCTACGTCGTCTCCGGCTCGCGGCGAGCTGCGGCTCGACGACGGCGCCGTGCCGTTCGCGAAGGGCGACGCGCTGCACATCCCCGGCCGGCGTCTGGCACGCCGTCGCGAACACCGGGCGACGAGGACGTGGTCATGGTCTTCGGCTTCCCGCACCCGGACTATCCGCCGACGGAGCGGCGCTGATGAGCCGATGGTCGCCGTCGCGCAGAGCCTCCGCGAGCAGGTCGCCTGGGCGTGCCGCATCCTCGCCGCCGAGGGCTACGCCGACCTGACGCTCGGGCCACGTCAGCGCGCGCGGGCCCGGCGGGCGAGATCTGGATCAAGCGGCAAGGGCGTCGCGCTCGACGAGGTCGAGCCCGACGACGTCGTCCCGCTCGACGACACCGACGCCGTCCTCCACCTCGAGACCGTCCTGCACACCGGCGTCTACCGCGCCCGGCCGGACGTGGGCGCGGTCGTCCACGGCCATCCGCCCTACGCGACCGCGCTCGGCGCGACCGCGGCCGACCTCGCGCTCCTCACCCACGACGCGGTCCTGTTCGCCGACGGCGTCGCGTCGGTTCGACGATCCGGACCTGATCGTCGACGACGACCAGGGCGACGCGCGTCGCGGCCGCGCTCGGCGCGCCGGCGCGCCGTCCTGATGCAGAACCACGGCGTGCTCGTCGTCGGCAAGGACGTGCCGCTGGGCCGTGCTGACAGCGCGTCACGCTCGAGCGCGCGGCGCAGCTGCAGTCGATCGCGTCGACGCTCGGGGAGCTGCGGCCGATCGCCCGAGCGAGGTCGCGCGCGAGCTCCAGCCGGCGAAGTACCGCGACGAGTTCGTGGACGAGTACTGGGCCGCCTGGCAGCGGCGCAGGTCGGCGCGCGACGGCGGGAGGCCTCGGTGGAGCTCGCGCTGCAGCGTCAACGGCCGCGAGGTCGTGCGCGACGTCGAGCCGCAGGAGCTGCTGCTCGACTTCCTCCGCGACTCGCTCGGGCTGACCGGCGCCAAGCGCTCGTGCGACGTCCAGGTGTGCGGCGCCTGCACGGTGCTCGTCGACGGCCTGCCGGTCAGCTCGTGCTGCTACCTCGCCGCCGACGCCGACGGCCGGGAGGTGACGACGATCGAAGGGCTGGCCGAGCGGCCCGAGTTCGAGCGGCTCGAGGACGCGTTCACCCGCCACGCCGCGCTGCAGTGCGGCTTCTGCACGCCCGGGATGCTGCTCACCGTCAGCCGCGCTGCTCGAGACGGGCGAGCTCGACGAGCGACGAGGAGATCAAGCGCGGCCTCGCCGGCAACCTCTGCCGCTGTACCGGCTACCGCGGGATCCTCGAGGCGGTCGCCGAGCTCGCCGGCGTGCCGCATGACGACGACGCTCCAGCGAGCACGTCGGCGCAGCGCAGATCGGCCGATCGTACCCGCGCCGCGACGCGCGCGAGAAGCTGCGCGGCCAGGCGCAGTTCGCCGGCGACATCGCTCGTGCCGCGCATGCTGCACGGGAAGGTGCTGCGCAGCCCGCATCGCCCACGCGCGGATCGCCTCGATCGACACGTCGGCCGCGGAGAGGCATGCCCGGCGTCGTCTGCGTCCTCACCGGCGCCGACCTCGCCGACATCGACCCTACTACGGGGCACGCGATCAGCGACCGGCCGATCGTCGCGATCGACCAGGTGCGCTTCCACGGCGAGCCGGTCGCCGCGGTCGCCGCCGAGACGACGGCCGGCGGCCGCGGCCGCCGTCGAGCGCGATCGAGCGTCGAGTACGAGGAGCTGCCGGTCGTCGGCGACGATCGAGCGACGCGCTCGCGCCGGACGCGCCGCTCGTCAACGACCGCCGAGTCGCGCCCGGGGCTCTTCCACGGCCTCGGCGAGCTCGCCGCCGGCGCGACGGGCAACGTCTGCTACCGCTACCGGCATCGACCGCGGCGAGCTCGAGGCGGTCTTCGCGCGCGCCGACATCGTCGTCGAGGGCGAGTACACCTTCCCGGCCGTCTACCAGTACGCGATGGAGACGCACACCGTCGATCGCCCAGGTCGAGGGCGACGAGATCACGCTCTGGGCGACCTGCCAGCACCCGTTCCTCGTGCGCGCGCGAGATCGCCGACGCTCTTCCAGGTGCCGGTCGCGAACGTCCGCGTCAGTCGTGCCGTACCTCGGCGGCGGCTTCGGCTCGAAGTCGTACACGAAGATGGAGCCGCTCGACGGTCGCGCTCGCGCGCAAGGCCGGGCCGGCCGGTGCGCATCCAGAACCGCGTCGCCGAGTCGATGGTGACGACGCGCCGCCACGGCATGCGCTGCCGGATGCGCACGGCGACGACGCGCGGACGGCCGCCTGCTCGCGCCGCGACGTCGAGTGCCGGTTCGACACCGGCGCCTACGCGGACAACGGCCCGCGCGTCGATCGCGCCACGGCCGGCGACGCCGCGCCCGGCCCGTACCGCTGGGCCGCGTACCGCGTCGACGCCGCCTGCGTCTACACGAACACCGCGCCCGCCGGCTCCTACCGCGCCTTCGGCGCGACGCACCTGCAGTGGATCGGCGAGTCTGCAGGTCGACGAGGTCGCCCGCCGCGCCGGGCTCGACCCGCTGCGACGTCCGGCGCAGAACCTCTGCACCCCGGGCGAGGAGGTGCGCGCAGGCGGCAAGCCGCTCGACGCCGACCTCGTCGGCGACGTCGAGAAGGTGGCCGCGGCGGTCGGCTGGGGCGAGGAGAAGCCGCCGTCGTCGGCCGCGGGCGTCTCGGTCGGCCTGCTCGCCGCCGGCGCGCACCCGGTCTCGAGCGCCGATCGTGCCGCCTGGAGGCGGACGGCAGCGTCGTCGTCCTCGTCGGCACGACCGAGATGGGCCAGGGCGCCGCGCACGGTCTTCGCGCAGATCGCCGCCGAGGAGATCGGCTGTCGAGCCGAGCAGGTGACGGTGCGCGGCGCCGACACGCGCTTCACGCCCGTACGACCGCTCGACCGGCGCGAGCCGCTCGACGACGATCGCCGGGCTCGCCGTCCAGCGCGCGGCGGCGCGACGTTCGCGCGCAGCTCGACGGAGATCGCCGGGCACGTCCGAGGACGTCGACTCCGAGCGACCACCTCGGCGCTCATGCGCCGGCACTTCGGCTTCGCCGGCGGCGAGCTGATCGGCCGCGGCGAGGTCGCGCCGACCGGCACCGGCTCGTACGCCGAGGGCCCGTCTTCTGGGAGGTCTGCGTCGGCGCCGCCGAGGTCGAGGTCGACGCGGACACCGGGCGTCGTGCGCGGTGCTGCAGGACCGCGACCGCGGCCGACGTCGGCCGCGCGATCAACCCGCAGCTCGTCGAGCGGCAGGACGAGGGCGCGACGCTGCAGGGCATCGGCAACGCGCTCTTCGAGGAGATGGTCTACGAGGACGGCCTGCTGCTCAACGACGACGCTGCTCGACTACCGCGTGCCGACGCTTCGAGGATCTCCCGGACGAGATGACCGTGCGTGATCGTCGAGAACGAGGACGGGCCCGGGCCGTACGGGCGCGAAGGGCTGCGGCGAGGGCGCGCTGGCGGCGGTGCCGGCGGCGATCGTCAACGGCGCTCGCCGACGCAGGCGTTCCCATGACCGAGCTGCCGCTGACGCCGGAGCGCGTCTGGCGGCGCATCCAGGAGCTGAAGAAGGAGGGCACGTGGCAGAGCAGTGAGACGTGCAGCGGTGATCGGCACCGGGACGATGGGCCCGGGGATGGGCGCGGTGCTGGCCCGCGGCCGGGATCGAGACGGCGCTCTACGACGTCAGCGCCGAGGCGCTCGAGCGGGCGAAGGCGCGGCGTGCGAGCTGGCCGAGCGGCGTGCTCGAGCGGCTCGAGGCGGCGCAGGACGGACGGCGGCTCGCTGCGCTTCGAGAGCGACCTCGGCGCCGGCGCTCGAGGGCGCGGACTTCGTGCTCGAGGCGGTGCCGGAGAAGCTCGAGCTGAAGCACGAGGTCTTCCGCAGTTCGAGCAGCACGTCGGCCGACGACGCGATCCTCGCCTCGAACACCTCCGGGCATCCCGATCACGAAGATCGCCGACGCGTCTGCGCGCATCCCGAGCGCGTCGTCGGCATGCACTGGTCGAACCCGCCGCACCTGATCCCGATGATCGAGGTGATCCCGGGCGAGCAGACCTCGCAGCGAGACGGTCGACGCGACCTGCGAGCTCGTGCGCCGCGATCGGCTACCACCCGGTGGTCGAGAAGGAGGTGCCCGGCTTCGTCGAGAACCGCATCCTCTACGCGATCCTCCGCGAGTGCCTCGACCTCGTCGACCGCGGCATCATCGACCCCGAGGGCCTCGACCTGAACGTCCGCTGGGGGATCGGCTACAAGCTCGCCGTGATCGGCCCGATGGAGCTGCTCGACATGGCCGGGCTCGACATCTACCACGCCGTCGGCTCGTACCTGAACCAGGACCTCTCGCACCTCCGGCGAGGTCTCGTCGACGATCCGCGACCTGATCGACAAGGGCCGGCTCGGCATGAAGACGGGCGGCGGCATCTACGACTACACGCCTGAGCAGATCGACCGAGCTCCGCGCGACAGCGGGCGGCGCAAGCTCGTCGCCGTCCGGAAGGCGCTGGAGGGCTAGGACGCGATGAAGGTCTGGCTCCTCGACAACGGCTCGATCGTGATCGAGCACACGCAGCTGATGTGGAACGTCCCTGGCCCGCAGGTGCGGATCCCCGTCTACAGCGTGCTCGATCGAGCACGACGACGGGCTCTTCCTCTTCGACACCGGCATCGACCTCGACCACATGAACGCGTGCTGCCCGTTCGAGCTGCCGGAGCAGACGCGAGAGCAGACGATCCCGCGCCAGCTCGAGCTCGCCGGCTTCACAGCTCGCGCGACGTGACGACGCTCGTCAACTCGCACCTGCACTTCGACCACGTCGGCGGCAACCAGCACTTCAGGCACGGGCGTCAAGCAACGTGCTGCACGAGCAGGAGCTGGCGCAGGCGCGCAACCACGAGCCGTTCGAGTTCTTCGGCTACTCCGACAAGATCGTGGGACTACGAGGGCGCGAACTTCGAGCCGGTGTCCGGCGACCTCGAGCTGGCCAAGGGCCTGTGGCTGTTCGAGACGCCCGGGCCACACGGTCGGCCACTACTCGCTGCTCGTCGCGCCCGAGTCGGGCGCGAAGCCGATGCTCTTCGCCATGCGACGTCGTCTACACGGCGGCCGGCGCTCGAGAAGGGCGATCCAGCCCGGCTTCCACAATCGATCCTCGGGCGGGCGTCCGCTCGATCGCGCGGGTGAAGGAGGCTGGCCGAGGAGCACGGCGCGGACATCTACTTCTCGCACGACGCGGAGGCCTTGCACGGCGTACAAGCACGCACCCGACTACTACGAGCTCTAGGAGGAGACCGATGGGCAAGCTGGACGACCGGGTGGCGATCGTCACCGGCGCTGCGCAGGGCATCGGCAAGGCGATCGCGGACAAGCTCGCCGACGAGGGCGCGACCGTCGTCGTCGCCGACATCACGGCGCGGAGCCCGCCGCGGCACCCGACGGCGGCTGGGCATGCAGGTGGACGTCTCGAAGCGAGGAGGACGTCAAGCGGATGGTCGACGACACCGTCGCGCGCGCTACGGCAAGCTCGACGTCCTCGTGAACAACGCGGCCATCGTCCCCTTCACGGCCGTGGGACGAGGTCGACTTCGCCGAGTGGCGGCGCGTCATGGCCGTCAACCTCGACGGCACATTCCTCGACCTGCCACTACGGCTACGAAGCCGATGCGCGAGACGCGGCTACGGGCGGATCGTCGAACATCGCCTCGAACGTCGTCCTCGCGGGAACGCCGAACCTGGCGCACTACGTCGCGTCGAAGGGCGGCGTCTTCGCGCTTCACGCGGGCGCTCGCGCGGGAGCTCGGCCAGTACGGCATCACGCGTCAACTCTGTGGCGCCGGGGCTGACCGAGACCGAGGGCGTCATGGCGAGCCCGCACAAGGAGGCCTTCGAGTTCGTGCAGATGCTCCAGTGCGATCCCGCGCCGCGGCGTCGCCGCTGACATCGCGCCCGGCGGTCGCGTTCCTCGCCTCCGAGGAGGCAGGCTGGGTAACGGGTCAGATGCTCGTCGCCGACGCGGGCATGTCCCACAACTGAGATGGCGAGCTTCGAGGTCGACACGTGCCGGCGCGATCCTCGCCGTCTCGGACTTCGAGCGCTCGCTGGCCTTCTACCGGGACACGCTCGGACTTCGAGGTCGAGGCGCGTCTACGACGACGCCGCCCTACGCGACGCTCGTCTCCGCCGGCGCGCGGCTCTCGCTCGCCGAGCACGGACATCCGGCGGAGGATCGCCCTGGGTGATGACGGCGGCGCCCGATGACGCCATCGAGGGCCGAACGTCGTCATCGTCGCTCGAGGTGAAGGACGCGCGCGCCGTGCACCGCGGAGCTAGAGGACACGGGCGCTCGCGTTCCTCGCCGAGCCGCTACGAGCCGCCCTGGGGCGGCTGCCGCTTCTTCTGCGTCGACCCCGACGGCTACCTCGTCGAGATCGAGCAGCCGGCATGAAGGCTGTCGTCCTGCGCGGGAGCGGGAGACGTCCGCCTCGAGGACGTTCCGGATCCCGTCCTGCAGGCGGAGACGGACGCGATCGTCCGCGTCGACGCCGCTGCCATCTGCGGCGCCGACCTCTTCGCCGCTGCACGGCTGACGCCCGGCTTCGAGTACGGGACCATCCTCGGCCACGAGTTCGCGGGCGATCGTCGTCGAGGTCGGGCTCCGCTGTCACCTCGATACAGCGCGGGCCAGCGCGTCGTGAACATGAGCCTCGTCGCGGACGGCACGTGCGCAGCCTGCCGCGCCGGCCGCGTGACCCAGTGCTCGGGACGGGCGCTCTTCGGCTACTCCGGCGTCTACCCGCGCCTCGACGGAGCACAGGCCGAGCTCGTCCGCGTTCCGCACGCCGACACGGTGCTCTCCGCGCTGCCCTGACTCGGTGTCCGACGAGGCGGCCGTCTTCCTCGCCGACAACCTGCCGACCGCGTACGACGCGGTCGTCCGCGGCGAGGTGACACGCGGCGACCTCGTCGTGCGTCGTGGGCCCGGGCGCCGTCGGGCTGATGGCTGTCATGGTCGCGCTCGACGTCGGGGCGACCGTCTTCGCCAGCGGACGGCGTCGACCAGCGGAGGGTGCTCGCGGCGAGCCTCGGAGCGCAGGTCTTCGAGCCGGGCGAGGCGGGCGAGACGCCGTTGCCGGGGCGACCGAGGGACTAGGGGCGGACGTCGTGATCGAGGCGGCCGGGACGCCGGGAGCGCTCGAGCGCAGCCCTGCTGCTCGCTCGCGGCCGCGGCGTCGTATCGGTTGTCGGGGCGCACTTCGAGCCCGACTACCCGCTGAACAACGGCCTCATGTTCGAGCGCGAGCTGACCTTGCGCTTCTCGATCGGCGACTCCCTGGCTCATCGGAGCACCTCATATCGATGATCTCCGAGGGGCGGCTCGATCCCGCGGCGGTCGTCACGCACCGGATGTCGCTGCGACGATGCGGTCGGAGGCATATCGGCTCTTCGACAGCCGCGAAGCGACCAAGGTCGTCATGACTCCGTGAGGTGCGCCGCGCTGCTGCTCGCGCTGGCGGTCGCTGCTCCTCGTGCGTCGCGTGCGGCAGTTCGAACCCGACCTCCGCCGGTTCGGAAGTCCGACGAGGTCAGGGCTGCGCTCGAAGCCCGACTCCTGGGAAAGAGGCTCTCGTACCGCTGGGTCGTGCTGCGCTGCGAACGAAACGGTCGTCCGCCGGAAGCGTGATCTTTCGCTGCAACGTCAACTTCGGCGAGCCTGCAGATCGTCCGCTACTGCGCGACGCTCGAGGCCGGGCGACTCGTCACGAACCGGGAGCAGCCGAAGATGCGGTGCGGGCGCGACTCCAGGTCAGACCTAGCAGCCAGAGGCCGCGCACGTCGATTTCTTGTACGACAAATCACGAGGTCGACGTGCTACTCTGTTGAAGCCGAGATACGGACGAAATCGCCGCCTGCGCGCCGCTGCCGGGCACCGGTCAGGCGATCGCGGTTCCCGTCACCAAGTCATGGCGAGACGCCGATGTCCACCGGGTGATCGAGATCGGATCGCCCGTCGCACCCCGATGCGTGCCGGCAATTTCTGCCCGGAAGGGTGACTGGCGATCCGCCGCGGCGGCTTCAGGTCGGCACAACAGCAGCGTCCGTAGAGCACGACCTCGGGCACCTGCTGGGACGGCACAGGGACGACCGACACCCTCGGCGTGCAGGAGCGTTTCCGAGCCGAGAGGCTCCGCGACGACGGGGACGCGCGTCGAGCCGCGGCTCGTCGCGCGCGTCACTTCGGTGCCGTCGCGCTCCCGGGCGGTTACCGACCGCGACCACCGCTCGCCAGCCCTCTGGACGCAAGCGCGGTACGAGAAGGAAGCGGCACGGCTGGTTGGGGTCCGAGCCGAGGTACAATGCCGTCCCGGAGCGTCTCGACTCGCCCCTCGACCAGGGAGGTTCATCGTCGGGGCTGCCGATGAAGCTCGCGACGAAGAGGTTCGCGGGGTCGGTCGAACAGCTGCCTGCGGCTCGTCGACCTGCTGCAGCTCGCCTCTTGCGCAGCACGGCGACGCGGTCGCCCATCGTCATCGCCTCGACCTGGTCGTGCGTGACGTAGATCGTCGTCGCGCCGAGCTCGCTGCTGGATGCGCGCGATCTCCGCGCGCATCTGCGACGCGCAGCTTGGCGTCGAGGTTCGAGAGCGGCTCGTCCATCAGGAACGCCGCCGGCTCGCGGACGATCGCGCGGCCCATCGCGACGCGCTGGCGCTGGCCGCCGGAGAGCTGGCGCGGCTTGCGCTCGAGCAGCTCGCTCGAGGCCGAGCGACTGCGCGCCGCTCTCGACGCGGCGCTGGATCTCGGCCTTCGGCACCTTGCGCAGCTTGAGGCCGAAGGCGATGTTGTCGTAGACCGTCATGTGCGGGTAGAGCGCGTAGTTCTGGAACACCATCGCGACGTCGCGCTCGCTGCGGCGTCGAGCGTCGTTGACGACGCGGTCGCCGATCCGCGATCTCGCCCTCGGTGATCTCCTCGAGGCCGGCGACCATCCGCAGCGCGGTCGTCTTGCCGCAGCCGGACGGGCCGACGAAGACCATGAACTCGCCGTCGTGAATGTGGAGGTCGAAGTCGACGAGGGCGCGCGTGCCGTTCGGGTACACCTTGCCCTGGCGCCGGCTGAAGACGACGTCGGCCAGCAGGCTAGATCTCTTCCACGTCGAGGCGGAGCGTCGTCTGCGCGACGCGCTCCTGGCGAGAGCTCGATCGCCCTCGCCCGCTTCGACCGCCCGGCCGAGGCGGCGCCGCATGAAACCCACGGGCTCGATGTCGCGCGCATAGATCTCGGCGAGCGGCTCGTCGCACGCGCCGCCGTAAGGCTGCCAGGAGATGACGACCAACGGAAGAGCCCGTGATCGAAGCCGAGGCGAACGCGCAGGCCGACTGCTTCGACGCTCACGACGCCGTCGTCCAGGTCGGTCAGGTAGACGTCGTCGTGGCCTCGCCGCCTCGGGCCCAGGGGACTGAGCTGAAGATCGACGGTGCCGCCTTCTCGCAGTCGCGCGTAAGGCCATGAGCTCCGCTGCCCCGGCTCCGAGACGCGCCGTCGTCCTCCCACACCTCGGGAATCGTCACGATCGTCCGAGCCGGGGATTCGAGCCGCGCCCCGGGCTCGAGGAACGGCGGCCCGAGGACGAGATGGTGGCCCCAGGTGAAGTGCGCTGCGTCGTTGCCTCGTTCGTCACGCTGCCTCGACTATGAGGTCCGCCGTCGAAGCGGAGCGTGCCCGCTCGAGGAGGAACGGCGTCCGTTCACAGCGCGGACGCGGCAGACCAGCGCCCTGCTCGCGCCGCTCGCACTCCCACGGCAGGAGCGCGACCTCCCCGTGGAACGGGATCGTCTCGCCGCCGTAGGTCGTCTCGTCGTTCGTGCTGGGAAGAGCTCCTGCCAGCCGCCCGCGTAGCGGTCGAGGAACGGACGTCCCTGTCCGGGCTCGGGGGTCGCAGAGTCCCCACGGCGCCTGAAAGAGCAGCTCCGTCTCCGTCGGGACGTGGACGAGCGAGTGCAGCTCCGCACCGCGCTCGGGAGCACGACTGCGCGTCAACACGTCGTCTCTCTCACCGCGATGGCACGCCAGCCGGCGACGCACCCCACTCTCACTCACCCGGCAGCGTCTCCAGGATGAACCAGTTGGCGGTCAGGCCGCAGTCGACCGTCGAGGTTCGATGCCCGGTGATCGCGGACGCGTCGTCGGAGGCGAGGAACGCGAACGCCGCGCGCGATCTCCGTCCGGGCGCGACGAGCCGGCGCATCGGGACGCGCGTCGAAGCGGGCCGTTCAGGTACGTCCATCAGCTTCGGCCCGACGGCCCTCTCGGTCATGTCGGTGTGCGTGAATCCCGGGCTAACGCAGTTGACGCGGATGCCATGCTGGCCGAGCTCGAGCGCCATCGTCCGGTTGAGCCCGAGCAGAGCCTGCCTTCGAGCGCGTTGTAGCTCGCGAACGGCCCGTCGCCGCCGGAGCGCGTCGATCGAGATGCTGTGGAGGATCGCCACCGCCCTGCTGCGCACCATCGTCGCGGGCGACGCGCTGGGACATCAGGAACGACGCCGCGTCAGGTTCGTGGCGATGACCGCGTCGCCAGTCTTGCATCGCTCGATATCGAGGAACGGCGTCTCGTCGTCGATCCCAGCGTTGTTCACGAGCACGTCAATCCGCTCCCACCGCCTCGAGCGCGGCCGCCGTGACCATCCGCCGACGTCCTCGAGCGGGAGACGTCGCCGGTCACGACTGAGGCCGACCCGCACAGGGCCGCCGTCTCCTCCAGCGGTTCGCGCGTTCGCCCACGCAGAGCACGTCGGCGCCCTCGGACGCGAAGCGCTCGGCGATCGGGCAGCGCCCGATCCCGCGTCCGCGCCCCGGTGACGATCGACCGTCTTGCCTTCGAAGCGCGTCATCCCTTCACCGCCCCGGCCGTCAGGCCGCGGATGAAGAACCGCTGACCGAAGAGGTAGACGAGGAACATCGGCATCGATGCGAGCAGCATCCCGCCATCGTTCCGGGACGTTCAGGTTGTACTTGCTCTGGAACACGGTCACCCCACCCATGAGCGTCTTGAGCTCGTCGCTCGGGAGGAAGACGAGTGCGATGAGCAGCTCGTTCCACACCCAGAGTCCGTTCACGACGACGAGCGTCACGAGCGGCGGACGCCGACAGCGGGAACGACGATGCGGATGAGAACGCGACCTTGACGCGCGCCGTCCGTGACAGGCTGATTCGAATCAGCCTCGTTCAGGATCGCGCCGGAAGAAGTTCGTAAGCATGAACGTCGAGAACGGGAGCGTGAGCCCTGCGTAGATGCAGGACTCACACCCTGGTACGTGCTCACGAGATTGAGGTCCGTGAAGAGGATGAAGAGCGGCAAGAGCATCACGACAGGCGGACGACCATGAGGGCAGTGCTGACCGCGAAGAACACGTTGCGGCCGGAGCCACTGCATCCGGGCCAGCGCGAAGGCGCGGCAGCGGCGCAGCCGCCGTCGAGACGATCACGGCGCCGAGCGTCAGGATGGCGCTGTTCTTCAACCAGAGGCAAGAACGTGCCGCCGTGCACCGCGTCGCCGAAGTTCGAGGAACGACAGAGGCCAAGGCAGCGCCGTACGGACTATCGAGGTATTGGCCCTGGGTCTGAACGCCGTCGACAGCATGAACCAGACGGGTAGAGCGTGAGCACTCCATCGCGAAGCAGCGTCGCCGTCGACGCGGCGATCCGGCCGGTCTTCGGCCCGGCTTCACGCGAGCTCCTCGCGCTGCGGCGCGCGCCCGAATGAGCATGCAGGAGTGTGATCCCCACGAGCGTCGCGCGCCGAGCAGGACGACGGCCACCGCGGGACGCCATCCCCGGAAGCGAGTTCCGGAGGCCCTGGTTGTAGATGTAAAGCTCGAGCACCGTCGATGATGTTCGCCGGGCCCGCCGGAGCGTGATTGTAGATCGTAGGCGAAGACCCAGGCGGAACATAGTGATCGAGGCGACGACGACGTAGAACTCGATCGTGCCGCGAAGCTCGGGGACGATGACGTACCGCAGCCGGCTCCACCAGCCAGCACCGTCGATGCGTGCGGCTTCCAGCCGCTCGTCGTCCATCGCGAGCAGTCGGGCGAGGAAGAGGATGATCCCGAAACCGACCTCACGCCAGACGATCACGATTCCGACGGTGAGCAGTGACAGCCGCTCGCTCCGAGCCAGTCGAGCGCGAGCCAGCAATACGTAACTGAACGTAAAGCAGCAC
>ERZ1370068.9451-contig-8229_pt1 | contig 38257 bp, 36 predicted proteins | sample MGYA00561227_ERZ1370068 | MGnify/ENA primary metagenome ERZ1370068 (study PRJEB38410, sample SAMEA6850437) | metagenome | study: Metagenomic assessment of the ecological functions of the soil: analysis of the soil microbiota associated with the...
CAGGCGAAGGCTTTCGGCATAGCGGAGCGGCGGCTTTCGCCGGCAGCGAGGTCAGTGTGCCAGCAGGCCCGGATCCGCTGGAGCGGCAGCGGTATCGGATGCGGTCTCCGGACGTCGATCGCGGGACGAGCGCGAGCGGCGGTCAGTCCGAACACGCCCCATGTGAGCGGGTCCTCGAAGAACCCGGCGTACAGGAGCGAGTGCACGAACAGCACGAGCAGCACGGCAGCGAGACCGACGCCGAGTGTCCGATCGCGTCCGGGTGACGAGGACGAGCGCCCCAGCTGACGGCCGCGAGCATCCAGACGTAGAGCGCGAAGCCCGACGACTCCGAGGTCGGCGAGCATCGGTCAGCGGCGTCGTGTGCGACGCGCTCCGGCTTCGACGTGCGCCGGCCGACGGCGTCGGCGCTCGCGCGCGGCTGCCCGCCGATGCCCACCCCAGCAACGCGGCCTGAGCTTGAAGGCGTCAAAGGTGATCGACGACGAGCCGTGAGCGCCCGCTCGTGACGTCCGCGTGCCGAGCGTCCCTCGATCGCCGTCGCCGCGAACGCCCGCCGCGGCGAGCGTCGCTGCAGCGGCGCAGGCGATGAGGACACATCCGGAAGCGCCTGTCTCGCGGTGACGAACGCGACCACGGCCGTCGCCGACGAAGAGCGCGACGAAGCTCGACTGCGAGTACGAGTAAGAAGAGGCCCGGCGAAGAGGAACGCGATGACGCCGGTGAGCACGGCAGATTCGGCGATGCGATTCCGTCGCCCGAGCACGATGACGCAGGAGCACGACGATCGGAACCACGAGGTAGCGCCCGTACAGGCTCGGGTCGCTGAACAGCGAGGTGACGCGGAAGAACGTCGTGTACGCGTTCGCGACCTCGACGGCTCGGCGCGAAGAACAGCGTTCGCGTGTGCGCCTGCCAGAGGCCGATCGCGGCGAACAGGGAGCCGAGCGCGACGAGCGTCACGACGAGTGCTCGCGGGAGCCACGCGGTGAGCGGCGAGCGCGCAGACCGATCCCCAGGCCAGCGACGAACGGAAAGATGAAGAACGCGAGCGTGATGCCCCCTCGCGCTCGTCCCACGTCCACAGGAATGAGATCGAGGCGAACGTGACGAAGGCGGCGATCGGCAGTGCCAGCAGGAACGGCGGCGCGGGTGGATGATCGCCTCCTCAGCATGCGAACACCCAGCGCAACGGCTGTCGCTGCGAGGACGACGTACAGCGGAAGCAGCAGGAATGCGTCTTGGTCACCGAGCCCGACCGGGAGCCTGAAGGGCGCAGCGGCGAGGAGCACCACGGAGTCACGCCTGGGTAACGAACGAGCGGAATGGCGCCGAGGCAGACCACGACGACGCCGATGGTGAGCGCGGCGAGTGCCGCCGGCTCCTCGATCAGGAGTTTCACAGTCGTCCCTTCCCACCAGCGACGACGGCGAGCCCGACGGTGGCGGCTCCCAGGAGCCCCAGGCCGACGATCGCGAAGACACGGCCCCGCGGGACGAGTGTCAGGACGGCGCCGAGCGCGCAACGAGGCGCGGCGATCTGAGCAGCGTCCGTGTGCTCCACGACGCGGAACGTTACGTCGCCTTCGCTGTTAGCTGGGCTCGTACCCGAGCTGCAGTTCTGATCTCGGCGACCAGCGGCAGGATTCGCTCGATCGCGTTGGGGTTCTGGTCGCGCCACTTCTCGGGTCGTGGCTCCGTCAGCGAGGTGGCTGCAGGAGCCTGGGCGAGGCCGCTCGCGTAGGCACGGGCGCGCTCTCCGACGTCGACTCGAGCTGGCCGCAGATGCGCTCGAGCTCGTCGACCGGCGCGCGGACGAGGTCTCGCTGTAGGCGATGTCGACCCAACGCGATCGCGGCAGGTCTCGTCGCGCTTCGAGAACAGCTTCGTTGCACGCCACGTACTGGCGGGCGCAGATCTCCTCGAGCGGGAGCTGCGACGAGCTCGCGCCACTCCGGGCACGAGAGCGAAGCTCCAGAGATTCCCGCTCAGCGGTCCGAGCCCGGTGAGCGGCTCCGGAAGGCGGTACTTCACGAACCGCGGCCTTAGCCCTCCCACGCCTCCATCAGCGAGCTCACGTTGTCCGCTGCTCGCCGTCGGAGGAACACAAAGGAGGTGTCCGGAAAGAGCGCGTCCAGATACATGACGCGGAGGCAGCTCTCCGGCGTCTTGTCGACGAAGCGCGAGCCGCGCGTCCACAGGCGAGTCGCGGCGTAGACGTACTCGCGCTCGCGTGGTGATGTCCGCCGCGGTCAGTGCGTCCGAGTCCCAGCCGCGCTCACTCGGGTGGTGGAACTCGTCCCAGAGGATGTGCCCCTCGCTCTGACGGAGCAGCACAGGCCGTGACACCGAAGCAGCGCCTGCAGCAACACCGTCGTCCGGATCGCGGACAACCGAGCACGAGGATCGGGCGCTCGGGTGGATCGAACGCAGGAGCACCCGCGAGAGCGGTCGTGCGATGCGTGGGACGCTCCGCCGGACGCGCCAGATTCGGCGGCGAACGCCGAAGAGCTTGGTCGTCTTCACGCGCTGGAACTTCACGCGCTGGTAGGAATAGCCCGGTGATCGAGGCCTGGAAGCGCGCGCTCGTGCTCGCGCCGCACACGGACGACGGCGAGCTCGGCTGCGGCGGGACGATGGCGCGCCTCGTCGAGGGCGGCTGCGAGGTGCACTACGTCGCGTTCTCGATCGCGACGCGCTCGCTGCCCGCCGGGTTCGCGCCGGACACGCTCGCGCGCGAGGTGCGCGAGGCGACCGGCGAGCTCGGCATCCCGGAGGCGCAGCTCACCGTCCACGACTTCGACGTCCGCACGTTCCCCGAGCGGCGGCAGGACATCCTCGAGCTGCTCGTCGCGCTCTGGGAGGAGCTGGAAGCCGGACGTCGTCTTCCAGCCGTCGCACCACGACGTGCACCAGGATCACCAGACGATCGCGCAGGAGGGCCTGCGCGCGTTCAAGCGCACGACGATCCTCGGCTACGAGATCCCCTGGAACAACTTCGACTTCTCGTACGGCGCGTACGTCGCGCTCGAGAAGCGGCACATCGAGCGGAAGGTCGCGGCGCTCGCGCGGTACGCCTCGCAGCAGCACCGCCGCTACGCCGATCCCGAGTACGTCTGGAACCTCGCCCGCGTGCACGGCGATCAACGTGAACCGCGAGTACGCGGAGTGCTTCCAGGTCTACCGGATCGTCGCCTAGAGCTCAGCGCGCGAGGCGGAGGCGACCGCCGATCGCGCGGCGTTCGGCCGGCAGATAGAAGCCGAGCGGGAGAAGGCGCGAGCGGATAGAGCACGAGCAAGAGGAGCGGCAACCGGGAGACCGCCACCGGCCAGCTTCCCGATCGCGACGAGCGCGACTCCGTCCGTCGCCGCCGTGACGACGCGCCGCCACTGGTAGGCGACCGGGTAGATCCGCTGCGACCACCACGCCATCCCGACGAACATCACGACGTAGGCGGCGATCGTCGCGATCGGCGCGCCCATCATCCCGTACGGCGGGATCAGGATCAGGTTGAGGCCGATGTTCACGGCCGCCGCGACGCCGGTCACGACCCAGTTGAACTGCGTCCGCGCGGCGCGGCCGACACCGATCGCGACCACGATGTAGCCGGCGAACGCGACGGCGGCGAACGCGAGCGGCCCGACCACGCGCGACGACTCCCGTACGCGGGCGCCGTGAGCCAACTGCACGAGCCACGGAGAGAGCAGCGCCGAGCGCGGTCGCGACCCAGGTGGTGACGACGACGAGGTAGGTGAGGACGTACGCGTACGTCGTGCCGGGCCTCGTCGTCGTCCTCGATCGAGTACGCGAACGCGGGCCACGCGAGCCTGAACGCGGTGAGCAGAAGCACCATCGCCGACGCGATGCGGACGCCGACCGAGTAGAGGCCGACCTCGTGAGTGTCGGTCGAGCTTGACGAGGAAGATGCGGTCGGAGAAGTTCGTCACCCACGAGGAAGAGCGCGCTGCGGGACGAGCGGCAGCCCGAAGTCGGTTCATCTGGCGCAGCAGCGTCCGGTCGAACTCGAGGCCGAGCTGCTCGCGGCGGTAGACCGACGAGCACGAGGTAGACGGCGAGCGTTCCCGTGAAGTTCCCGACGATGACGCCGATCGGGCCCTTGTCGAGCGCGACGACGAGAATCAGCGTCGCGCCGACCGTGACGAGGATGTTCGCGACGCTCGCCGACACGAAGGCGACCGAGCGCTCCTCGACGCGGAAGAGGTTCGTGAGCTGCGTCGTAGTTCATCTGCGCCCAGAGACCGACGAACGCGGCGGCGACGAGCTTCGCGTCGCTCGGTCGTCCCGAAGAGGAGCTGCGAGATCTCGCCCGCGAGCGCGACGCCGACGACGAGGCCGAGCGTCGCCATCGCCATCGATGAACCAGAACGAGGTGCGCAGGACGCGACGCCGCGCGGCCGGTTCGTTCGAGTCGAAGTAGAAGCGGAAGAAGGCGCTCGAGATGCCGAGCGCTGAGGACGATCGCCGACGACGGTCGTGAGCGCGATCAGCGTCTCGACCTCGCCGTAGTCCGACGGCGAGAGGTAGCGCGTGTAGAGCGGCAGCAGGAGGACGGCGAGGATCGCGCGAGACGAGCCCGCCGAGCCCGTAGATCGCCGAGTGCTTGCCGAGCCGCTTGAGCTGCGCCGCGACGAGCGCCATCAGAGGCGAGCGTAGAGCGCGAGCAGGCGGTCGGCGACGCGCTCGAGGTCGTGCACCTGCTCGACGTACGCGCGCGACTCGGCGCCGATGCGCGCGCCGCTCGGCGGCCGATCGGCGACGAGCGGCTCGAGCTGCGCGCGCAGCGTCTCGGCTCGTCGCGCGTCACGATCGGCACGCGCGTGCCGAGCTCCGCCTCGGTGCGCGCGACGGCCTCGTCGTGGAGGAACGTGACGACCGGCTTCCCGAGCGCCATGCACTCGATCGCGAACAGCCCGTACCAGCCGGCGTTGAGCTGGTCGACGACGATGTCGGCGTCGCGGTAGCGCTCGAACGCCTCGTCGTGGTGGAGGCCCTCGACGAGCTCGAGGTCGGCGTCGAGCCCCTCGCACGGCGGCGATCACGTGCTCGGTGCCCTTGCGCCGGCGCGACGAGGGCGCGTGCAGGATCACGGGCCGCGCGCGGTCGGACGGCGGCGCGGGCTCGATCGCGCGAGACGTCGATCCCGGGCGGGATCACCTCGGCCTCCGGCACCCAGCGGATCGCGTCGTAGCGAGCCGACGACCTCGGCGCCGGCCTTCTTGCCGAACGCGAGCTCCGGCGGCGTCTTGCCGCGGATGTCCGAGCCGAGGTAGTGCATGACCGACTTCTTGCGCGAGCGCGCCGCAGGATCGGGAACTGGAGCGACTGCGGCACGAGCGTGAGCCCGAAGTAGAAGTGGAAGACGTCCGGTGCGCGGCAGCGAGCCGCGCGAGCGCCGACCACTGCGTCGCGCTGCCTGCGCGACGAAGCCGCCGCGGCGGTCGAGCGACGACGTCGGCCTCGGAGTGGAGCTTGTAGCGGTTGAAGACGACGAGCTGCGCGTCGACGCCGCGCCGGCGCAGCGCCTGCACGTTCGCCCACGGCACGCCCGGCGGTGTTCACCGGGCAGTGGACGACGCGTAAGCGGCTCTAGCCAAGATCGATGCCGTCGGCGGCGAGCTGCTCGAGCCGGCGCGCCTTCTCGGCGTTCAGCATCGAGCGCATGCGTCAGCCCCATCGTCGCGCCCTCGTACGCCCAGATCTCCGGGTGGACGAGGATCTGGAGCCACGGGAAGCCGCCGCCGCGGAGCTCCTCGTGCGGGCAGCCCGAGCGCCAGTGCTGGTTCGAGTCCGGAGCGGTACGTCGGCGGGTCGAAGCACGGCTCCGGCGTAGACGTTCGATCGCGCCCGGGATCGTCGCGCGACATGTACTCGGCACTCGGGTTGTGCCAGGAGACGACCGGGTCGAAGCGCTCGTCGAGCTCGACGTTCGGGTACACGGCGTGCAGGCCGACGCGCGTGGCCGAGCTCGCGCAGCCGCGCGATCGCAGCGACGCCCTCGCTCGAGCCGAGGTTGTAGAAGACCGACTCGGTCATCGAGGCAGGTACGTCGCCGCGACGTCGTGCTCAGCCTCGAGCTCGGCCATCCGGAGCGCGGCGTCGAGCGAGAGGTCGACGTCGTGGCGCAGGAAGATGTCGCCCGCGCTCGGGACGCTCGCCGAAGCGTCGCGAACCGGTAGCCGCCCGCCTTCGCCGCCTCGAGGATCTCGGCGTAGTGCGCCGAGGTCGAAGGCGCAGCTCACGCTCGCGACCTCGACGTCGAGCAGCGCGTCGCGGCGGTCTCTGCGCGCTCGCGAGCGCCTCGTTCGACGTGTCGGCGATCGCGATCACGTAGCCGCGGCGGTCGCCGTCGCGGCGGACGGGGCGGATCGTCTCGCCGACCTGGAGGTACGTGTCCGCCTGGACGACGCCCTCGGACGCGAGCACCGGCGTCGAGCGCTGCCGATGCGCGTCACCGCGCCCGGTCGGCAGCGGGCCGGGCTCGGCGGTGAGGAAGCGGATCGCGAGCGGCTGCGTGAAGCGCGGCAGCGCGACGCTCGTCGGGAACGTCCTCGCCGAGCGCCTGCCGCAGCGCGACGTCGACGAGGTCGACGCCGACCGCGTGGCGCACGAGGTCGGCCATCTGCCCGCCGGGAATCCGCGCCGCGACCTCGACGACGGCGACGCCGCCGTCCGGGAGGCGATGAGCTGCGGGAAGGCGATCGCCGTCGCGCAGGCCGAGCGCGCGCACGGCGTCGGCGGCGACGCGCTCGGCGACGCGCGAGCTGGTCGCGCGTAGATCGACGCCGGGTAGACGTGGATCCAGCCGACGCCGAAGCCGATGCCGGGCGGGCGCAGGCGGTCGGAGAGCGTGACGACGTCGGCTCGCCGCCGCGCGCGATCACGATGCCGTTCATCTCGATGCCGTCGACGAACTCCTCGAGGATCGCCTCGTCGGTCGGCGACTCGGCGAGCGCCTCGTGCGAGGTGCGCTCGAGCGTCGTCCTGCGACTCGATGCGGAAGACGCCGCGCTGCCCGCCCGAGTCGGCCGGCTTCAGCACGGCCGGGAAGCCGACCGTCGTCGAGCGCGCGCGTCGACGCTCCGCAGTCGAGCGCACGGCTCGCGAACGGCGGCTGCGGCACGCCTGCTGCATCGGCGAGCGCGTCGCGCATCGCGACCTTGTGCGTCATCAGATGGGCGCGTGTCTGCGTGCCGATCGCCGGGCAGCCCGAGCGCCTCGGCGACCGCCGCGACGACCGGCACGGCGCGGTCGGCGGAGACCGTCAGCACGCCGTCGACGCTGATGCCGGCGCGCGACCTCGGTGACGGCGTCGACGTCGGTGAAGTCGACCGACCTCTGCGACGTCGGCCGACCGCGAGCCCGAGCGCGTCGGCGTTGCGGTCGACGGCCGACGACGCGCAGGCCGCGCGCCGCGCGCCTGCACGATCGCGCGGCGCTGGTGGCGCCCGGCGCCGACGAAGAGGACGGTCTTCACGGCGCGCCGATGGTAACGACGGCGTGGTCGCTTAGCTCGTGACGCCGCCCGGAGGCACGAGCCACGGCGAGATGCGCTGCCAGCGGTCGATCTGGCAGCCGTTCGTCCGCGTGAAGGTCGCCCACACGCGCTTGCCGTCGACCACGCCGACCACTCGCTGCCTTCTGCGGCCCGCCGTAGATCTCGGTGCAGACGACGTTGGGCGGGAGTGGCGCGAAGAGCTTCGGCCCACCGGTCGCGAGCCGTGTACATGCGCGCGCAGGACGGGCCGAGCGTCCCGCGTGCCGGATTCGCAGCGCAGGGTCCACGTCACGCTCGACGAGTCGCTTGCAGAGTCTTCCCAGTACGTGATCCGAAGCGAGGTGCCGGCGAGACGTGGCCGGAGGCAGCCGCGACCGTGCGGCGAGCAGAGCGCCGCGATGCGACGAACGCGCAGACCAGTGCACGCACGTGCCCAGGTTACTCGCTCCTGCGTCGTGGCGAGAGGCGCCTGCGACGGCGGATAGCGGTCCGCGCGCTGCATGCGTCGGCCGGCGCGAATCGCTGCTCCCGCTCGCGTGCGAGGCCGGTGCATCGGATCGGCTGGCACGACGACGCGCTGTGGGCCGAACTCGCTGCGCTCTGCCTCGAGGGCTCGCGGTGCCGTCCGACTTCGCGATCTTCCTGCAGCGCCGCCGACGACGTCCGCGCCGGGCGCAGCCCGTACGTCGATCCCGGACGGGATCGAGCAGGCGCGACGGCGCCGTACGCGCTACCCGCCCGCTGCTCGCGATCGTGCTCATTCCGGCCACGGCGCTTCCGGATGACCGTCGCCGGCTCGTCACCGGTGGGCGTCCTCGTATCGCTGCTCGCTCGTCGCGTGGTCGTCGGTGCGCTGCTCGCTCGACGTCCGCGACTGGCGCTGCTATCCGGTCGCGCTCCTGTATCCGCCCACGCTCGGGAAGCGTCGAGTACGGAGCCATCGGCCCGGCTCCTCGCTGCTCGCCGTCGCGCTCGCCTGGCGCTATCGCGACTCGGGCCGGAGCAGCTGCGGCCGCGATCGGGGCGGCGGTGCGTGCTCAAGGTCTTCCTCTGGCCGCTTGTCGTCTGGCTGGCCGCGACCCGCCGCTGGAGTCGGCCGCTGGCCGGGCGATCGGCGTCGCGCTGCGTGCTCGCGCTCGCGTCGTGGGTCGCGATCGGCTTCGCACGGTCTGGCCGAGCTACCCGAGCTTCTCCGGCGGCTCTCGGACGTCGAGGCGGAGAACTCGTACTCGCGCCTACGCCATGCTCGTCGCTGCTCGGCGACTCTCGACGCTCTGCGCACGTCTCGTCTCGCCTGCTGCTGCGAGTCGCGCTGCTCGGTCGCTCGCGCTGGCGCGCTGCGCTACGCGGGATGACGCGCGCGACCGCGATCGCATCGTCGCTCGCTCACGCTCGCGCTCGCCGCTGGCTTCGTCCTCACGCCGATCCTCTGGCTGCACTACCTCGTCCTGCTCCTCAGTGCCGATCGCACTGGCGCGACCGCGGCTCTCGGCGCTCTGGCTCGTCGCCGCTCGCGCTCGACGCGTGTTCGAGCTTCGACTGGTACCGAGGCTGGCCGCAGGAGATGGCGGTGGCGCTGGCTGAGCGTCGCCACGCTGGTCGCGATCGTCTTCGTCAGGTCGTTGCGGCCGCGCGGCCCGAAATCGGTCGCACGTAGACTCGCCGCGTGGCTCTGACGGGCAAGCGCATCGTCGTGACCGGCGGCGCAGGCTTCATCGGCACGACGCTCGCGCGGCGGCTCGTCGACGAGAACGAGATCGTCGCGCTCGACAACCTCCACCGCGACGCGCTCGGCGGCACGACGCTCGCCGACCATCCGAACTTCAGCTTCGTCCAGGGCGACGTGCTCGACGCCGGAGCGCTCGACGGAGGCTCGCGCGAGGCGCGACGCACATCGTCCACTGCGCCGGCGATCGCCGGCGTCGACACGGTGCTCGAGAGCCCGGTGCGGACGATGCGCGTCAACGTGATCGGCACGTACAACGCGCTCGAGGCGGCGCTGCGCGACGACAGGACACGCTCGAGCGGCTCGTCGACTTCTCCGACGAGCGAGGTGCTTCGGCACGCACGCCTTCAACGTCGACGAGGGCAGCGTGACGACGATCGGCTCGGTCGGCGAGGCGCGCTGGACGTACGCCGTCTCGAAGCTCGCCGGCGAGCACATGGCGCACGCGTACCACGACGAGCTCGGCCTGCCGACCGTCTCGGTGCGCCCGTTCAACGTCTTCGGGCCGGGCCAGATCGGCGGCGGCGCGATCCGCGCGTTCATCGAAGCGGCGCTCGCCGGGCGCGACCTCGACGATCCACGGCGACGGCTCGCAGATCCGCGCGTGGTGCTACGTCGACGACATGGTCGACGGCGCTGCTGCTCGCGCTCGAGCATCCGAACGCGGTCGGCGAGAGCTTCAACATCGGCAACGCGCGCTCGGCGGTGACGATCTACGACCTCGCCCAGCGGATCAAGCGGCTGACCGGCTGCCCGGGCGAGATCGTCTTCCAGCCGCTCGCACTACACCGGACGTCGAGCTGCGCATCCCGAACGTCGACAAGGCGCGCGAGCTGCTCGGCTTCGAGGCGAAGGTCGAGCTCGACGAGGGGCTCGAGCGGACGATCGCGTGGTACCGGGAGAACGACGCCAGATGAGCGACCCGATCCGGCTCGCGCGGCCGGACGTCGGAGAGGCCGAGCTCGCCGCGGTCGCGGAGGTCGCTGCGCGACGGGCCAGCTCACGATGGGCCCGAAGGTCGGCGAGTTCGAGGCGCGCGATCGCGCAGCGCCGTGCGGCACCGCGCACGCCGCCGCCGTCTCGTCCGGGACGGCCGCGCTCCATCTCGCGCTGCTCGCGCTCGAGATCGGGCCGGGCGACGAGGTGATCGTCCCGGCGTACACGTTCCCGGCGACCGCGAACGTCGGTCGAGCTGTGCGGCGCGACGCGCGGTGCTCGTCGACGTCGACCCGAGACCTTCAACCTCGACGTCGCGGCCGTGGCTGCGGCGGTCACGCCGCGGACGCGGGCCGTCATGGCGGTGCACCTCTTCGGCCGCCCGGTCGAGTGGGAGGCGCTGCAGACCGCGGTGCCGCAGGAGGTCGCGCTCGTCGAGGACGCCGCCGGCGCGCTCGGCGCGCGCTACCGCGGGACGCCGTGCGGCGCGCTCGGCGTCGCGGCGTGCCTCTCGTTCCACCCGCGCAAGATCGTGACGACCGGGGAGGGAGGCGCGGTCACGACCGACGAGGCGGCGATCTCGACGCCGCGCGTCCGACGCTTCCGCCACCACGGCTGGGCGGCGCTCGGCGACATGCCCGCGCCGGGGTTCAACTACCGCCTCCCCGACATCCTCTGCGCGATCGGCATCCCGCAGCTCGCGCGGCTCGAGGAGCTCCTGCGGCGCGCGAGCGCGTCGCCGGCTGGTACACGGAGCGCCTCGAGCATCGTCGTGCTCACGCCGTCGGCCGCCGAGGGCGACCGCCACGGCTGGCAGGCCTACGTCGTCCAGCTCGACCGCCGCGACGAGGCGCTCGCGGCGCTCCGGGCAGCCGGGATCGAGGCGCAGATCGGGACGTGGGCGCTCCACCGCCTCGAGCCGTACCGCGACGCAGGGCGCGTTCCCGGGCGCCGACCGCGCCTTCGAGCGCGCGCTCGCGCTCCCGTTCGCGACGACGACGACCGAGGAGGAGGTCGAGCGCGTCGCGAAGGTCTTGACATCGTTGTGAGTGAGTGCTAACTTCCTACGCCATGGCACAGACGACGACCACGAGACAGACCGCGGACGAGCGCCGCGTGGCCGTCGCTCGCGGCGGCGACACGTCGAGTTCGCGCTTCGCGGTCATCCACGGCGCGTCGACGGACGCGATCGCGCGGCGCGCCGGCATCTCGCAGCCGTACCTCTTCCGGCTCTTCGGCTCGAAGAAGGAGCTGTTCATCGCGCGTGATCGAGGACTGCTTCGCGACGCACGCTCGAGTCGTTCCGCGCAGCCGCTGTCCGGCAAGTCGGGCGCCGACGCGCTGCGGCGCGATCGGCGCAGACGTACGCGGATTCGATCGAGAACGATCACGACGATGCTCCAGGGCCAGCTCCAGTCGTACGCGGCATCCGGTCGAGGACGACGACATCCGCGCAGCGACGGCGCGGGGCTTCGGCCGGCTCGTGGACTACGTCGAGACCGTGTCCGGCGCGGACCGCGTCACGGTCGCGCGGTTCTTCGCGAAGGGAATGCTGATGAACGTCCTCGCGGCGATGCACTACTCGATCAGCGGACGAGCCACGCGACTCCTGGGCCGCGCGCTCGCCGAGGGTGCAGGGAGGACGACGCATGAGGGCTCTTCTCTTTTTCTCCAACAGGTGAGTAATCAGTCACTAGATCGCTACCAGACGGACACCGGGAGGTCACGATGAAAGCCGGCACGCGCACGCTCTGGACGTTCGTCATCACGTCGATCGCGCTGTTCATGGTCGTGCTCGACAACCTCGTCGTCTCGACCGCGCTGCCCGTCATCCGCGTGGACCTCGGCGCGTCGATCGAGCAGCTCGAGTGGATCGGTCAACGCCTACACGCTCACCTTCGCCGTCTTCCTCCTGACCGGCGCCGCGCTCGGCGACCGCTTCGGCCGCAAGCGGATGTTCACGATCGGCGTCGCGATCTTCACCGCGGCGCATCGCGCGCTCGCCGCGCTCGCGCCGTCGACCGAATGGCTCATCGCCGCACGCGCCGTTCAGGGGCTCGGCGGCGCGATCGTGACGCCGCTCACGCTGACGATCCTCAGCGCGGCCGTCGCCGCCGACCGAAGCGCGGCGCTCGCGCTCGGCGCGTGGTCGGGCATCGCCGGGCTCGCCGTCGCGATGCGGCCCGCTCGTCGGCGGCGCCGTCGTCGAGGGCATCTCCTGGCAGTGGATCTTCTGGCTCAACGTTCCCGATCGGGCTCGTCCTGCTCCCGCTCGCGCTACGCAGCTGCGCGAGACGCTACGGGCCGGACAAGGCGCTCGACCTGCCCGGGCTCGCGCTCGGCGAGCGCGGGCCTGCTCGGGATCGTCTGGGGCCTCGTGCACGCGGCAACGCGCGACGGCTGGACGAGCCCGCAGATCGTCGGCGCGCTCGTCGTCGGCGCGCTGCTGCTCGCCGCGTTCGTCGCCTGGGAGCTGCGCGACCGCCGCAGCCGATGCTGCCGATGCGCTTCTTCCGCAACCGCGCCGTTCGCGGCCGCGAACGGCGCTTCGCTGTTCATGTACTTCGGGATGTTCGGCTCGATCTTCCTGCTCGCGCAGTTCTTCCAGACCGCGCAGGGCTACTCGCCGCTCGGGTCCGGCCTGCGCATCCTGCCCTGGACGGCTCATGCCGATGTTCGTCGCGCCGATCGCCGGGGCGCTCTCCGATCGCGATCGGCGGCCGGCCGCTCATGGCGCTCGGGCCTGGCGCTGCAGGCGATCGGCCTCGCGTGGATCGCGTCGGTGACTCGACGCCGACCGACGCCGCTACTGCGTCGCTCGTCGGCCCGTTCATCGTCGTCCGGCATCGGGATGGCGCATGTTCTTCGCGCCCGGTCGCGAACGTCGTCCTCTCCGCGGTGCGGCCGCGACGAGGAGGGCAAGGCGTCCGGCGCGAACAACGCGATCCGCGAGGTCGGCGGCAGTGCTCGGCGTGCGCCGTGCTGGCCGTCGCTCTTCGCCGCGCTACGGCGGGTACCAGTCGCCCGCAGACGTTCGCAGCGACGGGCTCGTGGCCGCGACTCTGGGTCGGGTGCCGACCGGTTCTCGCCGCTGGCGGCTCGGCTCGTCTCGCTGTTGATCCCGCAAGCGCCGGGTCGGAGGCCGTTCCGGTCCCGACGCCGACGGGAGCTTCGTGGCCCGAGGCTCGAGGCGGCGTAGTTCGAGACGCACGCTGGGGCCGGACCTCGTGGTCCGACCTCAGCCAACCACCGCTGGTACCGTCGCCGCGTGACGTCGCGCGGCCGCACCGAGTCGCATGACACGTAGGACGCGGCAGGTCGGGACGCTCGTCCTGACCGCCGCGGCGATCAGCGTACCTCGTCTGGAAGATCGATCTCGGCACGACGCTCGACGTCCTCGCGGACGCGAACCTCGCGTGGTTCGCGCTCGCCGTCGACGATCATGGTCGTCACGGTCCCGTGCGCTGGCTCTGCGCTGGGGCTGGCTGCTCGCCGCGCACGGCATCCTCGAGCGCGTGCCGTGGCTGACGCGCGCCGTACTTCGTCGCGTACACGGCGGGCCAGGTGCTGCCGACGTCGCTCGGCGGCGACGCGGTGCGCGATCGTCGAGACGACGCGGCGCCATCCGGGACGAGCGACGGTCGTCACCGGCGACCGTGCTGCTCGAGCGAGGCGCTCGGCGGCGCGGCGACGGTGCGCTCGGCGCCGTCGGATTCGTGCTCTCGATCGGCCGAGTACGACGTCAGCGCCTACCTGTGGCTCGAGGGCGTGTTCGTCTTCGGGACGCTCGTGCTCGGCTTCCTCTTCTTCGCGCGCTCGGCGCGGCCGCTGCTGCGACGGACGCCAGCCGCTGCTCGCGCGGCTCCGGCTGGAGCGGCCGCTGCGGCAGTTCTACGAGGGCATCCACCACTACCGGCGCGCACCCGGGCTGCTCGCGAAGGTGCTCGCCTTCGACGATTCGCGATGCAGGCGGTGCGCATCCTCGCGATCTGGGCGGCCGCGAAGGCGGTCGGGATCGACCTCGACCCGCGCATCTACTACGTGTTCGGGCCGCTGCTCTTCCTCGTCATGCTCGTGCCGTTCACGCTGAACGGCTTCGCCGTGCGGGAGGCGTTCTTCGTCAGCTTCCTCGGCAGCGTCGGCGTCGGCGCCGAGCCAGGCGTTCGCCGCCGGCTTCCTCTTCTTCCTCGTCACGCTCGCTGCTGGCGTTCCCGGGCGCGTGATCCTGCTCTGGCGACGGGCTGCGCGGCGCGGCGCCGCGCCGAGTGTCGAGCATGGCTGACGGCGCGCGTCGCGGCCGTCGTCGTGACCTACGACGCGCTGCCCTGGATCGAGCAGTGCCTCGACGCGCGTCCGCGGCGTGGAGACCGTCGTCGTCGACAACGGCTCGAGCGACGGCACGGTCGCGTTCGTGCGCGAGCGCTTCCCGGACGTCGCGCGTGATCGAGCCGGAGAACCGCGGTCTCGCGCGCGGGGTGGAACGTCGGCATCCGCGAGACGACGAGCCGCTACGTGCTGCTCCTCAACGCCGACGCGTGGCTGACCGAGGGCGCGCTCGACCGGCTCGTCGACGTTCGCGGACGCGCAGCCGCGATGCGGCGGTGGTCGGCGCCGCGCCTCCTGAACCCGACGGGACGCTGCAGCGGTCGGTGCGCGGCTTCCCGACGCGTGTGGCGGCTCGCGACCGAGTACTTCTTCCTGCGCAAGCTCGCGCCACGGTCGTCTGCGCTGAACGCGCTTCTACGGCGGCGGCTTCGACCACGACGAGGTGCGCGAGGTCGAGGTCGTGATGGGCGCCTGCATGCTCGTGCGCCGCGAGGCGGTCGAGCAGGTCGGCTACTGCGACGAGGACTACTTCCTGTTCAGCGAGGAGACGGACTGGTGCTTCCGCTTCCGCGAGGCGGGCTGGAGGTCGTCTTCTTCCCGGCGCCGAGTGCGTGCACGTGCGGCGGCGCCTCGCACGGCGGGCGCCTCTACCGCGAGAACCTCCGCGGTCACCTGCTGCTTCCTCACGCAAGCACCGCGGGCTCGAAGGTGGCCGAACGCGCGCGGCGGCTGCTGCTCGCTGCGCGCTGCGGCTGCGCGGCCTCGTCTTTCGCGGCGAGCGCGGCCGCGACCTACCGCGACGGCGCCGCGTGGCTCGCGTCCGGCGACGCTGCGACGCTCGTCGAGCGCTCGACCGTGGTCCTCCTCTACCTCAGGCTCGCGTTCGCGACCGGCGCTGCGTGCTGGCTCCGGGCTGGCTCGCTCGCGCGCGCGCTGGGCGTGCGGAGCGTCGTCGGCGACGCTCGCCTGGTCGCTGGTCGCTCATCTTCGGCGCGCTCGCCGTGACGTTCGCGCTCGGCTCGACGCTGACGCTCACGCTCGTCCTGCTCGCTCTGGTCGCGGTCGCGGCGTGGCTCGTTGCGGCGCTTCAGCGCACGCTGGCTCCCGGCGAGCCGCGGCGCCGCGCCGGGCGCTGGTGCGCTCTTCTGGGGCGCGGTGCGTCGGGCTGCTGCTGCTGGCGTCGTCGCGCGCGACGGTCAGGGCGACGGCCTGTTCCACCTCGCTCGCGCGCGGAAGCTGCTCGACCTCGACGCACTCGTCGCTCGACCGCGTGTCGGAGTTCGCGGACGGCGGCCTGCATCCCGGCTACGCGTTCCCGCTCTGGCACGGCTTCCTCGCGCTCGATCGCCAAGCTCTCCGGCGAGGATCCCGAGCGCGGTCGTCGTCCACCTGCCGTCGATCCTCGCGCCGCTCGCCGTCGTCGTCGCGTTCGAGGTCGGCTGGGCGCTGTTCCGCCGGACGCTGGGCCGCGGGCGTCAGCGCCGCGCGCGCAGGTCGCGATGATCTGCTTCGCGCCGGGCACGGCGGCGCCTACGTCTTCCTCGCTCTGCCGGCGACCGCGTCGCGTCAGCTCCTCGTGCCGGCCGCGCTCGCGCTCGCGCTGGAGTCGATGCGGTCGCCGTCCGCCGGGCTCGCTCGCGTCGACGGCGGCAGCCGGGCTCGCCCTGGCCGTCGTCCATCCGACGTACGCGATCTTCCTCTGGATCCCGTTCGTCGGGCTTCCTCGTCGTGCGTGCGCTGTGGAGCGAGCGGACCGTGCGGACCGGCGTCGCTCGCGCTCGCCGCGCTCGTCGTGCCCGGCCGCGCTCTTCATGCTCTGGCTGCCGCCCGATCGTGAACGACACGCGCTCGGTATCACCTGACGCGGACGAGCTGCAGCGCGCCTTCGCGCAGTACAGCGGCCAGCTCGTCGTCCACTTCGCCGACGTCCTACAACCTCGCGCCCGAGGTCTTCACGCGCGCCGGTGCGGTCGCGATCGCGGCGCTGCTGCTCGTCCCGCTGGCCGGCTTCGCGGCGCGACGCCGCTGGGCTGCCTACGTCGCCGGCGGGTCGCTCGCGGTGCTCGCGGTGATGCTGGTGCCGTTCCTCTTCACCTCCGCTCTCCGACCTCGTCTCGATCTCGCAGGCTCGACGGGCGGCCGGGTTCCTTCCGTTCGCGTTCGCCTTCGCCGGAGGCATGGGAGTGCTCGCGCGGCTCGTCGGGCCGCTCCTGATCCCGCTCGCGCTCGGCGCGGGGATGTTCTTCCAAATCGTCTATCCGGGCGACTTCGACTACGTCCTGCAGAACCCGGCCCCTGCGCTGGATCGCCTGGTTCGCGGTCGTCGGAGGCGTCGTCGCGCTCGTCGTCGGGTTCGTCCGCGGCGCCGGCCGCCGCTCGAGATCGGCGCCGCCATCGCCTCCGCGGCCTTCCTCACACCCGTGTTCGGAGGCGGCCTCCTCCACTGGAAGCCGCCCGACACGCCCGAGCTCGCGACGCTCTCGCCGGGGCCTGCGTCGCCGCCGTGCGTCGCGACGTGGGGCCGCGGGACGATCGTCGTTCTCCGATGCGGAGACGAGCTTCCGGCTCGCGGCCTTCGCACCGGTCTACATCGCGGTCGGCGCCGCCGGGCCACGTCGCGGACACGGAGGAAGAACCGCCCGTACGAGCGCGCGCAGGGACGCTGCGGCGCTTCTTCCGCACGGGCGACCTCGCGATCCCGCGACGGCTACGGCGCTGACTACGTCGTCGTCGATGCGGATCGCTCGGATCTCCAGCTCGATCTTCCGATCGTCGTACCAGGACGAGCGCTTCACGCTCTACCGCCTCTAGACCGGCTCGCCCCAGCCGCCGCCGCCAGGGGTCTCGATCCGGAGGAGGTCGCCGGCGCTCGAGGTCGAGGTTCGCGATCGCGGGGAGCTCCACCGCCGTTGAGGAAGTTGCGGCCGGGCAGGCCGTCCTCGCCGCCTCGCGCTCCGCGCGGCGCCAGCGCGCGCCGCTGCGTGAGGAGCGAGAGCCGGCACGCGCTCGAGGATCGCAGCTCGCGCACGACGCCGTCGCCGCCGCGTGTGGCGACCCGCGCCGCCCGATCCGAGACGGAGCTCGTAGCGCTCGACGCGGAGCGGATAGGCGAGCTCGAGCGCCTCGGCCGGCGTGTTGTAGCGTGTTCGACATCGCGACGTGGACGCCGGAGGGCCCGTCGGCGTCCGGGCACGCGCCCTGGCCGCCGCCGATCGTCTCGTAGTACGTGAAGCGGTCGTTTCCGAAGACGACGTTGTTCATCGTCCCCTGGCCCTGCGCGGGCACGGGGATCGCCTGTGCGAACGCGTCGAAGACGACGTCCGTGATCCGGCTCGACGTCTCCGTGTTGCCCGCCGCGACGGCGGCGGGCGAGCGGGCGTTGACGAGGCAGCCCTCCGGGGCGCGCACCGTGACCGGGCACGAACGCGCCGCCCGAGGCCGGCAGGTCGGGCGCGGTCGAGGCAGCGCACGACGTAGAAGCACGCCGAGCGCGTGACCGCGAGCGGGCAGTTGAGGTTGCCGTCGTACTGCGGCGGCGGTTCCGTCGAAGTCGATGTCGATCGAGTCGCCGCGCGATCGTCACGGCGGCGCGGATCTCGAGCAGCCCGCGGGCGTCTCGAGCGCGTCGGCGCCCTCGAAGCGTGCCGTCCGGGAGATCGCGACGATGCGCCGCGCGCACGACGCCGCTCGGAGTAGGCGAGGAGCTCGTCCATCGCCGCGGCGACGCGTTCGCGCCCGCGCCGCGCGCAGAGCTCGACGACCCGGCCCTCGGCGAGCGCGGTGCGCCGCGAGCTGAGCGCGCAGGTCGCCGCGGCGCTCGTCCGGGTTCCGCATCCGCGCGACGAGCGACGTCGAGCGTCGCGTCGTCGAGCCGCGTCGGCGGGATGACGACTCCCTCCTCGTCGAGCGTCCGCGAGCCGGCGGGGAGGCTCCCCGGCTCCGAGCCGCCGACGTCGGCGTGGTGCGCGCGCGTCACCGCGAAGCCGAGCTCGGTGCGCGTGACGATGCGTGAGATCGGGCAGGTGCGTGCCGCCGGCGTACGGGTCGTTGAGGATCCAGGGCTCGCCGGGCGCCGGATCGTGCGCCATCGACGGCGGCGACCGCCTCGGGCATCGCGCCGAGGTGGACCGGGATGTGCTCGGCCTGCGTGACCATGCGACCGCGCTCGTCGAAGAGCGCGGTCGAGCAGTCGCGGCGCTCCTTGATGTTCGCGGAGAACGCGGAGCGGATGAGCGCGGCGCCCATCTCCTCGGCGATCGCCCGCAGCGACGCGCCGATGACCTGCAGCTCGATGTCGATCAACGCGTCCTCCGCGAGGACGAGCGTCCCGTGCCGAGTCCGTCTCGCCCGCCCAGCCGTCGGGGATCCACGCGGTCGCGCCGTCGAGCTCGAGCACCTGCGGTCCGCGCGCGCGCGAGCGCGGGGCCTCTGACCGTCGATGTGGCGGCGCCGGTCGCACCTCCGCCGTCCGCACCGCGACGAGCTCGATCGCGCGGTCGCGATCCGCGTAGCCGTAGCGCGCTTCGTGCGCGTCGTGGAACGCGCTCTGCGAGCCGGTCGCCGAGTGGCACCGTCGAGCTCGAACGACTGGCCCGACGTAGCGCAGGTCGGCCTCGCCGTCGTCGGGGAGCTCGCCCGCGTCGTCGAGCGGCACGACGTAGGTCCGCACGGTGTCCCGTCGCTCGTCGGCGGCAACGAGGCCGAGCGCCGAGAGGACGCCGGCGGCGGCGGGAACGAGCACCGTGCGTCATGCCGAGCTCCTCGGCCGAGCGCGCAGGCGTGCAGCGGGCCCGGCGCCGCCGAAGGCGACGAGCGCGAAGTCGCGCGGGTCGAGACCCTGCTCGACGGAGACGACGCGCAGCGCGCGCACCATCTCGGCGTTGACGACGTCGATCACGCCGGCCGGGTCGATGCCCGCGAGCGCGCGCTCGCGCCGCGCCGCGGTCGAGCTCGATGCCGCCCGGCAGCGTCGTCGGCAAGCCGCCCGAGGAGCAGGTTCGCGTCGGTGACCGTCGGCGCGTCGTGCCACCGCGTCCGTAGCACGCCGGCCCGGGCTCGGCGCCCGCGCTCTCGGGCCCGACGCGCAACGCGCCGCCCTCGTCGAGCCGCACGATCGAGCCTCCGCCGGCGCCGACCGTGTGCACCGCGAGCGTCGGCAGCCGGACGGGAAGCCCGCCGACGAGCCGCTCGTGCTCCCGGCGCGCCTCGCCGTCGACGATCGCGCAGACGTCCGTCGACGTTCCGCCCATGTCGAACGAGAGCGCGTTCGCGAAGCCCGGCGAGCGCGGCGAGCCGCGCCGGCGCCGACGACGCCCGCCGCCGGTCCGGAGAGCAGCGCGAACGCGGCGTGCGCCGCGGCCTCGTCGAGCGTCGCGAGACCGCCCGACGAGCGCATGACGAGCGGCGTCGGGAGACCTGCGGCTCGCAGCAGGCTCCGGCGAGCGCGCCGAGGTAGCGCGCGAGCACCGGGCCCGAGGTAGGCGTCGATCGCCGTCGTCGACGCGCGCTCGTACTCGCGGAACTCCGGCGCGACCTCGTGCGACGCGACGACGTGCGCGTCCGGGTAGCGGCGCCGCAGCTCGCTCGCCACCGCGCCGCTCTGAGCTCGCTGTCGCGGAATGAGAAGAGCAGCGAGACGGCGATCGCCTCGGCCTCGATCTCCGGGCAGCGTGCTCGAGGTCGAGCGGGACGAGCTCGCCGTCCGGGCCGGTTCGCCCGCGGACGCCGACGCAGCGCTCGAGCGGCACGAGCGGCGGCGGATGCTCGGCGCACGGCCGATACAGGTGCGCGCGGGTCTGGCGACGGAGGTGCAGGACGTGCTCGAAGCCCTCGTTCGTCGACGAGCGCGGTCCGCGCGCCGCGCCGTTCGAGGAGCGCGTTCGTCGCGATCGTCGTCCCGTGCGTGAAGCGGCTCGACGTCGTCGGCGCCGACGGCGCGGCAGCGGCGACGACCGAGCTCCTCCTGACGCGCGTGCGTCGGCACCTTCGCGATCCGGATCTCGCCGTCGGAGACGAGCACCGCGTCCGTGAACGTTCCGCCGACGTCGATACCGAGCGCGCGCATGGCGTCGATTCTCGATCATCGAGCGCGGAGTAGGATCTCTCGCCGCGTGCATCGCCTCGTCTGCCTCGGACTCAGCCACCGCACGGCTCCGGTCGAGCTGCGCGAGCGCATCGGCTCGCTCGGGCTCGGCGCGGAGCGCTGCCCGGCGGTGCTCGAGCACGTCGCGCTCCAGACGTGCTACCGCGTCGGAGCTCTACGCGCGCCTGACCTCCGGCGTCGAGGATGCGCGCGACGAGCTCGTCGACGCGCTCTCGACGGCACACGGCGTGCCGCGCGAGCTGCTCCTCGACCACCTCTACGTCCACGCGGGCGAGGACGCGGCGCGCCACCTCTGCCGTGTCGCTGCCGGTCTCGACTCGCTCGTGCTCGGCGAAGCCGAGATCCTCGGCCAGGTCGGACGCGGCCTACGAGGCTGCCGAGCGAGGAGGGCACGGCCGGTGCCGCGCCTCACGCAGCTCTTCCGCAGCGGCCGTCGGCGGCGCGGTCGTCGCGCCCGTGCCGAGACCGGCGATCGGCGCGAACCCGGCGACCGCGAGCTCGATGGCGCTCGCGCTCGCGGACGGCGCTGCTCGGCGAGCTTCGGCGACAGCGCGCGTCCTCGTGATCGGAGCCGGCCGCATCGGGCTTGCAGACGCTCGAAGGCGGCGCAGGGTCGCGGTCGTACGACACCTGGTCGCGTCGCCAACCGGACGAAGAGCGCGCGCCGAAGACGTCGCTGATCGTTTCGACGCCGACGCGCTCGCGACCTCGAAGAGCTCGACGCGACGCGCTCGCCGTGGGCTGACGTCGCGGTCAGCGGCAACCTCGTCGGAGGCGCCCGTCGTCGGTGCGGAGACGTGTCGCGGCCGCGATGGGAGGCCGCGCGAGGCCGCCCTGCTCGTCATCGTCGACCTCGCCGTGCCTGGCCGACGTCGAGCGCGCAAGCGGGCGAGGTCGACGGCGTCCGCCTCTTCGACGTCGACGACCTGCGGGCCGGGCTCGACGAGGCGATGTCGTCGCGTCTCCGCGAGGTGCCCAAGCGTCGAGGCGATCGTCGAGGACGGAGGTCGAGGAGTTCGGTCGCCGGTACCGGGAGCTCGAGGTCGAGCCGCTGCTCTCCGAGCTGCGTCGGCAGGCGGAGTCGATCCGGCGAGCGGGAGGTCGAGCGCGCGCTCCGCGATCTCGGTGACGTCGATCCGGCGAGTCGTCGGAGCGCGTGGAGCACCTCGTCGCGGACGCTCGTCGAAGAAGCTCCTCCACGACCCGACCGTGCGAGCCCGCGAGCGCGCGGGCGCCGGCGAGGCGGACGAGGTCGCCGACGCAGTGCGCGACCTGTTCGGCATCTCCGCCCCGACGATCAGTGAGCGCTCCGCCGCTTCCCGCGGCGGTGACACTCGGCACGCGGGCCTTCGACGCTCGCTGCGTGCCCAGACCGAGCTCGTGATCGCGTCTCGCTGGCGGCGTCGGCCCGGACTCGAGTGCGCGACGCAGGTCGATCTCCACCGCCGGCGACCGGACGCAGGAGAGCGGCGAGCCGCTGCCCGAGATCGGAGGAAAGGGCTCTTCACCGCCGAGCTCGAGCGGGCGCTGCTCGCGACGGCGAGATCGACGCTCGCGGTCCACTCGCTGCAGGACCTGCCGACCGAGGATGCCCGACGGCGTCGTGGTCGGCGCCGTCACGCGCGCGTGAGGACGTTCGCGACTGCCTCGTCGCGCGCGCAGGGCGTCTCGCTCGCGGAGCTCGCCGCAGGCGCGCGTCGTCGGAACGAGCAGCCTGCGCCGCGTCGGCGCAGCTGCCGCGCGCTCCGTCCCGATCTCGAGGTCCGCTCGATCCGCGGGAACGTCGACACGCGGATGCGCAAGGTCGAGGACGGCGAGTTCGACGCAGCCGTGCTCGCGGCCGCCGGCGTGCGCCGGCTCGGGCCTCGAGCACGCGGTCACCGAGTGGCTCCCGCTCGAGACGATGCTGCCGGCTCCCGGACAGGGGCGCTCGCGGTTCAGTGCCGAGCCGGACGACGACGCGATGCGCGACGCTTCTCGCGGCGCTCGACGATCCGGCGGCACGTGCGGAGACGACGGCCGAGCGCGGCGTTCCTGCGCGCCCTGGCGGCGGCTGTGCTGCGCTCCCGTCGCGGCGCTTGCAGCCGACGACGACGACCCCTCGGGTGCGTCTCCAGGGACTCGTCGCATCGGTCGATGGAGCGTGACGTGGTGCGCGTTCGAGGCGAGGGTGAGCCGCGCGAGGTCGGCGAGCGGCTCGCCGAAGAGGCACCTGCCGGCGGCGCGGACCGCATACTGGCGGCGATCCGTGACTTGACCAACCCCTTTACGGACGGCGGATCGTCGTCACGCGCCCCGAGGCGAAGCCAGTCTGCGCGATAGAGCTCGAGCGCCTCGGCGCGGAGGTGACGATCGTGCCGCTCATCGAGATCCTCCCGGCGGACGGTCGCGGACGCTCGAGGAGGCCATCGCGAGCTTGCCGAGCTACGACTGGATCGTCCTCACGAGCGTCAACGGCGTCACTGCCGTGAGCGCGGGGCCTGACGGGCGCTCGCCGGTCGCACGCGTGTCGCGGCAGTCGGGCCCGGTGACTGCCGAGGCGATTCGCGAGCGCGGCGTCGAGCCGGCGTTCGTCGCGTCGCGCGCATCCGGACGACATCGCCGGCAGGCCTCGGCGTCGATCGACGGCATGCGGCTGCTGCTCCCGCAGGCGGACATCGCCGGAGCCGCGATCTCGCCGAGGAGCTCCGCGGGCAGGGCGCGGAGGTCGACGTCGTCGTCGCGTACCGCACGGTGCTCGTCGAGCCGCCGATGTGGGGATCCTCCCGCTGCCGGATCGCCGATGCGGTCGTGCTCGCGAGCGGCTCGGCGTGCCGGAGCCTCGCGGCAGCGGGTGGCGGCGGCGGCGGCGCGATGCTCGTCTGCATCGGCCCGAAGACGGCGAAGGTGGCGCGCGAGGTCGGGCTTCGAGGTCGGTCTCGTCGCCGACGAGACGACGTCGCGACGGCATCATTCAGGCGCTCGTGTCGCAATTCGGAGACTCCGCATGACGTCGTTCCGACTCCGATCCGCTCGAGGCGCTGCGTCACGGCCCTGGCGCCAAGCGCCCGCGTCGGCTGCGACGCACCGCAGCGCTCCGCGACCTCGTCCGCGAGACGACGCTCGCAGCCGACGACCTCGTCCATCCGCTCTTCGTCGTTCCCGGCGCGGACGTCGCGCCGCCCGTGCTCGTCGATGCCGGGCGTCGACCAGCTCTCGGTCGATCCGGCTCGCAGGCGAGGCGCGCGGAGCTCGCGGCGCTCGGCGTGAAGGCGGTCGCTCCTCTTCGGCATCCCGAGCTCGAAGGACCCCGCATGGGCTCGAGAGCTACGCCGACGACGGGATCGTGCAGCAGGCGATCGCAGCGCTCGAAGGACGCGAGCCCGGAGCTCGTCGTCATGACCGACGTCTGCCTCTGCGAGTACACGGATCACGGCCACTGCGGCCTGCTCGACGCCGACGGCGTACGTGCTGCAACGACGAGACGCTCGAGGTGCTCGCGCGGATCGCGGTCTCGCACGGCGAGGCCGGCGCGGACGTCGTCGCGCCGAGCGGGATGATCGACGGCATGGTCGGCGCGATTCGCGGAGCGCTCGACGGCGAGGGCCTGCAGCGCGTCGCGATCCTCTCGCTACGCGGTCAAGTACGCGTCCGCGTTCTACGGGCCGTTCCGGCGAGGCTGCCGGAGGGCGCTCCGGCGTTCGGCGACCGCCGCTCGCACCAGATGGACCCCGGCGAACGCGCGCGAGGCGCTGCGCGAGGTCGCGCTCGACGTCGAGGAGGGCGCGGACGCGCTCATGGTCAAGCCTGCGCTCGGCTACCTCGACGTCGTCCGCTCGCGTGCGCGAGCGCTTCCCGGAGCTCCCGCTCGCCGCGTACAACGTCAGCGGCGGAGTACGCGATGGTGAAGGCGGCTGCGGCGAACGGCTGGCTCGACGAGCGCGCGGTCGTGCTCGAGGTGCTCACCGGGATCCGGCGCGCAGGGGCCGACCTCGTCGTCACGTACCACGCGAAGGACGCCGCGGCATGGCTTCAGACCGGGCGGTGACGGGCACGGGTCGACGACCGGCCCGAGGACGCCGAGCTCGACAGCGCGTCGACGTCGCGGAGCACGGCCGTTCCGCCGACGGCGAGACGACGTCGCTCGACCGGCGGCTCGTACATGCAGCTCCACGCGTACGGACGGCGTCGGCGCGACACGGCGGCGCTCGTCTCGGCGCTCGACGAGCGACGGCGTCGCGGCGTCGCTGCTACGAGGACGTCAACGACCCGCACCGGCGTCGCGCTGCTGACGTCTCAGCGAGTCGCCCGACGCGTTCGTCGCCGAGTACCGGACGCTTCCTTCAGTCCGCGCCGTTCGCCGAGCTCGATGCCGAAGCCGGAGCTCACGATGCTCGGCCGCACGTACGCGATCGGGTACGAGCAGGACCTCGAGGAGACGCTCGTCGAGCGGCCCCGGCAGCGCGTCCTCGATCCGGCGCTGCCGTGGGCGATCTGGTACCCGCTGCGCCGCGCCGGCTCGTTCGAGCAGCTCTCGCGCGCAGAGCAGGACACCGATCCTCATGGAGCACGGCGGCATCGGGATGGCGTTCGGCCGCGCCGGGCTCGGCTACGACATCCGCCTCGCCTGCCACGGCCTCGATCGCGAACGACAACGACTTCGTGGTCGGCCTGCTCGGCCGCGAGCTGCATCCGCTCTCGATCATCGTCCAGCGGATGCGGAAGACGAAGCAGACGTCGCTTCACCTCGAGCGACTCGGGCCGTTCTTCGTGGGGAGAGTGGCGTGGCAGAGCAGTCGCGTGAGCCGAGCCTGCGTGCCGGCGTCGGCGGAGGTCGGAGCCGACGTCCGTCTTCCTGCGCGCGTGTCGCGGGCTTCCGGTCGAGCGGACGCCGGTCTGGCTGCTGCGCCAGGCGGGTCGCTACCAGCCGGAGTACCGCGCGATCCGCGAGCGGCACTCGATGCTCGAGGTCATCCGCACGCCGGAGCTCGCGGCCGAGGTGACGCTCCTGCCGGTCGACTCGTTCGGCCTCGACGCGGCGATCGTCTTCTCGGACATCCTGCCGCCGCTCGTCGGCATGGGGCTCGAGCTCGACTTCGTGAAGGGCGACGGGCCGCGTGATCGCAACCCGATCTCGACGCCGCGCGACGTCGACCTCCTCGGCACGCCGCCGGCCGAGGAGACGATGACGGGCACGCTCGAGGCGATCCGCATCGTCCGGCGCGAGCTCGAGCCGCGCGGACGTCCCTGTGATCGGCTTCGCCGGCGCCCCGTTCACGCTCGCGAGCTACGCGATCGAGGGCGGGACGTCGAAGGACTTCACGAAGACGAAGGCGTTCATGCTCTCCGAGCCCGCGGCGTGGAAGCGCCTCCTCGGGCAAGCTCGTCACCGTGCAGGCCGACTACCTCGCTCGCGCAGGCGCGCGGCGGGCGCGCAGGCGCTGCAGGTGTTCGACTCGTGGGCCGGGCCGTGCGCTCGGCCGCGCGGACTACCTGCGCTACGTCGCGCCGCACAACCGCGACCTGTTCGCGACGGTCGCAGCGGCGCGGCGTGCCGGTGATCAACTTCTCGCTCGGCGTCGGCGTCGTACCTCGCCGAAGCGCGCCGCGTGCGGCGGCGACGTCGTCGGCCTCGACTGGTCGCTTCCGCTCGACGAGGCGTGGGAGCGCGTCGGCTTCGACCGCCCCGTGCAGGGAAACCTCGACCCGGCGTCGCTGCTCGCGCCGTGGCGCGAGCTCCGGCTTCCGGATCGACGACGTGCTCGAGCGCGCTGCCGGCCGCCCCGGGCACGTCTTCAACGTCGGTCACGGGCTGACGCCCGCAGACGCCCGGTCGACAACGTGCGCCGGCTGGTCGAGCACGTGCGGGAGCGCACCGTCCGCGTGAGCGTCCGGCTCCCGATCGGCGTTCTCGTCATGGCGCTACGGCGGCCCGGCGTCGCTCGACGAGATCCCCGGCTACCTCGCCGACATCCGCCACGGACGGCCGACGCCGCGCGCGGTGCTCGAGGAGATCACCGAGAACTACCGCGCGATCGGCGGGAGCTCGCCGCTCCTCGAGCGTCTCGCGACGCCAGGTCGACGCGCTGCAGGCTCGAGCTCGGACGGCGACTACCGCTGCTACCTCGGCATGCGGCACTGGGCGCCGTGGATCGAGGACGTCGTCGGCGAGATGGTCGACGACGGCGTGACGCACGCGGTCGAGCCTGGTCCTCGCGCCGCACTTCAGCGCGCATGTCCGTCGCGCGGTACCAGCAGAAGGTCGCCGACGGGCTCGATCTCTACCGCGGCGCGGATCCACTTCGAGCACGTGCCGAGCTACCACGACGCTCCCGGTCTCGATCGAGGCGTTCGCCGCGCGCGTGCGACGACGGCCTCGCGCGCTGGCCGGAGGGCGAGCGCGAGCGCGTTCACGTCGTCTTCAGCGCGCACAGCCTGCCCGCAGCGCGTGCTCGCGTCCGGCGATCCGTACGGCGAGCAGTGCCTCGAGACGGCGCGGCTCGTCGCGGCGCGCGCCGGACTGCGCGACGACGCGCTGGTCGTGGGCGTACCAGTCCGCCGGGCGCACGCCCGAGCCGTGGGCCGGGCCCGACATCGGCGAGCACCTCGCCGAGCTCGCCGCGCAGGGCGTGCGCGACGTCGTCTCGCATCCCGGTCGGGTTCGTCTCCGACCACGTCGAGATCCTCTTCGACATCGACCATCAAGCGCGCGCTGCGGTCGCGGCCGAGCTCGGGATCCGGCTCGAGCGGCCGCCGGCGCTGAACGACGACCCCGTCTGTCATCGCCACGCTCGCGCGAGCTCGTTCGAGGAGCGCGCGGCGCCGTGGCTCGCCGGGAGCGCGGGCGCGCGTGAGGTCGTCGTCGTCGGCGGCGGGATCGCCGGCGCTCGCCGCGGCGCGGCGGCTCGAGTCGACGGCGTCCGACGTCGACGTCGTCGCTCGTCGAGGCGACGAGCGTCGCTCGGCGGGAAGGTCCGCACCGAGCGCGTCGACGGGCTTCGTGATCGAGGCGCGCGCCGGACAGCTTCCTCTCGCGCAAGGAGCGCGGTGTCGGTCTGTGCGAGGAGCTCGGCCTCGGCGACGAGCTGATCGGCCGCAGGCCCGAGCACCAGCCGCTCGTTCGTCCGGCGTCGGTCAGCGAGCTCCATCCGCTGCCCGGAGGGCCTGACCGGGATGATCCCGACGAACCTCGACGCGCTCGAGCGCGAGCGCGCTCCTCTCGGACGAGGGGCAAGGCGCGGTTCGCGGCGCGAGGTCCGACGTGCCGGCGGCACCCGGCGACGAGGACGAGTCGGTCGCCTCGTTCGTCACGCGCCGGTTCGGGCCGCGAGGCCTACGACGCGCCTCGTCGAGCCGCTGATGACGGGGATCTACGGCGGCGACGGCGAGCAGCTGTCCCTGCGAGCGACGTTCCCGCAGCTCCGCGATGCTCGAGCTCGAGCACGGGAGCCTGCTCCGCGCGCTCTCGCGCGCAGCCGGTGACGGGCGAACGCCCGCCGTTCGTCTCGCTCGCGCGGCGGGATGGACACGCTCGTGGCGGCGCTCGTCTGCGAGCCTCGGGCGAACGAGCTGCTCTCGGGCGAGCGGTCGCCGCGTCGCTCTCGCGGCAGCGACAGGCTACGACGTCGAGCTGGCGGACGGCGAGACGATCGCCGCGGACGGCGTCGTCGTCGCGACTCCTGCGTTCGTCACGGCGGCGCTCCTCGACGAGCTCGACGCCGACCTCGCGGCCGCCATACGCGCGGATCCCGTACGCGTCGTCGGTGGTCGTCACGCTCGCGTTCTCGAGCGCGACGACGTGGCGGCCGCTCGACGGCTACGGCTACCGTCGATCCCGCGTGACCGAGGGCGCGCGACGTGCTCGCGTGCACGTGGATCGTCGCAGAAGTGGGAGGGGCGCGCGCCGGACGGCGACGTCCTGCGTCAGCGATCTACGCCGGACGCTTCGGCGGCCGCGACCGTCACGCTCGACTCCGACGACGAGCTCGTCGCGCTCGCGCGCAGCGAGACTGGCGTCTCCTCGGACGTCACGGCCGAGCCCGACGTTGATCCGCGTCCAGCGCTGGCCGCTCGGCATGCCGCAGTACGTCCTCGGCCACCCGGAGCGGCTCGAGCGGATCGACGCGGCGCTCGACCGAGCATCCGGGTCTCGCGGTCGCGGGTGCCGCGTACCGCGGCGTGGGCATTCCGGACTGCATCCGCGTCGGGCGAGGCGGCTGCGGAGTCGGTCGTCGAGCGCTCGCCGGAGCACGGCGTGTGAATCGCGACAGTTCGGAGCGCCTCTTCGCGGAGGCGAGCGGCCTGCTGCCCAGGCGGCGTCAGCTCGCCCGTCCGCGCGTTCCGAGCGGTCGGCGGGACGCCGCTCTTCATCGAGCGCGGCGAGGGCGCGTATCTCGTCGACGTCGACGGCAACCGCTACGTCGACTACGTCCTCTCCTGGGGGCCGCTCATCCTCGGCGCACGCGCATCCGCGAGTCGTCGGCGCGCTCGAGGAGGCGTTGCGCAAGGGACGAGCTTCGGCGCGCCCAGCCCGCTCGAGCTCGAGCTCGCGCGCTCGATCCGCGAGGCGATGCCGAGCATCGAGCTCGTCCGCTTCGTCAGCTCGGGCACCGAGGCCACGATGAGCGCGCTGCGGCTCGCGCGCGCGTTCACCGGGCGCGGCCGAAGATCGTCAAGTTCGTCGGCTGCTACCACGGCCACGCGGATCTGCTCCTCGTGCAGGCGGGATCGGGCGTCGCGACGCTCGGGCTTCCCGACTCGCCCGGCGTCACCGCCGGCGCCGTCGCGCGACACGCTCACCGCGCCGTACAACGACCTCGACGGCGGTCGAGACGCTCTTCGCCGCGCACGACGACATCGCGGCGGTGATCGTCGAGCCGGTCGCCGGGAACATGGGCCTCGTCCTTCCCGCGCCGGGCTTCCTCGAGGGGCTGCGCGAGCTCACCGACGCGCACGGAGCGCTGCTCGTCTTCGACGAGGTGATGACCGGGTTCCGCGTGCATCCGGGCGGCGCGCAGGCGCTCTACGGCGTCACGCCCGACCTGACGACGCTCGGCAAGGTGATCGGCGGCGGGCTCCCGGTCGGGGCGTACGGCGGCCGCCGCGAGATCATGGAGCTCGTCGCTCCGGCCGGCGCCGTGTACCAGGCGGGAACGCTGTCGGGGAACCCGCTCGCGATGACCGCGGGGATCGAGACCTTGCGCGCGCGATCGCCGAGCCGCGGCGTCTGGGAAGCGCTCGGAGCGCACCGGGCGCGCGGCTCGAGGAGGGCCTCGGCGGCGCTCGGCTGCCGGGACTCAGATCGCGCGCGCAGGAACGATGTTCGGCATGTTCTTCTCGGACGTGCCCGTCACGAGCTGGGACACGGCCGAAGCGGGCGGATACCGGCGCGCTTCGCCGCGTATCCACCGCGCGATGCTCGAGCGCGGCGTCTACCTCGCTCCGTCGCAGTTCGAGGCCGGCTTCCTCTCGACGGTGCACGGCGACGCCGGAGATCGACGCGACGATCTCTGCGGCAGCTGGACGCGCTCGCCGCGTATCTGATCCACGGGTCTACCCTTCGCGGCCGTGAAGGTCCTGCTCGTGACGATGTACTTCCCGCCGGCGGGCGGCGGCGGCGTGCAGCGGCCGCTGAAGCTCGCGCAGTACCTGCCGCGCGCTCGGCATCGAGACGCACGTGCTCGCGCCCGACGACCCGAAGTGGGTGCACCGGGATCCCGAGCTGCGCGTGCCGACGCAGGCCTGGATCCACCGCGCGCGCTACGTCGGCCCGCGCGGGCGCGAAGCCGGCGGAGGAGCTTCGCGCGCACGGACGGGCTCGAGCGCGCGCTCGTCCAGGCGCAGGTCACGGCGCGTCGCCTGCTCGTTCCCGACGCGAGCGTGACGTGGAACCTCACCGCGATCCCGGCGGCGATCCGGATCGCGCAGCGCGAGGGCATCGACGTCGTGATCACGACCTCGCCGCCGGGCTCGGTCCACTTCGTCGGCGCGGCGGTTCAGCGCGCGACGGGCGCCCGCTGGATCGCCGACCTCCGCGATCCGCTCGTCGCGAACCAGCACCGGCGCGACGACACGGCTGCGGCGCGCGCGCGACAGGCCGCGAACGAGCAGGTCGCGCGGCTCGTCGCGCGCCAGCGCGGACGCGGTCATCGTGCGTCTCGAGGCGATCGCGGACGAGGTGCGCGAGCCTCGAGCCGCGCGGGCCGGTCACGCGCGATCTCGAACGGCTGCGACTTCGACGACTTCGCCGGGCTCGAGTACCACCGCGGCGACGCGCTTCCGGATCACGCACACGGGCAGCTTCTTCGGGAAGCGCGATCCGCGGCCGTTCCTGCAGCGCGCTCGCACGACGTCGGACTCGACGACGTCGTCGCGCGCTTCGTCGGCGACTTCCGCTCGTCCGACCGCGAGTGGGCGGAGGCGCTCGGCCTCGGCGATCGGCTCGAGCATCGTCGACTACCGTGCCGCGCGCCGACTCGCTCCGCGCTCCAGCGCGACTCCGAGGCGCTGCTGCTGCTCGTCCCGGATGCAGGCGGCCGCGGCAAGGGTGTCCTCTCCGGGAAGGTCTTCGAGTACCTCGCGGCGGGGCGGCCGATCCTCGCCGTCGTGCCGCCCGACGGCGCGGCTGCCGAGCTGGTTCGCGAGACCGGCGTCGGGCGTGGTCGTCGCGCCCGACGACGTCGATGGGATCCGAGCGGCGCTGGTCGAGCTCCACGCGCGCTTCGCCAACGGCGGGCTCCCGTCCGTCGAGCTCGCAACGCGAGACGAAGAGCGGTTGTCGCGCCGCGCGCGCGTCGAGGAGATGGCGTGCGGCACTCGTCGGGAGATCGCGCTGACGAGAGCTCGCGTGACCAGCCACGCGCTTCCCGTCCCGCATGCCGGTCAGCGCGAGCGCGTCCTGACGAGCCCTGCCTCCTTTGAAGTCGCATGACGAGCCAGGCGCTCGCCACGCGCTGCAACTGCCCCGGAGCTCGCGTGACGAGCCACGCGCTGCAGTTGCTCGCCGAAGCTCGGCGACCGGAGCGCGCATCCTCGCCCAGCCGGTGCTCGAGGGGCTCTTCCTGCTGACGATGCTCACGCGTGACGTTCCACAAGCTGCAGTGGGAGCTCGCGCGGGCTCGCTGACGCTGTCGGACGTCCTGACCTCGGTGTTCCTCGTGCTCTTCGTGTGGGACCGCGTCGAGCAGAGCGACGGACGCCTTCACGCGCACGGCGGTCGTCGCGCTCGCGTTCCTGGTCGCGTTCGCGCTCGTCTACCTCGCCGGCTTCTACAGCCTCGACACGGCGCAGTCGCTCGCGCAGTGGGCCAAGGGCATGGTGAAGTTCATCCTCCACTTCGGCTTCCTCGTCACGGGCGTCGCGCTGCTCGCCCGCCGCGGGATGTCGCTTCTACTGGCTCGCGCTCGCTGCGTTCCTCGGTGGGATCGGCCTGGACGCCGTCTACGGCGTCGATTCAGCTCGTCCTCGCGGAGGGCGGCGTCAACCTCGACGAGCTGCTCGATCCAGCCGATCACGTCGCGCCAGACCGGGATCAACGTCTTCGGCGCGCGTCGGCGGGACGCAGGAGGTCTTCCGGCCGAACGCGCTCACCGGCGACCTGAACCACCTCGGGATCGAGCTCGTCATCCCGTTGCTCGTGCTGACGCCGCTCTACCTCCGACTCGAGGCCGGGACACCGGTTGAAGACGCCGCTCGCGATCTCGTCTGGCGTTCCTCCTCGTCGTCGAGCTCGCGCACGCTCTCGCGAAGCGCGCTGCTCGGCCTCGCGCTGCGGTGCGCTCGTGCTCGCGCTGCCGTACCGGCGGCACCTGCGCCGCCCGGCGTTCCTCGTGCCGCTGGCGGCTAGTCGCGCGTCCTCGTCGCGACCGTCGATCGTCGTGCGGCTCGACTTCTTCCTCACCGTGCTGCGCGCGCGCGCACGAACACGAGCCGCGGCGCCGCGTCGCCGCACTTCGCCGTGTACTCCGTTCATTCCGGACATCCTCTCGACGACACCCGTTCCTCGGGCTCGGCCTGAACAACTTCGCGGTCTACTACGAGTTCGTCACCGGCCGGCCGGACTTCGGCCCGCACTCGTTCTACGTCGCCACGATCGTCGAGACCGGAATCGTCGGATGCGACGCTCTTCGCCGTGTTCGTCGTGCTGGATCTTCCGGCAGCTCGGCGCTGCGCGGCGGATCGGACGAGCTCTCTCCGCCGCCGGCGATCCGCTCGCGGCGCGCGTGCGGCCGCTGGCGTGGGGGATGACGGCAGCGCTCGTCGCGCACCGCTCGTCGCCAACGTCTTCTACCTCACGATGACCTTCTACTACTTCTACGTGTTCGCGACGCTCGCGGTCGCCCTGCCGGCCGTGGCCGCTCGTCGCGCGGCGCGAATGAAGGTCGCCGTGCTCACGACGTCGTACCCGCGCGGGCCGGACGACGTCGCCGGGGTGTTCGTGCGCGACGCGGTGCTCGCGCTTCGGTCGCCGGGCGTCGACGTCGAGGTCGTCTCGCCCGCCTCGTTCCGCCACTTCGGGCTCGCGTACGGGCACGGCATCGTCGGGAACCTCCGGCGACGGCCCTGGAAGGTGCTCGCTGCTGCCTGCGTTCCTGGCCTCGTACTCGCGCGCGGCGCGGCGCGCGGCGCGGACGACGCGGACCTCGTTCACGCGCACTGGCTCCCTTCGGCTCTCCCGGCGCTGAAGACCCGGCAAGCCGTTCGTCCTGCCAGCTCTGGGGAACGGACGTCGAGCTCGCGTGCGCGTGCGCGAGTGGTTGCGCGCGAAGGCTCGTTCGGCGCGCTCGCATCGTGCTCTGCCCGTCGGAGGCGCTCGCCGCGGCGCGCGCGCGAGCTCGGCGCACGAGACGTGCGGGTCGTCCCGAGCGGCGTCGCGATTCCCGACGAGGTCGGCGAGCCGGACGATCCACCGCACGTTCTGTTCGTCGGGCCGGCTCTCCGAGGAGAAGGGGATCCTCGAGCTTCGTCCGGGCGACCGAGGGCATCCGCTCGCGTCATCGTCGGAGACGGCCCGCTGCGCGATCGTGTCCCCGACGCCGTCGGTTTCCGTCCGCGCACGCGAGCTCGGCGCGTACTACGAGCGGCGGCGGTCGTCGTCTGCCCGTCCACGCCGAGGGCTGCGGCGTCGCTCGCGCGCGAAGGCCGATGGCTCACGGGCGCCCGGTGGTCGCGACCGCCGTCGGCGGCCTGCCTCTGATGCCGTCGAGGACGGTGTGACGGGCCTTCGTGTCTCCCCCGCGGGACCCCATGCGCGCTGAGTCCGCGATCGAGAGGCTCCTGGGTGACAGCGAGCTCAGGCAGCGCGCTCGGGGCGTCCGGGCGAGAAGGCAGCGCGCGAGCGCTTCTCTCGACGGCAGCCACCGGGCGACGATCGGCGCCTACCGCGACGCATTGACCCTGAGTCTGGCGCGACCGAGCGTCTGGGTAGGTCGCCGACGATGTCGCGGGGCGCATCCGGACACTCGTCGCGCTCGTCGGCGGCTGCCGGTCGGCGTCGTGTTTCTCTGGCTCGCGGTTCTGGCAACGCGGACCTACGGCACGCCGTAGGAGACGCCGTGGCCGAGGCGGACGCCGGGCTCGTCGGCCTGGCGATCGCCGCGTTCGGCGCCGTAGCAGCTCTTGCCAGGCGCTTGCGCTGGCGACGGACTGGCGACGTTCGCCGGTCCGACTCGCTTCGCCGCTTCTACGAGATGACCGTGAGCGGGGTCGCGGTCAACAACGTCCTGCCGGGAGAGGTTGGGGGACTTTCTGCGCGCGCGGTGGCTCGGTCACCGACTCCGGGATGTTGGCCGGCGGCAAGGCGTTCAGCGCCGTGATCCTCGACCGCGCGTTCGACCTGGTCGTCCTCCGTGCGGGGCTGCTGATCGTCGGGGATCGCCGCGGTCGCGAGCTGCGACCTGAAGCTCGCCCAGCTGGCGGCTGCGGGGCGGTGGTGGTGCTCGGGATCGCCGGTGTCCTCCTGCTTCTCGAGGGTCTACATCGGTCGCCGCGAGCGCGATCGACGCGAGCGTGGGCTCGTGCTGCAGGCTGGTGCGCGACACCGTCGAGCGGCTCGCCGAGCCGCTCGGGCGCCTGCGGCCATCCTGGCTCTGGCTCGGGCTCCAGCCTGGCGGCGTGATGGGCGATCTGGGCGGTGGCTTGGCGCTCCGCGGCGCCCGCTCGCTCGGGATCGACCTCTCCCTGACGCAGGCGCTGTTCGTCACCGCCGTGCTTCAACCTGGGGTCGGCCGTTGCCACTCAGTCAGCGCGGCTACGATCCGGTACCTACGAATGGCTCGGCGTGGCGTCTCTCGGCCTGCTCGACATCGATCACGGTCGCTCTGCTTCACGATCTACCCACGCGCTTGTTGGCAGTGCGGTTGCTCTGGGAACGCGCGCGGCGGTGCGGCTTCGCGAGCGCAGGCTGGCACGCTCGTCAGAGCTGGCTCGCCTGGACTTCGGTTCCAGCCCTCGCTAGTACCATCGCCCGTGCCGAGCTGGTCGTCGACGGCAAGGTCATCGCGCGGGACGGGCCCGCGTACGTCATCGCGGGAGATCGGCAACAACCACCAGGGGCGATCATCGAGAAGGCGAAGGCGCTCGTCCATGCCGCGCAGGAGTGCGGCGTCGGACGCCGTGAAGTTCCAGAAGCGCGACGAACCGCGTTCTGCTTCACGCGCGCGTTCTACGACGCGCCGTACGACAACGAGAACAGCTTCGGGCCGGACGTACGGCGAGCATCGCGAGGCGCTCGAGCTCTCGACGAGCGACTGGTTCAGAGCTGCAGGCGCGTGCTCGCGAGGAGGGGGATCGCGTTCTTCGCGACGGCGTTCGACGAGCCGAGCGCCGACCTCCTCGCGCGAGCTCGACGTGCCGGCGTTCAAGTTCGCATCGGGCGACCTTCTGCAACACGCCGCTTCCTCCGCTACGTCGCCGAGTTCGGGAAGCCGATGATTCCTCTCGACGGGCGGCGGAACCCTGGAGGACGTCGACCGCGCGGTCGACGCGATCCTCCGGCTCGCAACGAGCAGCTCTGCGTCCTGCACTGCACGGCCGCGTATCCGGCCGACGTCGGAGGATCTCAACCTCTGCGGTGATCACCGACGCTCCGCGAGCGCTTCCCCGATCTCGTGATCGGGCTCTCCGACCACCAGAACGGCATCGCGATGGCCCTCGTCGCGCTACATGCTCGGCGCGCGCGTGATCGAGAAGCACTTCACGCTGAACCACGCCTGGAAGGGCACCGACCACGCGTTCTCGCTGATGCCCGACGGGATGCGGCAGCTTCGTCCGCGACCTGCACCGCGTCCGGTGCGCGCTCGGCGACGGCGTGAAGCGCCCGCTCGACGTCGAGGAGCGCGCCGATTCGAGAAGATGGGCAAGAAGCTCGTTGCGACGCGCGATGCTCGCAGGCGGGTCACGTCCTCGGCGGCGGACGACCTCGCATCGCGAAGTCGCCGGCGGACGGCGGCCTGCCGCCCTACGAGCTCGAGCGACTCGCTCGGACGGCGCGCTGCGCGGCGCGCTCGCCGGTCGGAACAGCGAGCTCGTCGACCTCGAGCCGACGTCGAGACCGGTCGCGGCGCACGCAGCGCCGCGCTCCGCGAACGCGCTGACGGCCGCTGGCTCGACGGTGCAGCCTCGTCGTCTTCGACTTCGACGGCGTCTTCTCCGACAACCGCGTCTGGGACGAACGAGCGCGGCGAGGAGAGCGTCGCCTGCTTCTCGCGGGCGACTGGCCGGGCCTGCAGGCGCCTCGACGAGGTCGGCGTCGACTACCTCGATCCTCACCTCGAGAGACAGAACCGACGCCGTGCCCGCGCGGCGCGCGGAAGCTCGGAGTCGAGTGCATCCACGGGAGTCGAGGACAAGCTGCCCGTCCTGCACGAGCGCTCGAGCGGCGCGGCATGTCGCGCTCGAGGACACGGCGTACGTCGGCAACGACATCAACGACGCCGAGTGCCTCGCGCGCGGTCGGGCTCCCCGTCGTCCCGGCCGACGCGTGGGCCGAGGTCATGCCGCTCGCGAAGCTCGTGCTCACGCGCGCGGGCGGCACACGGCTGCGTGCGGGAGTTCTGCGACGCCGTCTGGAACGCGAAGCGGGCAGCGACTCGTGACCTGATCCGCTCTTCGACCTCGACGGCCGCGTCGCCGTCGTGACCGGCGGCGCCGGGCCAGCTCGGCGGCGAGATCGCGCGCGGGCCTCGCCGAGCGCGGCGATGCGAGGTCGCGAGCTTCGACGTCGCGACCGGCGCGATGCCGGACGGCGTCCGCGCGTTCGACGTCGACGTCACCGATCGCACGCCGATCGAGCGCGCGTCGACGAGGTCGTCGCGGACTGCGGCGTCCCGCACGTCCTCGTCAACAACGCGGCGCTCGACTCGCCGCCGGACGCGCCCGCCGAGGAGGTCGGGCCGTTCGAGGACTACCGTCGAGGCGCGTTCGACGCGGTGATGGACGTCAACGTGAAGGGGACGCTCCTCTGCCTGCCAGGTCGTCGGCGCGCGATGGCGGAGAGGGCCGTGGCTCGATCGTCAACGTCTCGTCCGATCTACGGGATGCTCTCGCCGCGTCAGGAGCTCTACGAGTTCCGGCGCGCGCGGAGGCGAGACGTTCTTCAAGCCGGTCGCCTACTCGGTCTCGAAGTCCGCGCGTTCTGCAACCTGACGCGCTACCTCGCCACGTACTGGGCGAAGACGGCGTGCGCGTGAACACGCTCACGCTCGCGGGGGTCTGCGAACGACCAGCCGCAGGAGTTCCTCGACGCGTTCGCGGCGCGCTCGCCGCTCGGGCCGGATGGCTCGACGCGCGCGAGGCGCTCGGCGCCGGTCGTCTTCCTCGCCTCGGACGCGTCGTCGTACGTGACCGGCGCGAACGTCGTCGTCGACGGCGGCTGGTCGGCCTGGTGATCCCGGAGGAGGTCTCGAACCTCATCGGCGGCACGGACGGCGCCGCCAGCGCAGCCGGGCCGCTGGCTCGACAAGATCCGTCCGGCGGACGAGACGCTGCTCTGCCGCGCTGCGCGCGGTCTGAGTGCGACGACGTCGACGGCTGCGGTCGCGGCTGCGCGCGCACGCGCAGCCGGAGTGGGCCGGGCGCACGGCCGTGGCTGCGCGGCGACGTCGTGCGCGAGCTCGCGCTCCTCCTGCGGGAGCGACGCGAGGAGCCGTCGGCGATCGTCGTGGAGGAGACCGGCAAGCCGCCGAGCTCGCGCTCGGCGAGACGGACGCCGCCGTCGAGATGGGGCTCTTCATCGCCGGGGAGGGCCGCCGTTCGTACGGCCGGACGACGACGGCGAGCATGGCGCACCGCACGGTGCTCACGCCTTCGCCAGCCGCTCGGCGTCGCTGCGCTGATCATGAGCTTCAGACACCCCGCTCCCGAACGTCGCGTGGAAGGCGTTCCCCGCGATCTTCTGCGGGAACGCGGCCGTCGTGAAGCCCTCGGAGCATCGACGCCGGCGTCTCGGCCTCGTTCTTCGCGGAGCTCGCGCTGGAGGCTGGGGTCCCGCCGGGCGTGCTCGACGTCGTCCACGGCCTCGGCGTCGAAGGCCGGTGCGGCACTCGTCGCGCACGACGACGTCGACCTCGTCAGCTTCACGGGCTCGGCCGCGACCGGGCGTGCGATCAACGAGGCCGCGGCGGTCGCCTCGCGAAGACGTGCCTCGAGCTCGGCGGCAAGAACGCGCTCGTCG
>ERZ1370068.9699-contig-8458_pt1 | contig 38254 bp, 44 predicted proteins | sample MGYA00561227_ERZ1370068 | MGnify/ENA primary metagenome ERZ1370068 (study PRJEB38410, sample SAMEA6850437) | metagenome | study: Metagenomic assessment of the ecological functions of the soil: analysis of the soil microbiota associated with the...
AGTGTACTTCGTTCAGTTACATGTTACTAGCGCGAACGCGCCCGCCCCTATCGTCGAGTGCGGCCGGGCACTCCACCCGCCCAACGACTCGCCGGAATATCACTCGACGCAGCTGCGCTGCACTCGCGGCAGCCCCTGGTGGCCATCCCAGACCCTTTCCGAGATCACGGGACCGTCGCCGTCCACGGCCGCATCGGCCCGCTCGACCACGACCTCACGCGCCAGCACAGCGGGCGCGCCGCTCGGCGAGCGCATCATCCTGGAAGGCCGCGTGCTCGGCGAGGACGGCGGCCCCGTCACGGAGACGCTGGTGGAGCTCTGGCAGTGCAACGCCGCCGGCCGCTACGCCCATCGCGGCGACGAGCACGACGCGCCGCTCGACCCGAACTTCACGGGCGCGGGCCGGACCCTGACCGACGCCGAGGGACGATACCGCTTCATCACGATCAAGCCCGGCGCCTATCCCTGGCGCAACCATCCCAACGCCTGGCGGCCCGCCCACATCCACCTCGTCGCGTCTTCGGGTCCAGCTTCCTGACACCGCCTCATCACGCAGATGTTCTTCCCCGGCGACCCGCTGCTGGCCTTCGATCCCATCTTCAATTCCGTTCCCGAAGGCGCGCGCGGCGCGGCTCGTCGCCTCCTTCGACTTCGGACCTCACACGAAGGCGGAGTGGGCGCTCGGGTACCGCTTCGACATCGTGCTGCGCGGCCGCGAGGCCACTCCGGTCGTGGAGGCTAGAGTTGCCCGATCCCACGCCGTCACCAGACGGTCGGGCCCTTCTTCCATCACGCCTTGCCCTTCGAGGGGGCGCGGATCCTCGTCCGGCCGGGCACGCAGGGACAGCGCATCGTCATCGAGGGCACGGTGAGAGACGGGGCAGGCGCGCCCGCGGCCGACGTGCTCATCGAGAGCTGGCAGGCCGATGCCGGCGGACGCTACCATCATCCGGAGGATCGCCAGCCCCAGCCCATGGACGAAGCGTTCGACGGCTTCGGCCGCGTGCCCGACGTCCGACGACGGCCGCTTCGCGATCGAGACGGTGAAGCCGGGAGCAGTGCCGGGGCTGCGCGGCCGCCGCGCAGGCGCCGCACCTCGTGCTCGGCATCCTGGGCCGCGGCCTCCCTCACCCGCCTCATCACGCGCGCTCTACTTCGACGACGAGGCCGCCAACGCGCAGGACCCGATCCTCGAGTTGGTGCCCGCGGAGCGGCGCCGCACGCTGGTCGCGCGCCGGGTGGCCGAAGGCCGCTACCATTTCGACATCGTGCTCCAGGGGCAGACGAGACCGTGTTCTTCGACGTGTGAGCGACCTCCACTGCGGACTGTTCGGCGAGGCCGAGGTGGCGGCGCTGCTCTCTGGACCGCCGCGCCTGCAGGCCAATGCTCGACTTCGAGGCCGCGCTGGCCGGACGCGGAGGCGGAGGCGGGCGTCGTCCCCACTCCGCGTCGCCGCGTCGTCGCGCGCCGCGGCCCGGGCCGAGCACTACGACCTGAACGCGATCGCCGAGGCGGCGGCGCGTGGCAACCGCCCATCCGCTCAGTCGCGTCATCTCACCGACGCGCGTAGCCGCCACGGATCACGGCGGCGCGTTACGCACTGCACTGGGGGCGACCGAGCCAGGACGTGCTCGACACCGCGCGCTGCGTGCTGCAGCTTCGAGCCGCCGCGCCTGAGATCCTGCGCCATCTGGCGCGCGCGGCGGAGGCGGCCGCCAGGCACGCGGAGCGCCACGCCGACACGCCCATGGTGGGCCGGACGCTGGCTCCAGCAGGCGACGCCCGTCGCCCGGCTTGAAGGCGGCGGGTTGGCTCGATGCGCTCGACCGCGCGCACGACCGTGTCGAGTCCGCGCTTCGCGGACGCGCTCGTCGCTCCAGCTCGGCGGCGCCTCCGGGGACGCTGGCCGCGCTGGGCACAGAAGGGCCGGCGATCGGCGGGCCCTGGGCGCCCGGCTGACCTTGCCGTCCCCGACCTGCCGTGGCACGCCCACCGTGATCGGCTCGCTCACCTCGCGGGCACGCTGGGCGTCGCCATCGGAACGCTGGGCAGATCGCGCGCGATGTCTCGCTCCTGGCCCAGACCGAAGTCGGCGAGGCGCACGAAGCAAGCGCCCGCCGAGGGGCGCGGCGGATCCTCGACCATGCCGCACAAGCGCAATCCGGTCGGGCGCGGCCGTCACGCTGGCGGCGGCGATCCGCGCGCCTCGGCCTCGTGGCCACCTTCCTCGCCCGCCATGCCCCAGGAGCACGAGCGGGCCTCGGAGGCTGGCCGGCGGAGCGGGCAGACGCTGCCGGAGCTGGTCTCCTCGCCGCCGGCGCGGCCCGCGCCATGGCGGACGGTCTCGACGGTCTCGTGGTGGATCCGCCGCATGCGCGCGAACCTCGACCTGACGCACGGGCTCTGTGATGGCGGAGGCGATCTCCATGGCCCTGGCCGTGACCATGGGCAAGGAGCAGGCCCACCGCGCGGTCGAGGCGCGCCTCCCAGCGCGCGCTGGCCACGCGACGGACACTGGCCGACGTGCTGGCCGAAGATCCCGCGATCACGCGACACCTCAGCCCTTCGGACCTGGCGCGCTTCTCACGCCGGAGAGCTACCTGGGCGCGGCCGGCGAGTTCGTGGCAGGTGCTCACGCGCCATCGGGGCCGCGGGTCGAAACATGCCTGAAGTCGCGGTCAAGGGTGGCCGCATCGCGTACCTCGTCGACGGCCCGGCCGAGGCTCCCGTCCTCGCTGTTGTCGAACTCCCTGGGCACGACGCTGGATTCCTGGTCCAAACAGGTCGGCCGCTGGCGCGCTCGTTCCGGGTCGTCCGCTACGACTACACTTGCCCGGGCACTGGGCGGTCGCGTGGTCGCCGGCGCCCTACTCGCTCGACCTGCTCGAGGCGTGACGCCCTGGCCGTGCTGGATGCCGTGGAGGCGCTCCCGGGCGTCGCCTGCAGGCCTTTCCACCGGCGGCCCCACCGCCATGTGGCTCGCCACTCCACGCCGCCGGACGCATCGGCCGGCTCGTGCCCGCGAGCACGGCGCCGCGGATCCGGGAGCGCGGACGGCTGGGATCAGCGGATTCGCTGACGTCCGCGCGCAGGGACTGGCGGCGGTCTCCGAAGCGGCGCTGCCACGCTGGTTCACCGCCGACTTCCGGCAGCGCGAGCCCGGGTCGTGGAGGTGATGCGGTCGATGGTCGCGGCCTGCGCGCCGAGGGCTACATCGGGTGCTGCGGCGCCCTGCGCGACGCCGACCTGCGCAGGCAGCTTCCGCGATCAGTCCCCGACGCTCGTGCTTCTGATCGGGACGGACGACCCCGTGACGACGGTCGCGGACGGCGAGGCGCTGCGCGACGGGATTCCCAGGGCACGCCTGGCCACGCTGCGCGCGGCCCACCTCTCGAACATCGAGCAGGCGGACGCCTTCACCGCTGCCGTCTCCGATTTTCTTTCCGCACGCGAGGTGACCTCGTGAACGACGACGAACGCCGCCGGGCGGGCACGCGCGTCCGCCGGCAGGTCCTCGGCGAACGCCCATGTCGACCGGGCGCACAAGCGCGAGAACCCGTTCACCGCGGAGTTACACGACCTCATCAAGCGCTACGCCTGGGGCGAGATCTGGACGCGGCCCGGCCTGGACCTGCGCACCCGGCGCATCCTGGTGATCGGGACCCTTCTCGCCCTGGGTCGCTGGGAGGAGTTCGAGATGCATGTGCGCGCCGCCCTCGTCGAGGGCGGCTTCTCCACGAACGACGTCAAGGAGATCGTGCTACAGCAGGCGATCTACTGCGGGGTGCCCGCGGCGCATGCGGCGCCTCTCGAAGGTCGAGGCCATGTTGGCGGCTCGCCCGAGAGCGCGCCCAAAGCGCGCGAGATGATCATGACTCGAGGCCAGGCGCCTGATTCTCGCCATCGTATTGCCGGCGGCGACGTCTCTGGCCCTGGGCGTGCGCGCGTACCTTGGACCGACCAGGGCGCGCGTGGAGCAAGATGCTCGCCAGTGCTTTGGATCGTGTCGCGTCGACAGGGTCTGGCGGGTCAAAGGCGACTTCCCGACGATCTACATGGGCGCGCAAAGCGTGGTGCGGGATCCCGCCGATCTTCCGATCTTTCATGAGTGGAAATATCGCCTTGAAGTTGGCGGCTGGACCACCGTTGAAGGTGCCTGCCCTAGTCGTGGGTGACTGTTTGGGCCTGGAGTCCACGCTTTCGCGAGACGCCATCGCTAGAGTCAGCGTCACGTTCACGGTCACGCATCCCTGAACACCCGAGTCCCGGGACTGGTCGAGTTACCTGACCAGAGGCAGCGCCCCACAGAATGGGAGAGGTGATGAAGGAGGCCAGGGATGCGCCGCAAAGCCCGCGTGCTGCTGATGGTGGCGACGTGTGTGATTCCGACCGCGTGCCTCACGGGTTTCAAACATCCGCTCGGGTCCGTCAGAGAGGCGTTCGTGGAGCCGAACCCTCCTCGGCAACCTGGTCCTGCTCCTCCGAAGATGAGCCTACGCCCGGCATCCTGAAGATCATGGACTTCGACGGCAAGCAGTACTACGTCGAGTCTTCAGACGACAAGGGCGACCCGATCCCTCTTCGGGCTCTGGGCCGCCGGATCGAAGACGCCGCGTTCTTGAGCCTTCATGAGCTGGGGAAGAAGGACAAGGGACGAGAGTGGGTCTTCCTCCAGTACGCGCTGCCGGACACCGATCATCTGTCGCTTCGCGCCGTGGACGCGAACGGCCTTCGAGGACGTCGTCGATGACCTCCCAGCGTGAAGCAGCGCCTCGCCGAGCAGATGCAGGATCCAGAGATCGTCGTCAGCTTGCTCTCGTGCACCCGCGTGAGGCCGCCGGGATAGGCGCGAGCACCGGCGCTCAGCTCTTCAGCGCCTCCGCCGGAAACGATGGTGTCGACGGAGCTGCGCATGGGTGCCGGCGCGTCGAGACCGGCGCCGCCGCGCCCGACTCCGCCGTCTTCGAGAGGTCGGGCAGCGTCCACCGCCATCCGCGGCCCGCCGAGACGCGCGCCAGATCCCGCCGAGCTGCGCCGCATCCGCGGTGCGCTTCTTCGGATCCGGCTCCAGCAACCCCGAGACGATCGCGGCCAGCTCCTCGGGCACGTCCGGCGCCGCCTCGCGCAGCGGCGTGATCCGTCCCTTCAGCGTGTTCATCAGGACGTCCGACGGTGGTGCGGCCGCTGAAGGCGGAAGCGCCCGGTGAGGCAGCGGTAGGCCACGGCGCCCAGTGCAAAGAGGTCGCCGGACTGATCGAAGCCCTTGCCGCGCAGGGTCTCCGGAGGCATGTGACCCGGGCGTTCCGAACAGCGTCCGACGCATCTGCGCGGACACGAACGAGGCGATGCCGAAGTCGGTCAGCCGGATCGCGCCGTCCCGGCCGAGCAGGACGGTTCCCCGGCTTGACGTCGCGGTGCAGCACGTGGACGGCTGTGGGCGGCGGCCAGGGCGCTGGCCAGGGCGCGGAGCAGGGGCACCATCAGCGACGGGCGACAAGCGGCCGCGGTGGACGAGGTCCTCGAGGCTCACCCCGTCCACGAACTCCATCACGATGTACGCCGCGTCCGTCGCGTCCTGCACGTCGTACACCGACACCACGTGCGGATGGTTGAAGCGCGCCACCGTGGCCGCTTCCGAGACCAGGACCGCGCACGACGTCGCCGGTCCCAGAACTCCGCCATCCCCGCGCCCGCGCGCGCGGTCTTGATGGCGACCCACCGCTCCAGCTTGGTGTCCACAGGCCTTGAAGACGGTGCCCATGGACCCACGGCCGAGAATGGTGCGCACTCGAAGCGGCCCAGGCGCACGATCGCCGATCCCTGCACGTCGAGGCGCGCTTCGATGGCGGCCAGGGTGGCCGCGTTCACCACCGCTGCCGCGGCGGCGCTGCTCGCCTCCCGCAGCTTGCGCGCGCGATCCACCTGCCGCGCGAGCTTGAGGATCAGCTCCTCGCTCGTCACCGGCTTCACGAGGTAGTCGTCCGCGCCCGCCTGCAGGCCTTCCACGCGCAGAATCGGGCGAGCCGCGTCCGGAGCAGAACAGGAACGGGATCGAATCGCGGCCGGAGGCCGCACGCGGCGGCACAGCTCGTACCCGCTCATGACGCCCATCTCGACGTCGGCCACGACGACCTCCGGCTCGCTGGCCTCGATGCGGGCCAGGGCCTGCAGCCCGTCCTTCGCCGTCTCGACCGTGAAGCCCGCCTCCTGGAGGACCTCGGCCATGATCTCCAGCAGCGCCGGCTCGTCGTCGACGAGCAGCACGCGCCCCGGCCGCCCGCGGTCAACGGTAGCGGCCTTCGAGCTCGCGCAGGCGGATGCCCGGCCGCCTCGAGCTCGCGGCGGAACGCGGTGAGCGCGAGGGAACGCTCGGAGGCAGATGCCGGCCATCGACACGCAGACGGAGACCGCGCGCATCGAGGTGCCCGCATAGGCCCACCCGAACCGCCGCGCCAGCACCACCGCGCCGTCAGGGCCGCCGGCCGCGTTGAGGGGAACGGCGAGCATCGACATGAAGCCGCGGCGCCGCATCCGGGCCGCGGTCTCCGCGAAGCGCGCCGCCTCTTCCGGCTGGTCGATGCGCAGGGGCACGTCGTGCGCGCGACGTCGACGAGCAGGTCGTTCCGCCACCGGGTCCTCCTCGTCCGTGAACGTCCAGCGCCGGAACCCGGTGGGCATGGAGAGGGCGAGCTCGCCCGCGTCGAAGGGGGCAAGCGTAGACAACGTGGATCGGAGCGTGGACACCAGCCCCATCGCCGCCGTCCCACGTCGTGGCGGCCGCGAGCGCGAGCAGCGTCTGGTTGGACTCCAGCGGGCCGCCGGTAAGCGATTATAGCCGCATCCATTTGACGCTCGCGGCCACGCGGTCTAGCGTGAAGGTCGAAAATGAACATCCTGATCATCGGCGACGTCGTCGGCAGCCCCGGCCGGGGCATCGCGAAGAAGGCCCTTCCCATCGTCCTCGAAGAAGTACGACGTCGATTACTGCATCGCCAACGTCGAAAATGCGGCCGGGGGTTCGGGGTCACCGGGAGATCTGCGACGAGATCCTGGACATGGGCGTGGACTGCATGACGTCCGGCAACCACATCTGGGACAAGCGCGAGATCATCCCGATCATCGACCAGATCCCCCAGCTGATCCGCCCCTCAACTACCCCGAGGGCCAGCCCGGCCGCGGCAGCTACCGTGGGACGGGGCAAGGACTCGCACGTCCCGGTGGCGGTCCTGAACCTGAGCGGTCGCGCGTGTTCATGAACGGCGCCGATGGACGATCCCGTTCACCCTGGGGCGCGCGAGGTCGAGAGCTGCGCAAGGAAGCGGCCGTGATCATCGTGGACATGCACGCCGAGGCCAGCTCGGAGAAGACGGCCCTCGGCTATCACCTCGACGGCACGCGTCTCCGCGGTCGTGGGCACCCACACCCACGTCCCCACCTGCGATCACCGCATCCTGCCCAAGGGACGGCGTATTGCACCGACCTCGGCATGACCGGTCCCTACGACTCCGTCATCGGCGTGGAGGCGGAGACGATCGTCAAGCGGTTCATCACGGCCATGCCCGCGCGCTTCGAGACGGCGAAGAACGACCCGCGCTTCGCGGCGGTGGTGGTGACGGTCGAGCCCAAGACCGGCCGCGCCACCGCCATCGACCGCATGCTCCTGGGCGAGGGTGACGTCGGCAAGCTCTAGTCGCGGCTAGGCCTTCCGCGCGCCCGGCCAGCGTCGCCACCACGTGCGCCAAGCTGCTCAGCGTCCACGGGCTTCCTCACGTGGCCCTGGAAGCCGGCGAGCACCGACTCCATGCGATCGTCCGTGTCCACGCGAGCGGTGAGTGGTGGCCGCGGGCACGTTCCCACCCTGGTCCGGAGGGGAGCGCCCGGACCTTGCGGATGTGAACTCGTAGCCGTCCATGCCCGGCATCATGACGTCGACGAGAGGACGTGGAATTTCTGCTCGACGAACCGGAGGAGGGCCGCGGGCCCTGACGGCACCGCCACCACCTCGGCTCGCGCGGCGGGCGAGGATACGCTCGATGAGGTCGCGCGTATCGTCGTCGTCGTCCACGAGCAGGACGCGGATCCCGCCCAGGGCCTGCGGCTCGGACATTGCGAGCTTATCTTAAGCGCTCTATCCTCTTGACTGGCATGTCGCAGGGCTTGACGCGGTCCCGGCTGCACAACCTCAGCCTCAAGACGAAGCTGCTCTTGATGATGGTGTCGCTCCTCCTCCTCTCCGTCTCCAGCCTGTTCCTCCTCCATCTGTACAGCGAGCGGCGGCTCATCTCGCAGCTCCGCGACTACACGGAGGACCTCTCCACCGCCATCGAGGTCTTCCAGGAGCAGCCGGCGGCGGTGAGGGGGCGACCCCAGGCCGCCCTCGAGCCAGTTCGCCCAGAAGCTGCGGCAGCTCGGGCGTCAAGGACGTGTCGATCGCCGACACCTCCGACGAGGTCAGGCCTCGACGCAACCCGCAGAACGTCGGCAAGCGCGCTCGTGCGCACCAACAAGAGGAAGGGCCCGAAGGAGTACGTGATCCGCGGCGTGCTCGGCGAGGAGAACCGGCGCGCGCGGGAGCCAAGCACCTCGACCCTCACCGTCCCCATCGTGCGTGGGCGAGCGCCGGATCGGCTACTCTGCTTGATCCACGCGCTACGCTCGAGGACTTCTCCGCCCTCTCCCAGGAGGCGTTCCTCAGCCGTCTCCTCGCGACGCTCGCCGTGTTCGCGCGTCGGCATCCTGCGTCTCGCTCTACCTGTCGTGGTCGCTCATCCAGCCGCTCCAGGGAGCTCACGGACGCCGCGCGGCAGGTGGCCGCGGGCGACCTCGTCGTGCAGGTCCCCGCGGGCGGCGGCGACGAGATCGGCAGCCTGGCCCGCAGCTTCAACGAGATGGTGGAGCGGCTGCGCGAGAACCGCCTCCTCGAGGAGCGGCTGCACTTCGCCGAGCGCTCCACGGCGCTCGGACGGCTCGCCTCGGCGGTGGCGCACGAGATCCGCAACCCGCTGAACTTCATCAACCTCTCGATCGACCACGTGCGCGAGCGCCTCGGCCCCGAGGAGGCCGCGCAGCGCGAGGACTTCGAGCGCATCCTCGTCAACGTGAAGGCGCGAGATCAGCCGGCTGAACCGCCTGGTGGGCGACTTCCTGTCCTTCGGCAAGCCCATGCGCCTCCACCCGCGCCTCGTTTCGCCGTGAAGAGGTGCTGCGCGAAGTGGCCGCCCTCGTGGACCACAAGGCGAAGGACCAGGGCATCGCCCTCGAGGTGGCAGGCGGAGCGAGAGCCTGCCCCGCATCGGTGGCCGATCCGGAGCTGCTGAAGACCTGCTTCCTCAACCTGATGATCAACGCCGGTCGACGCCATGCCGGAAGGCGGCGCTGCTCGACGATCGCCGGTGCAGGCGCGGCCGCGCGGACGCGCCAGAGCGAGCGGAAACGCTGGTGGTCACGGTGCGCGACACCGGCCTGGCGGCATGACCGTAGAGGAGATCCGCGGCGCCTTCGAGCCCTACTCTCGACCAAGGACACGGGCTTCGGCCTCGGCCTCGCCCTCACCCAGCAAGATCGTCACCGACCACGGCGGCACGATCGTCCTCGAGAGCGCGCCCGGCTCGCGGCACCACCGCGCGCATCACGCTGCCGCTGGTCGCCGACCGCGCGAGCCGCCAACGCGTCGCAGGGGCACTCGGTCTCGTGAAAGGACGCGTGCTCGTCGTCGACGACGAGCGTCGCCAGCAGCGACATCCTGCAGATGATCCTGGAGGCGGAAGGCTACGAGACGACCGCCGCCGGCAACGGACGCCAGGCCCTGCAGGCCGCGACGGGCGCAAGCTTCGACGTCGTCCTCACCGACCTCAAGATGCCGGACATCAACGGCATCGAGCTGCTCTCGCGCTCCCCAAGCAGCCCGCGGGCCCTGCGTGATCCTCATGACCGCGCACGGCACCATCGACAGCGCGGTGGACGCGATGCGCAAGGGCGCCTTCGATTACCTCACGAAGCCGCTGGAGAAGGACGAGCTGCTGCTGGTCCTGCGCCGGGCCATGGAGCGCAGCCATCTCGTGCGCGAGAACCGCATGCTGCAGCGAGCAGCTCCGCGACCGTTTCCGCCTCGAGAACATCGTGGGCGCGCACGGGTCGATGCAGGACGTGTTCCGCGTCGTGCACAAGGTGGCGAGCTCCGCTCTCCACCGTCCTCATCTACGGCGAGAGCGGGACCGGCAAGGAGCTGGTCGCCAGGGCCGCTCCACCACGAGAGCGACCGGCGCGGCCGTCCCTTCTACGCCGTCAACGTGGCCGCGCTGCCCGAGAGCATCCTGGAGGCCGAGCTGTTCGGCCACGAGAAGGGCGCGTTCACGGGCGGCGCGACGGGCGCAAGATCGGCCTCTTCGAGCAGGCCTCCGGCTCGACGCTGTTCCTCGACGAGGTGGGCGATCTCAAGCGCGACCTGCAGGTGAAGCTGCTGCGCGCGCTGCAGGAGCGCGAGATCCTGCGCGTGGGCGGCACCGAGCGCATCAAGATCGATGTCCGCATCGTGGCCGCCACCAACCACGACCTCGAGAGCGCGGTGCGTGGAGGGCGCTTCCGCGAGGACCTCTACTACCGCCTGAACGTCATCCCCATCGCGCTGCCGCCCCTGCGCGAGCGGCGCACGGACATCCCGCTCCTCGTCGAGCACTTCGTCGCGAAGTACGCGGGCGGCCGCAAGCGCGGCGTCAGCGGACGAGGCGCTCGAAGATCCTGATGGCCTACGACTGGCCGGGCAACGTGCGCGAGCTGGAATCCGTGATCGAGCGCGCGCTGCTGCTGGGCGAGGGCGACGCAGATCGTCCCCGCCGACCTGCCCGCGGCCGCTGCGCGCAGGGCTGAGCGCGCGGCGCGGCGCGCTTCGACCTCGACATCCCCGAGTCCGGCATCGACCTCGAGGCGCTGGAGCGCGCCCTCATCGTGAAGGCGCTCGAGAAAGCGGGCGGGCAACGTCTCCCGCGCGGCCCGGCTCTCGGCCTCAGCCGGCGCACGCTGCAGTACCGCATGGAGAAGATGCAGGATGCCCCGGATGGGGCACCCGCTGCACCAAAAGGAGCAGGCGTCCCCTGAGCGGGCGTTTCGCCCGCTTTCGCGCGACTGGCTTGGCCGCCGCGGGTTTAGGGATCAACACGACAAGCTTGTCGTGATGGCACCGGCCTTGCTCCCTTTACGTTCCGCACGCGGCGCGTATCTGCCCTCGTGCCAAGGAGATTACGAAACACATGAAGAAGTTTGCCCTGCTGCTGTCCCTCGTCTTCGTGGCCGGTGTGGCCGTCGCCGACGAGGCCAAGAAGTCCCGAGGCGCCCAAGAGCGCCCGCGCAGGCTGCCGCCGCGAAGACCGAGGCGAAGGCCGAGGCCGCGAAGCCCGTTGGTGGAAAAGGGGAAGACGCACGAAGTTGCCGCCGAGGTCGTCTCCGTCGACGCCGAGAAGAACACGATCACCATCAAGGGGCGACAAGGAGAACAAGACCGTCCCGGTGGACGCCGGGCCGCGGGCGCGCTCAGAGACCACGAAGGCCGGCGACAAGGTCAGCCTCACCTGCTGGCGACAACGCGAAGGGTGAGCACGTCAAGGTCATCGCCATCGTTCCGGCGACGGCTGCTGCTCCGCCAAGCAGTAACAACTCGACTTTCGAGCCGTGCGGGGCGCCAGGCCAGATCGGGCCGGGCGCCCCATTTTTGTGGTGCCCGTCGCGCACGGCGCCGCCCGCGTCCACGGTTCGTGTACGCTCTAGGGCGCACCTTTCCATCCATGATCCTCCGTCGCCGGTCCAAGGCGTGCCTGATGGCGGCGGCGCTCGGCGCGCTCTTCCTGGCCAACGGCGCGCTCTGGCTGGAGCGCTCCGGCGCGGAAGACGCGTTCCGGTATTGGCGCGCTTCCGACGACTTCGCGATCGCCGCCGGCTATGCCGCGGACGGGCACTTCCCGGTGGCGCCCTACCGTGTGCGCGACTATGTGCGCCGGGAGAGGGATCCGCGATTCCGGGCCTTCAAGGACAGCCTGCTGGCCGAGATCAGCGAGAAGGGCCTTCCGTCCGACCTCGTTCTGGAAGACGTTCCCTCCTGATGCGGTGGCCCCGGATGGCCGTTGGCTCGTGGCCTCCGCTTCGACGATGACGGGCGAGCCCTTTTCCTGGGCATGGCGTTCAAGGCGCTGGGAGGGCGGCGCCCTTCCTTCTCTTCTGGCTCGGCATACTGGCGGCCCCTCCCCGTCCTGGCCTGGATCGCGCTGGAGTTTGAGGCGGCCGGACATCGCCTGACCGGCGTGATCTTCCTCGCCGCCGCCATTTGTTCCGCATTCGTCCTCGACATCCTCTCGCTCGGCTATTCCGCGGCGGCCGCCTTCCATCTCGTGGGTCTCCTCGTCCTGATCGCGCTGGCCACCTACGCCGTTCTGGGCCAGCCGACGGCGCGCGGGCTGCTCGGCGCGCACGGCGGTCTCGGGAGCAGCCATCGGGATCTGCGCGCTCTGCCGGGGACGGTCCCCTTCCTGCTCCCGGCCTTCGCCCTGGCCCTGCTCGTCGGGGTGAGGCGGGCCGCGCTGCGCCGCGTCCATCGCACCGCAATCCGACCGGCTCCGCCGCATCCGGGCTGTGGGCGGGGGCGATGGCTCTCCTCGTGGTCCCCTACCTTGGCCTTCGCGCCTGGAGCGACTCCGCTCGTGGCCACGACGCGGGACGCCTACGGTCGCGACCAGCGCCCCTGTATCCGTACGATCCCCGCCGCTGCTGTTCTGGAAGGGCCTCGGCGACTTCTGACCGCACGAAGGGCTACCAGTTCGGTGACAAGGCGGGCGAAGATGCCATCGCACCTGGCTCGACCCGAACCAGCGCGCGCACCGGGCGGGCGAGGTCCGCCTGCGCGACACGATCCTCGGCGACGTCCGCGCCGATCCCCTGTGGCTGGCCGGGATCTGGCCGAAGCGCGTCGCGGCCACGGTGAGCCTCTACAAGCTGGTGGCCCTGGGCGCCGCGCGACGGATCTCCTTCTTCCCGGCCACGAGCTGGAACGAAGGGCGTGATCGACAACTACTACACGCTTTCGAAGCAGGCCGATTGGTTCGCCATCGGACCCTGGTCCGCCGAGGCACCCGTCCCGGTGCTGCTGGCCCCGATCCTGATCCTGATCGCGGCCGCCGGCGTGCGCGCGAGGGAGGGGCGGCTCGCGACTGTCGCCTCGCGGGCGCAGACGAGCACTCCTGCTCCTGGCCTGCCTCGCCCTGGCCGTCCCTGCCGGTGCCCGTCCTGATCACCACCGCGACGGCCCTGGAGACGGAGTGCTTCGTGCTGGTCCACTTCCTCGCCTTGGCCCTGCTGGTCGAGAGCCTGCGCGCCCCATCCGCCTTAGAATGCCGCTGAGCATGGAGCAGCAGAAGGGGCTCGACTTCGGGCCGAGGGCGGAGAAGCCGAAGCCCCAGCGCCGCACCTGGACGGTCAGCCAGCTCACCGACCGCCTGCAGGGCGTCGCTCGAGACCGAGTTCTTCGACGTGTGGGTCGAGGGCGAGGTCTCGAACGTGACCATGCCCGCCTCCGGCCACTGGTACTTCTCGCTCAAGGACGACGAACGCGCAGGTGCGCGCGGTCGTCTGGAAGACCGCCGCCCGGCTCATCAAGTTCAAGCCCAAGGACGGCATGAAGCGTGCTGGTCCGCGGCGCGGTGCGACGTCTATCGCGCCGCAGGGCGAGTACCAGATCGCGGTCGAGGTGCATCGAGCCGCTGGGCAAGGGCTCGCTGCAGCAGGCGTTCGAGGAGCTGAAGGAGAAGCTCGAGAAGGAAGGCCTGTTCGACGGCCGCGCGCAAGCGGCCCGCTGCCCATGCTGCCGCGCCGCATCGGCGTCGTCACCTCGCCCACGGGCGCGGTCATCCAGGACATCCTGCGCGTGCTGCGAGCGGCGCTACGCGAACCTGGAGATCGCTCATCTACCCGGCGCGCGTGCAGGGCGCCGGAGGCCGCGTACCGACATCGTGCAGGGCATCCGCGCGCTCAACCGCGCTTCCGGGCTTCGACGTGCTGATCGTGGCTCGCGGCGGCGGCAGCCTCGAGGACCTGTGGCCGTTCAACGAGGAGCTGGTGGCGCGGGCGCTGGCCGACGTCGCAGCGTCCCGACGCATCTCCGCGGTCGGGCACGAGACGGACTTCACGATCGCCGACTTCGTGGCCGACCTGCGCGCGCCCACGCCCTCGGCGGCGCCGAGCTGCGTGGTGCAGGCCAAGGACGACATGGCGGCGCGCATCGACGCGCCTCGCGCCGCGGCTCGACGGCGCGCGTCAACATCCGGCTGGCCCGCGTGCGCGCGCGCGGCGTCGACGCCCTCACCCAGCACCGCGTGTTCGAGGCGGAGCGCGGCCGCACTGCGCAACCACGCGCAGCGCGTGGACGAGCTGGCGACGCCGGGCGCAGACGGGCGCTCGCACGCCGCGTCGAGCGGCGCGCGCGACCGCTACCGGCGCATCGGCGAGCGGCTGGACGCCTTCCGCTGGGACCGCCAGATCGCCGCACCGGCGCGAGCGCGTCGGCGCACCAGCGCGCGCCGGCTGTCGCGGCCGCCGTCCGTCGGCGCGTCGCGGCGCGGCGCGGTCGTGCTCGGCCGCGCTGGCCGGCAAGCTCGACAGCCGCTCGCCGCTGGCCGTGCTGTCGCGCGGCTACGCGCCTCGTGTTCGACGAGCGCCGGGTCGCCTGGTGCGCGATCCGGCCGAGGTCGCGCGTCGGCGATCGTCTCGCATCCGCGTGCGAGTCGGGGCGCGCTGGCGGCGCAAGTCACCGGCGAAGGAGGACGCGTGAGCGCCGACGAGACGCCCACGCTTCGAGGCCGCCCTGCAAGAAGCTGGAGGAGATCGTGCAGCGGCTCGAGAAGGGCGAGCTGCCCCTCGAGGAGTCGCTGGTGCTCTACGAAGCAGGGCATCCGGCTCTCGCGCCTCTGCCACGGCAAGCTGGAGGAGGCGGAGGGCAAGATCGAGCTGCTGCATGAAGGACGCGCGCGGCGACCTCGTCCTCGACGCGAGCGGGCCGGCCCAAGAAGACGCCGTTCACCGGCGGCAACGGATGAGTCGCTGAGCCGGACCGCGCCGCGGAGCTCGACGCGCGGCGCGCGGCGGATCGAGGCCGCGCTCGACGCGCGCCCTGCCCGCCGAGCCGGATTGGCCTGCCACCATCCACCGCGCCGTGCGCTACAGCCTGTTCGCGGGCGGCAAGCGCATCCGGCCCCTGCTCGTCCTGGCCGCGGGCGACGCGGTCGGCGGCGACGGCGCGACGCGCTGATGCCGCTGGCCTGCGCGGTCGAGATGATCCACACCTACAGCCTCGTCCACGACGACCTGCCGGCCATGGACGACGACGACCTGCGCCGCGGCCAGCCGACCTCGCACAAGGTCTTCGGCGAGGCCATCGCGATCCTGGCCGGGGACGCGCTGCTCACGCGCGCCTTCCACGTCCTCGGCCGACGTGCCCGCCGGCGGGTCCGACGATCAGGTGTCGCCGCCGGCTGCGCGCCGCCGGCATCGTGCGGCGCGGGCCGCGCGGCACCGACCGGCCTCATCGGCGGCCAGGTCGCGGACCTGGAGGCGGAAGGGCGCGACGGTGGACGCGGCGCCGACCTGGAGCGCCTGCACCGCGCGAAGACGGGCGCCCTGCTCGGCGCCTGTGTCGTGGGCGGCGGCGATGCTCGGCAGGCGCGGGCGAAGCCGACCTCGGCCGCCTGGCCCGCTTCGGAGACGCCATCGGCCTCGCCTTCCAGGTCGTGGACGACATCCTCGACGCGACGGAAGGCGCGGCCCAGCTCGGCAAGACCGCGGGCAAGGACGCCGGCCGCGGGCAAGGCGACCTACGTGCGCGTCCTCGGCCTCGCGGGCGCGCGGCGACGGCGGCCCGTGCGTCTCCGCGAGGCGCACGGACGTCGATCGGCGCCCCTCGGCGCGCGGGGCGCCATCCTGCGACGGCCTGGCGCGGCCTCATCGTCGACCGGCACGCGTGAGTCGCGCCGACGTCGCGCCGGCTCGACGTCTGGCTCGTCGAGCACGGCCTGGCCGAGTCGCGCGAGAAGGCGCAGGCGCTGGTCATGGCCGGCCGCGTGCGCGTGGACGGCGCAGCCCGCCAGCAAGGCCGGCAGCCGCCGTGCGCGCGCGAGGCGGCGGTGGACGTGCATCCCGGGCCCCGAGCACGTGGGCCGCGGGCGCGATCAAGCTCGAGGGCGCGCTGGACGCGTTCGGCGTGGACCCGCGCGGCCGCGTCGCGGTGGACGTCGGCGCCTCGACCGGCAGGCTTCACGGAGACCCTGCTCCAGCGCGGGGCCACGCGCGTGTACGCCGTGGACGTGGGCCGCGGCCAGCTCCACGAGAGCCTGCGCGGGGACGCGCGGGTGGTCGTGCTCGAGCGCTGTCAACGCCCGCCACGCTCTCGCGCGCGCGAGGTGCCCGAGGCCTGCGGCATCGCCACCGTGGACGTGTCGTTCATCTCGGTGACGAAGCTCCTCACCCCGCTGCTCACGGTGCTGGCCGCGGACGCGGACGTCGCTCGTCCTGGTCAAGCCGCAGTTCGAGGTCGGGCGCGGGCAGGTCGGCCGCGGTGGTATCGTGAAGGACTCGGAGAAGCACCGTGCAGGCCCTGCGCGACGTCGGCGACCGCCGCCCAATCGCAGGGAAAGCTCGCCGTGATCGCGGCCTGCGCCTCGCCCATCGCGGGGCATGGAAGGCAACCGCGAGTTCTTCCTGCACCTGCGGACGGGGGCCGCCCCGTGATGCCGGCGGCCGCGCTCGAGGATCTGCTGGCGCGGACGGCGCGTGGGATGAGCACCGTCGGCATCCTGGTCCGGCCCGACCTCGGCAAGGCCGGCCCCGCGGTGCGCGACCTGGTGGCCTGGCTGCACGGGCGCAGCGTGGGGGCCTGCATCGACGAGCACACCGCCGCCCTGGTGCAGGTCGCCGATCGGCGTGTCCTGCCGCGTGGCCTCCAGCCGCGAGGTCGCGGCCACGCGCGGACGTCCTCGTGGTGCTGGGCGGCGACGGCACGCTGCTCGCGGCCAGCCACTGTCGTCGACCGGCCGGTGCCCGTCACTCGGCGTGAATTTCGGGAGCCTCGGCTTCCTCACCGAGATCACGCATGCCCGAGCTGTACCCGACTCTGAAGGAGTGCTGCGCGGCGATTACAAGTTCGAGGAACGCCGGATGCTCCGTGCCCGTCGTGCAGCAACCGGGCACCGCGGACACGACGGGCGACGTCCTGAACGACGTGGTGGTCACCAAGGCCGCGCTCTCGCGCATCCTCGAGTTCGACGTGGCCATCGACGGGCTCTTCGTGTCCGCGCCTTCCGCGCGGACGGGCTCATCGTCTCTTCGCCGACGGGCTCGACCGCCTACAACCTGGCCGCGGGCGGGCCCATCCTGCATCCGACGCCTGGCCGCGATGGTGCTCACGCCCATCTGCCCGCACATGCTGAGCAACCGGCCGCTGGTCGTGAGCGACCGCTCGTCCATCGAGGTGCGTCTGCGCGCCGGGCGCGAGGCGACGGCGCACCTCACCCTCGACGGCCAGCGCGGGTTCCCGTTGCACGGCGGGACGTCGTGACCGTCACCGCAGCCCGCGCACGATCCGCCTGGTCAAGCGCGCAGCGCGACTACTTCGAGGTCCTGCGCACGAAGCTGAAGTGGGGCGAGTCGACGCCGCAGAAGTCGGGCTGACGGTCCACCGACGATCGCCGACGGCAGCAGCCGACGTCCCCATTCGAGGGAGCGGCGTATTGCTCTAATTCAGCCTCGAATACCACGATCGCGTGATGTGCCAGGGCGCACCGGGGCGCACACTCCAGCCCGTCTTCGCGGCGCCTCGATCCATGCCGGGTCGGGCCCGCGGGGGAAGAAGGGAGGACGTCATGAGCCCAGGCCATCGCCAGACCCGCCGAGACGGCGGCCGAGAATACCGCGATCCGTCCGTTCAAGGTCGCGAGCGTGCCGGAGGCCGAGCTCGTCGACCTGCGCCGGCGCATCGTCGCGACCCGGTTCCCCGATCGGGAGACCGTCGCCGACGCGACCCAGGGCGTGCAGCTCGCGACGGTCGAGAAGCTCGCGCGCTACTGGGCCACGCAGTACGACTGGCGCAAGTGCGAGGCGCGGCTCCAGGCGCTGCCGCACTTCATCACCGGAGATCGACGGGCTCGACATCCACTTCGTCCACGTGCGCTCGAAGCACAAGGGCGCCCTGCCGATGATCGTCACCCACGGCTGGCCGGGCTCGATCGTCGAGCAGCTGAAGATCGTCGAACCGCTGACCAACCCGACGGCGCACGGCGGGAGCGCGTCGGACGCCTTCGACGTGGTGATCCCATCCATGCCGGGCTACGGCTACTCGGGCAAGCCGACCGACGACGGGCTGGGGTCCCGACCGAATCGCGCGTGCCTGGGATGTGCTGATGAAGCGCCTCGGCTGCACGAGCGGTACGTGGCGCAGGGCGGCGACTGGGGCGCGGTCGTCGTCGACCTGATGGGCGTGCAAGCTCCGAAAGGATTGCTCGGCATCCACACCAACATGGCCGGCGTCTTTCCAGCCGAGATCGACGGGGCGGCCTTTTCAGGGGCGCCCGCGCCGTCGGGTCTCTCCGACGACGAGAAGGTCGCTTACGAACGTTTGCAGTTCGTCTATCAGAAGGGAATCGCCTACGGGTTCCAGATGGGGCTGCGGCCGCAGACGTTGTACGGAATCGCGGATTCACCCGTCGGCCTGGCGGCCTATTTCCTCGATCACGACGCGCGCAGCTATGCGCTCATCGCGCGCGTCTTCGACGGACAGTCCGAGGGCCTGACGCGCGACGACATCCTCGACAACATCACGATCACCTGGTTGACGAACACGGCGCTTTCCGGCGCCCGTCTCTATTGGGAGTATTGGGGCAAAGGGTATTTCAATGCCAAAGGCGTCTCCATCCCGGTTGCCGTGAGCGTCTTCCCCGACGAACTCTATCCAGCCCCGCGGAGCTGGGCCGAGAAGGCGTATCCCAAGCTGATCCACTACAACAAGGTTCCCAAGGGCGGCCACTTCGCGGCCTGGGAGCAGCCCGAGCTGTTCTGCTCCGAGGTGCGCACGGGCCTCCGGTCGCTTCGCTAGTCGAAGGGAAGGCGGCGCGTGGCGCCTGCGCGCCGTCTTCCCATCAGGGCTTCGGCGATTCGCCGCCGAGCTTGAAGACCTTGCCCTCGGGCTCGCCGCGCGGGACGAGCGCCACCGAGTCCACGTCCGCGGACCCGGCGGCGCGGCCGAGCGTGAGCACCAGGTCCCCTCCCCGGACGTCGCGTACGTGTACGGGTGGCGCACGTGGAAGCGGCCGCTCATCGGGTAGGTCGTCCAGCGGACGCTCGGGCTCCAGAAGCTCCGCTCCCCGACGTAGAGGACGCCGCTGCCCTCCCCGTCCACGCGCAGCTCGAGGTTGCGCGTGCGCGCCCGTGGTGGCGCGCAGGAACAGCGCCGTCCCACCGGCCGCGCAGGCGCAGGCGACCGTCCTGGACGCGCGCGCCCCGGTCCTCGTGCACGTCCTGCATCGTCTCGTCCGTGCCCTCGACGCGCAGGCGGTCGCCGGCGAAGCTCACGCGTGAACCGTGGGCGCCGCCGACCACGATCGGATGCTCGAGGATCTCGACCTTGCCGTCCGCGATGCGCGGGAGCGCGAACAGGACGAGGCGTCGCGCCGCGTAGAAGACGATGGGGCTGTGCGGCACGTCCCACAGCTCCGGGTGCTCCGACGCCACCGGCCGCTGCCGCAGGCGCTCCCACCGGTAGTCGTACGTGAACGCGCCCAGCGCCTGCACGGCCACGGAGAGCGCGCCCAGGGCGACCGTGAGCCTCGGGACGAGGTCGTAGCCGTCGGGCAGGAACAGGAAGAGGAGCGGGAGCGCGTCCGTCATGAGCCGCGGACCCCAGGACTCGCCGCCGTGCCATTCCGCCCACCGCCCCACGAAGAGCCAGTGCGCGAGGGCGGCGGCCCCGGCAGGTGACGGCGAGGACCGATCGTCGTAGCGCAGGGCGCGCACGAGCCCGACCACCGCGATCAGCGCGATCGGCGTGAAGACGAAGAGCCCTCTTGCCCGGGGAGACGAGCAGGCCGAGGTGACCTTCTCCCCCAGGAGCGCGAGAAGCGCGGGGTCAGCCCTGGCGCAAGGGCGAGCCGAAGTAGGCCCAGTGATACGCGAGCACGAGGGCGGCCACGGGGGCCGCCCAGGCCACGTGAGGTACGGGATCCTGCGCGGCCAGCGCACGGCGACGCCGATCGCGAGCACCACCACCAGCGCGATGTCCGCGTAGCGGCGCGGCGACGGTGAGGGCCAGGGGCAGGCCGGCGCGGCCGGCCCAGCGGTCGTCCGCTTCCGCGCGCACCATGCAGAGGAGCGCCGCGCAGAGGCCAAGCACGGCCGCGGGCGCTGCCACAGCGCGCCTGGCTCGTGGACCAGACGCTGGTGCCGAGCGCGAACACGACCGCGGTCCACATCGCCTCCCGATGCGGGCGGCGGCGGCCGATGGCGAGGTACAGGAGGGCGGCGGCGGCGGCGGAGAAGAGCGAGGCCGCCCACTTCCCGGCCAGGGCCAGGCCCGTCTCGTCGAGCACGAAGCCGGCGCGCGCGGCCAGGAACACGGGAACGGCGAGCACGGCGGAGCCGATCGGATAGATCGACACGCGGTGCGGCCGAGTCTGGCGCGCGAACGGCTCGTCGACATCCGGGTACTCGTCGAGGTCGAGGTTGCGCTCCTGCACGAGGCTGGCCGCGACGCGCTCGGTCGGCCGCGCGTCGCCGGAGCCGATGGGCCGTCCGTTGGCGACGAGGGGCCACGAACAGGACGAGCCCGGAAGCCGCGGCCGAAAGCGGAGAAGGCCCGACGGGGGCGGAAGGGGCGCCTCGGGCTCAGGCGTCCGGCCGCCCATCAGGCGCGCGCGCTCAAGACGGGCTGGGCGAGGGTGCGGCCTGCGCGACGGCGCCGCGGTGGCGCTGGTAGAGGTTGACCCAGCGCTCGTGCTCCGCGAGCGTCTCGCTGAACTGGTGGCTGCCGTCGTTGCTGGCTCACGAAGTACAGCTCCCGGCTCTCCGCGGGATGGAGAGCGGCCTGGAGCGACGCGCGTCCCGGAGAGGCGATGGGGCCGGCGGCAGGCCCGGGAAGCGGTACGTGTTGTACGGCGAGTCCACGTCGAGATCGTCCTTGCGGATGTTCCCGTCATAGGTGCCCGCCTTGCGCAGCGCGTAGATGACGGTCGGGTCCGTCTGCAGGGCATCCGCCTCTGCAGGCGGTTCAGGAACACCGCGGCCACGCGCGGCCGCTCCTCCGGGCGCGCCGTCTCCGTTTCCACGATCGAGGCCAGGGTCACGACCTGGCGCAGCGTGTGGCCGCTCGGGCAGCCGGGCCAGCTCCGGCGCCATCACCGCGCGGAAGCGCTGCACCATGCGCGCCACGAGCTGCGCCGCCGGCTCGGCGACCGCGCGGGATGTCGTAGGTGTCGGGAAAGAGATAGCCCTCGAGGTCCCTGGCGTCCGGATCGAGGTCCTTGATGAGCTCGGGGTTGCGGGCGGCGGCCAGGAAGGCCTCCACCGGGATGCCCTTGACCGCGGCCAGGCGCGCCATGTCCTCGAGGTTCGTGCCCTCGGGGAATGTGACGACGTGGCGGACGACGTCGCCGCGCACGAGCTTGTCCACGATCTGCTCGAGGCTCATCGAGCCTTCCAGCGCGTATTCGCCCGCGCGCAGGCGGCCCGTCTCTCCGCGGCTCAGCACGTAGAACCGGAACACTTCCGGATGGCGGACGAGGCCGAGCTGCTGGAGCTGGCGGCCGATGTCGAGGACGCCCGCACCCTGGGCCACGACGACGGGGCTGCGGCGGATCGCCGGCCCCGCGCACGCGGCCACTGCGTCTCGTGGAACCAGGCGCCGTAGGCCACGGCGGCGAGGAGGACGACGAGGAGGAGCTTGCGCACAGCCGGACTAGGCTCCGGGCCTTGCGCCGCGGATGCGGCGGGCGGACGTTCGTCGAGGTACTCCTGGAGGATCACCACCGCCGCCACCTGGTCCACCACCGCCTTTCGCTCCTTCCAGCCCATGCCGGCTGCGCGCAGCCTCTCCTCCGCTTCTACCGTGGTCAGGCGCTCGTCGCGTGTGACGACGGGCACCGGCCCCAGCCGCCGCCGCAAGCCGTCCACGAAGCCGAGCACCTTCTCCGCCTGCGGTCCGCGCGTCCGTCCATGTTCAGGGGCAGGCCCACCACGACCGCGGCCACCTCGTGGCGGCGGGCCAGGTCAGCCACCAGGGCCGCGTCCTTGGGCCCGCCCGATCGCGTGAGCGTCGGAGGGCCGAGGCCAGGGTCGCGGTCTCGTCGGAGAGGGCCACGCCGATGCGCCGGTCGCCGACGTCGAGTCCCAGGTGCCGCCTCGCGCGCCGTCCGGCATCAGAGAGCGCCCTCCGCGATCGAGTATAGCGTGGCGAGGTGGCGGCCGTTCCTTGACGGATCGTGGAGGCGTCTGCCAAGCTCTGCGCGACCTTCAACCCATCCCATGCAACCGTCCAAGTACAAGGTGCTCGAGGAGCTCGGGGCCGGCGGCATGGGCAAGGTCTACAAGGGCGTCGTCATCGGCCAGTCCGGCTTCCAGCGCCCCATCGTCGTCAAGCAGCTCCGCCAGACGCGACGACGCCGGGCCACGTCCGCATGTTCGTGGACGAGGCCCGCCGCTACGCCGTCCTCGACCACGAGAACATCGGCCGCATCTTCGATTTCGAGAACGTCGACGGCGAGCTCTGCATCATCTTCGAGTACATCGACGGCTGGAGCCTGATCGAGTACCTCGAGCGCCACCGCGAGCTGCAGCCGCCTGCCCGACGTCGACCTCTCCATCTTCATCGCGAGCCGGGTCTGCCGCGCCCTGCAATACGTGTTCGAGACGGCGCCGCCATCGTCCACCGCGACATCAGCCCCAGCAACATCATGATGACGCGCGAGGGCACGGTGAAGCTGATCGACTTCGGCATCGCCACCCAGAGCGGCACCCGCGACTGCAGCCTGACCGGCAAGCCTGCCTACATGGCGCCGGAGATGGTGGTGGAGCTGCGCGCGGACAACCGCAGCGACCTCTTCTCGCCTGGGCACCGTGCTCTTCGAGATGCTGCACGGGCGAGCGCCTCTTCCAGGGCAAGACGACGGCGCGAGGTGCTCGAGCAGGTCATCGCCGGGCATCACCCTTCGCCGCGCACGTTCAACCCCGCCATCCCCGACGGCGTGATGGCCATCGTGCGCACGGCCCTGCAGCGGGACGCCGGCCCGGCGCTACGCCTCCGCGGGCGAGATGGGCGCGGCCTGCGAGCACTTCCTCTACGACAAGGGATACGGGCCCACCAACCTCACCCTGAAGCAGTACCTCCACGCGCTCTTCCCGGAGTTCCAGCCGCCGCGGCCGGTCACGCGCGAGGAGTTCCCGCTCGTCGAGCCCACGCTGATCCCGATCGGCGATTCGCCTTCCACGCCCCGCTCGCGCCGCGACGGCCGCGAGGACGACAAGACGCCGGTCGCGCCCAGCAAGCGCGCCTACAGCGTCGCCGTGCCCCCGCCGGATGCCCCGCCCACGCTGGCCCCTGGCCCGGCCCCGGCCCGCGCCCGCGTCCACGGCGGCTGAAGACGCGCCTGCGCTCGCGCTGACCGCACCCGGACGCGCGGCCCTGATCGCGGCCGGCCTCGGCCTCGCCACCGCGATCCTGGTCGCGTTCGTGACCTCGGGGCCGATCGAGATCGGCGCGCAGTCGGTCCTCTGGCGCCGGTTCGCGCCGGGCGCGCGGCTGCACGATCGCATCGTGCTGCTGGCTGCCCGCGCTGCGCCGGCTGGAGGAAGGCCAGCTCGCCGTCCGGGCCCGCGTGGCCTCGGGCCCGGAAGCGCCGTTGTCCGTTTCCGTCGACGGGGATCCGCCGTCCCACGTGGTGCTCGATCCCGCGCGCCCTACCTGGCTCGCCATTCCCGCCCGCGGACCCGACGGCGCCGAGGTCACGCTGTCGCCGACGGGCACCGCCGTTCTCGACGGCGTCGTGGTCCGCGCGCGTCCGGAGATCGCGCGCGCGCTCGTGGCCGGCCTCGCCGTCGGCCTGATCGCTTTCGCGTTGTTGCGGTCGCGTCCGCGGGACGAAGCGGCCGGCCTCGCCCTCTTCACCATGGGCGCGACTGTCTTCGGCTGTGTGCCGGGCTGGATCGCCCTGGCCTGGCCCGGCGGCGCAACGGTGGCGCGCACGCTGCCGCCCATCGGGATCGCGATCTTCGGCCTGGCTTTCGCCTGGGCACGGACGCGCCAGAGGGCCGCCATCGTGCGCCTCGCCCTCCTGATCGCCGCGGGGCTCTTCGGGGCTTGGGTCCGCGCCTATTTCCTGCCGGCGGCAGGCTCGTGGGACGTCGACTTCTGGCGCACCGCGATCCTGAACGGCAGCGCCCACGGGTGCGCGGCGACCTACGGAGGCCGGGACGACGTGCCCCCGGCCACCTCCTCGCGCAGCTGACGGGCAAGGAACGCGTCTCCATGCCGTCGATGGTCGGACGCCCCATCGTCGTGAACTACCCGCCGCTCACGATCACGATGTGGACGCTTTGCTGGCGCCTCGCCGAAAGGTGGGGCGTGCGCCTCGAGAACATCGAAGCCCAGGCCCTCGCCGTCAAGGCATCCCCGGTCGCGGGCGACGTCCTCGCCGTCGCCGTCCTCCTCTGGATCCATCGACGCCGTCCGTGGCGGGCGGCGACGCTGGCCGCGCCTCTACTGGGCCACGCCGGTGTCCTGGCTCAGCGGCGCCGTGCTCGGGTACCAGGACGGCGCCTGCGCTGCGCTGGCCGTGATCGCGCGCTGGCCGTGGCCGCCTCCGGCCGCGGCTTCTGGGCGGGCGCCTTCCTGGGCGTGGCCATGATCGGTCAAGCTGCAGGCCGTGCTGCTCGCGCCCGCGGTGGCGGGCGCCCTCATCGCGGGGACGGATGTGCGCGTCGGCGTGCGGCGCGTGGCCGCCGCTGCCGCCGGGGGCCTCGCGGCCATCCTGCTCGCCTTCGCTCCCTTCGCTCTGGCGGGCACGCTTCCAGCCGCGGTCGTGCACGTCAACAACAGCTGGCTGCCCGCGGCCCACGTCCGGCGGATCGCCAGAATATCTGCGGCTGGCCGGCCACGTGATGACGACGCTGCGCCAGGGCGGCAGCCTCCTGGACCGCGTACAGTTCATCTTCGACGACACCGTCGGCCTGCCTTTCTATGCGATCGGCCGCGTCCTCTGGATCACGGCCGCGCTGGCGACGGTCTTCTACCAGCGGCGCCATCCCGGCCTGCGCCCGGCCATGCTCGCGGGCGCGACCGTCTTCTTCTCCCTACGCGATGCTGGCCACCGGCGCCTACGAGAACCACATCCACACGCTCTTCCTGCTCCTCCTGGCCGGAGGCCTGGTCACGCGGCGCGGCCGCGTCGTGTTCGCGATGGGAGCGATCGTCTGACGTCCTGGACATGGCCGTGATGTCGGGCCTCGGCCGGTTCTACGTGGCGCTACCTCGTGGTCGAACCGCTCACGCCGGTGTTCGACGCCGTGCGCATGGGCACTCGGCTTCGACCTCACCGTGCTCCTGGCCGTCGTCGACCTCGGGCTCTTCGCGGCCGTGGTGGACGGGGTTCCCGGCCGCGCTCCGCGCCGGGGACGACGGGGGACGGACGCCTACCGGGACCCGCAAGCCGTCGCTTAGAATCGCCGGATGCTTTCGCGACAGCTTGTCTGCGTCATCGCGGTGGGCGCCGCCACGCTCACCGCCTCGTGGTCCGTCCCCCTTCCGGCAAACCCGTGCGGCGCGCGAAGCAGCGCGTCGTTCGTCCTCGGCTTCGACGGGATGGACCCCACGCTCGCCCGCAAGTGGATGGACGAAGGCAAGCTCCCGAACCTGAAGCGGCTCTCCGAGCAGGGCACGTTCGCGAAGCTGGAGACCACGCAGCCCTCGGAGTCGCCCGTGGCCTGGGCCAGCTTCGCCACCGGCGTGAACCCGGGCAAGCACAACATCTTCGACTTCCTCAGCGCGACCTCCAGACGTACCTGCCGGATCCGAGCATGGGCGTCGAAGGTCGTACCGCCGGTCCTCAAGTGGGGCTTCCTGCCCGTCAGGCGGCCGGAAGTCACCTCCACGCGCGGCGGCACGTCGTTCTGGAAGCACGCGTCGGAGGACGGCCTCAAGAGCGTCGTCCTCACCGTGCCCATGAACTGGCCCCCGGACGAGATCGCAACACGGGGCGATCCTGGGCGGGCTTCCGCCTCGCGGGACATCCGGAACACGCTGGGCACGTTCAGCTACTGGGCCACCGACCTCAGCTCGCTTCGAGGAAGGCAACACCGAGTTCGGCGGCTACCTCAAGCGCCTCCTCTTCGAAGGCGGCGTGGCCCAGCCGCCTGCTCAAGGGCCCCGACAGCCCGATCCTCAAGCAGGAGGAGCGGGAGCTCCGTGGCCAGGCAGAAGGCAGGGCGCGCTGTCGGACGCGGACAAGAAGCGCCTGGAGGAGCTGGCCACGAGCAAGGCGCGTCGACATCCCGTTCACGGTCAAGTGGACGGAAGGCTCTGGGCACGCGGAGCATCGACATCCAGGGCACGCACCTCGACCTCAAGGTCCGGCGACTGGAGCGCCTGGGTGCCGCTCACCTACAAGTTCAACGCGCTCGTGAAGGCGCACGGCATGGCCCAGTTCCACGTGCATCCGCGCCGACAGCGAGCTCCAGATCTACGCCTCGCCGGTCAACCTGGACCCGCGCGATCCGCCCGTTCCGATCTCGCACCCCAAGCGAGTTCTCCGCAGCAGCTCGCGGACGAGATCGGCCTCTACCGCACGCTGGGCTGGGCGGAGTCGACCATGGCCCTCGTGGAAGGGCGGCCTCGACGAGTCCGACTTCATGTACGACTCGAACAAGGCCATGGACGACCGCGAGCGGATCTTCTTCAAGAACCTCGAGCGACGACGACTGGGACCTCTTCGTGGCCGCCATCGAGACCACCGACCGCGTGTCGCCACATGATGTGGCGCCTCATCGACCCCAAGCACCCGATGTACGACGCGGCCCTGGCCGCGAAGTACGGCGACTCCATCGAGAAGATCTACCGGCGCGCGGACGACCTCGTGGGGCGGATCGAGGGCGAAGCTCCCGCCGGGCACGGCCTACTTCGTGATGTCCGACCACGGCTTCCACTCGTTCCGCCGCGGCGTGAACATCAACACCTGGCTCGTCCAGAACGGCTACATGGTGTTCCACGGCCAGGAGGGCCAGAAGAAGGGCCTGGCCGACCTGTTCGGGCGCGGCAAGTTCTGGGAGGGCGTGGACTGGACGCAGGACGAAGGCCTACGCGGTGGGCCTGGGCCAGATCTACTTCAACCTGCGCGGCCGCGAGGGGCAGGGCATCGTCTCCGCGGGCGCGGAGTACACCGCCCTGCAGAACGAGATCGCGGCCCGGCTCGGTGGAGCTCAAGGACCCGGATACGGGCGAGGCGGTCATGCGCGCACGTCTACAAGCGCGACGACATCTACAAGGGCGAGTACCTCCAGGGCGCCCCGGACCTGCAGACCGGCTTCAACGACGGCTACCGCGTGGGCTGGCAGGACACGCTGGGCGCAGATCCAGCGCACGATCGTGGAGAACAACAACCGCAAGTGGAGCGGCGACCATTGCGCGACCGCGACCGAGATCAGCGGCGGGGTCTTCTTCTCGAACCGCAAGATCGCGACGACCGCGCCCAGCATCATGGACCTCTCCCCACCATCCTGAAGATCCTCGAGGTGCCCCTGCCCGCCGACGTGGACGGCAAGCCGTTGTTCTAGGAGCCAGCCAGACTGACCCCATCCGGCGGGTAGTGATGATCACATGCTCCCGCATGGCGCACCCGCGGGCCATCCTCGCCGTCCTTCTGATCGCGCTGGCCGCGTTCGCGGAGGCGCAGAGCCCGGCGCCCTCGACGCCGCCGCCCGTGCCCGCCGCCGCCGATCGGCCGGCCACCACCGACGAGCGGCTCCGGCGCGTCCGCGAGCGCAAGCAGTCGATCGAGCGTGACGTGGCCCGGCTGCGCGGCCAGGAGCAGAGCCTCCTCGCCGACGTGGAGCGCCTCGAGCTCGAGGTGCGCTTGCGCACCGAGCAGCTCCGCGAGACGCAGCTCGTCCTGCACCGGGCGAGCGAGCAGATGGACGCGACCGTGCGCCGGGTGCGCGAGCTCGACGCCGCCGTGGCCCAGGCCCGGCCCCAGCTGGCGGCGCGGGCGCGCGCCCTCTACAAGATGGGCGACCTCTCCTACGTGCGCATGCTGCTCTCCGTGGAGCAGCCGGCGGACATGCTGCGCGGCTACCGGTTCGTGAGCGCGCTGGCGCGGCGCGATCGCGAGAAGATGGCGGCCCTGCGCGCGAACCTGACCACGCTCGCGGCCACCCGGGACGACCTGCAGCGGAAGACGCGCGGAGACCCTCGCCCTCCGCGCCGACCTCGACCGCGCCCGCCGCGCCCTGGAAGTCGACCGCCAGAGGAAGTCCGAGCTGCTCACGTCCATCGTGGAGAAGAAGGAGACCCACGCCGCCTACCTTCAGGAGCTCGAGGAGGCGGAGGGCAAGCTCGGCCAGCTCCTGTCCGGCCTCGAGGGGCGCCGACATCACGGTGCCCATCACCGTCTTCAAGGGCGCCTTGCCCTGGCCGGCTCGCGGCCGCGTGCGCATCGCGTTCGAGGCGCCACAAGCACCCGCGCTTCGAGACCTACACCCTGCACAACGGGATCGAGATCGAGGCGCCCGTGGACACGCCGGTGCAGGCCGTGCACGACGGCACGGTGGCCTTCGCCGACCAGTTCCTCGGCTACGGCCTGATGGTGATCATCGACCACGGGGGCAAGAACCACACGCTCTACGCCCACCTCGCGGAGACGCGCGTGCGGACGGGCCAGCACGTGTCCGCGGGCGACGTCGTGGGCACGGTGGGAGCCTCCGGCGTGGACGGACCGGGCCTCTACTTCGAGCTGCGCTCGCAGGGAAAGCCGCAGGACCCGCAGGAATGGCTGGCCCGCGAAGGGACGCGCTCCGAGCCGGCCACGACGCGTTCGGAGCGCTAGCGGGCCGCGGGCGGCGCCGCCGGCACCTCGATCCCGCACAGCGCGAGCAGGTCGGTCAGGACCTCCGCCTCGGACAGGTCGCCGAGGATCCACATCTTCGGCGCCGGCCAGACCTTGACCAGGGTCGGCGAGAACAACACGTTGTCCAGCTCGGCCCGCTGCGGCTCGCGCGCGAGGTCGCATTCGAGGAGTGCGCACCTGGCCCTCGGGCACGCGCGCCAGGACACGCGACAGGTTCGCCTTCGCGCGCAGCGACGACGGCCAGGGCATCGTCACGTACAGGGCGAGCTCGAGCCTGGCCCCGTGGCGCGCGCGGGCCGCCTGGCCTCCGCCGTCTTGCGGCGGCGGTCGCTGCCCACGGAGGGCGGCGGCCCCGGCCCTTCCGGCGGCCCCACGATGGAGTGCACCTGGCGCACGAGGTCCTGCAGGTCGATCGGCTTGTGCAGCACCGCCGTCGTCCCCGACGACTGGAGGGACGCCTTGCCCGTGAAGAGCATCTGGGCCGCGCCGTGCAGCACTCCTCCGCGCGCGCCTGCCTCCAGGAGAGCCACGCCGCTGCCGGTCGGGCAGGCCGTAGTGGATGAGGACGAGCTGGTAGGTGTGAGTCGCGCAGGGCGCTCGAGAGCGGCCTGCGCGGACGGGCTGACGTCGACGCGGTAGCCCTGGGCCTGCAGGACGGTGGCCAGCATCGGTCGCGTGGTCCTCGTCCCCGTCCACGACGAGGATGCGGCCCGGCCGATCCCCACGTGACGTGCTTCATGGTCGCGCCCCTTCAACCCCGAGGCGTCTCTCACACGAGGCTGGCCCCGGCGGCTCCGCTTCGGGCGGCGGCACCTTCTCGACGGTGAGGCCCCCGCCGCCGATGGACAGCCGGTACGGATGCGTCTCGTGCGCCGACCCGCGCAGCTTGATCACGCGCAGCGTGCGCTCAAGCTGGTAGTCCCGCACGGAGTAGTCGAGGGTCGGGATGGCGTCGGCGATGGTCGACAGGTAGGGGGCGGTGTGACTCGGCGGCTCCCCCGCCGTGACCGTCTGCGTGAGGAGCGCGCTCCGTCCGTGCTGCCTCAGGATGGAGAGTCATGCCGATCATGAACTGGCGGAACCCCTTCTCGGAGGAGGCGTGCTCGATGGACGAGATGCTGTCCATGACCACGAGCGACGGGCCGAACCCCTCCATCCCCTGCCGCAGGTCGACGAGGAGGTCTTCGAGGGCTCAGCGCCTCCGGATAGCGGCAGATCCACGCGGAGGTTGCCCGCCTTCTCAGAGCGCGTCCATGGGCATGCCGATGGACGCGAAGTTCACGCAGGAGGATCGGCTTGGGCTCCTCGAAGCCGTAGTACACGACGCTCCCGCGCGCATCGCGCCCCGCCTGCGGTGCGTAGAGCCCGGCCAGCATGGTCTTGCCGCTGCCGGTGGGCCCGCGCACGATGCAGATGGAGTCGCGGAGCAGGCCGCCGTGGATCATGGCGTCCAGGCCCGGGAAGCCGCTGGAGTAGCGCTCCATCCGCCGCGGCTGGTCGCGGTCGCTGGCGTCGAGCGGGAACACGGCCAGCCGTGCAACGGTGATGGTGCAGGGTATTCGCCCTTGTGGTGCGCGGAGCGCCGGTACTTGTTGACCTCGATCGTGCGCCGGCGACGCTCGCCGTCCACGACGTTGCGCAGGACGATCACGAGGTCGCACACGTAGTCCTCGACGCCGAGGGTCGTGAGCGGTGCGCGTAGTCCCCGGCCGACTCGGCCAGGATGATGCTGGTCAGCTCGAGCCGGCGGAAGGCAAACACGAGCTGGAAGAACAGGCTGCGCAGGAGCTCCTGGGGCGGCACGCGGGCTGAAGAGCGCGGTCGCGGAGTCGAGGATGACGCGCCTTGGCCCCCGTCTCCTTGGCCAGCGCCTCCACGCGGTGGACGAGGCCGGAGATGTGCGTATTCCCCGCTCACCACCATCGGCTACGTCCATGGGGCGCGTCGCATCGCTCCACGCGCAGCGTCCCCTCCTCGATGAGCTCGGTGAACTCGAAGCCCAGCGCGTCCGCGGTCGTGTATGAGGTCGGCGGGCGATTCCTCCGCGACCAGGAGAATGACCTTGTGCCCCGTGCGCGCCAGGTGGGCCGCGGCGTGGAGGGCGAGGATCGTCTTGCCCGTGCCGCTCTTGCCGAGCGAGCAGGGTCGAGGCGCCCCTGGGGAATGCCGCCGTTCGTGATCACGTCCAGGCCGGGCACGGATGTCTCGAGCTTCTTGATCATGGAGTCGGTCTCGATCCCGCACATGTGAAGGAGATCGGTGACCACGGCGGGATCGCTGAGGTCGCCGAGGATCCAGGCTCGCGGCTCCGGCTGGCGCTTCACGAGCGTGGGCGTGAAGACGACGTTGTCGTGCTCCGCCCGCTCCGGGGCGCGCGCGACGGTCGAGCACCTCGAACCCGATCTCGGCCGCGCGGAAGTCCTGCAGCAGCTTCTCCATGTTCCGGCGCGCCTTGAGCGAGGGCGGCGAGGTCGGGCTGATGTAGAGGGTCAGCTCCACGCGGTCGGCGGGGTCCGCGGCCGGCTCCGCGGGCACGGGCGCGGGAGACGACGGGTGGGCGGGCGGGCGCACCGACCCGGGCATGGACTCGAAGATGCGGCGCACCTGGTGCAGGAATTTCTCGAGGATCGAGCGGCTTGCGCACGAGCGTCGTCTCGTCCACACCTTCGGGGTCGGGGTGGGCGGTGACGACGAGGGTGGCCGCGCCGTCGCACCAGCCGCAACGCGCCTGGCCTCACGCGAGCATCGCCGCGCCCGTCTTCCCGGGCAGGTCGTAGTCGGTGAGGATCAGGTCGAAGCGAGTGGTGCGGAGAGCCTCGAGGCTCCCCGGCATCGCCGGCCTGGGCGACCTCGTAGGCCTGCGCCTCCAGGGCCACGGCGAGGAGCTGGCGGGTGTCCTCGTCGTCCTCCACGAGGAGGATGCGCCGGCGCGTCGAGGGGCTCGCCATGTCACCCTGCGCGGACAGGTAATCAATATGCCAGGGCCTCCTGCCCGAACAATCCCCTGAACGCCGATGTCGGACGGCGGGACGCGCGGGCAGCCTGCCCTTTCCCGCTATAATGCGCTTGGAGCACGGCTCCGGTCTGCCGTGCCGCGGAAGGTGCCAAAGATGAGCCCCCGCGGTCGCCTCGTCGTCGCTCTCGTCTCCACGCTTCTCGTCGCCTACGTGGCCGTGGGATCGCTCCTCGGACGCGTCTTCGGGGACACGACCTACGGACAGCTCGCGGTCTTCAACGAGGTCGATGCGGCTGGTGCTCGACGCCTACGTCGAGCCGGTCAACATCGACCGGGCGATGATGCCGGCGCGCGCATCGGGACTGACGGACGCGCTCGACGGCGACAGCGCGTACCTCGACGCGGACGAGCTGCGCGCTCTACCAGCAGCCGCCCGCGAAGGCGACGCCGAGATCGGCGTGGTGCTCACCCGCCGATTCTCGTTCCTGATGGTGGCGGCCGCCCGCGCCGGATCGCCCGCCGCGAAGTGCGGGATCAACGCCGGGCGACATCATCAAGACGATCGACGGACGGCACTCGCGGTCCCTCTCCCCGCCCACGGGCCAGCGCCTCCTGCGCGGCGAGCCCGGCTCCATCGTGAAGCTGACCCTGCTGCGCGCGGGCAGCGATCCCATCGACCTCTCGGTGGTGCGCGAGCGGCTGGTGCCGGCGGCGCCGGAGCAGGCGGCTGCTGGCCGACGCGACCGGCTACATCAAGGTGTCCGAGTTCGCGCCCCGGGCCGCGGACGAGGTCAGGAGCGAGATCGACGCCCTGCGGCGCGACGGGCGCGCACGCGCTCGTGCTCGACCTTCGCGGGTCGGGGACGGGAGCGCCGGCGGACGGCGTGAAGATCGCGGAGCTGTTCCTCAAGGGCGGCCCGGTCGGGAAGCTGTCCGGCACGCGCGAGGACGAGCAGGTCTTCAACGCCGATCCCGCGCGCTCCGCGTGGGATCGCCCGCTGGCCGTCCTCGTGGACGTCGGCACCGGCGGCGCGGCTGAAGTCGTGACCGCCGCGCTCCTCGACGCCGGGCGTGGCCCGATCGTCGGCGAGCACACGTTCGGCCGGGCGGGCGTGCAGAAGGTCGTCCCCTGACCGAAGGCGGGCTCCTCTCTCACCGTCGCCAAGTACGTCTCCCCGAAGGGCACGGCCATCCACGGGAAGGGCATCGAGCCCACGGTCGTGGTCGGACGTTCCGGACCGACGACGAGGACGAGACCGCCCCCGCCGGCGACCCCATCCTCGACAAGGCGCTCGAGGTCCTGAAGGCCCGCCCGCCGCGAAGAAGGCGGCCTGGCGGCGGCTAACATCGTCACCGCGGTCGGCGCCTGACGCGATCACTAGTTCGGACGGCTGCCGGTCTCTTGCCTCATGGTTGTAGTTCTTCTTGGCTAAGCTGGCACGCACATGCTTCCAGGCACTAAGTTCCCCGTGGGGGCACGGGGCCGATCGACAGGCTGGCGACGTCGTCTCGACGACCTGGTTCGTCGGTCTTGGCGACAGCTTGCCGTCCTTCCAGGATCGAAGCCCCCAGTTCACCGAGCGCCTTGCCCGTGGCCGGGTCGCCTGGTCGGCGTTGTGAGACGGCGCCGATGACGCTCATCGAGGCCCGTCTTCGCGAACACGTTGTCGAAGGACGGGGTCAGGCGGTTGGTGCCGAGGACGAAGTCGGACATCGGATCGCTTCGGATCGGGCGCTCCGCCCCGCCCTCCTGGATGTTCTGGAGCAGGCACCAGCGGCATGATGTCGAGCTCGCCCTCGCTGGGGTCCGGCACCTCGACGGGGATGGCGGCGACCGAGCCCTTGCCCGACTTGGGATCCAGCACGGCGACGTTGAGCGTGTATTGTGCCGGACGCAGCAGTCAGCCCGTGGGACGCCATCACGGAGCCGTCGTCCGCGAACTCGCCGTTCACGAGGCGGTCCTTCTGCGCCGACGTCCGCCCCTGGGCGTGCACGGCCTGGACCCGACGTTCACCGGCTGCATCTTCGCGCCCGCCTCACGGGGCACGCCGGCGGCGCGGACGAGGCCGGCGACGTCAGGTGAGCGCCTTCCGGGCTGCGCAGCATCATCGCGTTCTGTGTGGTGACCGGGAAGTCCTGGCGCGGCGCCTTGGGCAGAGCCTGGGCGGGCTCGGCAGGGGCTGGTCCACGAGCCGACGAGGCTTCCGTCCGGCCCCTTCTTGTAGGCGAGTTCGGATGGGCGATCTTGCTCTCCGCGACCTTGTTGAGCTGATCGCTCAGGCGCGCGCCCTGCCGGGAGCTGAGCAGTCCTTCTCGAAAGCGATCTGGACCTGCCGCCCGCGAAGGTCTGGCCGGGCGGTCACGATAGTCAGACTTCCGGCGGACGCAGCGAGGGCGCGTCCCCGACTGCTTGTCCACCTTCATCTCGTCCGGCTTGCCGAGCAGGAGGTGGACCCGGCCGCAGTCCGTGGCCGAGCCGCTCTGCCCGGCCACGCGGAGCATGGCGGTCCACTTCCGCGCGAGTCGGCGTTGTAGGTGGCCTGGTATTCGTTTTCCGGACGTGTCGAGGTCGGGATCGCGCCGCGCCGGAAGATCTTCTGGAACTCGACCCGCTCGGGCTTGTCCTTGAGGTCATGGAACGTCTTCTCCTCGTCGGGCAGCATGAGGGGCTTCACCTCGTCCAGCCACTTCTTGTGCTTCCTTGTCGAGCTTGTCGGCGCGCGCGGCCGCCGGCGCCAGCGAGAGAACGGCCAGGAGCGAGCGCCAGCTTGGGCCTGAGAGACATGTCGCTTCTCCTTGATCAGCGTGTGATCGATTCTGCTAGCCGCGCGTCCCACGGCTTCACCACGCGCGCCCGGCGCCGGCCGCCTCTTCGCCGAGGACGAGGACGACGCGGTCCCGGGACGAAGATGCCGAGGCGCACCATCCGCCGCGAGGACCAGCCGCGTGTCGAGGGCCGATGGCCGCCTCCACGTCCGCGTGCGTCCCCGCCGTCGCTTCGGGCCGCATCGCGCGCGTCGGCTTCACGGCGACGGAGCGCCGGCCGGGGTCGACGCGCGTGAGCTCCCCAGTGACCGCACACGCGCCGGGGCCGGGCTCGGCGGCTCCGCGGCCCAGGCGGCGCCCGCCGCCACGGAGAGAGGCGAGCATCGCCCGGGCGCGGGAGGGGAGTGTTTCCTCACGCGCTCAGTCTGGCCCAAGGACGTGATGCCGATCACGTCCACGGCCTCTTCGTGTTACCTTCTCGCATGGCGCGTTTTCGTGTGCCGGTCCTGGTGTGCCACCTTTGCGCTCTCGCAGACCGGCCTGGCCGGGGACACCTTCGCGAGACGCGCCTCCGTCCACCACCTCTCACCGCCGCCGCGCAGCATCGTCTGCGCGGCACCACCGACGTGCGCCCACGCTCTCGTCGTTCCCGCGTCGGCGTCCGCCCGGGACGGCCAAGTGGAGGCGGGGCCTGCCGGCGCGGGTTGGAAGGCACCTCCGGCGCCGTGGTGGCCATGGACCCCTGCACCAGGCCGCGTGATGGCGCTCGTCCAGCCCGCAGCGCGGGATGGCCGCCGCCTATCCGGCCCCTGCTCTTCGCGTCTTCAAGATCGTGGTGGCGGTGGCCGGCCTCACCGAAGGCGTGATCACTCCGGAGTCGACGCGCAACTGCACACGGGCGGATGCTGGATCTGGCCCGGCCACGGCGTATTGGTGAGGCCTGCGCGGGATTTCCCCGGCGCGATCTGCGATCCTGTTTCGAGTGGGATTGGGAGAGCGCACTCGGCTGCGAGTATGCGTGCGCCGCACTACGCGGAGCTAGCTCACGGCCTCGGCAGCCCCTCCGGCATCAACCTGGCGGGCGAGGCCTCCCGGGAGGAGGATCCCGGTGGCGGTGCGTCCGAGCCAGGTCAGCCATCTCTCGAGCCACGCCGCCGGAATCTCCACCTCCGCCGTCCAGCTGGGCGGTTGCTCCTCTCCCGCGACACTCAACGGCGGGATCGTCTACCAGCCGCAGGTGAGCCGGGCCGACGGCTTCGTCCGCGCAGCGAGCGCTGGCGTCTCCCACCCGGCACCGTGGTGGAGGGGACTCGCGGACGGAGTTCTTGAGCGCGCCCAGTCGGCGAGGCGAAAAGCGCGTGCAGCGTTCGACCCGGACGTGATCGTGGCCGGCAAGACAGGGGACCTGCTCGGGCGTCGGCTGGTTCGCTTCCTACACGCGCCGGCGGACCGTCCAGAGGTCGTGGTGGTGGTGTTGCGTGCGGGGCGGCGGCCGCGTTCGCCTCCCGGCGTGGCCGGGCGCATCTACCGGAACCTCTACAAGCCGGCCGCCCCGCCGCTCGCCGTCGGCGGCGGGAAGTAACGCGAGCCGCTAGCCGAAGCCAGTGAGCTCAGCGCCGCTGCAGCGCGGTGAGACGACGAGGTTTCTCAGGGGGGAGCTCACGCCGTCCGTGCGAGGCGTGAGTTCCCCCTGAGATTAACGAGCGTTGCGCGCTACCTCTCCAAGTCGATCTCGACCCGGCTGCTCTCGCCCGCGCGCGCCTCGATCCTCACGCGCTCGACCGTGCGATGGCCCGGTATTCGCACGACCTCGGGCCAGGTGCCGGCCAGGAGCCAGCCGAAGGCTCTCGACGCGGCGAGCCCGAGCCCCGGAACTCGCCGTCGACGTACGCCTGGAGGAGGCGTCGGACGGCCTGAGGTCGAGGCGGAGCGTCCCCGCGTCCGCGTTTTCCCGATCGTCTTCGCCCTGTGCGTCTTGTTCGCGGTCGCTTTGCGGGCCCTCGTAGTCGCGGCTCTTCACGGCCCTGGTTGCGGGTCGTCTTCGCGTCGATAGGCGTCCGGGCTCGCCGATCACCTCGTCCGTGTCCTCGCCCGGGCCGCGCTCCGCGATGTGATGGAGCTTCAGCGTCTCGTCCGGCGGCACGTACACGCCGGAACCTTGTGCGTGCGATACCCGTCGAGCTTGGGGCTGATCTCGTGGCGGCCGGGGGGCAGGGGAGAGCCTCTGGAAGATGCCGTCCCGAAGTCGTCCGCGATCCCCGCGTAATGGCCGTCCACGTAGACCCGCGTCTTCACGGGATCCACGATCACGCGCAGCGATCCGCTCGTCGTGAGCGGTAGCCGCTGGTAGGACGGCGAGTAGCCGTAAGAGCGCGCTGCCAGTAGAACGGCGCGCCGGCGCGTAGGCGCGCAGTAGTAGTACGGATCGCCGCCGTAGTGCGTGACGATCCGTAGTGGTAGTTGTTGTGGCCGTCGGTCGCCCGTCCCCGTGCCCGGACGCGGGTGGCGCCGCTGAGCATCGGTCTGGGGCGTCGAGGAATCGGAGCCGCTGCCCCCCCGACGAGGACGAGGAGGGCGAGCTTTGAGCCCCGGACGAGCTGCTGGACGAGCCACCGCCGGAATGATGCTCCCCAGCTGGAGGGGCCCGCCGCCTCCCCCGCCGCGCGGCACGGCATGGTCCTGCGCGGAGACGAGCGCGGGCGCCGCAGTCCAGACCCATGGTGAGGGCGAACGCCGTCCAACGCGTCCCTTCATCGCGACCTCCAGATTTCAGATCGCGCTGACGGCCGGTGCAAGCTACATACCGTAAAAGTGTGCGCCCATAAAGCCGTGCAGATCAAGAGGTTCATGAAGAGGGCCCTCCAACGCCGTTGTCCGCCCGGAGGGACACCGCGACCTCCACGCATTTCCCGGATGACACGGCTATGCTCCGCTTTTTCCGTGCCCCGCCTGCTCATATCGTGCGGCAGAAGCCTCGGGCGTTACGATCTCTACAGGGGCTGACTCGTCTGCCATCTGCGCGACGGGTAGCCCAGCCTCGACGTGTTCGTACAGGTGGCGACCGATTGCAGGCCCAGGGCGCCTCCCTTTCGCCCACGTCCGCGACCTGGCCGTGGTGGACTGCTCGAGGTCGCGTCTCCACCTCCCGACCCTGCAGGCGGTCTTCGGCGCGTCGTGGAGGCGGCAACACCCGCCCGGCGCGACCGTGCTGGTCGACTATCCGGACTTCAACCTGCGGCTGGCCCGGGCCCTTCATCGCCGCACGGGATCCCCGTTATCTATTACGTTTCACGCCCCTCCAGCTCTGGGCCTGGAGGCGGGGCCGGATCGTTCGACATCCGTGACTCCATGTAGCCCGCATGCTCGTCATCTTTCCGTTCGAGGAACAGAGCAATACGTAACTG
>ERZ1370068.9172-contig-797_pt1 | contig 38251 bp, 66 predicted proteins | sample MGYA00561227_ERZ1370068 | MGnify/ENA primary metagenome ERZ1370068 (study PRJEB38410, sample SAMEA6850437) | metagenome | study: Metagenomic assessment of the ecological functions of the soil: analysis of the soil microbiota associated with the...
CATAGTATTGCTGATTCCGCCGCGGCGAAGGTCAAGGACGACGACATGTCCGGCAAGTTCGCCTGGACGGTGACGATCGCCACGCGCTCGTGCTGATCACGTACTCACGGTGTCATCGCCGCGTGGATGCCGACTCGCTGCGGGACGTAATCCCACCGTGGACGCATCGGCTGGGCGCCCGCGCCGCAGAACCACTCCGCGTCAGTGGTTTTGCGACCGACTCCTGGCGAACGGTGGCGCGAGCAGGTAAAGGCGCTAGGGGGGATTTTCAGGTGCACATCGTCGTGCGGGCGCCACGGCAACACAACGCGGCGCCACGCTGAACCAGGCGGTGGTCGTCGAGCGCGAAGGACCCACGGTACTCGTTCTCGTGGCGAAGGCCCGACGAACTGGATATCCGCAGGAGAGCCGGCGCGGATATCCGCGGCGTGTGGCTGTTCATCGATACTCCGCAAGGACATCGAGGGGCTTGAAGGCGCATGTTCCGGTACTCACGCCCCAGTGGACGCGGAACGGCAGTTGCACTCGCCCGCACGATCCCGATCCCGTGTTGCTGGTGGAACAAACCATCGCCGGAGTCTGGAGGTAGGCAGCGTCCAGTTGCGCGTGAGCTCGCAGGGCGCTGGCTCGAATCGTCGACGATGATTGGCGCCGATCCGAGCAGCACTGGCGGCAGTGCTGGACGACTAACGGAAGAGTCCACGGCTTCCACGGCGCCGTGAAGGTTCTCTTCGTCTGTCTCGGCAACATCTGCCGTTCACCCACTGCCGAGGGAGTCTTGCGCGTCGTGGGCGCGGGAGTTTCCCGGTCTGACACTCGAGATCGATTCCGCCGGCACGGCGGACTATCACACGGGCGAGCCGACCGGCGCACTGTGGCGGCCGCGCGCCGCCGTGGCTATGAACTCGCGGGTTTGCGCGCGCGGCAGGTGCAGCCGGCGGATTTCAGCCCGCTTCGAACATGTGCTCGCCATGGATCGCGCCAACCTCTGCCTGGAACTCGAGGACGTCCCCAGGGAAGCTCGACGGCGCGACTGTCATCTTCATGGAATTCGCTCCGGACACGAATACCGCGGGAAGTGCCGGATCCGTATTACGGCGGTACCGAGGATTTCGAGCGAGTGCTCGATCTGTGGAGCGGCAGCGCGGGGATTGCTGACGCGGTTCGCGACCCGTTCCTCTTAACCGCTCTCAAAAAGAACGGGGCCCGCAAAAGCTTGCGCGTGCGGGCCGTAATCAGCTCATGCAGATGGCTTACTCGTCGCGGCTCGGGCTGGGGCTGCTTCACTCGGCGAGGGACGACCGCCACGAAAGGCTTGGTCGGCGGCGGAGGGGAGGCAGGTCGAGCGGCGCCTGCGATCCTTCATTGCGAGACTCACACGAGGTTCGCGCTGCGGATCCGCTGCGGCTCTCTCTCGGTCTGCGGTCGCTCGCTGGCGCCGGACTCCGGCTGCTGGCTCTCGCCATTGCCGTTGATTAAATACTGCGCGTGGAACTCGCGTTCCTCCGCGGAAGCTTCGCAGGCACCGGCGAATCCGCGCCCTCGTTGCCTTCGCCACCCATGTTTCCGGGCTGACCACCACCTTCACGGTTGCGGCCACCACCGCGGCGTCCACGGCGGCGTCCACGGCGTCCACGGCCATCGCCACGGGTCCACCGTCCTGCGCGGGGCCATTGCCACCTTCGAGGTTCGGGGGCGCTTCGCCAGCGCCAGCGTTGTCGCCCGCAGGTGCGATGGGCGCGGCCGCGGCATTGGCGTTCGCCGCCGCCTGCTGCTCACGCTGCCGCTCGCGTTGACGTTCACGCTGTGCCTGCCGTTCGGCGTCACGCTGCGGGTCGCGTTCACGCGGGGAGCTGTTCCTGAGGAGCCTGCGCTTCGCGCGGTGGGGCGGCCTCGCGTGGGAGTGCCGGAGTCACGGTCGCGTCCATGTTCGCGGTGACGGTCACGGCCGCCACCTTCGCTGTCACGAGTGCGGCCATCCTTGTCGCGATTGCGGTCGCGGCCATGAGCGCTTGCGGTCGCGATCATCGCCCTCTCTCTTCGATAATGATCGCCACCGTGCCTCGAACGGCCACCTTCACGGTGACGATCGCGATTGCCATACGCGATGACCATCACGGCGAGGCTCGCTTCAGCGCCGGCGCCTGTTCGGCAACCGCGGCGGGAGCCGACCCGGTGAATAGATAGACCAGGCGTGACCAGAATCCGAGATTGGCGGATGTCTTGACGGCCGCAGCCACTTCTTTCACCGGAACCGGAACGTGCACGACGACCGGCGCGGAGGTGGCCGGCGCAGTCGGGACACGGCCGCGGGTTCGACACGGGCTTGATGTCGCGCGTGCCGGTCGGATCGCCACCTGCGGACGCTCGGGCATCTTGTAGCTGAGCACCTTGTTTCCGGCAGGTCGATTTCGTCGGTGCGCACGCGCTTGATCGAATATTCCGGCGTCTGGATGTGCGGGTTCGGCACGATCATGCAGATCGACGCGCGCTCTTGTCTTCGAGCGTGCGCAGCCATTCGCGCTTTTCGTTGATGAGGTAGGTGGCCACTTCGACCGGAACCTGCGCGACGACCTGCGCGGTCTTGTCCTTGCGCGCTTCCTCGCCGATGAGGCGCAGGATGGCCAGCGTCATGCGACTCGACCGAGCGGATGCTGCCGATGCCGGTGCAGCGCGGGCAGACCAGGTGGCTGGACTCGCCCAGCGAAGGACGCAGTCGCTGGCGCGACATCTCGAGCAGGCCGAAACGCGACAGGCGCCCGATCTGGATGCGCGCGCGATCCATCTTCACGGCGTCGCGCAGGCGGTCTTCGACATCGCGCTGGTTCTTCGGCGACTCCATGTCGATGAAGTCGATGACGATCAGGCCGCCGATGTCGCGGATGCGCAGCTGGCGCGCGATTTCGTCGGCGGCTTCGAGGTTGGTGTTGGTCGCCGTGGTCTCGATGTCCGACGCCGCGCGTGGCGCGCGCGGAGTTGATGTCGATGGACACCAGCGCCTCGGTGTAGTCGATGACGATGGAGCCGCCGGAGGGCAGCTCCACCTTGTGCGCGTACGCCGATTCGATCTGGCTCTCGATCTGGAAGCGCGTGAACAGCGGGATGTCGTCGGTGTAGCGCTTGAGGCGCTTCTGCGCCTCGGGCGGCATGAACCGCGTCATGTATTCCTGCGCGGTCGGCGAAGGTCGGCGTCGTCGTCGACCAGCACTTCGCCGATGTCATCGGCGAGGTAGTCGCGCAAGCGCGCGCGTCACCGCGTCGCTTTCGCGATACACGAGGTAGGGAGCCGGGCGGTCCTTGGTGGCCGCGTCGATCTGGTCCCACTGGCTCTTGAGGTTGTCGAGGTCCCACTGCAGTTCGGCGGCGGCGCGACCCGACGCCGGCGGTGCGCACGATGGCGCCCATGCCGTCGGGGATCTACGAGCTCGTCCATGACCTGGCGCATCTGGTCGCGGTCTTCGCCTTCGATGCGGCGCGACACGCCACCGGCGCGCGGGTTGTTCGGCATCAGCACCAGGAAGCGGCCGGCGAGGGAGATGAACGTGGTGAGGGCGGCGCCCTTGTTGCCGCGTTCTTCCTTCTCGACCTGGACGATGACTTCCTGGCCCTCGGACAGCAGGTCGCGCATGTTGTTGCGGCCGCCGTCGGACTTCTGGCGGAAGTAGTCCTTGGAGATTTCCTTCAGCGGCAGGAAGCCGTGGCGCTCCGCACCGTAGTCGACGAAGCAGGCCTCGAGCGAGGGCTCGATGCGCGAGATTCGTCCTTTGTAGATGTTGGCTTTCTTCTGTTCTTTGGAAGGTATTTCGATGGAAAGGTCGAACAGTTTCTGACCATCAACGAGCGCGACTCGCAACTCCTCTTGCTGGGTTGCATTGACGAGCATTCTCTTCATTTGAATTGGACCCTAGTGACTTCTGTCGGGCCAACTCGATTCGAACGGCGGATATCCTTGCGGACGGCATATGCGGTCAACCGCGCGACGCGGAGGTGCATGCCGTGAGGCCAAAGATTGTTGTGGGGCGACGTGTAATGATCACGTTTGTATGTCCGTCCCAAGATGGGGCGGAGCGCCAAAACCCTTTGGGCTACTTCACCGACGGTGCGCGAGATGCGTCTTTTGGACGAGCACTTCCAGCGCGACGATTCAAGTCGGCCTTCGAGCGATGGCCCCGTTATCGAGGACCAACTAACATGCGGCGCGTTCGAGTCGTCTTACAGGTTGCGATCGGCGGTGCCGCGGCATCGCGTCGTCACACACAAGCTGGGGACGACGACGGCGCGCATCATAGCCCGAGACCCTTAGTGAAAACAAGACGTTACGAAACCCCTGTGGCGCCAGCGCGTCAGAGTCCTCCGAAACCGGTCGACCGCCGCGCCCGCCAAAGTTCAGCAAGTGGAAGTCGGCGAGCGCGGCGCCGGGCAGCGCCTCGACAACTTTCTCGGCCGAATCCTCGAGGACGTGCCGAAGAGCCACATCTTCCGCGTGATCCGCAAAGGCGAGGTGCGCGTGAACGGCAAGCGCGCCAAACCGGAGCACCGGTTGCTGGCAAGCGACATCGTGCGCGTGCCGCCGGTGCGGACCGGCGCGGCCGCGCCGCCACGCCGCGCGCCGCCGGCGATGGTCGCAGGGCCTGACCGGCGCCATCGTCTACGAGGATCCGCGGCTGCTGGTCATCGACAAGCCGGCGCGGCGTCGCCGTGCACGGCGGCAGCGGCGTGAGCTTCGGCGTCATCGAGGCGCTGCGCGCCGCGCGGCCCGACGAAGACCTCGAGCTCGTGCATCGCATCGATCGCGACACCAGCGGCCTGCTGATGGTCGCGCGCAAGCCCGCGGCGCTGCGCACGCTGCACGCGCTGATGCGCGACGGTCAAGGTGGAGAAGCGCTATCTCGCGCTCGTGAAGGGCAAGTGGGAAGCTCGGCCAGAAACGCATCGACGTGCCGCTGCGCACCGACATCCGCGTGGGCGGCGAGCGCACGGTGAAGGCGCACGAGTCGGGCAAGGAAGCGGTGAGTGTCTTCAAGCCGGTGCAGTTCTTCGGCAAGCGCGCCTCGCTCGTGGAGGTCGCGCTCGAGACCGGCCGCACGCACCAGATCCGCGTGCATGCCGCGCATGCCGGCTATCCGCTGGCGGGCGACGAGAAATACGGCGAAGCAGAGTTCAACGAGAAGACGAAGGAGTTGGGCTCAAGCGCATGTTCCTGCACGCGCATCAGCTGAGCTTCACGTGGCCGGACACGGGCGTGGAGTTCAGCGCGAGCAGCGCCGCTGCCGGCCGGATCTCGCCGCCGTCATCGACTGCGCTGAACGCGCCGAAGGAAAAGCAAGTCTAGTTAGGGGACGCCGCGAAAGCCCGACGGCGCGCTAATGCGCCCGCCAGCCAGATCGAACGGCAGTCCGACGATGGCGGTCGGGATCTTCGGTGTCGATGCGCTCGAACAGCACGATCCCGAGCGCCTCCGCCTTGAAGCCGCCGGCGCAGTCGAAGAGGCTTTTCGCGCTCGATGTAGCGGTCGATTTCCGCGTCCGCCAGCGGCCGCAGCTTCACGGCCGTCGTGTCGACATGCGACAGCTTCACGCCGGTTTCGAGGCAGCGCACGGTGCAGGCCGTATAGAACTCGGCGGTCGAGCCGGACAGCAGCTTCAGCTGTTCGCGGCAGTTCGCGGCGTTGCCGGGCTTGCTGAGGATGGTGGTGCTGGTGGCCGGGACCTGGTCGCCGCCGATCACGATGGCCTCGGGAACTGCGGCGGCCACGGCCTCGGCCTTGGCCTCCAGACAGCCGGAAAGCCCGCGCACGGGCGATTTCCCGTGCCGCTCGGCTTCATCCACGCGCCGGATTGTGCGGCGTGAACGGCAGGTCCGAAGCGCTGCAGCAGGCTGGCGCGATAGCGGGAGGTGGATGCCAGGATCAGCGGGCGCGTCGGGCGCGTTGGGGCTCATAAAAACAAGGGCTTAGAGTTAATGTTGTTTTGACTTGGCGGGAAGCGGTCCCTATCATACGCGCCCCATGTCACTGGGCTGGTCCCGACGCGCTCCCGTCGACACCTTGGTAGGCACCGAAGCCGCGGTCGATTTCACGATCCCGCTCGCCGAGCTGCCCCGGGTTTCGCATGAGTTGGCGGCGGTAGATGGCGAGGCCAGCGGCAGCGTGCGCTTCTCGCCAGGCGACTGGGCAGGCGGTTGCGGATCTCGAGGTGAGCGCAGCGCCTGAAGTAGTTTGTCAGCGCTGCATGCAACCCATGCGCTGGCCGATGACGGTGAAGTCGCGCATCGCGCTGGTCAGCGACTACGACGCGGCGCGACCGGGTGCCCGAAGGGTTGGAAGTTTTTCTGGTCGAGGCCGACAGCGTCAGCGTTCGCGACCTCGTCGATGAAGAGATCTTGCTGCGCTGCCGAACGTGGCGCGGCATGCGGAAGGAAGCGAGTGCGCGGACAGCGCAGATGCAGCTGCCGGACAGAGAGGTCGAAGCCGAAGAGGCGGCCGATTCGCAGGTTCAAAAACCGTTTGCACAGTTGGGCGAACTGTTGAAACGCAAGTAGTAGTCGCCCAAGAGGATTGGTTCCATGCCCGTTCAGAAAAGTCGTAAAACGCCGTCCAAGCGCGGTATGCATCGTTCGCACGACGCGCTCACGAAGCCCGCCTTGTCCGTCGATCCGCAGTCCGGGTGAAACCCACCTGCGTCACCGCATCACTCCCGACGGTTTTATCGCGGCAAACGCGTCATCGAAAAACCGGCCGAAGTCGAGACCGAAGAATAGTTGCGGAGCGGGGCTCGCCTTCCGCTCGTAACGCATGCCGTCGATCGCCGTCGATGTGATGAGTGGCGACAGCGGTGCGCCGGAGTGCATACCCGGCGGCGCTGCTGCGCCCTCGCCACCGATCCCGCCCTCGAGCTGATCCTCGTGGGCGACCCCGAAGTCATCGAACCGCGCTGGCTCATGTGCCGGCCGGCGTTGCGCGCGCGTGCTCGCGTTCATCCGGCGGCGACCGTGGTGGGCATGTCCGAGCATCCGCGCGAGGCCATCCGCCGGCGCAAGGACTCCTCGATGCGCATCGCCATCGACCTCGTGAAGGAGGGCGGGCGAGGCGCGATGGTCAGCGCCGGCAACACCGGCGCGCTGACGGCGATGGCGCACTTCGTGCTGAAGACCGTCGGTCCGCGTCGAGCGCGCGCCCATCATGTCGTCGGTGCCGGCGCGCAACGGCGGCCACACGCAGCATCCTCGATCTCGGCGCGAATACCAAGGCCACGGCGCTGCAGCTCGCGCAGTTCGCCACCATGGGCTCGATCGTCGCGCGCGATGTATTCGAGCATCGCCACGCCGCGCGTCGGCCTGCTCAACATCGGCGAGGAAGACACCAAGGGTCACGAGCTCGATCCAGGAAGCGCACGAGCTGATCTCGCGCGAGCGGCGTGAACTACCTCGGGCTTCGTCGAAGGCAACAACATCTTCGACGAGCAACGTCGACGTGGTGGTCACCGACGGCTTCACCGGCAACGTCGCGCTCAAGGCGATGGAAGGTCTCGCCAAGCTCATCGTCGAACAGCTGCGCACGGAGTTCTCGCGCAACGCCGATGCAGCAAGACTCTCCGGGTTGCTAGCCCGCCCGGTTCTGCGGCGCGTCGGCGACAAGCTCGATCCGCGGCGCTACAACGGCGCCTGCATGGTCGGACTGACCGCAGTCGTGGTAAAAAGCCACGGCAGCGCGGACAGCGTCGCATTCGCCCAGGCCATCAGCGCACGGCCGCGACCGCGATGCGCCGTGGACTGCCTGCGGCCATTGCGCAGGCAGCTCGAGACGCCGTCACAGACAACTAGAGAAGGGGCAGCATGTATTCACGCATCGCCGGCACGGGCTCCTATCTTCCGGAACAGGTCGTCACGAACTTCGATCTCGAGAAGAAGATGGATACCACCGACGAGTGGATCCGCACGCGCACCGGCATCGAACGGCGGCACATCGCGGCCGAAGGCCAAACTACCGTCGATCTCGGCGAAGTCGCGCGCGCGCCGCGCCATCGAGGCCGCGGGCGTCACGCCGGCCGAAATCGACTTCATCGTGTTCGGCACCACCACGCCCGACCTCGTGTTCCCCAACTGCGGCACGCTGCTGCAGGCGCGCCTCGGTGCGCGCGGCTGCCCGGCGTTCTCCGTCGAGACCGCGTGCAGCGGTTTCATCTACGCGCTGTCCATCGCCGACAAGTTCGTGAAGGCGGGCGAGGCCAAGTGCGCGCTCGTGGTCGGGCGCCGAGACGCTCTCGCGCATCACCAACTGGTCGGATCGCAATACCGCGGTGTTGTTTGGTGACGGCGCGGGCGCCGTGGTGCTCAAGCCTTCGGCCGAGCCCGGCATCATGAGCACGCACCTGCATTCCGACGGCGCCTACAAGGATCTGCTGTACGTCGACAGCGGCGTGTCCAAGGGTTTCGACATCGATCCGGTGACCAACAAGGTCGACATCGGCATCAAGATGGCCGGCAGCGAAGTGTTCAAGGTCGCCGTGACCAAGCTGGGCGGCGCCGTCGACGAAGCGCTCGCGCACAACGGCCTGGAGAAATCCGCGGTCAACTGGCTCATTCCCCACCAGGCGAACATCCGCATCATCGGCGCGATGGCCAAGCGGCTCGATCTGCCCATGGAGCGGGTCATCGTCACCGTGCAGGATCACGGCAACACGTCGACGGCTTCCGTGCCGCTGGCGCTGGATACCGGCGTGCGCGACGGCCGCGTGCAAGCGCGGCGACCTGCTTGCTGCTGGAAGCCTTCGGCGGCGGCTTTACCTGGGGCTCCGCGCTCGTCAAGTTTTGAGTGGTGCCGGGACGGTTCTCGGGGTACGCCCGACGGTGATCGCGCTGCGTCGTAGCCAGATCCACTTCCCGGCACCCTCCGCCTTATCTGCGCGCCACCTTCGCCATCTCGCGCTCGAGATCGTCGAGCAGCGACTGCACGTCGTCGGCACCGCGCCTCGCTGTCGTCCATCATGATGGCGCCGTCTTCGTCCATCTCGATCTTGGTGATGCCGGGTGTCGCCTTCTCGAGTTCCTCGAGCAGGTTCTGCGTCTTCTGATGTTCGCTGCAGCAGCTTGCGGCTCTGGGCCACGAGCTTCTTCGTGCTGCAGAGCCCTGCAGGATCGTCATCTGCAGTTCCTTGGGATGGCAGGGCTTGAGCAGGAAGCGATACACCTCGCCCTCGTTGATGCGCGCGCACCGCGGCTTCGAGATCCGCCTGTCCCGACAGGATCATGCGGATGGTGTTGGGCCACTTCTTGCGCACTTCCGGCGAGGAACTGGCTGCCGGTCATGCCGGGCATGCGTTCGTCGGAGACCACCACGTCGATGTCGTTGCCCGCGAGGATCATGCAGACCCTTCTGCGCCGAGTCGGCGGTGAAGATCTCGAACTGCGAGCGATCGAGGCTGCGAACCAGCGCCGAGGTGAGGTTCGGCTCGTCATCGACCAGCAGTAGTTTGCTCTTGTCCATAAAATGTACCTTTATTCAATCTGAGCTTTTTGTGTAACCAGCGGCATAGGCCTCGCGCCACTCGTTCCAGCGATCCGCGCGTCGCCTGGGCTTCGAGGTAATCGAGATTCAATCCGAGTTCGGGCGAGCGCACATCGGCGATGTCCGGGCGGTGCGCCAGGCGGTCGGCGCACGTGCACGATGCCCGGCAAGGCCGAACCTGGGTTCGGCGACTGCGAAGGATCCTCGTGATAGGCGATCGCCTCGGCGATGGTGTTCGGCAGGCCCCACAGGCCGACCAGGTATGCGCCCACGTCGGTGTGCGCGGCGTGCAGCTCGAGCATTTCGATCTGCTGCAGCTCTGCCGGGCCTGATCGCCGAGCCTGCTTGAGCACGCTTCGCGTACTGCTCGGGCATGCCCATGGCGAGCACGAGCTTGCCGATGTCGTGCAGCATGCCGGCGAGGAACGCCGCGGCGACCAGGTTCGCTGGTCGAGATGTCTCGGCGATGGCGATGCGATGCGCGGCCGCGGCGCGTGGACATGCTGTGCTGCCACAGCGCGTCCATGCTGAAGCCCTCGCACCTCGCGGCGGCTCGCAGTCGGAGAAGATTCCCTGGCCGAGCACCAGCGCCATGATGCGGTCGAGGCCGAGCAGCGCGCCGGCGCGCGACACGTCGGCCACCGGCTTCTGCAGAGCCGAAGTACGGCGGAGTTCACCAGCCTTGAGCAGGCGCGCGGTCATCGACGGATCGGTCGAGATGATGCGCGCGACACGTCTCGATGGCTCGAGTTCGGCTGGCTTGCAGCGCATTCGACCAGCTTCTGGTAGGTCGCCGGCAGCGTCGGTAGTTTGTTGATGCGCGCCACCAGCGCCTTGACCGACGTCGCTGCCGGCGAGGTCGCGCAGCGCGAAGGCGCGCGCTGATGGTGCCCTGCAGGATCTCCGCGTCGCAGGGCTTGGAGAGGAACTGGTGCGAGACGCCGAGCGCCTTCATCACCGATTCGGTTTCCGCCTGGCCCGAGAGGATCAGGCGGATGGTGTTCGGATATTCCCGTTGAACGACTTCCAGCAGCTCGGCGCCGTTCATGCCGGGCATGCGCATGTCGGTGACCACGACTTCGCAGGGCTCGGTGCGCAGGCGTCGAGCGCCGCCTGCGCGCTGCCGACGAAGCGTCATCTGCCACTCGTTGCGCTTGGGCCGAAGCATGCGCTTCAGGCCCTCGAGCACGCGCGGTTCGTCGTCGACGAAGATGACGCGGATCGCGTTCACGCAGCGGCTCCGCCGCGGCGCTCCGATTCCGACTTCGATGCCGCCGATGGGCAGGCGGATGGTGAACGTGGTGCCCGCGCCGGGCGCTGCTGGCCACCTTGATGGTGCCGCCGTGCTTGTCGACGATCACGTTGTGGGCGATGGCCAGGCCCTGGCCCGTGCCCTTGCCGACTTCCTTGGTGGTGAAGAACGGCTCGAAGATGCGCTGCTGAACGTGCGGCGGCATGCCGGAGCCGGAGTCGCTGATCTCGATGATGGCGAAATCGCCGTCGGGCCGCGTGCGCACGCGGATCTTGCCCTTGCCCTTGCCGCCGTCGCCGACCACGTCGGCGATGGCGTGCGCGGCATTCACGATCGATGTTGAGCACCACCTGGTTGAACTCCGGCCGGCGAGCAGTGCACCGCGGGCAGGTTGGCGTCGAGATCCATCTCGATCTCGGCCACGTACTTCCACTCGTTGCTGGCCACGGTAATCGTGCTCTGGATGGCGCGGTTGAGATCGGTGGCGGTCTTCTCGCGCGCCGGGTGCGAGAACTCCTTCATGGCGCGCACGATCTTCGCGACGCGGTCGACGCCTTCGAGCGACTGGTTGAGCGCGCGCGGAATTTCTTCCTTCAGATAGTCGAAGTCCGCTTCGCCGATGCAGCTTGCTCGCCGGCTCGCCGCCGACGCTCGACCAGCTGGCCGAGCAGCGAATGCGAGTTCGCCGAACGATTCCTTGAGGAAGCGCAGGTTGTCGCCCACGTACTGCGTCGGCGTGTTGATTTCGTGCGCGATGCCGGCGGCGAGCTGGCCGATGGCCTCGAGCTTCTGCGCCTGGCGCAGGTTGTCCTCGAGGCGGTCGCGCTCCTCGAGCGTCTGCTTGAGCATCGAGATGTCGGTGAGGCAGCCTTCCCAGCCGGCGAACGCCTGCGTCGAGTCGTACAGCGGCGCCGTATTGATGAGCACGTGCAGCTTGCCGCCCTTGCAGTCCTGGATCGTCGTTTCCCAGTCTTCGACCGCGCGCTGGCGCGAGATCAGGTCGAGGAAGTGCGCGCGCTTGCCGGGCTCGAACAGCAGGTCGAGGAAGTTCACCTTGTCGAGGGGAATGCCCTGGCAGGACGAGCAGCTTCACGCAGGCGGCGTTCGCGGTCTTGAGCACGCCGTCGTGGTTGGCGGTGAACAGCGCCACCGGCACGTTGTTGAACAGATCCTGGTAGCGGCGCGTGGCGCGCACCAGGTCGCGATGGAAATTGTTGCGCTCCACCGAATACGAAACGATGCGCGAGAGCATGCCGGCGTTGACGCGGCGCTTCTCGAGATAGTCCTGCGCGCCTTCGCGCACGGCGGACGAGTCCCTGCTTGTAGTCGTCGGACCCGGTGAGAACGATGATGGGCGTGAGGTCGGCGACCGCGCGCAGCGCGCGCAGCGCCTGCAGCCCTGTGCGCGTCGGGAAGACCGAGATCGAGCAGCACCAGGTCGTACTCGACTTTCTGCAGCCGTTCGGCAGCGTCGGCCGCGGTCTGCACCCAGTCGCTGGTCGACCTGGTTGAGTCCGGCGTCCTTGAGATGACGCTCGACCACGCGGGCATCCGCCGGGTTGTCCTCGACTAACAACAACCGGATGTTCCTGATGTCGAATAATTCGTTGGTGCTCATCGGCGCGGTTTCTACACTTGGTGTTGCGGGATGTGATCTGCACGGTGCGCGCGACATCCCGGCATTACGCCACACGCAGTCATATCGGCTCGTAAAGCCAATATCCTTAGGCACCGGCGGCTACATTGCCGCGCGTCGCGATGGCGCATCACATATCGGCCGGGAAACCTGCGGCTAAACCCTACGGGCGGCGGATTCGTGCGGCGTCACAAAGTTTGCGCGTGCCTATCCAGACTCGCCGCGCGCACTGCCGATTTCTTCTCGCAACACAGTTTTATGACGCAATCTCGTCAGAAGAAAATCTGACGGACCAGCACGCTGGCCACGGGCCGGCGCGAGCGCGCTGTTCGTGGCGCATCCCGTGCCGTCGCTGCTGTTCGATCGCAGCTACCTGCGTCATCGCGGCCAACGACCGCCGCGCAGGCGCTGTTCCGCTGCGACGCGGCGCCGCTCGAAGGGTTCGACATGGTCGAGCTTTCTTCCCGGAGCTCCGGCAGGTTCACTGCGGCGCGACGCGGCAGGTCACCGCGATGCGCAGCGTGGCGGTGCGCCGTCCCGACGGCAGCAATTTCGTCGCGCGCCTGCAGCTCGTCGCCGCCGGGCGAGGGCGTGCGATGCCCCGATGCTCGCGCCACGATCGAGGATCATGACCGAACACGAGCGAGGAGACTCTCCGCGCGCGAACAAGGAATTCAGAGTCGTTCACGTCGGCGGCCGGCCACGATCTGCGCGGACCGCTGCGCATCCTCAAAGGATTCACCGAGGCGCTCGACGACGAATGCGGCGCGACTGCTCAACGATGAGGGCAAGATCCTTCCTCAAGGAGATCCTCAAGGCCGCGGATCGCATGGAAGGGCTCATCGACGGCCTGCTCGCGCTTGTCGCGCGCCGGCCGCGTGGAGATGGCCTGCGAAAATCTCGACCTGACCACGCTCGTCGGAGCTCGTCACCTACGACCTGCGCCACGGCAAGACTGCGCGCGAAGTCGAATGCGCAGGTCGACGCCGGCATCACCGGCTGGGGCGATGTCGCGCCTCATGATGACCGGCGCTGCGCATCCTGCTCGGCAACGCCTGGAAATACACCAGCCGCACGGAACGGCGGCGCGATCCGCTTCCACGCCGAGGTAGCGCGACGGGCGCACCTGGTATCTGCGTGTCGGACAACGGCGCGGGCTTCGACATGGCGCACGCCGAGCCGCCTGTTCCAGCCGTTCATCGCGGCTGCATCGGCAGGACGAATTTCCGGGCCACGGCACTCGGCCTCGCCACGGTGCAGCGCATCGTGAAGCGCCACGGCGGCGAAATCGAGGCGGAAGTCCGCGGTGGACCAGGGCACCACGATCCGCTTCTGGCTGCTCCCGCGCCGGACTGAGAACGGCCAGCGCCGCGCAGCGCGGGTCGCGCGCACGCCGGCGGCAGTAATGTTTTGTTAGACATGGCGCACATTCGGCAGCGGAATTCGTGGTGGCGAGCGCAAAGTCCTAGGGCTTGCCATTTGCCAGAATGGCCGGCATGAGAGGAAAAACCTTCGCACTGTGCCGCGGCCCTGACGCGCGCGGCTTCGCCGGCGCAGGCGTTCGCGCAATCGCGCGGGACAACGCCGCCCCGACCGCGCCGTACCTCGGTCGATGCCGAGCCAGATCAGCACCGGCGATACCGCCTGGATGCTGACGTCCACCGGCGCTCGTGTTGCTGATGACGCTGCCGGGCCTGGCGCTGTTCTACGGCGGCATGGTGCGCAAGAAGAACCTGCTGTCGACCATGGCGCAGAGTTTCGCCATCGCCTGCCTGGTCACCGTGCTGTGGGTGGTGATCGGCTACAGCCTCGCATTCACCGAGGATTCGCCGTGGATCGGCGGCACCACGCGCTTCGCGCTCGAAGGACTCTTCTACGCGAAGGGCGGGCAGGTTTCCGTCAGCCACCTGGCGCCGACCATTCCCGAATCCGTATTCATGATGTTCCAGATGATGTTCGCCATCATCACGCCCGCGCTGATCACCGGCGCATTCGCCGAGCGCATCAAGTTCTCCTCGATGCTCGTGTTCATGGCGCTGTGGTCGCTGTGCGTGTACGTGCCGATGGCGCACTGGGTGTGGTCGCCGGATGGCTGGCTGGCCTCGCTCGGCGTGCTCGACTTCGCGCGGCGGCACCGTGGTGCACATCAACGCCGGCGTCACCGGTCTCGCCTGCGTGATCATGCTCGGCGAGCGCAAGGGTTACGGCACCGATCCCATCTTCCCGCACAACCTCGCGCTCACCATCACCGGCGCCGCGCTGCTGTGGGTGGGCTGGTTCGGATTCAACGCGGGTTCGGCGCTGTCGGCTGACGGCCGCGCGGGTCTCGCATTCGCCAACACGCATTGCGCCGCGGCGACCGCGGCGCTCACCTGGATGGCCATCGAATGGGCGCGCGCGCGGCAAGGTCAGCGTGCTCGGCATCGCGTCGGGCGCAGTCGCCGGCCTCGTGTGCCATCACGCCCGCCGCGGGCTACGTCGGCATCGGCGCGGCGCTGGTCATCGGCGTCGCGGCGAGCCTCGCGTGCTTCGGCGCGGTGGTTGGCCTCAAGTCCTGGTTCGGTTACGACGATTCGCTCGATGCCTTCGGCATTCACGCCGTCGGCGGCATCGTCGGCGCGGTGCTCACCGGCGTGTTCGCCTCGGTCGCCATCGGCGGCGTCGAAGGCAACATCACGGCGCAGCTCATCGGCATCGGCGCCTGCGCCGCCTACGCGCTGGTCGTCAGCCTGATTCTGTTGATGCTCATCTCGGTCACCATCGGACTGCGCGTCAGCGAGGAAGCTGAGGCAGCGGGGCTCGACGTCAGTACTCATGGAGAGAGTGTGGAGTAGCGCTCCATGAGTCTCATGAACAGCACAGCGGAAAGATTGCGGCGCGCCACGGCACTGTGGCACGCCTATCTGACGATCACCGGTCAGCGCTTCGAGCTCGCGATGTTCCTCAAGGATCCGAGCTCGAAAAGCAGACGTGATCGCCGGCGCGCTGGCGCACGGTGATCCAAAGCTCGTCGACGCTGGCGCAGGACTGGTTGCGCGACACAGGGCAGGCGGTGCCTGCGGTGGTCGCCTCGCGCGTCATGCCTGGCCGCAGCCGCGGCCGCCGCGCAAGAGTCGCACCCGCTGATAGCGCCAAGCCTTCGCGCTATCTGCGCGGAGTGCGCTAGGGCTGGCGGGTCCTGAGCCACGGCGACGCGGTCGCTCAGAAAATGATCGTCCACTCCCAGGTAGTTCTTCCGCGAACGCCACGAACTCGTCGCGCGTGAACGGCTTTTTGGTCTCGGGGTTGGTGTGAGTCGAGCGTCGGTTCCTGCACCGCCATCGCGCACCAGGCTCCAACTTGCCTTTGTATTGATGGAAGAACGGATAGGACGTTCTTCATCTGCGCCTTCTTGTAGGGCACGATGTCCGGGCCGCCCAAGTCCGATTCCGTTCTGCTTGCGCGAACTCGAACACACGCGACATGAACTTCTGTGATCGTTGTTCCATTCGCAAGGGCCAGAAGTTCACGTACTGCACCACGTGTGATTTGCCGGACAGCCTTCCGCGCAAACGCGACGTTCTCGAGTGTCCGCCGCGAAATACTTCTCGCAGGTGAAGCCCGTCTTGTCGGTCTTTGACCGTCGATGTCGATCGGCTCTCCGGCAGATTGATGCCGTACACGCGGCCATCGAATCTTCTGCGCCAGCGCCGTCGAGCAGACTTCTGGAAACGCTCGCGCACTGCAGGTTCCATTGCTGCGTAACCCAGCCGTGGCCATACGGGCTGGTTCTCGCCGGGGTTGTCAGCCTGCGGGACAAGGCCGCCGCCGTAGATCGGCTCCTGTCTGCAAGATACGGCGGCAATGTTCCGGTGCTCGATCTCGAAGAATCGGTCCTGGACCTGGATGAACAACTTGCCGGTTCAGTCCCGGTCGAGGTAGCGCGAGGTCGCTCTCGATCTGTGTGAAGTCGTACTGATCCCTGGCCGGTCTCCAGCGATTTCCAGCGTGTACACGATCTGCACGCCGCCAATGTCGGGCCGCTTCAGCATCGACGCGAGGCAGCGATTCGAGTTCGTCGGAGCTCGGTGAACAGATAGTTCTGGGGCGCGGCAGCTGGCGCGCACTCGCCCGCCAGGGCAGCAGTGCAAGCACACAAGCCGCGCAGGATCAGCGTGCGGATGTGCATCGCATGAGGTGTCTTCTCATGTCGACGTGCCGGACGAAAAAAACGCCGCGCAGGCGCGGCGTTTCTTCAGAGCAAAGGCAATCTCGAAGGAAGGCTTCTTACTTCGAGATCGAGCGACGGAACATGCGGTCGATCTTCTCGTTGGTGGCATCGCAGCAGGACTGCGAAGCCTGCGCGGCAGCCAGCGCCTGGTTAGCAGCGCTCTGGGCACCGCTCGCGGTCGACGAAGCGGACTGAGCGGCGGCATTGGCAGCATCAGCCGAGCTCTTGGCGGCGGCGAGGTCAGCGGAGAGACGGCTTACCTGTTGTTTGAGATTGTCGACTTCGGCTTGCAGAGGCTTGAGGTCCTGGCAGCCGGCCAACACGGTGAACGCTGCAACGGCAGCAACCTTGATAATCGCACTCTTCATAACGACAAATCCCCTTATTGGTGGTTGAGCAAGTCCGCTTCCCCATCAACTCGCATCGAATGCGATCTGAGTGAAGGTAGACGTCTATTAGGCGGGCGCAACTGCAACAAATCCGCGACGTTGTTTGCAACTGAAATTTATTTCGTGTCGGCCTGTGGCGACAATAGCAGCAGTTGTCACCTATTAGGGCTGCTAACAGACTTTGACAGGCCATCGCGCAGAATCTGCTCGCGCTGCGTTGTGACCGGGAAGTCCGGTGACGCCGCCACCGGGGTGTGCACCGGAACCGCACAAGTACAAGCTTTTCAGTGGTGTGCGGTAATCACCGTAACCTAACATCGGTCGCGCAGCCCACAGCTGATCGAGGCCTAACGCTCCGTGGAAAATATCGCCGCCTGCTAGGCCGAGTTTTTCTTCGAGATCGAGCGGGCTCAGTGACGAATGGCCGAGGATGCTCGCGCGAAAGTTCGGCGCGTACGATTCCACCGTCGCAGAAGATGAGGTCTTCAGCACGCGACTTTCCTGACGCCAGTCGCGGCCGCCCGGCAATTTGTAGGAGAAATGCTGACAGAACAACGAGGCAACGTGAGCTCCCTTTGGTGCGAGAGATGCTGTCAAGCGTCGAGGGAATAAGCATTTCCACGATGGGCTTGCGCGACATGCCGGTCAGGCGCGCATCGGCGAACGGCGTGATCCATGTATTCGAGCGACGGCGCGAGAATGATTCCGGATCCGAGATGTGCGCCGCCGTCATCACGCGGTGCAGCGATGAATTTCGGCAGTTCGGACAGCGCCACGTTCATGCGGAACGTGGCCGAGCCCACGCGCAGGCGCTCGATGCGCGCGCGGAACTCGGCCGGCAGGTCGGCGTCGGCTAACAGTTTGAGGAAGAGTGGTTTGGGCCCGAGGTTCGCGGCGATCGCGTTGCCCTGGATCACGCGTCCATCCTCGAGCTCGATGCCGGTGGCGCGGCCGCGTTCGACGATGATGCGTTTCACTGGCGCATCGGTTTCGAGCGTGACGCCCAGCCGGCGCGCCTCGGTCGCCATGGCCTGCGTTATCGCTCCCATGCCACCGACCGCGTGTCCCCAGACACCGGTCTTGCCGTTCACTTCACCGAACACGTGGTGGAGAGTACGTAGGCGCTGCCCGGGGTGTACGGGCTCGCGTAACTGCCAACTACTGCATCGAAACCGTACAGCGCCTTGACGGCGTCGCTCTCGAACCAGTGGTCTAACAAGTCGCCGGCGCTGCGCGTGAACAGTTCGTGGATGTCGCGCTGCACCGCTGGCGTCGAGCTTGCGGAAGCTGCGGCCCATCTGCAGCGCACCCCACAGGTCGCGCAGCCGGCGCGGATCCGCGGGCGGCGTTTCCAGCAGTTGCGAGCGCAGCAGCGCGACGGCCGCGTCGAGCATCTTGTAGTAGGCGGGCAGGCGTTCCGCGTCGCGCGCGGAGAAGCTGCGACTGGCGGCGAGTGGTGCGGCGCTGCGATCGGGGCCCGCGGTGAGCGCGCGGCCATCGGGCAGCGGCAGGAAGTTCTGCATGGGCCGCTCGAGCACCTTCAGGCCGTGCTCGGCCAGGCGCAGATCGCGGATGACCTTGGGGTTCAGCAGGCTGACCGTGTAGCTCGCGGTGGAGTTGCGGAAGCCGGGGTGGAATTCCTCGGTGACGGCGGCGCCGCCGAGGATGGAACGGCGTTCGAAGTACGCCCACGCGTGAGGCCGCCTTTGGCGAGGTAGCAGGCGCAGGTGAGGCCGTTGTGGCCGCCGCCGACGATGACCACATCGAAGCTGGTTTTGACGCTTGACCTGGATATATTCACGGTGTACAAATCCTCAGCCCTGATTCTTCTTTAAAGGAATCCGCCATGTCCGATCTCACTCCGCGCCAAACCGAAATCCTGCGCCTCATCCAGCGCCAGATTAACGAAACCGGCATGCCGCCCACGCGGGCGGAAATCGCCGGCGAGCTCGGTTTCAAATCCCCGAACGCCGCCGAAGAACATCTGCGTGCGCTCGCGCGCAAAGGCGTCATCGCGCTCGTGCCCGGTGCTTCGCGCGGCATCAAGCTCATGGACACCATGCGCGAGCAAATGGGTCTGCCGCTCATCGGCCGTGTTGCCGCGGGCCGTCCCATTCTCGCCGAAGAGAATATCGAATCCCGGCTCGACATCGACCCCGCAATCTTTCAGCCCAAGCCGCATTACCTGCTCAAGGTCGTCGGCATGTCGATGAAAGACGCCGGCATTCTCGATGGCGACCTGGTGGCCGTGCATCGTACGCCTGAAGTGCGCAACCGGCAGATCATCGTGGCGCGCCTCGAAAACGAAGTCACCGTCAAGCGCTACAAACAAGACGGCTCGGTGGTGTGGCTGCTGCCGGAGAACGCGGACTTCGAACCCATCCGCGTCAACATCAAGGAAGACCCGCTCATCATCGAAGGCGTGGTGGTGGGTGTTCTGCGGCGGGGCAAGGCCCTGTCTTGAATGGCACGGCGTGATCCGGCGTCAGATAAGCAGAGTGGAATACTCCATGTTGTTAGGACTGCGCACGGCTATTTATCACACGCCGGACATCGCCGCGGGCAAGCTCTGGTACACGAAAGTCCTGGGGTTCGCGCCGTACTTCGATCAGCCTTTCTACGTGGGCTTCAATGTCGGCGGTTACGAGCTCGGGCTCTCGCCTGATGCACGCCAAATCCGCGGTCGGCGCGTACTGGGGCGTCGAAGACATCGAACCAGCGCGTCGTGCGCGGCTGCTCGAGCTCGGCGCCGAGCCGCGCACGGATATCCAGGACGTGGGCGAAGGCATTCGCGTGGCCGACGTGCTCGATCCGTGGAGGCAATGTGTTCGGCATCATCGAAAACCCGAACTTCAAGCTGCCTGAATACAATACATGAAAAGTGGACATGAAACGCGCATCCGGAAGTTTTGAAGTCAGCGTGCAGCCGCTGGCAAATGCAGAAGTTTCGGCGCGATCCGCATGCTGGGCCGTTTCCTGCTCACCAAGAAATTCAGCGGCGATCTCGATGCCTCGGCGCGTGGGCACATGTTGTCCGCAGGCACCGCCGTCAAAGGCTCCGCGGGTTACGTGGCCATCGACCAGGTCACAGGCTCGCTCGACGGGCGCAAGGGCAGCTTCGTGCTGCAGCACTCGGGAAGCATGAAGCGCGGTGCGCCAACCCTCTCGGTCATGGTGGTGCCCGATTCGGGCACGGGCGAGCTCGACGGGACTCACCGGCACGCTCAGCATCAACATCGTGGAAGGCAAACACTTCTACGACTTCCTTTACTCGTTCCCTGCGAGCTGATGTCGGCCAGCGCTTCCATGCTAGAAACCCACGAAAAGCAATTGGAAGAGTTGCTCGCCCACCCGTCGGTGTGGCGCGGGCGCAGTCGCGCCGCCGTCGAAACTTTCCCCACCGGCTTCGCCGCGCTCGATGCGGGGTTGCCCGGCGGTGGCTGGCCGCGCTCACGGCCTCGTAGAAATCCTCACGCCGCAGCCCGGCGTCGGCGAGCTCTATCTACTGCTGCCCGCGCTGGCCGCGTTGTCGCGCCTACTGCCGGCGCGCTGGTGCACCTGGGTGTCGCCGCCGCACGAGCCCTTCGCGCCGGCGCTCGCGGCGCATGGCGTGGCGCTCGATCGCATGCTCATCGTGCGCACGCATCTGCCGTTGTGGGCGCATGAGCAGGCGCTGCGTTCGGGCGCGTGTGAGGTGGCGCTGGCCTGGCTGCCGCGCGCCAGCCCGCGCGCCGTGCGCCGGCTGCAGCTGGCGGCCGAGCAGGGCCGGGCGCTCGGCGTCCTGTATCGCAGCCAGAAATTCGCGAGCGAGGCTTCACCGGCCATGTTGCGGGTGTTGCTCGAGCCCATGGTCGCGGCGGGCAGACATGGCGCGCGCGCTGAGCCTGCTCAAGAGCCGCGGTGGCAGCCGCGAGCCCATCGATCTCACGTGGGCTGCCGCCGCGGCGTGAGTGGGCAGACTGCATGACAGCGTCATGCGACGCGTCATCCGAAACAGCTTTTTGAACCGGGGATGTGAGTGCGGCGCCGTCCGTTTTACGGGTGCGGCCGGCGCCGCCTCCGCCCACGGGGCCCGGATCTCAGCCAGGCCGCGCTCGAACTCGATCCGCGCGAGTTGTGGATCGCCGGCGCATGTGCCGCAGCTTGTCGCTGCTCTCGTTGCCGTGTCAGGTGCCGTCAGGCCGCGCCGCTCGTGGTGCTCGATGAGGCGCGCAATCCGCGCATCGTCGACGCGGACGCCGAGGCGCAGGCGGCCGGAGTCCGTCTCGGCATGACGCTGGGCGCGGCGCTCGCGGCCGCGCCTCACATCGACGCCCGGCCGCGCGATGCGGCGCGCGAACTGGCGCTCATGCAGCGGCTGGCCGGCATCGCCGCCGCGTTCACGCCGCAGGTGTCCATCGAAGCCCCCGACGGCCTGCTGCTCGAAATCAAGCCGAGCATCCGCCTGTTCGGCGGCCTGCAAGAGCTGTGCCGCCAGCTGCGCGCGGCCTGCCTCGCGGATCCGGCGTTTGCGCGGCAGCGGCGCGCAGCCGCATTTCACGCTGGCGCCCACCGCGTTGGCGGCGCTGCGCGGCGCGCGCGTGCCGGCGCGCGCTGCTTCATCACCGATCCGCGCCAGTTGCCGGCGCGGCTCAAACTACTGCCGGTCGCGCGTGCTGCGCTGGCCGGAAGAGGCCAATGCGCGGCTGCTGGCCATGGGCGTGCGCACGCTCGGTGAGCTGCTGCGCCTGCCGCGCGCCGGGTTCGCCAAGCGTTTCGGTCCGGCACCGCTCGCCGATCTCGATCGCCTGCTCGGGCGGCGCGCCGATCCGCGCCGCCGGCTCGCGCGGCGCGAGCGTTATCGCGGGCCGTGTCGATCTCGATCATGAAATCGAAGATCACGATCGCATCCTCGAGGCGCTGCGGCCCTTGCTGGACGAGCTCGAGCAATTCCTGCGCAGCGCGGCAGCGCGGCATCACCGCGCTGCAATGCCGCTTCCATCACTATCGCGCGGCGCCGACCGTCTGCACGCTGCGGCTGGCCGCGCCCGAGGCGAATGCCGAACGGCTGCAGTCACTGCTGCGCGAACGCCTGGCCAATCTCGAGTTGCCCGAGCCCGTGCGGCGTTGCGAGATTGCGCGGCGGCGCGCTCACGCGAGCGCGCCGCTCGCGAGCAGACCGCTGTGGTCGGCCGGCGAACGCGGCCACGCGCCGGCGGGCGAGATGCCGGCGCTCATCGAGCATCTGCGCGCGCGCCTCGGCGCCGATGCGGTGTATGGCATCGCCCGCGTGCCGGAACACCGGCCCGAGAATGCCTGGCGCGTGGCGGAGCCCGCGCTCGCGCGCCGGTAGTTAGCGAAGCTGCCGCCGGCGATCGTCCGTGGGCGCGCCGTTTCGCCGGCCGCTGTGGCTGCTGCACGCGCCGCAGCGAGCTCGATTCGCAGCGCGGCCGGCCGCGCCATGGCGGCGCGCTCGAATTGCTGGCCGGCCCCGAACGCATCGAGAGCGGCTGGTGGGATGGCGCCGATGTCCAGCGCGACTACTACGTGCGCGAGCGATACGCGCGGCGCGCGTCTGTGGATCTACCGCGAATGCGCCGGCGCGCGAAAATGGTTCCTGCACGGAATCTTCGGATGAGCGCCCGAGAGGCTGGCGCGCTCCGGCCTACGCGGAGCTGCACTGCCTCAGCAACTTCAGTTTCCTGCGCGGCGCCTCGCATGCGGAAGAGCTGGTGGTGCAGGCGAAGGAGCTCGGCTACGCGGCGCTCGCCATCACCGACGAATGTTCGCTCGCCGGCGTGGTGCGCGCGCATTCGGCGGTGAAGAAGGTCGGCGGCGTCAAACTACCATAAACCCCATAAAACTCATCATAGGCGCGGAGTTCGCGCTCGACCTGCGGACTGCGCCTGGTGGTCATCGCGCGCGACCGCGCCGGATACGGCGCGGCTGTCGCGGCTCATCACGCGTGGACGGCGCGCGGCCGGCAAGGGCAGCTATTCGCTCGCGCGCGCCGACGTCGAAGAATTCACTGGGGCGGTGCTGGCGAGACGAGCGAGGCACGCTGGCGCTGTGGCTGCCGCCGCTCGCGGCCGAGCGGCGCGGGCAGGGCGAGTGGATAGCCCGCGCTTTCGCCGGCCGCGCCTGGATCGCCGTGGAGCTCACGCGCGATGGCCGCGATCGCGAACGGCTGGCGCGATGCCGCGAGCTCGGCGCAGCGCTGCGACCTGCCGCTGACCGCGGCCGGCGACGTGCACATGCACGTGCGCGAGCGGCGCCGCCTGCAGGATGCGCTCACCGCGGTGCGCCACGGCGTCACGGTCGCCGAGGCGGGCGACGCGGCTGCATCCCAATGGCGAGCGCCACCTGCGCGAGCGCAGCGCCTCGCGCAGGCTCTATCCACCCGAGCTGCTGGCCGAAACCGTGAAGATCGCCGCGCTCGCGAACTTCTCGCTCGATGAGCTGCGCTACGAATATCCGCGCGAGCTGGTGCCGGCAGGCGAAACGGCGGCCTCGCATCTGCGCAAGCTCACGGAAGCGGGCGCGCGCAAGCGCTGGCCGGCCGGCATCCCCGGCAAAGATGCGCGCGCAGATCGACTACGAACTCGCGCTCATCGCCGAGCTGCACTACGAGTCCTACTTCCTCACGGTGCACGACATCGTGAGCGAAGCGCGCCGCCTCAACATCCTCTGCCAGGGCCGGGGCTCGGCCGCGCAACTCGGTGGTGTGTTATTCGCTGGGCGTCACCGAGGTCGATCCTTCGCGCGGCGAGCTGCTCATGGAGCGTTTCATCTCGCGCGAGCGCAACGAGCCGCCGGACATCGACATCGATTTCGAGCACGAGCGGCGCGAGGAGGTGATCCAGTACATCTATCGCAAATACGGCCGCGATCGCACCGCGCTCACCGCCACGGTCATCTAGCTATCGCCCGCGCAGCGCGCTGCGCGACATGGCCAAGGTGCTCGGGCCTCGACGCGGTGCAGGCCGAGCGGCTCTCGGGCGCCATGCAATGGTGGGACACCGCGGTCGATGAAGAGCGGCGTGCGCGAGGCGGGCTTCGAGCCCGGCAATCCGCAGCTCAGCGCTGCTGCTCGATCTGGCGCGGCCAGCTGCTGGGGTTTCCGCGGCACCTGTCGCAACACGTCGGCGGCTTTCGTCATCTCGCAGGGCCTGCTCGAAGAGCTGGTGCCCATCGAGAACGCCGCCATGCCGGATCGCACGGTCATCGAGTGGGACAAGGACGATCTCGATGAGCTCGGCCTGCTCAAGGTGGACGTGCTGGGCCTCGGCATGTTGTCGGCGCTGCGCCGCGGGCTCGCGCTCGCGGCGAGTTTCCGCCGCAAGCCGTTCACGCTCGCCGACATCCCCGAAGGAAGACGCGCGCGTCTACGACGATGATTTCGCGCGCCGACACCATCGGCGTGTTCCAGGTCGAGTCGCGCGCGCAGATGTCGATGCTGCCGCGCCTGAAGCCCAAAGAGTTCTACGACCTCGTCATCGAAGTGGCCATCGTGCGGCCCGGTCCCATCCAGGGCGGCATGGTGCATCCCTATCTACGGCCGGCGGCAGGCCTCGAGCCGGTCGACCTATCCCGAGCGAGGCGGTGGAGAGCGTGCTGTCGCGCACCTTCGGCGTGCCGATCTTCCAGGAGCAGGTGATGCAGCTCGCGATCGTCGCGGCGGGCTTCACGCCCGGCGAGGCGGATCAGCTGCGCCGGAGCATGGCGGCGTGGAAGCGGCGCGGCGGTCTCGGCCACTTCGAGCGGCGGCTCATCGACGGCATGCGCGCGCGCGGCTACGACGAGAGTTTCGCGCGCCAGATCTTCAGCCAGATCCAGGGCTTCGGCGAATACGGTTTCCCCGAATCGCACGCCGCGAGTTTTGCGCTGCTGGTGTATTGCTCGGCCTGGCTGAAATGCTACGAACCCGCGGCCTTCACCTGCGCGCTCATCAACAGCCAGCCCATGGGGTTCTATGCGCCGGCGCAGCTGGTGCGCGATGCGCGCGATCACGGAGTTGAAGTGCGGCCCATCAGTGTCTGCCAGCAGTGATTGGGACTGCATCGTCTGCGAGCGCCGCGACGGATGACGAGCCCGCGTTGCGGCTGGATTGCGCCTGGTGAAGGTCACTGGGCGAGGCGGCCGCGGAGCGCATCGTGGCCGCGCGTGCGCAAGGCGCGTTTGCGAGCGTGCAGGACCTGGCGACGCGCGCCGATCTCTCTGCGCCGCGAACTCGAGGCGCTGGCGGATGCGGGCGCGTTGCGCGAGCTGTCCGGCAACCGCCATCTGACTTTCTGGCAGGTCGCCGGCAGCGAACAGGAGCTGCCGCTCGCGCCCGTGCCGCAAGCCCCGAAGGCACGCCCTGCTCGCGCCGCCCACCGAAGGGGCAGAACATCGCGGCGGACTATCGCACCCAGGGCCTCGACCCTCGGGCGCCATCCGCTCGCGCTGTTGCGCGAGCAGCTTGCAGCCGCGCACATCGTCACCGCGGCCGATCTGCGCGACCTGCCGCATGGGCGCGTGGTGCGTGTGGCGGGCATCGTCACGGCGCGCCAGCGTGCCGCAGAGCGCGGCTGGCGTCATGTTCATCACGCTCGAGGACGAAACCGGCTACGTGAATCTCATCGTCTGGGAGCGCGTGTGGTCGCGGGCGCGGCGCATCGCCAGCGGCTCGCGGCTGCTCGAGGTCCACGGCATGTTGCAGAAGGAAGGGCTGGTCACCCACGTGGTGGCGCAGAAGCTGGTCGATCGCACGCGCATGCTGGGCACGTCTAGATCGCCCAATCAGCGGGATTTCCGCATAGCATCGCGGATTTAATCGGGGATAAATTCGCGAATACATTCTCATTTCCCGTCACAAACGATGAAGTCATCGTTGATGCAGGTCGGTCGCAGTTTGTGACAGGAAAATGAGGAATGTCCCCATTTCCGACTGAGTCAGCTTCGTTCGTGCCGTTGGTCATCTTGCGCACCGGCGGTGCTGTCGTCGTCGATGTTGTAGTCATCGAAGTCGCTGGTGAGTTCGGCGGTGTGCTTGTCTTCGAAACGGCGCTCGAGACGGCGCCAGGCGGGATCGCCCAGCTTCTGGCCGCGCTTCTTGGCGGCATCCAGATCTTTCGCAAGACGATCGAAGTCGACTTCGCTGGTGGCTTCGAAGGCAACCTCTTCCTCGTCCTCGTCGAACTCTTCTGATTCCGGTTTCTCGTTCATGAGCGCCGTGACCTCAGATGGGCGCGTTATAAAACGAGAGCGGGCGCCATGCAATGCCCAAACCCAAGATTCCATCAAGGTTCAGTGAATCAAATTGTTCATCTCGAATATCGGCATGAGCATTGCAAAACGATGCCCATGACGAACATGCCCATCACAACTATGAGAAGTGGCCCAAGCAGGCCGACCAGGGCGCCCATCATCGAGTCGAGCTCGCGCTCCTGGTTGGTTGCGGCGCGATCCAGCATGGTTGTCGAGCTCGCCGCTCGATTCGCCGGAAGAAATGAGGTGTACCGTCATGGCGGAAACAGCTTGCTCTGCGCCAGCGACCGGCCGATGGGTGCGCCTTCACGCACGCGCGCGGCGGCGGCCGCCACCGCATCGCGCATGGGTAGATTGGTCACCACTTCGCCCGCGATGCGCATGGCCTCGAGCACCGGCACGGCGCTGGCGCGTGAGGATGCTGAACGTGCGCGTGAAGCGCGCGGTATTGAAGCCGCGCACCAGGCGTCCGGACGAGCGGCAGCTGCAGCTGGAAGCGGTGAAAGCGCCGCCGGTTGTCCGGGATTCTTGAGCCAGTAGACGAATGCCACAATGGCGGCGACGATCGCGATCGCGAGATAAATGCCCCAGTTGCGCAGGAAATCGCTGACGACGATCAGCACCTGGGTGGCGAACGGCAGCTTGCCCTTGCTCGACTCGAACACCTCGATCACTTTCGGCACGACGTAAACCATCATGCCTGTCACGATGCCGAGACAGATGATCGACAGCACGATCGGGTAGAGCATCGCGCCGAGCACCTTCTGCCGCGTGACCTCGCGGTTCTCGGTGTAGTCGGCCAGTCGCTCGAGCACGCCGTCGAGGCGTCCGGAGCTCTCGCCCGCGGACACCGTCGAGCGATAGATCTCGGGAACACCTTCGGAAATTCGCTGAAGCCATCGGCCAGCGTGTGGCCTTCCATGACCTTGCGCGCGCACGCCCGAGCATGATGCTCTGAACGCGTGGCTTCTCCGACTGCTGCGAGACCGCGAGCAGCGCTTCCTCGAGCGGCAGGCCGGCCTTGACCAGCGTGGCGAGCTGGCGCGTGAGCAGTGACAGATCGGAGGCGGAGACGCCGCGCCGCACCGTGAAGCCGCGATCGCGCTTGGCTTCGCCGTGTTTGACCTCGGCGACGGTGACCGGCAGCAGCTGCCGCTCGCGCAGCAGCTGCCGCACGTGTTTGACGGTGTCGCCTTCGACCACGCCATTCTGTTCGCGGCCCGCGGTGTCGAGAGCGGTGTATTCGAAGGCACCCACGCGTCAGGCCGCCTGAAGTCAGTCCTCGCGCGTGACGCGCAGGACTTCTTCGACGGTGGTTTCGCCGCGCAGGACGCGCTCGAGGCCATCGTCGCGGATGGAGGGCGTCATGGTGCGCGCGTAGCGCTCGAGCTCGTGCTCCGGCGGCTTCGTCGTGAATCATGGTGCGCATCTGCATCGTCGACGATCACGAGCTCGTAAATGCCGGTGCGGCCGCGGAAGCCGCCCGGCCCGGGCCTGGGCGGTACAGAGTGGGCGACGGGTCGTCGGGTCCCAGACCCAGCAGGCGGCGTTCGTATTCACCGGCTTCAAACGGCACCTTGTTGTCAGGGTTGAGCGTGCGCACCAGGCGCTGCGCGACCGACGCCGATGAGGCTCGACGACAGCAGGAAGGGTTCGATGCCCATGTCGCGCAGGCGCGTGAGCGCGCCGACCGCGGTGTTGGTGTGCAGCGTCGACAACACCAGGTGGCCGGTGAGCGAGGCCTGCACGGCGATCTGCGCGGTTTCGAGGTCGCGGATTTCGCCGACCATGACCACGTCCGGGTCCTGGCGCAGGATGGCGCGCAGGCCGCGCGCGAAGGTCATCTCGACCTTGGTGTTCACCTGCGTCTGGCCGATGCCGTCGATGTAGTACTCGATCGGATCCTCGACCGTCATGATGTTCTGCGTGTTGTCGTTCAGGTGCTCGAGGCCGGCGTACAAGCGTCGTGGTCTTGCCCGAGCCCGTGGGGCCCGGTCGACCAGGATGATGCCGTGCGGTTTGCGGAACAGCTCGCGCGATGCGCTGCTCGGTGATCGGATCCATGCCGAGCGCCGACAGGTGCAGGCGGCCGGCCTGCTTGTCCGAGGATGCGCATCACCACGCGTTCGCCGTGGCCCGACGGCATGCGTCGATACACGCACGTCGACCGAGCGGCCGGCGATCTTGAGGCTGATGCGGCCGTCCTGCGGCAGGCGCTTCTCGGCGATGTCGAGCTTCGACATGACCTTGATGCGCGAGACGACCGAGCGGCGCCACGGCGCGCCGGCTCTGCAGCACTTCGCGCAGCACGCCGTCGACGCGGAAGCGCACCACCAGGCGGTTTTCGAACGGCTCGACGTGGATGTCCGAGGCGTTTTCCTTCACCGCCTGCGTGAGCACCGCGTTGATCAGGCCGGATGATGGGCGCGTCGTCTTCGCTCTCGAGCAGGTCGGCCTGTTCGGGCAGATCCTGCGCGAGGTGCGCGAGGTCGGTGGATTCCTCGACGCCTTCGGCGGCCTGCATGGCGTCGTTGCCGGCTTCGTAGGCCTGCGCGCAGCAGCGAGTCGAATGTTGCGTCTTCGACCTTCTCGAGACGCAGCGGAATGCCGAGATATCTGCGCACTTCGGCGACCGCCAGCGGCGCCAGCGCCTGGTCGATACACGCACTCGGCGATGCCTTCATGCACGCGCTCGCACGAGCACTGCCGTGGCGCTTGGCGAAGGCGAAGCCGACGCGCTGCGGACGAATGACCTCGGGCGCGGCGACCTCGTTCATGGCTTGGGCGGCGTGCCTTCGCCGTCGGTGCGGTGGCGGCTGAAGGCGGTTGTGCCTGGGCGTCGACTGTCCGTGGGCGTGAGGCGGCGGGCAGTTCGCATCCGGCAGCGGCGCGCGGGATCGGCGGCAGCAGCGGCTCCTTGCTGAAGGGCAGCAGCGGCAGGATTTCGGTCTTGGGCCGCATCGTGGCGCGCTGCTCTTGCGCGGATGTAGTTGTACTTCGCGTTGGTCTCGATCGCCGGTGGCGAATCCGTCGCGCAGGATCTTCGGGCGGATGAAGACCATGAGGTTGGTCTTCGTCGCGTCTGGCGGCTGCGCGTCTTGAACAGCGCGCCAATCACCGGAATGCGGCCGAGATAAGGCACGCGTTGCTCGCCGCGGATGTCGCTGTCCTGGATCAAACCACCCAGCACGACGATGCCGCCGTCTTCGATGAGCACGTTGGTGCTGATCGTGCGCTTGTTGGTGATGAGGCTGTTCGCGTCGCCGCGAGTCTCCGGTGAGCGACGAGCTCTCGAGCTCGATCTTGAGCTGCACCAGCGCGCCTCTGCGTTGATCTGCGGCGTGATCTTGAGAATGGTGCCCACTTCCTGGCGCTGAACGGTCGTGAAGGGATTCACGTTCGCCATTGTTGCCGGTGTTGCCGGTGTTGCTGTACTGAGCCGGTGACGAACGGCACTTCCTGCGCCACCTTCAGCTCGGCTTCCTGGTTGTCCATGGTGACCGCGGACGGCGTGGCGATGATGTTGGTGTTCGAGTCGCCCTGGATCGCGCGCAACATCGCGGCGAAGTTCACGCCGGTAGCGGCGATGCGGCCGATGCCGAAAGTGGTGCCGGTGCCGAGCACCGGATTGCCGCACCGGTGGGGTCGTCGACCGACTGCGCCAGCGCGGCGAGATTCACGCCGCCGACCGGCTGCTGAAACGTGCCCAGCGGGATGCGTGTGTCGCGTCGTCCGACCACACGGCCCAGTTCACGCCGAGCTCGGCGTTCTTGTTCACGTTGATGTCGACGATGATGGCCTCGACCAGCACCTGCATGCGGCGGATGTCGAGCTTGTCGACGACGCCCATGAGCGAGCGCATGACCTTGGCGGGCGCGGTGATGACCAGCGCGTTGGTTTCCGGCTCTGCCCAGATGGTGGTGGAGCGATCGGCGCTCGCCGCGACGCCGCTCGCGGCGCGCGCCGCCACGCCGGCGGAGCGCCGCGTGGTGATGGCGACGGTGGCGCTGATCTGTTCCTTCAGCTTGGCGGCGATCTTTTCGGCATCGGCGAATTGCAGGTAACGGACCTGCGTGTCGCCGCCGCTTTCGAGCGGCGTGTCGAGATGCGCGATGAGCGCCTTGATGCGCAGGCGCAGCGACTTCTCGCCGCCGATCGAGCACGCTGTTGGAGCGATCGTCGGCGATGACGCGCGACGGCGAGCCGCCGCCGCCACCTTCCGGTCCGGCACTGCTGCGCGAAGAAGGTGTTCACCACGCGCACGACTTCGCTGGCCGAGGCGTGCTGCAGGTTGATGATGTCGACCTCGTTGTCGCCCTGCTGGTCGATGCGCTCGATGATGCGCATCACGCGGCTCACGTTGCTGGCGCGATCGGAGAGGATGAGGATGTTGCCGTTGGGATAGGCGGCCATGTGCGCGGCCTGCGGCATCAGCGGGCGCAACACCGGCACGAGCTGCGCGGCGTTCACGTTATGTACGGCGATGACCTGCGTGATGAGCTCATCCGAGCCCGACTTCACGCGCGAGCGGCAGGTCGATGTTCGGCATCTGCCGCGCGTTCGCGTCCGGCACGATCTTGATGATGCCGCCGGACTCGACGGCGACGAACTGGTGCACCGACAGCAGCGCCGAGGAACGCTTCGTAGAAGGCGTCCGGGTGTCATCGGCGTCTGCGACAGCATGGTGACCTGCGCGCGCACGCGCGGGTCGGGAATGATGGTCTTGCCGGTGGCCGCCGCGACGGCCTCGATGACCTGGCCGATCTCGGCGTCCTTGAAACTCGGCGTGATGCGCTGGCCGTTGTAGCCGTTGTTTGCGGTGCGCCGACGATGCCGGTCGCGGTGAACGCGCACCGAGCAGCGAGTCAGGTGCTCGCCCGGAAGGAATGTCTGATCATTGAATGGACCCGTCCCGGGCACGATTGTCCGACGTTATGTTCATATCTCGTTATTCGTTCCCGGGCGACGGCTCGGCGGGCGGCTGCTTCACATCGGGATATTGCCATCGCCACCGGTGCCCAGGCGCTCGGCCTCGGCCGCTGATCTGGGCGATATTCAACACCGAGTTCCTGCTGCCTGCCATTGCGCGTGATGGTGACGCGCGCATCGGTCGAAGAGCGCGAGCGTGCCGAAGATCTCCTGCGCCCGGTCCTTGTCGTTGAGCGGCGTGCCGTTGATGGCCGTGACCATATCGCCGGCGCGCAGTCCCATGCGCGCGAAGGCCTGGCGATTTGCGCCTGGATAGACGCGGAAGCCTTTCATCTCGCCGCCCGCAAACACGGGCTGCGGCCGCATGACCTGGCTGATCAGGCCGGATCGTCGTTCACCAGCTTGCGCATGCGGTCGAGCATAGCTTCGTTGCCTCTCCGCGGCCGCCGCGTGCGGCAGTCGGCGGCGCGGCGGCCTGACGACCCTCCGCCGCGGCGCGGGCAGGAACACGGATTCCAGCACGCCGCCGCGATCGATGACGGCGCGATCGCTGTACACCGAGTGCAGCTGGGCGCCGCCCGGCACCTGTTGGCCGACGGCGACAACCTTCGCCGCCTGGGCGCTCTCGCCAATGATCGCCATGCCTTGCTTGGGATCGTCGGTAGCCAGCGACTCCCGCCAGCACCAGCGGCATGCTCGACGGCGGCGCGTTCGCGGCGTCGCCGCTCGCCTGCGCGGCCGCGTTGCCGAACAGATGTGCGTTGACCAGCCCGCCGATGTCGAGCTGGGCGGTCGGCGGCCAGCGGCGCCCGACGGTGGCGGCTGCCTGCCGGCTGCGGCCGGTCATGCGCCACCACGATGAATGCGAGCTGGGCGGCCAGCGCGAGCGCCAGGACGAAGGTGAGCGACCTGCGGCGCGCGCGCAAGCATGGAGCGCGCAAGTCGCCTCCACCGCTCGCGCCCGGATTCCAGAAGTTTGCCGTCATTTCCATGATGATACGTTTCGCTCTGCAGCAGCCTCAAGCGCTTGTTTTGTCTTGGCAATCCGACGGCATCGCGAAGCGCACTTGTGTTGCCAATCGACGACCCCTATAAAGAGCGCCAATGCCCATTTCCGAAATCCGAACGCCCCGATCACGGGGCGCGGGCCTCGCCGTCGAAGAAGCCGAGCCCAAGACCAAGCAGCCGCCCTTATATCAGGTGGTGCTGCTCAACGACGATTACACGCCCATGGAGTTCGTCGTCGATGTCCTCGAGAAGTTCTTCCGCATGGACCGCATGACTGCGACGCGCGTCATGCTCGAGGTACATACGCAGGGCAAAGGCATCTGCGGTGTGTTCACATATGAAATAGCGGAAACCAAAGTGGCCCTGGTGACCTCCTACGCGCGTGACCATCATCATCCGCTGATGTGCACGCTCGAAGAGGCATAGATTCAACGGTCGAGAGTGTTGCAAAGGTGTTATCGCAAGAGCTCGAATTCTGTCTGAACGACGCCTTCGCCAAGGCGCGTGAAGCCCGCCATGAGTTCCTCACGGTCGAGCACCTGCTGCTGTCCATCCTCGACACCCCAAGGTGCGCGAGATCCTGCGCGCCTGCGGCGCGGACCTGGCCCGGCTCAAGGACTCGCTCAACGAGCACCTCGATCGCACCACGCCGCGCCTGCCGAACGACGAAGACCGCGAAGTGCAGCCCACGCTGGGCTTCCAGCGCGTCCTGCAGCGCGCCGTGTTCCACGTGCAGTCCTCGGGCAAGAAAGAAGTCGGCGTCGCCAATGTGCTCATCGCCATCTTCAGCGAGAAGCAGAGCCATGCGGTGCATCTGCTGAATCGCGCCGAAGTCACGCGCCTCGACGTGGTCAATTTCGTCTCCGCACGGTCTGTCGAAGATCGCCGAGGAGAAGACCGCCAAGGAAGAGACCGGCGGCGAAGGAGCCGATCGCGACGGCGACGGCGGCAGCGCGCTCGACAAAGTACACCACCAATCTCAACCAGCTCGCCGCAGGACGGCAAGATCGATCCGCTGATCGGCCGCACGCTCGAGGTCGAGCGCACCATCGAGATCCTGTGCCGCCGCCGCAAGAACAACCCGCTGTACGTCGGCGAAGCCGGCGTCGGAAAAACCGGCCATCGCCGAAGGCCTGGCGCGCATGATCGTCGAAGGCAAGGTGCCCGACGTGCTGTCGGACTGCACTATCTACTCGCTCGACATGGGTTCACTGATCGCCGGCACGAAATATCGCGGCGATTTCGAGAAGCGCCTCAAGAGCGTCATCGGCGAGCTGAAGAAGCAGCCGGGCGCCATCCTGTTCATCGACGAGATCCACACCGTGATCGGCGCGGGCGCGGCGTCCGGGCGGCGTCATGGACGCCTCGAACCTCATCAAGCCGGTGCTCACCAACGGCGAGCTGCGCTGCATCGGGTCGACGACCTACCAGGAATACCGCGGCATCTTCGAGAAGGACCACGCGCTGGCGCGCCGCTTCCAGAAGATCGACGTGGTCGAGCCCTCGGTGTCGGAGACCATCGACATCCTCATGGGGCTGAAGCCGCGCTTCGAGCAGCACCACGGCATCACCTACTACGCACGACGCGATCCGCGCCGCGGCCGAACTCGCCGCGCGTCACATCAACGAACGGCACATGCCCGACAAGGCCATCGACGTGGTCGACGAGGCCGGCGCGCGACTGCGGCTGAAGCCCGTCAACGAACGCGAGCCATCGGTCGAAGTGCGGCACATCGAAGACGTCGTGGCGCGCATGGCGCGCATTCCGGCGAAGAGCGTCTCCACGTCGGACAGGAGAAGTGCTGCGCAACCTCGAGCGCAATCTCAAGCTCGTCATTTACGGTCAGGACAAGGCGATCGAGTCGCTGGCGCGCTGCCATCAAGATGGCGCGCTCCGGGTCTCGGCGATCAGCGCAAACCCGTCGGCAGTTTCCTGTTCTGCCGGGCCCACGGGCGTCGGCAAGACCGAAGTCACGCGCCAGCTCGCCATCGCGATGGGCATCGAATTCATCCGCTTCGACATGTCCGAATACATGGAGCGGCACACGGTGTCGCGCCTGATCGGCGCGCCGCCGGGATACGTGGGCTTCGACCAGGGCGGCCTGCTCACCGAAGCCATCGCCAAGCATCCGCACTGCGTGCTGTTGCTGGACGAGGTCGAAAAGGCGCATCCGGACGTGTTCAACCTGCTGCTGCAGGTCATGGATCACGGCACGCTCACCGACAACAACGGCCGCAAGGCCGACTTCCGCCACGTGGTCATCGTCATGACGACGAACGCCGGCGCCTTCGAGATGAACCGCGCGTCGATCGGCTTCGTGCAGTCGGACAACGCCGTCCGATGGCGCCGAAGCCATCAAGCGGCTGTTCTCGCCCGAGTTCCGCAATCGCATCGACGCCATCATCCAGTTCGCGCCGCTCGACATGCCGGTCATCGAACGCGTGGTCGACAAACTGCTGCTCGAGATCGAAGCGCAGCTCGAGAAGAAGGGCGTGCAGCATCGTGCTCGACGATGCGGCGCGCCGCTGGCTCGCCGAGAAAGGCTACGACCCGAAGATGGGCGCGCGCCCGATGGCGCGGCTGCATGCAGGAGCAGATCAAGCGGCCGCTCGCCGAAGAGCTGCTGTTCGGCAAGCTCGCTGCCGGCGGCACCGTGAAGATCGGCGGTCAGCGGCAAAGCTGGTCAGCGAGCTTCTGCCGGACGGCGACTCACCCGCCGAGACGCCAGCATTGCCAGTGCCGCGCAGCAGACGTTCTCGCCAGGCTGACGGACGCCGCCGCTTCGGCGGCGTTTTCCGACGTGGGCGGCAGCCCTTTTATCGGCCGCGGTAGACGATGCGTCCCTTTGGACAAACCGTACGGCGTCATTTCCACGGTGACCGGCGTCGCCTGTCGAGGATGCGGATGATAGTTCTTGCGCATCTTTCCGGAGATATGCGCGGTCACGACGTGACCGGTCTTCAGCTTCACGCGGAAAGTAGTGTTAGGCAAAGTCTCGACGACTTCGCCTTCCATCTGAATCGCATCTTCTTTCGACATCCGTTACCTGTGGCACCTGAGAAGGCGGCGAATTCTGCCAGAAAAGCGCCCTAGCACGCGAGCAAATTTCAGGTGTCGGAAAACAGGGGCACGTCGGTCCCGGGATGCGCATTGCGCAACCAGCGCGCTGAATTCGCGCACGGGTCATCTGGCTTGCTGCCCAAGGAGCGCAAATGCGGGTAGGTAGCTGGCAATCGATGAGTTGGAGTCCCGCCACAACCGCGCGCTCCGCCAGCCGTGGCGAGGGCCGCTTTCGAGGCGTCGTCGCGTCCGCGGCTGAACATCGATTCGCCGAAAGAACACGTCGGCCCATGAGTACGCCGTACAGGCTCCGACCCACGAGCTGTCCGTCCAGGCGCACCTCGACGCTGTGCGCATGGCCGCGCGCATGCAGCTCGCAATACGCGGCGTGCATTTCTGGGCGTGATCCAGGTGCCGGCGGAGTGCTCGCGCCGCGCGGCGCAGGCGTTGACCACGGCGGCGAAGTCGCGATCGAAAGTCACCTCAAAGCCACGATTTCGCAGATGTTTTTGCGCAAGGCTGCGCGAGCAGCGGAATTCCGCCGGACACAAGCACTTCGCGCGGATTCGGCGACCACCACAACACCGGTTGGCCGGCCGAATACCACGGAAAGATGCCGCGCCGGTACGCGGCCAGCAGGCGTGGACGCTGAAAGGTCGCCACCAGCCGCGAGCAGCCCTTCTGGTTCGTCCAGCGCCTGGTCGAGCGGCGGAAACCACTCGCGGTCGCCTCCGGGCGTCAAGCCAGGTGATGGTCTTGTTCATCGCGGCGCTATTTTGAACGGGCGTCGCGCCGCGCATCGCGATAGGGGACGTGCGCGTCGATTTCGCGCGCGTATTCGTCCACGTGCGCGCCCTCGCGACGCAGGTAGTCGCCAATGGCACGACGGAAGCGCGGATCGACGATCCAGTGCATGGACCAGGTCTGGCCGGGACGAACCCGCGGCTCACCTCTGTGTTCAGCCCTGCGTGCCGGGCTCGAAGCGGCGCAATGCCCGCGTTCGATGCAGAACTCGATGCCCTGGTGATAGCAGAGTCTCGAAATGCAGGCTGTGGATACTGCTCCGCCGGCGCCCCAGTAGCGGCCGGCAAAGCGCGTCGCTGGCTCCAGAAGAACACCGCCGCGGCCACCGGGTTTCGCCGCCGAGACGCGCGCGCGCTTGACCATGAAGTGTCGCCGAGCGCTGCTGGGCAGCAGCGCGGAAGAACTCGCGCGTGAGATACGGCTCGTGTGCCGTGCTGCAGGAAGGTGTCGCGATGCAGGTCGTAGATCTCGTCGATGGTATCGACGGTCGAGCTCGGCACCTAACAAAGTGTTCGAAGGCGACGCCGGCTTCGGCGACGCGGCGCATGCGCTGTCGCCGCGCCTTCTTGCGATCTTCGGCGGTGAAGCTCCCGAGGTAGTGATCGAAATCGCGATAGCCTGGTTGTGCCAGTGAAACTGCATCGTCGCGGCGGCCGAGCCAGCCGGCGTCGACGAAGCGCGCCGCGGTCCGCGTCGGTCGACGAACAGCGCCATGGATCGACGACAGTCGCAGCGGCGCCGCGGAGTTCCGCGGATGGCGCGTGATCAAGGCCTTTGCGCGCGCTCTGCGCTGCGTCGCAGCATCGGGGCGTACCAGCAGCCGCGGCTGGCTCGGCGGGCGTGAACGGCACGCCGATCGATCGAGCTTCGGGTAGTAGTTGAGACCGTGCTGCGCGTACGCCTGGGCCCAGCGACTAAGTCGAACACGAACTCTGCCGAATCGAGTGCGTGCCTTCACGTAGGCGGGCGGCGGCCGCCAGGCCGCGTATCGTCGTGCAAAGGCGTGATCGGCGCCGGATGCCAGCCGGTGCCTGCACCGACGCAGCCGTGTGTTTTCGAGCGCCGCCAGGAACGCATGACGCAGAGAAGGGCGAGCCGCCCGCGTTCGAGCGCGTCCCAGGCGGCGGGATCAATGTCCGTGATACTGGTCGAGGTACTTGTCCGCATCGAGCGCAGCCATGCATCCGATCCGGCGGAAGTGATGGCCTGACGATACACGTGATCCGGCGACGCTCGCCAGCGGCGAATACCCCGGGCACGCTGGTGGCGGTCGCGGCGCCGTCGCTGCCGCTCTGGATGATGATGTAGCCCGTCGCGCATCTCGGAAGCTGGCCGGCGAAGATGCCGGTGTTCGGCGTGTGGCCGATGGCGATGAATGCGCCGGTCACGTCCAGGGTTTCGATGGTGCCGCCGTGCTCCGTGCGGCTTGATGTGCACGCCGTTCACGCCGGAGTCGTCGCCGACGATCTTCGTCGACGGTGTGATTCCAGGCGATGCGCACTCTTGCCGGTCTTCTCGCAGCGCGAACAGCCGGTCCTGCAGGATCTTCTCCGCGCGGAACTTGTCGCGTCGGTGCACCACGGTCACGTGGCTGGCGAGAGTTGGTGAGATAGAGCGCTTCTTCGACCGCCGTGTTGCCGCCGCCCACGACGACGCACACGGTGGCCCTTTGTAGAAGAAACCCATCGCAGGTGGCGCAGGCCGAGACACCCTTGCCGCGGAACTTTTCCTCGGACGGAATGCCGAGATACTTGGCCGAGGCGCCGGTGGCGATGATGAGCGCGTCGCAGGTGTAGTTGCCGTAGTCGCCCGATCAGCGTGAACGGCCGCTTCGAGAAATCCACCGTGTGGATGTGATCGTTGACGATCTTCGCGCGAAGCGCCGGCGTGCGCCTTCATGCGTTCCATGAGTGCGGGGCCGAGCAGGCCATGGGCGTCGCCCGGGCCAATTGTCGCACCTCGGTGGTGGTCATGAGCTGGCCGCCTTGCTCGACGCCTGTGATCAGCACGGGTTTGCGGTTGGCCGGCGGCGTAGACGGCCGCCGAGAAGCCGGCCGGAACCCAAAATGACGAGCGAACTATGCGAAGGGTCATGTATAATTTTGGCCATTCAAGTGGCGTTGAAGCCGGTATTTGCGCGCCGAGCGCCACTTTCGCTCGAGTGGCAAGTTTGCCCATTTTTTATCTTGCATTGGGTCCGAAGCAATACGTAACTGAACGAAGTACACT